>Ga0209573_1001042_pt1 | contig 47195 bp, 49 predicted proteins | sample TNRBio252014_DNA_FD_185870 | JGI IMG/M metagenome (GOLD analysis project Ga0209573, IMG submission 185870) | Wastewater treatment Type I Accumulibacter community from EBPR Bioreactor in Madison, WI, USA - TNR Reactor_6/25/2014_ DNA (SPAdes)... | ecosystem: Engineered > Bioreactor > EBPR >... | reverse complement strand
TCGACCCGAGAGATACGCGCGCCCTGCATCACCGGTTCCAGCCCCCGGCGCACCGTCTCGACTTCCGGCAATTCGGGCATTGTTTAGCGGATAGAACCGAGGAAAGACGCGCCGTGCCGTCCCGGCGGCAGGCCCAGATGCTCGGCGACGGTTTCGCCAACGTCGGAAAAGACCGGTCGCAATCCGGCTGAGCCGCCGCGCCCGCCCACCAGAACGCCGAACACAGGCACGCGCTCACGCGTATGGTCTGTGCCGCTCCAGGTAGGATCGTTGCCATGGTCGGCCGTGAGGATGAGGAGATCGCCCTCGCGCAGCCTGGCCAAAGCCTCCGGCAACCGGCGGTCGAACGCTTCCAGCGCAGCGGCATATCCCGGCACGTCGCGGCGGTGGCCATATTCGCTGTCAAAGTCGACAAAATTGGCGAACACCAGGTCACCGTCCGCTGCGTCGTCAATTGCGCCGAGCGCCTTGTCGAACATCGCCATGTTGCCGACGCCCTTACGGACTTCGCTGACGCCGCGATGAGCGAAGATGTCGCCAATCTTGCCGATGCCGATGACCTTGCTGCCGCGTTCGGTCAGGCGATCGAGCAGGGTCGGCTCCGGTGGCGGCACAGCATAGTCCCGCCGGTTTGCGGTGCGTTTGAAGCTGGCGCGATCCTCGCCGACAAAGGGACGGGCGATGACGCGGCCTATGTTCAGCGGGTCGACAAGCCGCCGCACGACTTCGCACAGCCGATACAGCCGCTCCAGCCCGAAATGGGTTTCGTGCGCCGCGATCTGATAGACGGAATCGGCGGACGTGTAGCAGATTGGCTTGCCGGTTCGGATATGTTCCTCGCCATAGCGGTCGATAATGTCGGTGCCCGATGCATGGCAGTCGGCCAGAATGCCCGGCACGCCGCCCTCGCGAATGACCGCCGTTGTCAGGTCAGCTGGAAAGGCGGGGACGGTGTTTGGAAAATATCCCCAGTCGAAGGGCACCGGCACGCCCGCCAGTTCCCAGTGGCCGGAGGGCGTATCCTTGCCCATCGACACTTCCTGGGCGGCCGCATGGAACGTTTCTGGCGCAAGTGCAGTCTCAGGCTCGTTCTCAGACGGCCCTACAGCGGTCGCTGCCGCACGGCCAAGACCGAGCGAACGCATGACCGGCAGGTCGAGCGGCCCGCTGCGCAGGCCCTCCCTGTCGCCAAGACCGGTCTGGCACGCATCCCGTATATGACCATAGGTATCCGAACCCACGTCGCCGAACAGCTTGGCGTCGGCGGCTCCGCCAATGCCGAAAGAATCGAGCACAAAAATGAAGGCGCGCGCCATTAGAAGCTCCTGCATCCGTTCCGGGGTCACAGATAAGCTGTCCGCGCATCTTTGCAAATGGCGCAGACGCAGGCTCTTGCCATCACGAAGGCATGACTCCATTGTGGATGCGGATGCTGATGCGGATCAACTTCAATCGGATAAAGCGTGGAGTCTTGTGTCCTGCGCTGGCGATTATTATCGGCGTTGGCCCGGCGTCTGCGCAGCAAGACTGGCGCACGCAAGCCGGAACGTTCCGGATTGGCCTGATTGCTGAAAATGCGCCAGACGCGGCGGGCCGGGAAGCCGTCAAACGCGCCTTTTCGGAAGCGCTGGATATTCCGGTCAGTGTGTTCGTGGCCCGTGACGCCGCTATGCTGGTGGATGCGCAGGCCAGTGGCCGCGTTGACTACGCTGTCCATACGGCGCTGACATATGCATCGACCCGGCTCCTGTGCAAATGCGTCGAGCCGGTGGCCGCGCCCGTCGACGTCGATGGCGCCACGTCGCTACGCTCGATCCTGATTGTCCGGCGCGGCATGGCGTCCTCGCCGTCGGATTTGGCGCGACTGAAACTGGCCGTCCCGTCAGTTGACAATGTCATGCAATGGCTGGTTCCGGCGGCCCTGCTGCCCGACGAAGGGGTCAAACTCTCGGGCACGGAAGCCCGGCTTATCCGGACAGCGAGCCCGTCTGAAGCCGAAAAAGCGTTTCGCGATGGTTCAGCTGATGCGCTTTTAGGCTGGGAGCGCGCCGCCGGCGATGAGCAGATGCCGCTCGGCGGCGGAACGCTTGCCAGTCTTGCCTCCGATGGATTCAGCCCCGAAAATGTCCACATCATCTGGCGGTCGCCGCCGATTCGCTACGGTCCCCACGCGGCCTTGTCGTCGCTCGATCCGGAAGCCAGGATTCTACTTGGCGAATTCCTGACAAACCTGCGCGAATCGAACCACCAAGTCTACGATCTGATCTCGGGGGGGCATGCAGGAGGCTTTGTCGCCGCCTCGGACGCGGAGTTCAGTCCGGTCGCCAGGATCGTCAGGGAACAGACCCGCTAGCAGGTCGTGCTTCGCGGCGTCAGCAGTCGGTGCAGGGAATGACGGTGCTCATTCGTGGCCGCAGGTAGTACGTTTCCTGCATGGGAAGGTTCGGGAACCACGCCTTGTAGCCAATCTTGTTGGCGTCGGTCGAATTCCAGGTCATCAGCGGCTGGTAATCCAGGCCGCCGTTCACCTTGACGACAAAAGCTCCAGCCGTGTTCAGCGAACCCGGCAGTACAACAACGGTGCCAGGCGCTGTGCCTCGGTCAAAGTTGCCGGCGGTGAGCTTTCTGGACCAAAGAACGGTCGCCACCGGCGGGCTGGCCGTGCTGACGGTGATGCCGACGACCTCCAGCGTGGGTTCGCTGCGATTGTAGGGCTGCAATATTGCCTTGCCGATGCCAAGGATGCCGTCGAGGTCACTCGATGTAACCTGTGCTTCCTGGGTCACAAGGTCGCCGACCATGGAGGCGGCGCGGCCTACCTTTTTGTTGGTCTCGATGCCCTGGCCGAGTTCGAGCGTTCCGAGATACATGACCAGCATCAGCGGAACTATGAGCGCAAATTCGACAGCCGATGCGCCGCGGCGATCACGTAGCAGACGCGTCCAGCTGGTCATTGCTCCTGCGCCAGCCGGACTGGAGGCGAGTTCTGCACGGGCTATCTCATTCATCGAAAGGCTCGTTCTTCCACGTAGCCGTCGCAAACAGCAGCGTCTTGTAGTCGTTCAGGTTCGACATCTTGTAGCTCATGAAATCGGTGATCACCGGCCATTTGTAGAAGACGCGCAGCATGTTGCGCGTCAGAGCGCCGCCCGGCGCGACGTCAAAGCCCGTTGTGTCAAGATCGCCGCCGGAGATGCGGATCCGTTCGGCGGCGGCATCGGAAAAGTTCGTGTAGCTGCGCAGGTCCACCACCAGCCCATCGCAAGTGGACCCAACCATAACGAGTTGCAGCTGATTGCAGATCGCCGTCTTGAGCGTCGTTTCGTTGATGTCGGCCCTTTTGAACTGGCCGGTGCGGATCTGGCGTGCGACATCGTCTGTCGCATTCGACATGACCTGCTGGGCGGCAAACGAAACGCAGCTTTCCAAGATCGCGAACATGACAACCGCGAAGGGCACCGCCAGCATGCCGAACTCGATGGCGACGGCGGCGTTCCGGTCTTGCCGGAAGCGCGTGGCGACATTTTTAATGCGGGACTTGATGTTCTTGATACTCACGACTGATCCCTCGGACCGATCCCGCCAAGCTACATCGAACTGATTGAAGTACAGTTTGGCCGGAGCACCAAAATGCACGCTATTCGTTTACTTGCCTTTAAACGAAGCCCGACCAGCTATTGTTTGGACGCCATTTCCTGATCAGAGAGCGCTTCTGCGACGCTTTTATAGGCCGCTTCGCAGGTCGGCGCGCAATGCAGGGTCTGGACGGAGGCGCGGCGATATACCCGGACCGTCGACGCTTCGTCGCGCGATACCGAAATCTGGGCGTCGACGATCGGCGCTCCGTCGGTGTCGAGCACGACAAGGTTGGTCACCCCGAAACCCTTGCCGGTAAGCACAATCGTGGTTGAGTCCTGAACCGAAGCATCTGCGATCTGCGGATTGCCCACGACGATCGTGTCTGCGGGCCGGGACAGCTTGACGATCTTGGCCTGGTTCATCTGAACGCCGATTGTCGTGTCCGCGAGAGCCGCGCCAGGGCCGACCGCCAGCGCCGCGCAAAATGCAGCCGTGCGCCAAAACTTTGTCATACCCATCTGTCGATCCCTCTCCAATACAAGGCTTACAGATGATGAACGATATTGGTGAAGCAAGCGTTAAGCCGGTCCGGCCCTGGAGCCTACGTCCGCTTGCCCACGTACGCGCGCGTGCTTCCACGGGCCCGCCTCAAAGCTGATCCTTGCAAATCCGGGCGCACGCAGGCGCCTGCGTGGCTGCAGTGCTTACCGTCAGAGCTTCGTGGCGATCTGAAGGCTCGGCCAAACACCGGATATTGCGGTCGCCGTTTGTTAACTGTCTTTCCCGGCAGCCGCTGGAAACCATTCAGTAAGGCTCTTTGTTAAGCCGTTTGCAACAGCTGCGCGGTAATGTTGGCTCATCCGATCAACGCGGTAAGAGAAGTTGACGGAAGTGCTGTAACATCTGGAGTTAGGAGCTCACCCATGTCTAAGCTAGTCGCACGTTTTGCAAAAGATGAATCTGGCGCGACCGCCATCGAATACGGCCTGATCGCCGCCCTTATCGGCCTGGCTATCGTTGCTGGTTCGGGTCTGGTCGGTAACGCGCTGAACGCCTTGTTTGGCCGTATCGCAAAGGCTCTCGGCACTTACGCCTGATATTGCCCGCAGCGCCGGGCGCTGCAGAAAGGTCGCCCCGACGGGCGGCCTTTTTTGCATTTGAGGCGGGTCGTTTCACGGTTGCTTAAACTGATCGCGATAGAACCGGTGCAGTAAGAGGGCGAACCGATGGTCGAAGCTGTCATTCTTGTCGTATTTCCTTTTTGCATGCTTTTTGCGGCCCTGTCCGACTGGGTGTCGATGACGATCGCCAATCGCGTTTCGGTGATCCTGGTGGTCACTTTTGCGGTTATCGCGCCAATGACCGGCATGGCCTGGCCGGAAATAGGGATGCACTTCGCCGCCGCAGGGCTTGTCCTGGCCGTAACATTCGGTTTGTTCGCGATGGGCACTATGGGCGGCGGAGACGCCAAGCTCCTCTCCGCGACGGCGCTATGGATGGGCTGGAATCTCTCGCTTGTCGAGTATCTCGCGGGATCCGCAGTGCTGGGCGGCATCCTGACAATGGTCATTATCAGCTTTCGCTCCACCGCTTTGTCGTATTTCGTTACTCGCAGCGTGTTTTTCAGGAACTTCACGCAGGTAGCTGACGGTGTTCCTTATGGCATCGCACTGGGCGTTGCCGGTTTGATCACATTTCCAAGCTCGCCTTTGATGCTGTGGACGCTTGAGCGCCTGACCGCGATTTAGCTTCTGTCGCACACGAGCCGTCGTTCGTGTGGATCAGGCGCCAGTCTAACAACCTACTTTTCAACGCTTCCAGCGGGCGAAGCGCGTTGGTTTGCCGGTCGTCACCGCATCAACATTAAATTAATCACGTTTGTAAGGTTCGCATTAACCGTAATTTGACGATTGCCGACCCATTGTCCGGAGAACAAGCCGTATTCGTTCCGTTCGGGGTTAAGCAATGCCTGCTTCCAAAATGGTGATTTTGACGGTTGCCGCTGTCGCAGCGGCTGGCGCCGGCTACATCGCCAAAAACATAATGACGCCGCCGCCGCCCAAAGTCATACAGGCGGCTCCGGCAGTGCCCTCCATTCCCACGACTGAAGTTCTGGTGCTGACCGGCGATGTCCCCATGGGCGAAGCTGTTGGCGACCACATCAACTGGGAAAGCTGGCCGACCGCCAACACAACGGATGCTTTCATCACCAAGGAGACCGAGCCGGACGCCCTGGAGAAATTCAGGATGTCGCTGGCCAGGGTTTCGCTTTTCCAGGGCGAACCGCTGCGCAAATCCAAACTGGTCGGCGAGGGAGCCAGCTTCATGTCCTCCATCCTGCCAAAAGGCAGCCGCGCCGTCGCGACCCAGATTGCGGCTGATACCGCTGCGGGCGGCTTCATCCTGCCCAATGACTATGTCGACGTGATCATGACCCGCCGCCAGCAGGCTGCGCCGGGCCAGGGAGGCGACGCCTTTAACACCGAAACCATTCTCAAGAACATCAGGGTCCTGGCGATTGACCAGGCCATTCAAGAAGATGAGGAGGGCCGCCGTGTGAAGGTTGGCCAGACTGCGACGCTGGAATTGACGCCGCAGCAAGCGGAAATCATCACGGTCGCCCAGCAGATGGCTGATCGCTTGACCCTTGCGCTTCGCTCGGTCGCCGACACCCAGGAAAAGAACCTCCAGGACGCCGACTATCTGGTTGGCGGCAATGGCAAGCGCGGCACTGTTCGGCTGATCAAGTCCGGCGAAGTTACCGAAGTAGGGGCAAAGAGATGAGCTCGAACGACAGCTTCAAAGGCCGTTCCGTGATTGCCAGCAGCCTTTCGCGCACAACACTGGCGTCAACCTTCGCATTTGCAGCGATTATGGCAACGCCGGTTACGGTGGGTCTGACGCCTGCGGCCGCCAAGGACATCCGCGTCACATCGACTGCGGCGCAGGAGCGCCTGAAACTCGGACTCAACAAATCAGTCATCATCAGTCTGCCTGCTGACGCATACGACATTCTCGTTGCAAATCCGTCTGTTGCCGATGCGGTGACGCGCACATCGCGCCGCATATATCTGTTCGGCAAGACTGTCGGCGAAACCAATATCTTCGTTTTCGGGCAAAACGGCGAACAGATTGCCAGCCTGGACCTCGCGGTCGAACGTGATGTCGCCGGCCTGGAGTCCTATATCAAACGCTTCCTGCCGACTTCGGATGTCAAGATTGAACTGATCAATGACAACGTTGTGCTGACCGGCACGGTCGACACGCCGCTTGACGCCAAACGCGCGGCTGAACTCGCCAACCTTTTCGTCTCCGGCGGCGAAGCGACAACAGGCCAATATTCGCAGTCGGTCTCGGCTCCGTCCGACGGTGGCGGCGTCTCGATCAGTGATCCGGATTCGACCCGCCGGCAAAGCAAGATCGTCAACCTGATCCAGATTGTCGGCGAAGACCAGGTGACGCTTAAAGTGACTGTCGCCGAGGTCAGCCGCAACGTAATGAAGCAACTGGGCATGAACGTCATTGGCAAAGGTATGGCCAACGGCATTTCCTGGTCCCAGGTGGCCGGCGTTCCAGGCACGTTTGCCGAACCGCTTGCAGCAAGCTCAAATTTCAGCCTGCAGGGCTCCAAGATCGGAGCCTACCTCAATGCGATGGAAGATGCGGGCGTAATGAAGACGCTTGCCGAACCCACATTGACAGCAGTTTCGGGCGAGCAGGCGAGTTTCAAGGTCGGCGGAGAGTTTAACATTCTCCGTAACTACAATCCGCCAAAAGCCGAAGTGCGCGACGCAGACGGCACCGTCGCCCAGACAGCCGAACCGGCCGGATATTCCTATGAGCAGATCGAATGGGGTATCGGCCTCGATTTCAAACCGGTTGTGCTGTCGGCTGGCCGGATCAGCCTGAAAGTCAGGACATCCGTCTCCGAACCGACCAATGAATGGGGCGGATTTGCCGGCGGCTCGCCGATGTTGCCTTCGCTGCGCAAGCGTTTGGCCGACACCACCGTTGAACTGCCGTCGGGCGGTTCCATGATGATCGCGGGCCTTGTGCGCGACGACGTCAAGCAGACTGTCACTGGTGTCCCGGGCATCTCCAAAATTCCAATTCTGGGTTCGCTGGCGCGCAGCCGCAGCTTTGTGCGCAACGAGACCGAACTGGTCATCATCGTGACGCCGTATCTGTCGCGCCCGGTGGCCCGCAACGAGCTCGCCCGCCCGGATGACAATTTCAACCCGACCGGCGACGGGGCCGCCAATTTCCTGGGCCGCGTCAACCGCGTCTACGGCACGATGAAAACGAACAAGCCGAACGGCCGTTATCACGGCGTTGTTGGCTACATCTACAAATAAGAGCGAGCCCGGCAATGATCAGTCTCATGCGTAATGACTTTTCCGGCGCACCGGCCAGTGCAAGGGGGCGCCTGGCGCAGGCGCTCACGATTTCGGTGATCGTGGCGGCGGCGTTGGCCTCCGGGTGCGCAAAGCGCCACAGTATTGCCGTCGGCTCAATTCCTGACGACTACCGCACCAACCATCCGATCATGATCGCTGAAAAGGAGCGGGTGCTGGATGTGGCTGTAGGCGCGAGCGAGCGTGGCGCCACGAAGATGCAGCGGGACGCGATTGAGGGCTTCCTTGCCCGTTATGATAGTCAGGCGGCGCCCGTTCTGAATATCATGACCCCGGTCGGATCGTCCAATGCAGTTGCTGCAGGAGAGGCCGCATCAGCATTTGCACAACTCGCCTACAAGAACGGCGTGCCGCAGGGCCGTGTCGTCATGACATCCTATCAGGCTGGTTCAGCCGAGGTGGCGGCTCCTGTACGCCTGTCATATTCGAGCATTCAGGCGCAGACCGAAAAGTGCGGTCGCTGGCCAAAAGATCTGGCTGATACCTCGGACAACAAGCATTACGCCAATTTCGGCTGCGCCAATCAAAACAACCTGGCCGCCCAGATCGCCAATCCGAATGACCTGTTGGGGCCGCGCAAGCCCGCTCCGATCGACGCCGAGAATCGCAGCGCTGTGATTGACGACTATCGCACGCCGTCAACTCGCTGGTCACCTGAAACAAGCTACTGACGCTACGGCGAGGGACGTGCAAGTTATGAGCAACCTAGCGATAGATCAAACAGACGAGCTGGATGCGTCGATCGAAACGACCACGTTCCAGAAATTGCGTCCGTTGCCGCGGATTTCCATCCAGGCGTTCTGCGAGACTGAGAGCGTAGCCAATCCGGTCGAGCGCGCCGGAGAGGACCGCCGTATGGCCCGAACGCACCTGAAGGTGGAAATGGGCGGCATTCAGGGCGCTATCGAGTTCTATCAGGGGGCGCCAACCCCCAACCTTGTCATCGTCGAATCGCGTGAAGAGCCGCGCCAACTCCTTGCAGCGCTCAATCAGCTCTCCGAGTTTTGTGACCCTTCAACGAAGGTTGTCGTGGTCGGCCACTATAACGACGTTGGGCTCTATCGTGACCTGATCCGGGCCGGGGTCTCGGAATATATTGTCGCGCCGATCTCGATGGCCGACGTGGTATCGGTAATTTCGGCCATCTTTGTCGATCCCGAAGCTGCTCCGATTGGCCGCTCGATCGCCTTCATCGGCGCCAAGGGCGGGGTTGGCTCGTCGACGATCGCCCACAATGTGAGCTGGGCGATGTCTTCATTGTTCAAGACCGAAGTCGTCGTGGCCGATATGGATCTCGCCTTCGGCACCGCCAATATCAACTTTGATCAGGATCCAGGTCAGGGCATAGCTGAGGCGGTTTTTGCGCCGGAACGCGTTGACGACGTCTATCTGGATCGTCTGCTTGCCCAGTGCGCTGAGCATCTGTCGCTTCTGGCTGCGCCGTCATCGCTCGATAGAACATACGATTTTGACGCGGATGCATTTTCCGAAATCATCGACACCGCGCAACGGTCAGCGCCAATAGTGGTTCTGGACCTGCCGCATACCTGGAACGAGTGGACCAAGACGACGCTGATGCAGGCCGATGAAATCGTCATCACTGCGACCCCGGAACTGGCCAACCTGCGCAATACCAAGAACCTTATTGATACATTGAAGAAGCTCAGGCCGAACGATCATCAGCCGAAGCTTGTGCTGAACCAGGTAGGCATCCCCAAGCGTCCCGAAATTTCGGCCGCCGATTTTGCCGACCCTCTGGGCATTACGCCAATGGCGGTTATTCCTTTTGACCCGGTTCTGTTCGGCAATGCTTCGAACAACGGCCGTATGCTTGGAGAACTCGACGCCAAGAATCCGGTCTCCGCGATCGTAAACGAGATGGCCCATATCCTGACAGGGCGCTCGGAGATCAAGGTGAAAAAGAAAGCCGGCATAAACAGCCTGCTTGGCAAAATTTCGCTGACGAAGAAAAAGCAACAGCCCAGGTAAGCAAACAACATGTTTGGCAAAAGAGGCAATGAGGACGGCCCCAGAAACCCCGGTTTCAAGCCTCCAGTCGCGCCAAAACCAGCCGTCGCCGTTGAATCCCGCCCTGCGGAGCAAAAGGCAAGGCCGCCAGCCCCCACGGGCGACGCGCAAGTGCCGGCGCGCCGCGCGCCGGAACCGCGCGCGGACAGCCGCAGCCGGCCATCGCAGCGTGAGCGCAGTGAAAGTTACTACGACACCAAAAGCCAGGTCTTTTCGGCGCTGATCGATACGATCGATTTGTCGCAGCTTTCCAAACTGGCGCCTGAGGCGGCGCGCGATGAAATCCGCGATATCGTCAATGACATCATTGCGATCAAGAATTTCGCGATGTCGATCGCCGAGCAGGAAGAGCTGCTTGAGGATATCTGCAACGACGTTCTGGGTTATGGTCCTCTGGAGCCACTGCTGGCGCGTGACGATATCGCCGATATCATGGTCAACGGCGCCAAGCAGATATTCATCGAAGTCAACGGCAAGGTCGAACAAACCGGCATCCGGTTTCGTGACAACCAGCAGTTGCTCAATGTCTGCCAGCGTATTGTGAGCCAGGTGGGCCGGCGTGTCGATGAATCATCGCCGATATGCGACGCGCGTTTACCCGACGGTTCCCGCGTCAACGTGATCGCGCCGCCCCTCGCCATTGACGGCACTGCGCTCACCATCCGCAAATTCAAGAAAGACAAGCTCACGCTCGACCAGCTTGTTCGTTTCGGCGCCATTTCTCCTGAAGGCGCAGAAGTTCTCAAGATCATCGGGCGAGTCCGCTGCAATGTCATCATCTCGGGCGGCACCGGTTCGGGCAAGACAACATTGCTCAACTGTCTGACCAACTATGTCGATCGCGACGAGCGCGTTATCACATGCGAGGATTCGGCCGAACTGCAATTGCAGCAGCCGCATGTCGTGCGCCTTGAAACACGCCCGCCGAACCTCGAAGGCGAAGGCCAGGTGACCATGCGCGACCTGGTCAAGAACTGCCTGCGTATGCGTCCTGAACGCATCATCGTCGGCGAGGTCCGCGGACCCGAAGTGTTCGACCTTTTGCAGGCGATGAACACAGGCCATGACGGGTCCATGGGCACCATCCACTCCAACAGCCCCCGTGAATGTCTCAACCGTATGGAATCGATGATCGCCATGGGCGGCTTCACATTGCCACAAAAGACCGTGCGCGAGATCATCGTCGGTTCGGTGGACGTCATCATACAGGCCACGCGCCTGCGCGACGGTTCGCGCCGCATCACCCATATCACCGAAGTCATCGGGATGGAGGGCGACGTCATCATCACCCAGGATCTGGTGCTCTACGAACTAAAGGGTGAAGACGCGTCCGGCCGCCTGATCGGCAAGCATGTGTCCACGGGCATCGGCCGACCGAATTTCTGGGACCGCGCGCGCTATTACAATGAAGAGCAGCGTCTGGCCAATTCGCTTGAAGCGATGGAACGGGAGTAAGCGCGTTGGGTGGAGCGTTGCGTAGAAGGCTGGCGACCGGCGCTCTACCTGCGACGTTTGACCGCCATGTTTTCGGGAGCCGGTACTGATGTTTGGTCTCGATCTGACGGCGCTGGCCTTCATCGTCCTCGCCGGCGCAAGCGCTGGCGGCGTCGCCTATGCGTTTCTGTTCAATAATATCGAACGCGAGCGCGCTACCGGCCGGCGTCTTGAGCAGATCAAGCAGACCGAAACGGAACGGAGCAGCGTCAAGGCCTCCAAGGACCGCGCCCAGGACGTCGCAAAACGCCGAAAGAACGTCGAAACCACGCTTAAGGATCTGGACGCCAAACAGAAGCAGCGTGAGAGCCAGAAAAAGAAGGTGCCCCTGAGGGCCCAGCTCAAACAGGCTGGCATGACCGTATCGACGCGCAGATTCTATGTCTATTCAGCGATCTTTGCGGTTATCTTTTCGCTGGTCGTGGTGGTTATCGGCGCGCCGTTCATCAGTTTCCCTGCGCTCCTTCTGATCTCCGGCCTGGGTCTGCCGCGCTGGTTCGTCTCGTTTCGCAAGAAGCGCCGCATCAAGCGGTTCCTGAACGAGTTTCCGAACTCGCTGGACATTATCGTGCGTGCGGTAAAATCCGGTTTGCCTTTGAACGACGGCATCCGGCTGATTGCAACCGAAGCGCAGGAGCCGGTTCGCACCGAATTCCGCCGCATTGTCGAGGGTCAGCAGATCGGCATGTCGATCCCTGATGCAGCTATGCGCATGTCTGAAACGATGCCGTGTCCGGAAGCAGCCTTCTTCGGCATCGTTATCCAGATCCAGTCGCAGGCCGGCGGCAATCTGTCGGAGGCTCTGGGCAATCTGTCCCGCGTTCTGCGTGACCGCAAGAAAATGAAAGCCAAGGTTCAGGCGCTGTCGATGGAGGCCAAGGCCTCAGCCGTCATCATCGGCGCCTTGCCGTTCATCGTTACCGGCCTGATTTATATGACAAATCCGGCATATATTATGCTGCTGTTCACGACGACCACCGGCCATCTTATCCTTGGCGTTTCGGGAGTATGGATGCTGATAGGCGTCCTCGTGATGCGCAAGATGGTCAGTTTCGAGGTCTAGCACGATGACCGATTTCGTACAGAATACGCTGACCGATCCAGGTTTCCTGATGGCTATCATGATCGCGGTGGCGGTCTTTGGCACACTCTATGCCCTTTTGCCGGCGTTGAGTGGTGATCCGCTCAAGTCGCGGATGAAATCCGTGGCTATCGAGCGCGACGAATTGCGCGCCAAGCAGCGGGCCCGCCTGGCCGCCGAGGCAGAGCGGCGCCGTGGAACGGCGAGTCTGCGCGAAGATCAGCCCACGCATATGAGGTCTATTGTCGAACGGCTCGACCTGCGGCGCGCACTGGCGGACGAAAATACAGTGATCAAGCTGCGCAACGCGGGTTTCCGCAACCAGAGCGCAATGACCAAGTTCCTGTTCTTCCGCCTTGTGTTGCCGTTCGTGTTCTTCTTCGGCTCGCTGCTTTATGTTTTCGGTCTGGGAACGTTGCTTGACCAGCCCTTTGTGGTGCGGGCATTTGTCTGCATTCTGTTCGGTTATGCGGGCTTCTACGCGCCTATCCTCTACGTCAACAATCGCGGGTCGAAACGCAAGAAGTCGATCGAGATGGCGTTCCCTGACGCACTCGATCTGATGCTTATCTGCGTTGAGTCGGGCATTTCCGTTGAAGCCGCGTTCCGTCGCGTCGCCGAGGAAATAGGCGGTCAGTCCGCAGATCTTGCCGAGGAATTTGTCCTTACCAACGCCGAATTATCGTTCCTGCCCGAACGCAAGTCGGCCTATGAAAATCTGGCAAACCGCACGGGTCTCGATTCGGTGAAGTCAGTAGCGCAGGCGCTGATTCAGGCTGAACGCTACGGCACGCCGGTCGCCAACGCCTTGCGAGTTCTGGCGCAGGAAAGCCGCGACCAGCGCATGAATGCGGCCGAGAAGAAGGCCGCTGCCCTGCCGCCGAAACTCACCGTGCCGATGATCCTGTTCTTTCTACCCGTGCTGTTTTGCGTGATTCTTGGCCCGGCCATCATCCAGGTGACTTCGGGCGCAGCTATCCTGAAATAGCACCTGAAATAGCATCCGATGTGGAAAAGAGCGCGCTGGGGGCGCGCTCAATGATGGGTGGATATTGCCGCTTATGCGGCGCTCGTCTGGATTGAATAGCGCGAACGAGGCTCAGTTCGCCGAATTGGCCTTAGCCTTGCCTTTGTCTTCGTCCTTGAGCTGATTCCAGGCGTTCTGCTGGGACAGCATTTGACGTAGATAGGCGACATTGGCCTGCGCCTGGTCCGGCGACAATTCCTGCCGCGCAATCGTCTCGGCCTCATCGAAACGCCCCTGAAGGCCGACTACGAGCGCCAGATTCTGCCGGACCCGGCTATCTGCGCCCGGCCGGGACATTGCGTTACGCAGGTATGTTTCCGCTGACTTGAGATCGCCTTCAAGAAGATAAGAAAGGCCAAGGTTGGAGAGGATCGACGCTTCATCAGGCTTAAGGTCGAGTGCGCGGCGATAAAGTTGGCGCGCCTCGTTGGTCTTGCCCATCTGGTCGAGGATCGCAGCCTCTGCGGAGAACAGCTTCCAATCGGGATATTCGGGGGTTTGCGCCCGCCGGATTGCGTCAAGCGCCGGCTCGAACTCGCCGGCCGCCGCCAACGCCTTGCCATAGGCGGCGAGGACCTTGCGGTCTCGGGGATAGTCGATAGCGAGTTTGCGCATGACGGCCAGAGACTGACCCTGTTTGCCGTCCATTTGCAGAACCTGCGCATAGTTCATGGCGGTCTGCTTGTCTTTCGGGTTCTTGGCGTATTTTTCGCCGAGCGCCATGGACGTCCTGTCGATTTCGGACGCGGACATATTGGCGAATGACTGATTGTTGATTGATCCGGTTGTCAGCTTGCTGTTTGCACAGCCCGCCATGGCCGCCAGGATTGTGATCACCGCCGCGCCGCAGGCCAATCTGCGTGGCATTGCGTTCTTTGGCAGTTTGGTGAACATCCATATCCTCCACGTCACGGGGCTGCTGTCAGGCGCCCTTAACCAGGATGAATATTCTGTTAACCCTAACGGTTGGTTAAAGACCGTCGGCCGCAATTTGGAAGGTGATGATGCCGATAGAACTTCTCGACAAGCCTGCAAAAACAGCGCGCCCGATCCGGCTTGTTGAGTCTGGCGGTCTGGCTGCCTCGGGTCTGTCAAAGAAAGAGGCGCGCTGGGCCGCCGCCAATGGCTTCACGGGCGATGCCGGGCAGACCCTCATTCTACCGGACGATACCGGGGCCGCGGGCAGCGTTTTGTTTGGTTTGGGCAAGGCTGATCGTCGCGCATTGGCGATGGGCGGGCTGGCCAAAACCCTTCCTGAGGGGGAATGGCGCTTTGCCGATGAACCTGAACAACCCGATCTGGCAGCCATTGGACTGGCGCTCGGAGGCTATTCCTTTGGCCGCTACAGGACAATCAAGGCCGCCAAGGCCAGCGTGGCAATACCGCATGGCGCGGATGCCGGACGCGTACGCAGGACGGTGACCGCAGTGACTTTGGTGCGCGACCTGATCAACACGCCGGCAAATGACATGGGCCCAAACGAGCTGGAAGCTGCGGCGCGCAAACTCGCAGGCCGTTTCAAGGCGCGAGTGTCGGTCATTTCGGGCGACGATCTTTTGAAGAAGAACTTCCCGATGATCCATGCGGTCGGGCGCGCTTCGGCGTCCGCGCCGCGCCTGATCGACCTGCGCTGGGGCGAGAAGTCCGCGCCGCTGGTCACACTGGTTGGTAAGGGCGTCTGTTTCGATACTGGCGGTCTCGACATCAAGCCTGCCAGCGGCATGCTTTTGATGAAGAAGGATATGGGCGGCGCGGCCAATGTGCTTGGCCTGGCGTCGATGCTTATGGAGGGCAAGGCGCCGATCCGGCTTCGTGTGCTGATCCCGGCCGTGGAGAATTCGATTTCCGCCAATGCGTTCCGGCCCGGCGACATATTGCCGAGCCGCAAGGGCATCACCGTCGAGATCGGCAATACGGACGCCGAGGGCAGGCTTATTCTTGCCGACGCGCTGGCCCTGGCCGATGAGGAAGAACCCCAAATGCTAATCGACATGGCGACCCTGACGGGTGCGGCCCGTGTCGCGCTGGGACCGGACCTGCCGCCATTTTTCACCGATGACGAGGCGCTGGCGACCGAATTGGCCGCCGCCGCGATTGAGATGGACGATCCGGTCTGGCGCCTGCCGCTCTGGAAACCCTATATCGCCCGACTGGCGTCGAAAGTCGCCGACACCAACAATGTGACAACCGACGGTTTCGCCGGGGCGGTGACGGCTGCGCTCTTTCTCCAGAAATTTGTCGAGCGGGCGCAAAGCTGGGCGCATTTTGATATTTTCGGGTGGTGTCCCGTTGAGAAACCCTGGTGCCCAGTCGGAGGCGAGGCCTACGCGATCCGAGCGATTGAGAAGGTGGTGCTGGATCGGTTTGAGCGATAGAGCAGTGTTCGACAGGCCCGATGCTACTCGATGTGTCGGGCCATCTGCGGAGAAATAAATGACCCAGACGCCCGATCCGAGCGATTTCAGCCACGTCAGAGACTGGGTGTTCGATCTCGATAACACACTGTATCCGCATCACTCCAATCTGTTCTCCCAGATTGATGTGAAGATGACGGATTATGTTTCCGATCTGCTCAGCATGTCGCGCGAGGAGGCGCGCAAGCTGCAAAAGGAGTTATATCTGCAGTATGGAACGACCCTGAACGGACTGATGGAGCGCCACAAGATCGACCCGGACGATTTTCTCGAGAAGGTCCACGACATCGACTATTCATGGCTCGTGCCTGATCCGGTTCTTGGCGCTGCGATCCGCCAGTTGCCGGGCCGCAAGTTCATCCTCACCAATGGCGACCGTGGTCACGCCGAGCGCACGGCGCGCCAGCTTGGGATACTCAACGATTTTGATGCAATCTTCGACATCATAGCTGCCGGGCTGACGCCCAAGCCGGCGGCCGAGACCTACGACAAGTTTGTGCAGCTACACGGCATCGACGGGGCCGGCGCTGCGATGTTTGAGGATCTGGCCCGCAATCTTGCCGTTCCGAAGGCGATGGGCATGAAGACGGTTCTGATCGTCCCGCGCAATTTTGAGCCGACCTTCTCCGAAATATGGGAGCGCGACCCTGCCCATGAGGACGATGTCGACTTTGTCACCGATGATCTCGCCGGCTTTTTGCAGGCCGTCACGCCGCAGGTCTGAGCGCGGCTGTCAAAGCCGGTAGAATTTGCGGATCGCTTCCCAGGCTTCGTCTGCGGTATCCACATAATCGATAATGTCCTGGTCGCCAGGCGAGATCGTACCCTGATCCGCGAGGTAGTCCAGGTCGAAGGCATGCGACCAGAAATCCTTGCCGAACAGAATGACGGGAACCCGTTCCATACGGCCTGTCTGGATCAGGGTCAGCGTCTCGAAAAACTCGTCGAGCGTACCGAACCCGCCGGGGAACACCGCAACCGCCTTCGCGCGCATCACAAAATGCATCTTGCGGATCGCGAAATAGTGGAAATTGAAGCACAGGTCGGGCGTGACATAGAGATTTGGCGCCTGCTCGTGCGGCAGAACAATGTTGAGCCCGATGGACGGCGCGCCGACATCGGCGGCGCCACGGTTGCCGGCTTCCATCACCCCGGGTCCGCCGCCCGTGACAACGACAAATTCCCGGTAATAGGACTCAGCGGAATGTTTTGAACACAGCTGTGCGAAGCGTCGCGCCTCCTCATAATATTTGCTGTTCTGGAGCAGGTTTTTCCGCTGCGTTTCATTCTTGGCCGCCCATGCGTCGCCGCCGGGTTCGGGCAGGCGCGCGCCGCCAAACATGACGACAGTCGAGATGATGCCGCGTTCGGTGAGCGTCATTTCCGGTTTTAGCAGTTCCAACTGCAGCCGGACGGGCCGCAGGTCCCGCTGCGTCATGAAATCGGGATCGTTCCAGGCCAGCCGATAGGTGGGGGAGCGCGTCTGCGGCGTATCAGGCACGCTCTTGGCGCGCTGGAGGTCCTGATCCGAATGCGGCAGCGGCGTCCAGCTCTGCTTGTCGTTCGTCTTTTTGTTCATCGCGTATTCCCGGACTGCGGCAAATCAGCCATTTGTCTTCCGTGTTGGCATAACCCCGTCGCAGGCGCAAATCGCGCGGCCCGGCTTGCGCTTGTGCGATTGACCCTTTTCGACCGCTGACATAGTTTCCGCGCGAATTCCCGGGGGCCGGTGACAGGTTTCCACAGAGCGGAGAACGTGCATGACCAAACCGGATCTGGCCGGCCTCGAAAGGACAATCGAAAAGGCGTTTGACGAGCGCGACAGCGTATCCACGGCAACGCGCGGCGAGATCCGCGAGGCGGTCGAAGAAGCGCTTAACCTGCTCGACAGGGGCTCAGCTCGCGTCGCCGAGCGTCAGGCGGACGGCGAGTGGAAAGTCAATGAATGGCTGAAGAAGGCGGTGCTGTTGTCTTTCCGCCTGACTCCGATGGAAGTCATCAAAGGCGGACCGGGCGATTCCGTCTGGTGGGACAAGGTTCCTTCCAAGTTTGACGGCTGGGGCGCTGTCGACTTTGAAAAGGCAGGTTTCCGTGCAGTTCCGAACTGCATAGTGCGCAAGTCGGCCTATGTCGCGCCTGGCGTGGTTCTGATGCCGTCCTTCTTAAATCTAGGCGCCTATGTCGACTCCGGAACGATGGTCGATACCTGGGTGACGGTCGGCTCCTGTGCGCAGATCGGCAAGAACGTGCATCTGTCCGGCGGCGTCGGCATTGGTGGCGTGCTGGAGCCGATGCAGGCCGGGCCGACAATCATCGAGGACAATTGTTTCATTGGCGCGCGCTCCGAAGTGGTCGAGGGTTGCATTGTGCGCGAAGGTTCGGTCCTGGGAATGGGCGTCTTCATCGGCAAGTCGACCAAGATCGTGAACCGCGCCACTGGCTCGGTGACGTACGGCGAAGTACCGCCCCACTCGGTCGTTGTGGCCGGGACGATGCCCGGCAAAAATTTTCCCAATAATGAACCTGGTCCGAGCCTGTATTGCGCCGTCATCGTCAAGACGGTTGATGAGAAGACGCGCTCCAAGACCTCAATCAACGAATTGCTGCGAGATTGAAGACCAAGGTCGACTGGATCTGGCTGTATCTGAGACTGCGCGGCAGGCTGTCGCGCTGGCCGTATTTTCTGGCGTCCATGCTCGTTTCGGTGATTTCCAGCTATTTTGTGTATTGCCATGTGCTGGGTTACTACCCGGCCAACGCTGCAAACCCGCTAGTGACACCCGGTCTGGACGAGTTGCTGTCGCTGATCTTCGTCGTCACGCTTTGGCCGATGATCGCGCTCTCCGCCAAGCGTGCGCAGGACATCGGTCTGTCGCCGTTCTTCGGCTCCGCCATTGCGGTGCCGGGGATCTCCATGCTGGCCTTTCTTGTGTTCAGTTTTTATCCGGGCGCAGACGGTCCAAATCGCTACGGCGACCGCACCAATGCTCCCTCCTGACCCGGATATATTCGCCCTGGGGCGCAGTTACCGCAGCCTTGATCCGGCGCTGATCATCGACACGGCGGAAAAGCTCTATCAACGCATTGGCGACCGCTTCCCGGATTCCAGCCTGCGCGGCGTGTGCGCTGAACTGGTGTCGCTGTCTTATGATCTCGCCACGGCCGCTGAAGCGCTGAAAGCGCCAATCTGGTCGGTTCGCGCGGTCATTGCCGCCGTGATCGCTGCAGGCGCGGCCATATTCATTTTCGTAGGCACGATCCTGCCGCTGGAGCGCATTTCCGGCGGCGACAATGTTTCCGAATCCGTTCAGGGTATCGAGGCCTCTCTAAACACGGTCATTCTCGTTGTGCTTGGTCTGCTTGCGCTGGTGAGCGTCGAGCAGCGCATCAAGCGCAAGCGTGTATTCCAGCAACTGCATGGCCTGCGCTCGCTGATCCACGTTATCGACATGCATCAGCTGACCAAAGATCCTGCGGCATTGTCTGGGCGCTTCACGCCTGCGCCGCATTCGCCCAAGCGCGTGCTTGATGCTGCCGGACTGGCGCGCTATCTCGACTATTGCTCCGAGATGTTGTCGATCACAGGCAAGCTGGCCGCATTGTTTGCACAGGCGGTCGATGATGAGGTTGTGGTCGAAGCCGTCAACGATATTGAGGAACTCGGCTCGAATCTTTCGCGCAAGGTCTGGCAAAAGATTATGATGATCGAAACAGAGGTCAATCGACCCTAGTGGTCTCCGCCTGCCTTCGCAGACCGGGATGACGTGATGGCGCTGAAGCGATGCGCTGTCCAACGGGCGGCTGGCAAAGCCAGCTTGTAGACCAGATTGCTGGCCCATTTGCCCTTGGTGGTCATTGGGTAAGCCCGGCTCTCGACCTCGGTCAACCCGTCGGCATGGCGCAGCTTGTAAGGGTCGGAGGGCGCCAGAAGGTCAAACACGCCGGCGCCCTTATCCTTCATCACCACTAGCACATGCTGGATGAGAAGCGTTCCCAGGCCCTCGCGCTCAAAGCTCTTCTCCGTCGCCAGTACATGACCAAAACCCACGTCTTTGCAAAGGAGCGACAGGTCGATGCCGACTGATTTTCCATCAATCTCGATTGTCGAAACGACCAGCCCGCTGTCGGGATCGCTGGCCAGCTCGGCAAAGAAGCGCGCGAACTGCGGCGAGGTAACAGCAGGTGCAAATATACGCTGCCGTTGCAAGGCAAGGCGTTTTAGCTCGACCGCCTTCAGCGCAAGACTGGCGGCCGGCTCTCCGGGGCCGTAGCTACGCAATGTGAGCTCACCACGTTCACGCAGCCGGCGCAGACGGCGCCGATGGTTCGAGCGTTCCCTGGCGGAATAGGCCGGTCCGGGCTGATCGCCGTCAACACGTGTTGCAAGGCAGGCATAGGGCGCGCCAAGCGACTCGAAAATGAAGCACTCACCGCCGCCATCTGCGCTCCGCAACGCAGAGTCGGCGCGCAACCGTCTCAACTCCAGAAGATCGGCGTCCAGATTGAGGGCGGCGCGAAGCAGGGTCCGGGCAACATTGCCTCTGGCGGCGGGGTCGACAAGCGCGTCGCTGAACTGGCTGACAGGCGCGCCCATGACCTGCAGCCGGAATATCCCGAGCAAGGATTTTCCGGCCAGCGGCAATGCCCCAACCAGCCGTCCGTCTTGCCGGACTGTGATGGTTACAAGTCTATCATACCGCCCGCCGTAACAGCGAAGCCAGGCGCGCAGAAGGGGAAATGACTGAAAGACCTGATGCGCTTGTCCGGCCCGCTCGAAGAGCTCATTCCAGTCCACGTGCAACGACAGGAAAGCGTCTTCGCCTTCATGGACGGCGACCTCAAGGGCTGTGCCGACTGGCGCCCCCCTAGCCAGGCAAATGGCGCGGTGGTGGTTCACCGTCGCCAGTATTCCCGCAGGCGCTTCAGCCCGGCGAACCGAAAACGCGCCAGATAGGGGATCATCAGCAGCGGGTGGCGCGCTGCAAAAGGCGCGTCCTGTTCAACCAGATGCCGCAGGGCAAGGACTGGCATCGGCGCACGCAGCGGACGGAAGTCCGGGTTCCACAGGCCGGCAGCTTCATTGCCCTCAAACATGTAACCGATCATACGGAAGCGACTGAGCGAGTAAAATTTGTTGCGCTTCTGCACCTGCTCCAGCATGGCCTTGCCAGGCGGGGTATTGCAGTCGGGAAAACCGACAATGATGGTGCGGAAGTGCTCCATTCCAGGCTTGCAGGGCACCTGCTCCAACTCGGCAAAGCATCGGCGCATCAGCTCGAACGCCTCGTTCTCATCATCCGCCCCGGCGCGCGAAATGGCGACGCGGACAGTATCCAGCTTCGCCGCCTGTTTGGTGAACGGACAAACCGCCCCGGTGCGCCCCAGATCGGGGTGACCCTGCATCAGATAAGTCTCGATCCACGTCACCAGCGTCTGCATAGCCGGGTCGCCCGCCCATTGGCCCATCCTGGCTTGCGCCATAGTCAGGCGCGGCGCTGCTGAAATTGCCTCGGTGGCGGCGATCTTATCGAGCATGGTGTGGTCCCTGCTGTGAAGGAACTACCTACCAGTGCGGCGTTTCGGAACGGTTTACATGCGTTGGCAAAAGCGACATGGCTCAGGAAAGCGCGTCCGGCTTGAGGCCTGGCGGGCCGACACCCGCAGCCTCCGCGTCGCGGATAGCATTAACGATCCGGGTGGACACCGGCGTTGGCGTTCCGGAAGCCAGTCCCAGCCGGATGATTGCGCCCTGAAACTCGTCGATTTCGGTGATCCGGCGGCGCACCAGATCTTCCCACATCGATGAACGTGCTTTTGGATCGATCGCCAGCATGCGGCGCGCCAGCCGCTGGAACAGCCAGTTCGGAAGCCGAAGAATCGTCGGCAAAAGCGATGGCGCGACAGCCGCAAGTTTTGCCGGGCGAATATTGTGGACTTCCATGACCCGAAGCGCCTCGTCCATCTGGGTCGCCAGTAGCCTGCGCCATGACCGGTCGCCAAGCTGTGTCGCCAATGGCAGATCGGACAGGGCGTTGATCGCGTTGTTGAGATTGAGGAGCAATTTACCCCACAAAACTGCGCCTATTTCCGAGCTCGATTTCACCGGCAGGCCGTCGCAGCTCAAAAGTTTGGCTGGCTGGCCTGCGCTGTCCTGGATCAGGACGTCGCCCTCGGTTGCGCGGTGTACGCTGAGCGCGCCTTCGCCGCTATCGTCCATCACGACATTGAATGCGACCATGCCCGCCAGAATGGTTCGGTGGGTCTGCATGGCGGCCTGCAGGCGTCCGGCATTCTCGACGCCATTCTGCAGGCTGATGACGGTAGCATCTTGCGGGGCATATCGGTCAACCAGGCCGGCCATTTCTTCCGTCGCGGCGCTCTTGACCGTGACCAGAACCACGCTTGCGTCCCGCAACGCAGCCTGTGGATCGTCCGTCACCGTCAATCGCGTTGGTTCGAGCGCCCGGGATCGTCCTTCGAGGTCGGTGACATTCAACCCGTGCCGGTGCAGGATCGAGGCAATGCGCGGCCTTGCCAAAAAAACAACGTTGCAACCGCTCAAGGCAAGGCAGCCGCCGACATAGCAGCCAATCGATCCGGCGCCCGCAATCACAAACTGTTGCCGGTGTTCGGCCATCTGCGACGGATCCCTTTTCGCCAGAGTGGCGCACATCGAACTGACGCACAAGCCTTCGTGACAGGCGTTCGCCTTTGCACTATCCATGCGCCCATGAGTATGCCTACCGATCCCGTCCAAAATCTAGCTGCGCTGATCCGCTGTCCTTCCGTCACCCCTGCGGAGGGAGGGGCGCTTGGCGTGCTTGAGGCGATGCTGAAGCCGATTGGTTTCGCAGTCGAGCGGCCGCTCTTCTCGGAGAGCGGCACGGCCGATGTCGAAAATCTGTACGCCCGTCACTCGGGTGATGGTCCGCATCTGATGTTTGCCGGTCACACAGATGTCGTTCCGCCGGGCGATCCGGCTGACTGGACCTATCAGCCGTTCTCGGCGGAAATTGCAAATGGCCAGATGTATGGCCGTGGCGCAGTTGACATGAAGGGCGGCATTGCCTGCTTTGTTGCGGCGGTTGCGCGCCACCTCGAAAAACACGGCGGTTTCAAGGGTTCGGTCTCGCTGGTCATCACCGGCGACGAGGAGGGACCCTCGATCAACGGCACCGACAAACTGCTCAAATGGGCGGCGGCGCGCGGCGAACAGTGGGATGCGGCTATCGTCGGCGAACCGTCAAACCCCAACAGGCTTGGTGACATGATCAAGATAGGCCGTCGCGGCTCTGTCTCAGGCATCGTGACTGTGTCGGGGGTGCAGGGCCACGCAGCCTATCCGCAATTGGCCGACAATCCGGTGCGCGGGCTGATGACGCTGATGGATGCGCTCATGCGCCCGCCCCTTGACCAGGGAACCAGGGATTTCCAGCCGACCAATCTCGAAATCACAACTGTAGATGTCGGCAACCCTGCCGCCAACGTCATTCCAGCCAGGGCGTCGGCGGCGTTCAATATCCGCTTCAACGACACCTGGTCGGCGGAAACCTTGCAGTCGGAAATTCACAACAGGCTCGATCGTGCGGCGACCAAGAAGACCTGGCGCGCGGGACGCGCTGAGCCGATCAGTTTTGAGCTTGTCTGGCGCGATCGCCCGAGCCCCGTTTTCCTGACCCGTAACGAGAAGCTGATCAAGACTCTGTCTGGATCTATCGACTCCGTCATCGGCCGTACGCCCGAGCTTTCGACATCAGGCGGCACGTCCGATGCGCGTTTTATCAAAGATTATTGTCCGGTGATCGAATTCGGTCTGGTCAACCAGACCATCCACATGGTTGACGAGCGGGTGGACATCGCCGATCTCGAGACGCTGACACAGATATACGAGCGCTTTCTGGCAGACTGGTTCAGTTGATCCATGCTGCCGGGCGATGAGATCGAATCCGGTTTGAAGGGCGCCTGGCAGTTAATGCTTGGACGAACGCAGGGACTTGGTCTGCTCGATCTTTCGGCGGATGGTTTCTGGAACTCTTTCCACGCTATCGTAGTGTCGTTTCCGCCGCTATTCGCGATGTGGACGCTGCAGGCGCTTGACCTCGTGCCGGCGGGCAGCAGCTTTGCCGAACGTGCTGGGCTGGTGACGCGCATGGCGATTGGCGACGTCATCGCCTGGGTGGCGCCGCTGGCTGTTATAGCATACGGGCTCACTAGGGCGGGCATGAAGGGGGCGGTGTCGCCCTATATCGTCGCCAACAACTGGTTCAATGCCTTGATTAACTGGCTGGCGCTGCCGTTTTTTCTTTTGGCGTCCTTCGTACCTTCGGTGGGAGACCCGCTCCTGTTTGGCGTCGTCATAGCCTCGGTGGTGCTGACTTGGCGGCTCAATCACACGGTATTGCGCAAAGGTGCGGCAGTCACGAGTACCGTGACAATCCTGTTTGTGCTGGCGACGATTGTAATCTACCTCGCTTCGTCCTGGCTGCTTGGCATACCCGATCCACCGCAGACGTAAAGTTCACGGCGCTGGATAGTCGACCTGGGTGAGATAGAGCCCTTCTGGCGGCGACAGGCCTGCACAAGCGGCGCGATTGCGGGCGTCGAGCGCCGCCCTGACGTCGCCGACAGCCCAGCCGCCTTCACCGACGCGTTTCAGACTGCCGACCAGCGAGCGCACCTGATTGTGCAGGAACGATCGCGCCGATGCGCGGATTTCGATCATGTCGCCATCGCGCGTCACATCAAGACGGTCTAGCGATCGCACGGGGCTCTTCGCCTGACACTGGGTCGAGCGAAAGGTCGTGAAGTCGTGTTTGCCGAGCAGCGGTTGGGCGGCTTGGTGCATCGCCTCCGCATCCAGACGCCTTGGAACCCACCAGACCTTCCCGGCCTCCAGCGCGGCTGGCGAACGGCGGTTCAGGATGCGGTAGAGATAGTGACGTCCGGTCGCTGAAAACCGCGCGTCGAAGGTATCGCTGACGATCGCAACGGCCAGGATTGAGACCCGCGTACCGGCGAGTCTCAGATGCGCGTTGAGGGCGTCGCGCACCTTGTCGGCTTTCCAGTCACGCACCAGGTCAATATGGGCGACCTGACCGGTTGCATGGACGCCCGCGTCGGTGCGACCCGCCCCGCGTAATGCGCCCATTTCACCACTGAAGGCCATCAGCGCCGTCTCAATCGCCGACTGCACCGTGATTAGCCCGGCCTGCCGCTGCCAGCCGGCAAACCCGGCGCCGTCATATTCAATATCGAGACGGTAGCGCGCCATCGTCGCGAATCGCTTCCGCGTCAGGCCGCCAAATCGGCGCCGAAGGGTGGAGCATAAACGAGCGCGCCCTCAACCGGCGCCTCGGCGCTCCAGGCCAGCGCCTGCAGAGCTTCGCATTGATAGTCGCTCGCAAACCCGGCGGCGCGTTCGTGGGAATAGCCGAAACGACCGTAATAGGCCGGCTCGCCGAGCACGATGGACAAGGTTTCGCCCGCGTCCTTCAGGCGGATATGCGCTTCACGCACCAGCGCGCCGCCAATGCCCGACTTGTGGAACGATGGCTCGACAGCCAAAGGCGCCAAGGCGACCGCCGGATATTGGCTGACGCCAGACTGCACATAGAGTCGCGAAAACAGGATATGACCGACAACCGCGCCATCCTCTTCGGCGACGAGTTCAAGGACGGTGTCGCCATTGGCGACCAGCGCGTCGACCAGTCCGGCCTCAGCCTTTTGTCCGAAGGCGTGTTCTTCAACCTCGCGGATCGCGTCGCGGTCTCGCGGCGTCGCCGTGCGGATGGACATCATGCTCATGACAGTTTTGTTCCTTGCTTCAGTTTGGCGCCACGCTGAAAATCGGGCGCGTGCATTGGTTTGCCGCCGGCGCGCTGGAGTTCGATCAGCCGCACGGCGCCACTTCCGCAGGCGATCGTCATGTCGCCGTCCAGCAGTGCGCCAGCTGGTCCGTTCCCGCCGGCAATGATCGAGCGCAGCAATTTCACCCGCTCGATCTTTCCGGCGATTTCAACTTCGCACCAGGCCCCGGGAAAGGGCGACAGGCCACGAATGTGATTGTGAACGTGTGGCGCCGGACGCGACCAGTCGATCCGTGTTTCAGCCTTGTCGATCTTTCGGGCGTAGGTGATCCCGCTGTCCGGCTGCGGTGTCAAGACAAGCGAGCCATCTTCCAACAGCGATAGTGCATAAACCATCAGTCCGGCGCCCAATTGCATCAGCGCATCGTGCAATTCTCCGGCGGTCATTTCCGCGCCGATTGGCTGGCGTGCGGTCAGCGCCACGGGGCCGGTGTCCAGTCCGATATCCATCTTCATTACCATCATGCCGGTCTCGGTGTCGCCGGCCATGATGGCGCGCTGGATCGGAGCGGCGCCGCGCCAGCGCGGCAAAAGAGATGCGTGGCCGTTGTAACAGCCAAGGCGGGCGCCTTCGAGGATCGCTCCGGGCAAAAGCAGTCCATAGGCCACCACCACAGCGACATCGGCATGCCATGCCCGGAAAGCGGTCTGCTCTTCCTCACTTTTCAACGAAACCGGGCTGCGCACAGGTATGCCCAGCCGCTCCGCCTCGCGCTGGACCGGCGATGGAGTCGTCTCCAGCCCGCGCCGGCCTGCAGGCCGTGGCGGCTGTGTGTAGACGGCGACCACCTGATGGCCGCTTTCGGCGATAGCGGTGAGCGTCGGCACGGAAAAATCTGGCGTACCCATGAAGATGACGCGTAGGGGCATAGCTATCCTGAACGTCTGTTGGGGCGCCGACCCTGATAACAAATCGAGGCTCGCGCACAAAATTCAACTCACCAGTGGCGGCGGCCGGTCCTTTGCAAGTTTCTTGAACTTGCGCACGACCATATCGCGCTTCAGCTTTGAAATGTGGTCGATGAACAGCACGCCGTTGAGGTGATCGATCTCGTGCTGCAGGCAGACTGCCAACAGCCCGTCCGCCTCGACCTGTTGTTCTCTTGCCTCGCCGTCAATGTAGCGGACGGTGACCGTGGCCGGACGCTCGACATCCGCGTAATAGTCAGGAATCGACAGGCAGCCTTCTTCATAGACCGAGCGTTGGTCAGAAACGGCGACGATTTCTGGATTGATGAAAACCTGCGGAGCCTTCGGATCGTCTTCCTTGGCGAGGTCGATGACCAGCATGCGCAGCGGGACCCCAACCTGGATAGCGGCGAGACCAATGCCGGGCGCCTTGTACATGGTTTCGAACATGTCCTGCGCCAGCGTGCGGATCGACGAATCGACTTTCCCGACGGGTGCGGACACTTCGCGCAGAACGGGATCGGGCAGAATGATGAGCGGCTTGATCGACATGTTGCTCACCTAAGGTTTCGTCCGAAAGGCGTCAACATCTGCAATCAACTGATCGTTCACGTTTTGATCTATCGAATTGACGCGAATCGGCTATGTCTGTGCGATGGATCAACTTTCCCCGATATTTCAGCAGCCGATTGCGCAGCTTGGCGCGACAATCATCTCAATCGGGCAGACAGTGCTTGCGGGAGCGGTTCTGCTTGTTTTGCTTTTGCTTGGTTTGATTGTCGCTCTTTGGCGTTCGGCCCGGGCGCGCGCCGCCGCTGCGGCGGAACAGGTTGAGCGGGCCCGGGAGCTGGAAGACCGCATGGCCGGCATCCTGCAATCGCAAGCAGAAATGCAAGGCCGGCTAGGCACGGTCGCTGATGTGTTTGGTGCACGCCAGAACGAGTTGAACCAGTCGATCAGTCAGCGGCTGGACGCGATGACCGGGCGGCTTGGCCAGACAATGAGCGAACAGACGCGCTCGACTCACGAGAGCCTCGCCAAGCTGCAGGAGCGGCTGGCCGTGATCGATACGGCGCAGAACAATATTCAGTCGCTGGCCGGGCAGGTGGTGCAGTTGCAGGCTATCCTTTCCAACAAACAGACGCGTGGAGCCTTTGGTCAGTCGCGCATGGAGGCTATTGTCGCTGATGGTCTGCCGCAGGGTTCGTATGAGTTTCAGGCGACACTGAGCAATGGCAGCCGCCCCGACTGTCTGGTCGTCATGCCCAATGGCAGCCCCAAACTGGCGATCGACGCGAAATTCCCGCTTGAGGCGTGGAACGCTATCCGCGCTGCCGAAGGACCTGATGGGCAGCGCGCCGCAGCGCAGTCGTTCAAGCGCGATGTCGACGTGCATATACGGGCTATTGCGGACAAATACCTCCTGTCTGGCGAAACGCAGGACACAGCCTTCATGTTCGTTCCGTCGGAATCGATCTTCGCCGAGATCCACGAGAATTTTGAGCCCTTGGTGCAGCGTGCGTTGCGCGCGCGCATTATCATCGTCTCGCCGTCGCTCCTCATGTTGTCGATCCAGGTGATCCAGGCGATCCTCAAAGACGCCCGCATGCGCGAGCAGGCGCATCTCATCCAGGGCGAGGTGGTGCGGCTGATGGAGGATGTCGGCAGGCTCGACGAGCGCGTGCGCAAACTGCAGGGGCATTTCAATCTCGCCAATCGTGACATTGACGAGATTCTCGTCTCGTCCGGCAAGGTTGCCAAACGCGGCCAGAAAATCGAGGCGCTCGAATTCGCCGCGCCCGTTTCACCGGAAGTAAAACCGTCCGATGACAGCCCTGCAGGCCGCCGCATCGCCGAATCAAAGACCGGTCAATTGCGGCTGCGCGTCGTCGAAACAGACGATTGACGCATGCCCGGTTTGTGCACCAGAATTTCTTGCGCGTCCCGCCCGCGCATACTTGCTCTTGCCCCAATCTGCTGTTTCATTTTCTGCCGCCATAACTGCGGAGGACCGAATCATGGCCAAGGGTGCAGCGAAACCAAAAAAAGAAGCCAAGAAGCCGAAGAAGGACGCCGCCAAGAAGCCGGCCGCGTCGACGGCCAAGAAGTAGCTATCTGACGATCTCTTGTATGCGGCGCTCGAACCTAACCGGGCGCCGCTTGTCTTCGGGTCGGTTGCGTTCTACATCTCGCGTCGCAGGGACGGCCCTGCGTTTCATTCCAATCTGGTCGGGACGGCCCGCCACACGGAGAACCGTATGGCTTGGATATATCTGCTACTGGCTGGATTGCTGGAGATCGGCTGGGCGATCGGCCTCAAATACACCGAAGGTTTCACAAAGCTTGTTCCGACTGTGCTGACCGTCGCCAGCATGGTGGTGAGCATCGCCCTGCTTGGGCTGGCGGTCAAAACGCTGCCCATCGGCACCGGCTACGCCATCTGGACCGGCATCGGGGCGGTCGGAACGGCAATTCTGGGAATCGCCTTGCTGGGTGAGCCGGCGACGGCGGCGCGCATTGCGTCCATCGCCCTGATCGTCGCCGGCATTATCGGCCTGAAACTGGCCAGCTAAAACGGCTTGCCAAAGCCTTGGGCGTCACCGGACAAACGCGAAATGCCGCCCTGGGGCGGCATTTCAGTTTTTGACGGAAAGCTCCAGTCAGCGAGAAGGAGGCAGACGACCGGTACGGGCTTTGCGAGCTGCGTAACGTGCGTCTCGCTTTGCCTTCGCAGCCGCTTCCAGACCAATCTGTGCGGTCAGTCTTTCTTCTTCTTCAATAGCCGCAAGGCGCGCCGCTTCTCTGGCTTCTTCTTCGGCCTTGATGCGGGCAGCCTCAGCCTCAGCGGCCAGCCGTGCGCGCTCTTCCGCTTCGCGGGCAAGCCGTTCCTGCTTCTGCTTCGCCTTCTCGGCTTCGCGTATGGCGCGCGCCTCGAGGATAGCCTTACGCTCGGCCCTGCGGGCGATCACTTCCGGATCGTCGTCAGCCGGCTTCGCCTTGAATTTGTCGAGGAGCGCTTTTTTTGCAGCATTTGCCGAGTCGCGCCGCTCAGCAAAACTTTGATCCCTGTATATCGCCAATGTTCAGTCCTGTAGAGTTCTGTACGCGCCGTCTAAATACGCAGCCGACGCGAGAGTTCAAGCGCCATTTGAGCAATACAGCCATGAAACGCAGTGTTGTGGCCTTCCTGTAACGCAAATTCGGCTGTTGCGGCTTGGTTCCATCGTTTCGGGCGCCTACATCAGGTCGATCCCATAACGAATTGACCGGACCGGCAGCCATGATTCCTTTTTCCGTTCTTGATCTCGCTCCGGTGCCCGAAGGCAGTGATGTCAGCGCTTCGCTGGCCAATTCCGTCGATCTCGCCCGGCTTGCCGAACGGCTTGGCTACCATCGCTACTGGCTTGCCGAACATCACAATATGCCCGGAATAGCCAGTGCGGCGACTTCAGTTGTGATTGGGCACATAGCTGGCGCCACCAAAACAATTCGCGTCGGCGCTGGCGGCGTCATGCTACCCAATCATTCTCCGCTGATTATCGCCGAGCAGTTCGGTACGTTGGACGCGCTTTATCCGGGCAGGATCGATCTCGGGCTCGGGCGCGCGCCCGGGACGGACATGCTGACAGCGCGTGCGCTGCGCCGCAATCTTGACGCGGCGGTGGACACGTTCCCGCAAGACGTCGTGGAACTGACCGAATATCTCGGTCCGGAGGACCTGAAGCGGCGCGTCAACGCCTATCCGGGGCAGGGTAGGGAGGTTCCGGTCTGGGTCCTTGGCTCCAGCACCTACGGGGCGCAGCTTGCGGCCATACTTGGGCTGCCCTACGCTTTCGCATCACATTTCGCGCCGGCCGACATGGAGATCGCAGCGCAAATCTACCGCTCGCGTTTCCAGCCATCCCGCTTTCTCGACAAGCCTTATATGATGTTTGCGCTCAATGTTGTCGCTGCCGACACGGACGCCGAGGCGCGTTTCCTGTTTTCGTCGCTGCAACAAGCCTTTGTGAAGCTGCGCACCGGGCAGCCGGGCAAGCTTCCGGCTCCGGTCGAAGATTATGAGGCGTCGATGGATCCGGCTGCAAAGACGATGCTGGCGCACACCTTTTCCTGCGCCGTGATAGGGAGCCCATCAACGGTTCGCTCCGGCGTTGAGGCGTTTATTCGGCGCACTGGCGCAGACGAGTTGATCGTCACGGCGCAGATATTCAATCACGCCAAGCGCAGGCGCTCGTTTGAGATTCTGGCTGACGCCTGCTCTGAATTGGCGAACGCGGCTTGACGGCTATTTGACCGCTGCGACCAGGCCCTTATCAGGAAAGCAGGTCGCCTCGCGGCCGTTCTTCGCCTGCCAGTCGCCAATCGAGCGGCGCGTTTTGAAGCCCGGCAGGCCGTCTGCGCCGCCGACATCATAGCCCTTGGCCTCGAGGCCGCGTTGCAGGCCGGCGACGTCGGAGCGGTATAGCCCGTCAATCTTGTCCCAGCGGCCGGCGAAGCGTTTGTCGCCGCCGGCGATCCGGTCCGCGCCATGGCCGATAAACAGCGCATAGACGTCGCTCTCATTATATTCCTTGAGCACGTAAAAATTGGGCGTAACGATAAAGGCTGGACCATGCCGCCCGGCCGGCATCAGCAGGAACCCTTCGGCCTTCAGTTCGCGGGCAGGAAATGGCTTGCGGTTGACCCGCGCAATGCCCATCGCCGCCCAGTCGGAAATCTTCTTGCCCCTGTCTGGCCCTTCCAACGCACAGGAGACGCTGGCCGGCACAGTCACTTCAAAACCCCAGTCGCGGCCTTTGATCCAGCCATAGTCGACCAGATAGTTGGAGATCGACGCCAGCGTATCGGCCTGGCTGTTCCAGATATCGGCGCGGCCATCGCCATCGAAGTCGACCGCATGCTTGAGAAACGAAGTCGGCAGGAATTGCGGCTGACCGAGCGCTCCCGCCCAAGAGGACTTCATCGCCGAACGTTTGGCTTTGCCGGCATCGACCATCTGCAGTCCAGCGATCAGTTCCTTGCGAAACATCTCCTTGCGGGTTGAAAGCCAGGCTTTGGTGCCGAGCACCTCGAAAGCGTCATAGGGTATCTTTGCGGTCCCAAAACCGGATTCGCGGCCCCATATCGCCAATGCGACTTCACCTGGAACGCCATAACGCTTCTCGACGGCGGCAAGTGTATTGGACAGCGACACCGCACGACTGCGCCCGCCTTTCGTCACTGCGCCAAGGACTTTTTCGGCAAAATAGTTTCCTGGCGATCCGAACTCCGCCTGATGCTGCTTTTTGGGAGTGGTCGGCTTCTGACCCGGCAGCACCAGATCGGGCAGCTTCAAATTTGGCGAGACGCCGTTGAACGCGGCATCGAATGTCGCCTTTGACACGCCTGCTGCCTTGGCTTCGGGCCACAGGTCACCCGAAAGCCATGCCTGCCACTGTGTCTCGATCTTCGATTGCGCGGATGCTGGCGCCGCCAGAACAGAGAAGGCTGTAGCGAGGCCAATTGCAAAGCTGACAAACCGCATGCCGTCTCCTCAAAACGCCGTGCGGGACTTCAGCGCCGCCGCCAGCGTGCCTTCATCGAGATAATCGAGCTCGCCGCCCACGGGCACGCCATGAGCGAGACGGGTCACCTTTAAGGAGAATTGTGACAATTGATCGGTCAGGTAGTGCGCGGTCGTCTGTCCTTCGACCGTCGCGTTTACGGCCAGGATGATTTCTACGACGCCGCCAGCGGCGACCCGGTCAACGAGTTGGCGGATGGTCAGTTGGTCGGGTCCGACGCCATCAAGCGGCGAAAGTGCGCCCCCCAGCACATGATAACCGGCATTCATCGCGCCGGCTCGCTCCAGCGCCCAAAGATCAGACACATCTTCGACGACAATGATTGTCGATGCGTCGCGCCGCGGGTCGGTGCACACCATGCAGGGGTCGGTGGTGTCGACATTACCACAGGTCGAACAGACGCACACCTTGTCGCGCGCATCCGCCATGGCGCCGGCGAGCGGCGACAAAAGCTGATCCTTCTTCTTGATCAGGTGCAGTGCGGCGCGGCGCGCCGAGCGCGGTCCAAGCCCCGGCACCTTGGCCAGAAGCTGGATCAGCCGCTCAATTTCCGGACCTGCGATTCGCTTGGACATGCACAGTGTATAGAGCGATCTGCGTCCGCCGTGTAGCCGAGCGCACAGGCGGCTGGCGCCGCTCTATTTTCCGACCAGCGGCGCTGGCGGTATCGGCGGCTTGCGCTTGATCCGGCCCGATTTGCCGGAAGCGTTAGCGGCGGGCTCGACCAAGGCCGGGGCATCTTCCACGGGCGCCAGTGCGATCGGTTGCGGCGCAATCGGCGCAAAACGGTCTTCGTTGACGATCGGCGCTGGAGCTTCGGCTTTGGCTCCCGTCTTTCGCACTCTTTTTGCTGGCGCTGGAACAGGTACGGGAGCCTTCGCGTCGTCTTCCGCCCCCACAACGGCCTTGATCGCTTTGACGGGCGCAGCGGCCACGGCCTTCACGGCAGTCGCAACCTGCGACGATGGCCATTCTCTGGCCGAAGCAAGGACAGCCGATTGCGGCGTGTTGGCGCGGCCTCGCATCCGGCGGCGTTTCTCGTAGAAAGAATTGCCGCCAGCGACCACGACATAGTGCATATTGTCGTAAGGGTAGCGGTACCCGGCTGTGTGGAAGAACATCACGTCCTTATAAATCTTCGGATGCCGTTCGCCCTTGAGCACGGCGCGGGCCGCCTCCATGACGTCTGGCAGCGCTTCCGAATCCATCTGACGGGTCAGCACGCCAGGCGCAAACTGCTTGGGCGCGCCGACGACGCTGCACACCGTGTTGCCCCACTTGCCCGTTTCCAGCCTGTTCATGACGACGGAGCCAACAGCAACGAGCCCATCCCGGCTTGAGCGGTTGGATTCAAAAAACATCGCGCGGGCGAGGCACTCATGATCCTTGCTCGAAAAGGCGTATCCGCGCGCCTGATTGGAGCCGGGTATGACGCTCATGAGACTTGACGCCGCGTTAGATGCTGCGGCCTGTAAGGGATTTTCGGGCGCCAGCGCAGCAAGTTGCACTGCTTCGCCCTCTTGCGAAGCCTGTCCGCCGGCTCCGTCTTGCGCAATGACAGCAGTCGCTGCTTCGGCGCCGGGCATTTGCTGAGGCGCCGCCGGATCGCTATCAGCCAGGGCTGCGGCGGCTATGGCGGGCGATCCGCCCGCAAAGGACGCCTGCGCAGACATCGGTTGGAGACTTTCACCGACGCTGCTGCTAGTCGAGCAGCCGACGGCCAGCGCTAGAGGAGCCAAAACCGACAGTAGCGCTACACCTGTCCCGCAAAACTTCACGAAAAGCGCCTCATTGTCCCCGGGGCCGCTGTTGTGGATTGTGGCGACATGCCTTTTCATTCAGGCAAAACCATGACGGGATTGTGATTGCGGCGAGCCTTCAGGTCAATCCCTGCCGGACAGGCGCTTCAAGCGGCTGCAAGTTGGTCCCCGAAATATACGAGCTAGAACGGAAGTTTCATGCCTGGCGGGAGCGGCAGGCCCGATGTCAGCGACTGCGTCTTCTCCTGTATCGTGCGCTCAATCTTGGCGCGGGCGTCATTGTGAGCGGCCAAAAGTAGATCTTCAAGAATCTCAACGTCGTCTTCCTTGAACAACGACGGGTCGATCTTCAGCGCTTTCATGTCGAACTTGCCGGTCAACGTAACACTGACAAGCCCGCCTGCGGACTGGCCGGTCTCTTCGAGGGTTAGCATTTCCTCCTGCATAGCCTGAAACTTGGCCTGCATTTCTTTGGCTTTGCCCATCAGGCCAAGCAGATCTTTCATGGTGTCCTCAATTGTTCTCGTCGTCGGATTGGGAAGGATCGGGGGATGCTTCGATGAACGCGTCGCCCAGCGCGTCCGGAATGCGCACATCGATGATCCTGGCGCCGGGAAAATGCGCCAGAACAGCAGAAACGGTCGGGTCGGCCTTGGCGTCGAGAAGGGCCGTTTTGCGTTTGGCTGCGTCAATCTCGGCCAGCGTCTGACCGCCTGCTTCGCGCGAAACGGATACAAACCAGTTTCTGCCCGTCCATGCCTTGAGTTTGATCGTCAGGTCGTTGAGCAGGGTGCGCGACGCGTCGTCCGTCAGCGCCACTTCCAGTCTGCCCTCCTCAATGCGCACCAAGCGGACATGGTTCTTCAGTTCGACCTTGAACTTGATATCGCGGTGGCTCTCGGCCAGCGCAGCAATATCGCCAAGGCTTCTGACGGGAATTTCAGGGGCGGCACGCTCAGGCGTCGCCTCCGTCTGCAGGACGGGCGTTGCCTCGGCGGCAGGCGTCGGCTGCACCAGCCGCATGGCAGCCCCACCTGAGGGCGATACTGTCAGGCGGGCTGGCGGCGGCGCTGAAATTGCGCCTGTGGCGGTGTGTGCCGGTCCATTCGCGCCACCATTACCGGAACGACCGGCGGAAATGACAGGCGCAGAGGATGCGCCGTCGAGCGATTTCAGCGCTTCGTCAAGCGTCGGCAGGTCCGCTGCATGCGCCAGCCGGATCAGCACCATTTCGGCCGCGCTGATGGGGCGGTTGGAGGCCTGTACCTCGGGAATGCCCTTGAGCAGCATTTGCCAGGCCCGCGACAGAACCCGGGTCGACAGTTGCGCGGCGTATTCCTGCCCGCGCCGGCGCTCGGTTTCGGACAGGGATGCGTCGCTGGCGGCTTCCGGCACAAATTTCAGTCGCGTCACCAGATGCGTGAAGTCAGCGAGATCGGTCAGCACCGTCGCCGGGTCTGCGCCGGTGTCGTACTGGTTGCGCAGTTCGGCAAGCGCCGAAGCCGGATCGCCCTTCATGATGAACTCGAACAGGTCAACGACGCGGCCCCGGTCGGCAAGGCCCAGCATGTCGCGTACGGCGTCCGCCTTCACTACGCCGGCGCCATGGGCGATTGACTGGTCGAAGATGGACTGCGCATCGCGCATCGAGCCCTCGGCGGCGCGCGCGACCAGGGCCAGGGCTTCTTCCTCGACCTCGACGCCTTCCAGCCCGGCGATGCGTTGCAGATCGGTCTTGATCAGCCCGGCGTCGATACGGCGCAGATCGAAGCGCTGGCAGCGCGACAGAACGGTGATCGGCACCTTGCGGATTTCGGTTGTGGCGAAGATGAATTTGACATGCGGCGGGGGCTCTTCCAGCGTCTTCAACAAACCGTTGAACGCCTGTGTCGAGAGCATATGCACTTCGTCGATAATGTAGACCTTGTAGCGCGCTGAGACCGGCGCGTAGCGCACCCGGTCAATAATGTCTCTGATATCGTCAATGCCGGTGTGCGAGGCGGCGTCCATCTCGATCACATCGACATGGCGGCCTTCCATGATGGCGCGGCAATGTTCGCCCTCCACCGGCATATCGATCGATGGCTTGTCGACAGCATCAGTCTTGTAATTCAGCGCTCTCGCCAGAATGCGCGCCGTGGTTGTTTTTCCAACACCGCGCACCCCGGTCAGCATCCATGCCTGGGCGATGCGCCCGCTGGCGAAAGCATTGGTGAGTGTACGGACCATCGGCTCCTGGCCGATCAGGCCGGTAAAATCCTTAGGGCGATATTTGCGGGCGAGGACACGATAGCCCGCAGGCGTCTGCGCGGCCGTGCCTGTCATTGCTGCGTCGTCGGCTGTCGCCATCTGCCGTCTGCTCCCGGTTCCGGCTGGCTCGCCGATTCCTCCAACAGTGTCGCGAAGCCGCCAGAGCGGCGTCAATGTCGCGGCGGTGGAGTATAGGCGGGAGGCTGGAACAATGACCCGTTCCGGGCTCGTTAGGGCTGCTTCCTTCCGGACCTGACCCGGTTGGCGAGTGGATCGTCCACCACCAACCTCCCAAGGTTCATATCGGCAATCTCGGGCTGAAATGCAAGCCTGCGTGAAGGCGGCCGATGAATCGCTTGCCGAGCACTGCGCCTGCCTCTAGCGTGATGCTTGTTTACGAGGGAGAAAGCCGTGGCATACAGCCAACTGGCCGGTTTCATGCTGGACGCCCGGCTGGAAGCAGACACCGAACCGCTGCAATGGCTCGGTCTGTGCGAATTGCGCATCATGAACGATCGCCGCTGGCCGTGGCTGATCCTTGTGCCGCAGCGCACCGGTATTTTCGAACTGCATGATTTGACGCCACTGGATCAGGCGATGCTGACCTTTGAGACCAATATGGTGGCGGAGGCGCTGAAGCGCGTCACACGCTGCGCCAAGATCAACACTGCCGCGCTGGGCAATGTCGTACGCCAGCTCCATATCCACGTGGTTGCTCGCGAAGAGGGCGATGCAGCCTGGCCGGGACCAGTCTGGGGCCATGGCCAGCGCGAACCTTATCGCAACGAAGCTCTGCACGAACTGGTTGATCGGGTGCGTACAGCGTTGTAGCCGCGGCGAATCGGCCTATACGGGCTGATGCCCGATGGCCCCGGAAATCCTGGCCCGGAAGTCCCTGATGAACGGTCAACCGATGTCCTTTTTCCTCTTTGACCGTCCCGAACGGGAGCCATCCCGCCTCGTTGGCTTCGCCGGAAACAGACTCGATCGCCGTTCCGAAAAGCGCGATGACCAGACACTGGCGGATGCGTTGGCCGATCCGGCTGCACGGCTCACGCTGGTCTCCGGCGGAGCGCGCTTGCTCCTTAAACTGGATGGCGGGCGATTCGATCCGCACTTTGCGCCCGCAGACATGGCGGCCTATGGCGCCGATCCGGCGCAATCAGTGCTGCTGGGCTTTTCGGCCGATGGTCCGGTACTGGCCGCGCCGGCCGCAATCGAAATCGAATCCCTGCCTGATGGCGTCAAGGCCATCGATTTCCGATCGATCTATGTGCAGGGCCTGCTTGAAGAGCAGGACGCCGGCGCATTGGCGCAGGCTGCAGCGCTGCTTGCCTGGCACGCCAGCCACCGATTTTGCAGCCGGTGCGGAACCGAATCCCGATCGGCGGCAGGCGGTAGCAAGCGCATCTGCCCGAGTTGCGGGGCCGAACATTTTCCACGCACCGATCCCGTGGTGATCATGCTGGCTGTCAGGCGCGATCATTGCCTGCTGGGCCGCAGCGCCCGCTTTGCGCCCAATATGTATTCGGCGCTGGCCGGGTTTGTCGAACAGGGCGAGACGATTGAGGATGCGGTGAGGCGCGAAACGCTTGAGGAGGCGGGAATAAGGCTTGGCCGCGTCGCCTATCACGCGAGCCAGCCCTGGCCGTTTCCCTATTCGCTGATGATCGGCTGCTACGGAGAGGCGCTGAACGAGGATATCCAGGCGGATTTGACCGAATTGGCCGATTGCCGCTGGTTCAGCAGGGAAGAAACGCTGGCGGCGCTTGACGGCAAGCATCCCGACGCGGTGTTCACCCCGCCAAAAGGCGCAATAGCCCACCGGCTTATCCGCGACTGGGCCGAATCGTCCTAACGTACGACAATTACCGGGACCTTGGCCTCTGATACAACTGCTGCGGTCTGGCTGCCGAGAAGGGCGCGCGAAAGGCCAGTCCTGCCATGTGATGACATAACGATTGCGTCGCATCCCAGCCGGACCGCCGTTTCAAGAATGGCGTTGGAGACCAGCCGTCCAGGAATGTGGATTGTTTCGACCGTCACCTTCATCTGTTTTGCCAGCGAACGCACCGGCGCCAGGATACGTTCAGCGACATCGCGTTGGGTCTCTTCGTAGGCGGCAAGTTCCGCCTCTGTGGGCGCCCATAGGTCGGCGGCATAGGCAAACTGGCCGACATAAGGTTCAGTGACAGTTACAACGGTCGCCCTCGCGCCTTCGGATGCAAGGGACAATCCGTGTTGGACCCCGATTTGCGCCAAAGTGGAGCCGTCAGTTGGTATGAGGATGTGCCGGTACACGAAAACCTCCTGCTGGGATTTTCCGTGCACTAGGCGCTGTGTCGATTTTGCTCGTTGATCTGCATCAAACTGAGATGCGCTGTTTCGCCGCGATTGGGCCTTTGCGGATCGATCAATCCGAGACCTTCCACTCCTCTCGCTGCCCGCTTTTTGGGTACACCCCCAGTATGCGGACTTCCTTGGAGAAGAAACGCAGTTCATCCAGCGCCAGCTTGACGTTCGGATCGTCCGGATGGCCTTCAATATCGGCGTAAAACAGCGTCGCGGTAAATGCGCCAAGCTGATAGCTCTCCAGCTTCGTCATGTTGACGCCGTTGGTGGCGAAGCCGCCCATTGCCTTGTAGAGCGCAGCCGGCACATTGCGCACCCTGAACATGAACGTGGTCATCATGGCCGCATCTGGCGCCGGCCGCTCGACCCAGGTTTTCGACCTGGTCAACACCACGAAACGGGTCACATTGGTCTCGGTATCCTCAACGTTGCTCTCAATGATTTCGAGCCCGTAAAGTTCAGCGGCGAGCTTCGGCGACAATGACGCCATTGTTCGGTCCTGACGCTCAGCAACCAGCTTGGCGGCGCCCGCCGTATCGCCAGCCACCACCGGCTTCCAGCCGTTTTTGCGGATGTATTTGCGGCACTGTCCAAGCGCGTGAATGTGGCTGTGGACGGTCTTGATTTCACTGCGCTGCACGCCCGGCAGCACCATCAGGTGAAAATGGATAGGTAGAAAATACTCGCCGATAATGTGCAGCCGTGATTCTGGCAAAAGGTGATGAATGTCGGCAACCCGCCCCGCAATCGTGTTCTCGATAGGGATCATGGCAAGGTCCGCCTTACCCGTCTCGACCGCGTTGAACGCCTCTTCAAAGGTCGGGCAGGGCAACGGCTCCATACCCGGATACATATTGCGCGAGGCGGTGTCAGAGTTTGCGCCGGGTTCGCCTTGAAAAGAGATTCTATTGGTTGGGCCGCTGGTCATGCTAGTCAGGCTTTCCGGTGAGACAGGATTTGGCGAGCGCGTTCGAGGTCTTCGGGCGTGTCGACGCCCAATGGCACGGTGGCGACGATTTGGGCGTCGATACGCATGCCGGCCTCAAGGGCGCGCAATTGCTCGAGTTTTTCACGCTGCTCCAGAATGGATGGCTGGAGCGTCACGAAACGCTCCAGCGCAGCGCGGCGATAGGCGTAGAGCCCGATGTGATGGTAGAGTGGTCCTTGGCCATAGGGCGCGGTGGCGCGGGTGAAATACAACGCCCTCAGCCGGTCAGGTCTAACTGGCGAGCCGACAATTTTCACCACATTGGGGTCCGTTTTTTCCTGATCACGAACGATTTCGACGCCCAGCGTGGCGATGTCGACCGCCGGATCATCCAGCGGAAGCAGCGCGGCGCGGATAGTCGCCGGGTCAATTGTTGGCAGGTCGCCCTGCACATTGATGACAATTTCGGCTTTGCGGCCCGGGTCCAGCGCGCTGAGCGCCTCAAAAATACGATCCGAGCCGGATTGGTGGTCCTCACGCGTCATAACCGCCTCGAAACCGGCATCACGGACGGCGTCGGCGACCGACTTTGTGTCAGTTGCGATGACAATGCGGCCAACATCAGCCTCGCGGGCGCGCTCGGCCACTTGGACAATCATCGGCTTGCCGGCGATGTCGGCCAACGGCTTGCCGGGTAGACGGGTTGACGCCATTCGGGCGGGGATCAAGACCAAGGTTGTCATGGTGGAAGCGGTGGTGTCAAAAAGTCTCACTGGAAGCGCCCTTATAGGTGTTGCATGGGTCTGGCAAAAGACCTAGTTTCCGGCCCGATTGACCGGCCCTCGCTGGGGATGCAGGATGCCGGGTGAATGCGCGCAAGTACGCGGCTTGTCAGATGGCGGGCTGGCCGGAACAGGAGCCTCGGGCGGATGGACTCTTTTGAACTGAACAAGATCATCGGGGGCTTCCTCGGCACAGTGTTCGTGGTTTTCTCCGTGTCTCTCCTGTCAGATGCGATTTTCGCCTCGCCGATGCCGGAAAAGCCGGGCTACGCGATTGAGGCGGCTGAAGAAGGCGCAGGCGGCGGCGGTGGCGAAGCCCCTGCTGTCGAATCGATCCTTCCATTGCTGGCGGGCGCAAATATCGACAACGGCAAGGCGCAGGAAAAGAAGTGCTCGGCCTGCCATACGATCGACAAGGGCGGCGCCAACAAAACCGGCCCGAATCTCTTCGGCCTGGTTGACCGCGGCATCGCTACCCATGAGGGCTTTGCTTATTCGTCGGCAATGAAGGAGTTCTCCGAGGGTGGGGCCAAGAAGTGGACCTATGAAAACCTCGACCATTTCCTCACCTCTCCCAAGGGGCTCGTCAAAGGCACCGCCATGGGCTTTGCCGGCATCAAGAAGACCCAGGACCGCGCCGACCTGATCGCCTATCTGCGTACATTGGCTGACAGCCCGGCTCCGCTGCCGGAAGCCGGCGCAGCACCTGCCGCTGAAGGCGCTGCAGCCCCGGCGCCCGCTGAAGGTGGCGCAGCACCGGCTGCTCCGGCTGAAGGTGGCGCTGCAGCCCCAGCCGCTCCGGCAGAGGGCGCCGCTCCTGCGGCTCCCGCGCCAGCTGAAGGTGCGGCTCCGGCAACTCCTGCGGCCCCCGCCGCACCGGCGACCCCGGCTCCGGCGGAAGGCGGCGCGACGCCGCCGGCCAATCCGACGTCCGCACCTGTCGAGCCAACGCTCAAGAAGGGCAGCATCCCGGATGACAGCATCTGATTCTCACGTAGAATTAATGTGACAATCCTTGAAAAAGCCGGGTTCAGCCCGGCTTTTTTGTTATGGTCATGACCGGGAATGAAACGAGAAAGGCGCAATCACCGCAATGACAAAGCCAATGACGCGCAAAGAAGGCAAGGCGAAATCCCTCAAGACGATCCTTTCGGCTCTGGCGGTCGTCATCCTGGCGGCACCCGCATTCGCGCAGCAATGGCACACAACCAGTTCTCTGACCGGAAAATCGAAATATGGCGATGGTTTCCAACGCTATGACTATGTGAATCCCAGCGCACCGAAAGGCGGCGCGTCAAACTCAACTGCGGTTGGCACTTTCGATTCGTTCAATCCCTTTATTGCAACGGGCACGCCAGCCGCCGGTTTGAGCTATTTTGGCGGGCTGTTGTGGGACACGCTGATGCAGCAATCCGTCGACGAGCCGAGCGTCAGCCATCCGCTCATCGCCGAAGCGTTTACATACCCCGACGATTTTTCCTCCGCGACTTACCGGTTGAACGCGCAGGCCAAATGGCATGACGGCCAGCCGATCACCGCCGACGATGTGATCTGGTCGTTCAACAAGCTGAAAGAGATCAGCCCCGTCTACAATAAATACTACGCCAATGTGACCGAAGCGGTGAAGCTGAATGACCGGGAGGTGCAGTTCAGGTTTGACCAAAAGGGAAATCGTGAGTTGCCGCATGTGATGGGCGACCTTGCTGTGCTGCCAAAACACTGGTGGGAAGCAACTGACGCCAATGGCAAGCAGCGCGATATATCACGCCCGACCCTGGAGATTCCGCTCGGCTCAGGCGCCTATGAGATCGAGAATTTCAAGGCGGGCAGCGAGATCACATGGAAGCTGGTTCCCGACTATTGGGCAGCCAATATTGGGGTCAATGTCGGCCGCAACAATTTCGAGCGGCAGCGCTTTGTCTATTTCCAGGATGACACCGCCGCCTGGGAAGCCTTCAAGAAGGGGGGCTATGAGGACCTGAAGCAGGAAAATCGTTCCGCGCGCTGGGCCAAGGAATATACGTTTCCCGCCTTTCTGGCCGGCGATGTATTGCGCAAGGCCTTCCCAACCCATTCAGGCGAGCCGATGCAGGCATTCTTCCTGAACGCCCGCAGGCCGCAATTGGCCGACCCCAGGGTGCGTGAGGCTCTGGGATATGCGTTCGATTTTGAAACCATGAACCGAACGATCTTTTTCGATTCCTATGTCCGCACAAGCAGCTACTGGCAGGGTCAGGACGATCTGGCGTCGTCTGGCCTGCCGCAGGGCCGCGAACTGGAAATCCTTGAGCAATATAAGGACAAGTTGCCGGCGGCGGTCTTCACCACGCCCTACAAGCCGTCACTTTATGACACGCCCCAAGCCGTGCGCGACAATCTGCGCAAAGCGGTCGATCTGCTCAAGCAGGCAGGCTATGTGAGTCGCGGCGGCAAGATGGTCAATGAAAAGACCGGCCAGCAGCTCAAGCTGGAATTCCTGGAGAATGACCCGTCCGACGAGCGCGTCGATGGTCCCTTTGCGCAGAACCTGCGCAAGCTGGGCATCGAAGCCACGCTGCGCGTGGTTGACACCAGCCAGTATGTCGCCCGGATCAACCAGTTCGACTATGACATCGTGTCCTCTGTGCTGAACCAGTCGGCGTCGCCCGGCAACGAGCAGCGCGAATACTGGGGAACAAAGGCGGCCGACTTCCCCGGATCGCGCAATCTTTCCGGCATCAAGGATCCGGTTGTTGACGAGCTAATCGAAAAGATCATTTTTGCCACCGACCGCAAGGAGCTTGAAGCGCTGACCAAGGCGCTCGACCGCGTGCTTCTGGCCGGCCACTACGTAGTGCCGCAATGGCATAAGGCCGAGGTCTGGATGGCCTGGTGGAACAAGTTCGACATGCCGGAGAAACAGCCTGAATATACTGGGGTTGACACCGGTTCATGGTGGATTGATCTCGACAAGGAAAAGGCGCTCAACGCCAAATATGGCGGTCGAAACTGATGCGCCGCCGTTCTTTTCTCGCCGGCGCGTCCGCACTCGCAGCCGCGCCGATCCTACCGAACAAGCTGTTTGCGCAAACCCCTGCCGGACAAAAAGTGCATGGGCTTTCGGCCTTCGGCGAGCTGAAATACCCATCCGGCTTCACCCATTTCGACTGGGTCAACCCGGATGCCCCGAAGGGCGGGCGGATGAACATCTCAGTGCCGAACTGGCTCTATAACCAGAGCCCGCTTACTTTCAACACGCTGAACGCTTTTGTGTTGAAGGGCGAAGCCCCGCCGCGGACAGAACTGTGTTTCGATTCGCTGATGGTGCGCTCGTGGGACGAGCCTGACGCCTGTTACGGGCTTGTCGCGGATGGCGTTACGATTTCCGGCGACCGCAACAGCTTCACATTTTCGCTTCGTGCTGAAGCGCGATGGCACGACGGGACGCCGCTGACGGCGCAAGACGTCGCCTTCAGCTATATGCTTCTGAAAGAGAAGGGCCATCCCGACTTCGCCCTGCCACTGGTTGAGCTGAAAGAGGCTGTCGCAGTCGAACCGCAGACCGTGCGCCTGACCTTCAGCGGCAAACAGGCGCAGATGCTAATCCTGACCGTCATCATCATGCCGATCGTCTCGAAAGCGTACTATTCCGGCAATGACTTCGAGACGTCGTCGATGACGCCGCCGCTTGGTTCCGGGCCGTACCGGATCGGCAAGGTCACCGCCGGTCAGTGGATCGAATATGAGCGTGTCGCCGACTATTGGGCCAAGGATCTGCCGATAATGAAAGGGCTCTACAATTTCGATGTCCTGCGGGTCGACACCTATCAGGAGCGACAGGCCGGCTTTGAGGCTTTCAAGAAGGGCGAGATCCATTTCCGGCAGGAATTCACCTCGCGAGTTTGGGCCACTGGATACGACTTTCCGGCGTTGAAGGAAGGCAAGGTTGTCAAACGCGAATTTCCAGAGGAACTGATCCCTCAATTTCAGGCATTTGCGCTGAACCAGCGGCGGCCGCAGTTTCAGGATGCGCGGGTTCGCCGGGCTTTTGGGCTGTGCTTCAATTTTGAGTGGATGCAGCAGAACCTGTTCTTCGGGTCCTACGAGAAATCGCAGTCGACATTTGAAGCGTCAGAATTCAAGGCTGAAGGAATGCCGTCGACGGAGGAACTCGTCCTGCTTGAGCCGCACCGCGCTGAATTGCCACCCGAGGCGTTTGGTGAGGCGGTCACGACGCCTCCCGGTGACGTGAGCGGCAATAATCGCAAAATCCTCGCTGAAGCTTCACGCCTGCTGTCTGAGGCAGGCTGGAAGCGCCAGGGCGTCTCGCTGGTCAATGACAAGGGTGAAAAGCTTGCCTGCGAAGTGCTGGCCGACGATGAAGGCGCAGTGCGGGTCTTTACGCCGTGGGTCGAGAGCCTCAAACAGTTGGGGGTCGACGCTTCGATACGGTTGGTTGATGCAACACAATACGAGCAGCGCCAGAGCAGTTTCGATTTTGACGCCAACTGGCTGGCAATCAGCGTTGGCGGCACGCCAACTGCGGACGCGCTGGAGACTCTCTATCACTCACGTGCGGCTGACCGGCCAGGCACGCGCAACTATCCAGGCACAAAGAGCCCGGCCATCGACGCGCTGATCGACGCAGCAGGCCGGGCAAAGACGCGGCTAGAGCTGGTAACCGCCATACGCGCGCTCGACCGGGTCTTGCGCGCGCGGACAGACTGGATTCCAACATACTACCTGGCGAATCACCGCGCCGCCTTTTGGGACATGTTCGGCTTCAAGGAGCCGAAACCCGACTACGGCTTTCCGGTGGAGGCGCTGTGGTGGTTTGATGAGGCGAAGGCTAAGGCGATTGGCAAGGCTTGAAGGCGACCTTCTGACACTCCCGGTTGAGGGGCGCTGATGGCCGCCTATATTCTGCGCCGCGTCCTCTTGATGATCCCGACCCTGCTCGGCATCATGGCGGTTTCCTTCGCGGTGATCCAGTTTGCGCCAGGCGGGCCGGTTGAGCAGGTGATCGCCCGGATTACCGGACAGGCTGGCGGCGACGCTCTGTCGGGTGGCGGCGCTGAGGCTGGCGGCGCGCAATTCGAGGCGGGTTCCGACAGTTACAAATATCGCGGTTCTCAGGGCCTCGATCCGGAGTTCATCAAGCGTCTGGAGGTTCAGTTCGGTTTTGACAAGCCGCCGCTCGAACGCTTTGGGAAGATGATCTGGGACTATGCGCGTTTCGATTTTGGCGACAGCTATTTCCGCGACATTTCGGTGCTCGACCTGATCCTCGAAAAGATGCCGGTGTCGATTTCGCTCGGCCTGTGGATCACGCTTCTATCCTATCTGATCTCCATCCCGCTGGGCATTCGCAAGGCGGTCAGCGACGGGTCGGCGTTTGACGTGTGGACAAGCGGCATCGTCATTGTCGCCTACGCCATTCCGGGCTTCCTTTTCGGCATCATGCTGATGGTGCTGTTTGCTGGCGGCTCTTTCTTTGACTGGTTCCCACTGCGCGGCCTGACCTCGGAGAATTTTGACCAGCTTTCATGGCCGGCCAAAATCCTTGACTACCTCTGGCACATCACCCTGCCGCTGACAGCCATGGTGCTTTCGGCTTTCGCCACCACCACGCTTTTGACCAAAAACTCGTTCCTCGACGAGATACGCAAACAGTATGTTGTCACCGCCCGCGCCAAGGGTCTGTCTGAGCGCCGCGTGCTCTATGGGCACGTCTTCCGCAATGCGATGCTGATCCTGATCGCCGGCTTTCCGGGCGCGTTTATCTCGGCCTTTTTCACGGGCTCGCTGCTGATCGAGAATATCTTCTCGCTCGACGGGCTTGGCCTGCTGGGCTGGCGATCGGTTATCGACCGCGACTATCCGGTGGTCTTCGCCAACCTCTATATTTTTTCGCTGCTGGGACTGATCGTCGCCCTTATCTCCGACCTGATCTACACCTGGATTGATCCGCGCATCGACTTTGAGCGGAGGGATGTCTGATGACGGCCGCCGCCGCAACCGCGCGCCAGCGCCGCCGCCCGTTTCTGTCGCCGCTCAACCAGCGCCGCTGGGCGAATTTCAAGGCCAACCGGCGCGGTCACTGGTCGCTCTGGATTTTTCTGGCCCTGTTTTTCGTGACGCTAGGCGCGGAATTTGTCGCCAATGACAAGCCGGTGCTTGCCTCCTACAAGGGCGAGATTTTCGTGCCGGTTCTGATCGACTACCCGGAAGAAAAATTTGGCGGGTTTCTTGCGATCACCGACTACCGCGATCCGATGATCCAGGAGGAGATCAATGCCAATGGCTGGATGATCTGGCCGCCTATCCGCTATTCCTACCGGACCCAGAACAACGAGATCCCGCAGGCCGCGCCCGCCAAGCCATCCTGGATGTACTCCAAAGAGGAGCGCTGCGCGCGCTATCCGCAAGGCGTCGACGACCCCGGATGCACCATAGGCAACTGGAACTGGCTAGGTACGGACGACCAGACCCGCGATGTGCTGGCGCGCGCCATATATGGCTTCCGCATTTCGGTACTGTTTGGCCTTGTCCTAACGTTGGGGTCGGCGCTGATCGGCGTCACAGCCGGCGCTGTCCAGGGCTATTTTGGCGGTTGGACGGACCTGATTTTCCAACGCTTCATCGAGATTTGGACTGCGATCCCGGTGCTTTACCTGCTGATGATTGTCGCCGCGATCCTGCCGCCCGGCTTCTTTATACTGCTCGGTCTGATGCTGCTCTTCTCATGGGTGGCGTTTGTAGGCGTT
>Ga0209573_1001041_pt1 | contig 47213 bp, 44 predicted proteins | sample TNRBio252014_DNA_FD_185870 | JGI IMG/M metagenome (GOLD analysis project Ga0209573, IMG submission 185870) | Wastewater treatment Type I Accumulibacter community from EBPR Bioreactor in Madison, WI, USA - TNR Reactor_6/25/2014_ DNA (SPAdes)... | ecosystem: Engineered > Bioreactor > EBPR >... | reverse complement strand
CTTCCGCCGCGCCTACATCGCGACGGTTGCATGTAGGAGCGCCGGCAGGCGCGAACACGGCCGTCGAGCCCCCCTGGCGCCTCCCTTCCCGCAGCCCCGATGTTCGCGCCTGCCGGCGCTCCTACATGAACCCCGCGTGCGTCCGCGCCGCTACAATCCCCTCATGTCCTTCGACGAGCGATTGCCATGAGCTTTTTCGACGACCTCGCCAGCAGCCTCGAACGCAACCGCATCACCCGCCGCCAGGCGCTCTGGCTGCTCGGCGCCGGCGCGGCCAGCCTCTCGGGCTGCGCCACCTCGCCGGTCACCGGCAAGTCCATCCTCGTCGGCATGAGCGAGGAGCAGGAAAAGCAGACCGACGCCCAGGTCGCGCCGCACCAGTTCTCGCAGGACCTCGGCGCCATCCAGGACGAATCGGTCAACGGCTACGTCGCCGGCATCGGCCAGCGCATGGGCCTGCTCACCCATCGCCCGCAGATGCCTTACTCCTACCGCGTGCTCAACGCCAACTACGTCAACGCCTACACCTTCCCCGGCGGTGCGATGGGTGTGACGCGCGGCATCCTCGCCGACCTCGACGACGAAGCGCAGCTCGCCGCCCTGCTCGGTCACGAGCTCGGCCACGTCAATGCCCGCCACGCCGCCCAGCGCCAGGGGCAAAACATGGTCGCGCAGGCGGCCATCGCCGGCCTCAACGTCGCGGCGCAGGATTCCAACTGGGGCGGGCTCGTGGGCATCGGCAGCCAGATCGGCGCCAGCGCGCTGCTCGCCGGCTACTCGCGCGAGCACGAGCGCGAAGCCGACGCCCTCGGCCAGGAATACCTCGTCAAGGCCGGCTACCCCGCCACTGGCATGGTGCGCCTGCATCAGTTGCTGGTGACGGAGGAGAAATCCACCCCGTCGCTGCTGCAGACGATGTTCTCCACCCACCCCATGAGCAGCGAGCGCATGCAGGCCGCGCAGGCCGCCGCCGACTCGCGCTACCGCATCAGCAACAGCCTGGATGCGCGCCGCGAGCGCTTCATGGACAGCACCGCCGGCCTGCGCCGCATCCGCCCCACCATCGACGCCTGCAAGAACGGCGAGACCGCGATGGCCGCCAAGCAGTACGCCAAGGCGCAGGCCGAATTCCAGTCCGCGCTGACGAAAACCCCGCGCGACTACGCCAGCAACCTGCGCATGGCCCAGTGCCTGCAGGCCCAGGGCCAGACCGCGAAGGCAGCGAACTACGCGGACAACGCGCGCGAGATCTACCCGCAGGAAGCCCAGGCCTACAAGCTCGCCGGCGTGCTCGCCCTGCAACAGCGCGACGGCGCACGCGCCTACCAGAACCTCGACCGCTTCGACCGCCTGCTCCCGGGCGACGCCGGCATCACCTTCCTGAAAGGCGTCTCGCTCGAAGGCATGGGCAACCGACAGGCCGCCGCCCAGCACTACGCCGCCTACCTTCGCCAGAGCCAGCAGGGCAATGCCGCGCAGTATTCGTACAACCGGCTCAAGGCCTGGGGCGTGGTGAAGTAGCGCCCGACGACGTGAGAAAAGCCCGCATCCGGATCCATTAAGGCAGCGCAACCGCGAAGACGTCGTGGGAGCGGGCTTGCCCGCGAATGAGCACGCTCAGCGACCCGACGCGATCTCGCGCTGGCGGAAGCAGCCCTCGACGTGGTCGCTCACCATCCCCACCGCCTGCATGAAGGCGTAGCACACCGTCGGCCCAACGAAGCGGAAACCCAGCCGCTTCAGCTCGCGGCTCATCGCCTGCGATGCCGCGGTCTGCGCCGGAATCTCCGCCAGGCTGCGCGGCGGCGCGGCCGGCGGCGAATCCTCGGCGAAGCGCCACAGCAGCGCATCCAGCGACCCGAAGCGCTCCCGCGCCGCCAGCGTCGCGCGCGCGTTGGCCACCGCCGACTCGATCTTCAGCCGGTTGCGCACGACGCCGGCGTCGGCCATCAGGCGCGCGACATCGGCCGCCGCGTAACGGGCGACCTTGTCGGCATCGAAGCGGTCGAAGGCACGACGGTAGTTTTCGCGCTTGCGCAGGATGGTGATCCAGCTCAACCCCGCCTGCGCACCCTCGAGCACCAGCATCTCGAAGAGGTGGCGGTCGTCGTGGTTGGGCACGCCCCACTCGGTGTCGTGGTAGGCGACGTAGAGCGGATCGGTGCCGCACCAGGCGCAGCGGTCGGGCATGGGGAACTCCGGTCGGGGGGCGGGGAGATGCTACGCGATCGCGATAGGCTGCGCTCGGAGTCGATCGAGATCGGGCGAATGCAGTGGCCGGGGTCGCCGTGGGAGCCGCCCCGATTGGACGCAGGCGGTGGCGATTTCCGGCCACTGGTCACTGAACGTAAATGCGTTGAACAGCCTTCTCCCGCTCTGCTGAACTCACTGCCGACCGAGGCTGCGTGGAATACGCCTGGCGGTGTACTCGAGGTCTGCCCGTGCGCGCCGGCATCTGCTCAAGGCTCCACCGGTTGCCACTCGTAGATGCCACCGTCGGCCATCAGGGTCAGGTAAAGCCTGCCGTCCTCGAGCAGGTAGCCGCGCACGTAGGCAAGGTCACGCGCGACGCGCTGGTCGAGGCTGGGCGGCGGGCACAGTGCGCGCGTCGCGGCAACCGGCCCGAACTCGATCGAGCCCGAGGACGAATCGGTCGCCGGGGTGGCCTTCCAGCTGGCCATGGCGCGATTGCAGTCGAGTTGGAAGCTCGCGCGGCCATCGGCACCGAAGCGGACGGTAAACCGTTCCGGATGCGGGATGCGGGTGGTGCCTTGCGCATCCTCCATCGACTGAATGGAAAGCAGCTGCCATTCGGTGCCCGCAAGAGACATCGCCGATCCGCGTCCCTCGGGCGTGGCGCAGGCAGTCAGCAGGCAGGTCGTCGCAACGGCGATGAGGGAGCTAGCACTCTTCATGCGTATTTCTCCGCATCACGAGGGCGAAACCCAGCTTGATCACCGCCCAAATGGTCAGGGGCGCCAGCAGCGGCCAGAGTAATAGCAGATCCATGCGAATGTTCGCCCCCGGTGTCTGCACCAGCACGATCCATTCCCACACTGCGCTCAGCCGCCCGAGATCACCGCTTCGGGAATGGTGTAGTGCTCGTAGTCATTGACCTCGACCGACCAGTCGTAGCCCTGTTTCACTGCCTTGACCTTCTCGCCGGGGTTCGTGGTGACCTTGTCGCCCATGAAGGTCAGGACGCGTTTCAGGCCCCCCGGCGGAGTGATATGCACCTCGGCATTGCCGGGCTCGCCGCGGATCACGCCGAATTCGCACTGCATGGGTTTGTCATTACCCAGGGTGCACGGCAGCGGCCCCGTGGCGTGGAAAGGCGTGCCCTTGACCTTCGCATCGCTGGCCGGCGCCTCGCCCAATTCCGCTGCCTCGGGGGTACCGGTGACGGTCAGCGTGTAGCTGGCCGTCTCGTTGCGTCGTGCCGCACTGCGCATCAGGTAGACACGCAGCTTGTATTCACCGTCGGCCGGCAGGGTGCCTGTCCATTCGTTGCCGCCGCTCGAACCGACGAAGATGGCCTCGTCCTCGCTGCCCGGCGGCAGCACGTTGAAATAGTTGGCGCCATTGCCGGTCTTCAGGGTCGCACTCATGTTCTGCCCCGCCTTGGCACGCAGGGTGTAGTCGACGGTCTGGTAGCCCTTGATACTGCCCTCGATGGTCGCGGACGAGTGGCCTTTGGCGAAGTGGACGGCCTGTGTCCGGATCTCGTCGGCCAGCACGACGGGCGCGACGATCAGGCACAGGAAAGCCAGTACAGCCGACAACCCGGGAAAGCGATTCATGGGATTCCTCTCTGAAATCGGGTCCTGGACGCAACCGGCCGGACATCGTCGGCCATGTGGAAGGTATCGGTGGCACCATCCGGTCTTGCCGATCGATGGCGCGACACAGGATCATCTTAGGATCGATTCGCCGGTTTAGCAGGGGGGATTTGGCCAAGCCATGGCAACAGGCGGGCCACGACACTGGCGAGCCCTCACGTGAAAACACGGCCTCTATCAGGTTTCCCCTCACCGATTCACCCACCCCCCGCACACCGGAAACACCTGCCCCACGAAGCAGTCCGCAGCCTCGCTGCACAGATAGACGGCGAAGCCCGCGTCCTCCTCCGCCGAGACCAGCCGTCCCAGCGGCACCTGCCACTTCAAACGGTCCTTGAACGCCTGCGTGGCCTGGACCTCGAGCGGGAAGTAGGTGGGGTTGTCGACGAAGTTCTGCGCGATGGCGTTGACCTGGATGCCATGCGGCGCGGCCTCGACCCCCACCGCCTGGATGTAGGCCAGCTGCGCGCCGCGCGCGGCGGCGTAGCTCGAGCGCAGGGCCATTCCGCGCAGGGCGGACGCGCTGCCCATCAGCAGGACCTTGCCCGCCTTGCGCTCGATCATCTGCGGCAGGACGGCGGCGATCATCTCCCGCATGGGATGAACCAGGGCGGCGAAGGTGGCCTCCCATTCGCCGTCCGAGATCTGGTGGGCGGGCGTGCTCGGCGCCGGGATGGCCAGGTTGAGGACCAGGACGTCGATCCGCCCGGCGGAGTCGATGACTGCGCGGCCCTGGCCCCGCTCCAGCAGCGCGCTTCGATCCGGGATGACTTCCGCCTCCGCCGCGGCGAACGCTGCGCACAGCGCCGGGCCCATGAACTCTTCGGCTTGCGTGACCAGCACCCGGCGGCCGGCCAATGAGATGGCATGCATGTCGCTTCTCCCCGCGGGCTCGGAGCGCCCCTTCATCATTGAAGCATCCGAAGTTCGAATGTCCAGATCGCATCGGGGGAGTGGCTCTTCCGGCCTTGGAAATCCTTCCTCGCGTGCCGGGGGCTCTTGCCGCAGCGACCTGGGCACCGCCGCAAGGCTGGTGCGGTGTAGCGTCCCGATCGCGCCACCCTTGCGCGTCGTGCCTTCATTCCTGCCCGCAAATCTTCGCGGACACACCCCGGCACGGGCGTTACAATTGCAGGCTTTCAAGGCAGCAACCGGAGTCCCCGCAATGCCCCTCGCCCAGACCGAAAACCTCAACGTCCTCGCCTTCGACCACATGCCGTCGCCCGATGAGGTGAAGGCGCGCGTGCCGCTGACCGAGCGCGCCGCGGCCGCGGTGGTCGCGGGGCGCAAGGCGGTGATGGACATCCTCGACCGCAAGGATCCGCGCGTGTTCGTGGTGGTGGGGCCGTGCTCGATCCACGATCCGGTGGCGGGGCTGGACTATGCGCGGCGCCTGAAGGCACTCGCCGACGAGGTCTCGGACGTGCTGCTGCTGGTGATGCGGGTCTATTTCGAGAAGCCGCGCACCTCGACCGGCTGGAAGGGCTACATCAACGATCCCTTCATGGACGACTCCTTCCGCATCGACGTGGGCATGGAGCGCGCGCGCAAGTTCCTGCTCGACGTGTGCGAGCTCGGCCTGCCGACGGCCACCGAGGCGCTCGACCCGATCGCACCGCAGTATTACGGCGACCTCATCGCCTGGACTGCGATCGGTGCGCGCACCTCGGAGTCGCAGACCCATCGCGAGATGGCCTCGGGCTTGTCGACGCCGGTCGGCTTCAAGAATGCGACCGACGGCGACATGGACGTGGCGATCAACGCGATCATCTCCGCGGGCAGCGCACACAGCTTCCTGGGCATCAACAGCGAGGGACAGTCGGCGATCACCCGCACCCGCGGCAACCCTTACGGTCACGTCGTGCTGCGCGGCGGTGGCGGGCGGCCGAACTACGACACGGTCTCGGTCTCGCTGGCCGAACAGGCGCTGGCCAAGGCCAGGCTGCCGAAGAACATCGTGGTCGATTGCTCGCACGCCAACTCGTGGAAGAAGCCGGAATACCAGCCGCTGGTGATGAAGGACGTGATGCACCAGATCCGCGAGGGCAACCAGTCCGTGGTTGGCTTGATGGTCGAGAGCAACATCGAGGCCGGCAACCAGCCGATCCCGGCCGATCCGACGCAGCTCAAGTACGGCTGCTCGGTCACCGACGCATGCGTGGGCTGGGAGACGACCGAAGAGATGATCCGCAAGTCGGCGGACGTGCTGCGCGACGTGCTGCCGGGCCGGGAGCGGCGCGCATGAACCTTGTGGTGCTGGCCGACGACGTCGACAGCGTCGCGCTGAAGAACGTCGCCAAACTCGTCGACGCGCGTGCGATGGAGCAGATCACCCCGCGCTCGTTCCGCCTGCTCGGCGCCAGGCCGGCCGAAGGGCTGGTGGCGGCCTGTGCGGCGGGCGGGCTGGATCACGTATGGCTGCCCGAAGGCTGCCAGCTCCGCGACTTCGGCCTCTTCGTCACCGACATGGACTCGACGCTGATCAACATCGAGTGCATCGACGAGATCGCTGACATGCAGGGTCTCAAGCGCGAGGTGGCGGCGATCACCGAGGCGGCCATGCAGGGCGAGATCGACTTCCGCGAATCACTCGCGCGCCGGGTCGCGCTGCTGGCGGGCTTGCCCGAGCGTGCGCTCGCCGAGGTCTTCGAGCACCGCCTGCAGCTCAACCCGGGCGCCGAGCGCCTGCTGCAGGGGCTGCAGCGTGCGGGCATTCGTACCGTGCTGGTGTCGGGCGGCTTCACCTATTTTACCGAGCGCCTCAAGGCGCGCCTCGGCTTCGACTACGCCTGGGCCAACGAGCTCGAGGTGTTCGACGGCAAACTCACTGGCAAGGTCATCGGCGACGTGGTGGATGGCGAAGCCAAGGCCGCGCACCTCGAGCGCGTGCGCGACGAGCTCGGCCTCAAGCCCGAGCAGGTGATCGCCGCGGGTGACGGCGCGAACGACATCCCGATGCTGCGTGCAGCGGGTTTCGGGGTAGCCTTCCACGCCAAGCCGGTGCTGCGTGATGTGGCGCACTGCTGCCTGGATCACTGCGGGCTCGACGGCATCCTCGACCTGTTCGGCCCGGGCGGCGAGTAGGCAGGGGCCCCGCCGCCCTGTTCGCGCCTGCCGGCGCTCCTACACGGCGGCGATCTCCCCGTAGGAGCGCCGGCAGGCGCGAATGCGGCCGTCGTTTCCATCGGCCACGTCGATCTCGGCACCCCCATTCGCGGCTTCCGCCGCTCCTACATGGCGGTGGGCTCCCGTAGGAGCGCCGGCAGGCGCGAATGCGGCCGTCGTTTCCATCGGCCACGTCGATCTCGGCCCCCCATTCGCGGCTTCCGCCGCTCCTACAGGGCGGTGATTCCTGTGTTCTCGACCACTGCCTCGCTCAGCTGCCCCGCCTCCATCCGCAGCACGCGGCTGCAGCGGCGGGCGAGCGACTCGTCGTGGGTGACCAGGATCAGCGTGGTGCCCTGCTCGCGATTGAGGGCGAACATCAGCTCGATGATCGCCCTGCCCGTCTCTGCGTCGAGGTTGCCGGTAGGCTCGTCGGCGAGCAGCACGTGGGGATCGGGCGCGAAGGCGCGCGCGAGCGCCACGCGCTGCTGCTCGCCGCCCGACAGATGCTTGGGATAGTGCGTGAGCCGGCTACCCAGGCCCACGCGCTGCAGCCACTTCGTGGCGATGGCGCGTGCATCGTCCGCCCCGGCAAGCTCCAGCGGCAGCATCACGTTCTCCAGCGCGGTGAGCGCCGGCAGCAACTGGAAGGACTGGAACACGAAGCCGATCGACTCGCCGCGCAACGCCGCGCGCGCGTCCTCGTCCAGCGCGAAGAGGTCGCGCCCCTGTACCCGCACCGTGCCGCGCGCGGGAACGTCCAGTCCCGCGAGCAATCCCAGCAGGGTCGATTTGCCGGAGCCGGACGCGCCGACGATCGCCACCGACTCGCCCGCGCCCACGGCAAAACGGATGTCCTGCAGAATCTGCAGCTCGCCCTGGCCGTCGGCCAGCGTGACCTGCTTGCACAGGCCATCGACCTCGATGACCGGACTGGAGAGCTCAATGCCGCTGCGTTTCATCATTCCCTTCGCCTTCACGTTCTTTTTCGCCGCCCTCGCCCGCGCCGACACCATCCTGGTATGGGGAGACAGTCTGTCGGCCGGCTACGGCCTGAAAAAGGGCCAGGAGTGGCCCGCCTTGTTGCAGACGCGCCTGCAGGCCGAAGGGTTCCGCCATGTCGTCGTCAACGGCAGTGTATCCGGCGAGACCTCGTCGGGTGGCCGCACCCGCCTGCCCGATGCACTCGCCGAGCATTCGCCCACGCTGGTGATCCTGGAGCTTGGCGCCAACGATGGCCTGCGCGGGCTCAAGCCGCAACTGCTCGCGGACAATCTGGGGACGATGATCGACGCCGCGCATCAGGCGCGCGCGCGCGTGCTGCTGGTCGGCATGCGCATGCCGCCAAACTACGGCCCGGCCTACACGCGTCGCTTCGCGGAAGTCTTTGCCGACGTGGCCGAGGCGAAGAAGGTGCCGCTCGTCCCCTTCCTGATGGACGGCTTCGCCGACCGCCCCGAGCTCTTCCTGCCCGACGGGATCCACCCCACCGCAGAGGCGCAGCCGCGCATCGTCGACACGGTCTGGGCCGGCCTGCACCCGCTGCTCGCAGGCGAAGGAAAGAAGTCGGCGCGCAAGTGACCCGCGTAGGAGCGCCGGCAGGCGCGAATGCGGCCGTCGGCTCCATCCGCAGCGTCGAATACCGCACCGTTCGCGCCTTCCGGCGCTCCTACGGGAGAGCGGTAATGTGTGGCGATTCCATGTAGGAGCGCCGGCAGGCGCGAATGCGGCCGTCGGCTCCATCCGCAGCGTCGAATACCGCACCGTTCGCGCCTTCCGGCGCTCCTACGGGAGGGCGGTTATGTGTGGCGATTCCATGTAGGAGCGCCGGCAGGCGCGAATGCGGCCGTCGGCTCCATCCGCAGCGTCGAATACCGCACCGTTCGCGCCTTCCGGCGCTCCTGCGGGAGGGCGGTAATGTGTGGCGATTCCATGTAGGAGCGCCGGCAGGCGCGAATGCGGCCGTCGGCTCCATCCGCAGCGTCCAATACCGCACCGTTCGCGCCTTCCGGCGCTCCTGCGGGAGGGCGGTAATGTGTGGCGATTCCATGTAGGAGCGCCGGCAGGCGCAAATGCGGCCGTCGGCTCCATCCGCAGCGTCCAATACCGCACCGTTCGCGCCTTCCGGCGCTCCTGCGGGAGGGCGGTAATGTGTGGCGATTCCATGTAGGAGCGCCGGCAGGCGCGAATGCGGCCGTCGGCTCCGTCGACCACGGCGATCTTCGTACCGCCCTGTTCGCGCCTGCCGGCGCTCCTACAAGGGCGTCAGCCCACGACGACGCGAGCGGGGCCCGCCGTCATCTCGCCCACGATCGTCCCCGCCTCGCCCTGCTCGGCGCGCACCGCGGCCTGTACGGCCTCGACGGCCTCCGGGGCGCAGGCGATGAGCAAGCCGCCCGAAGTCTGCGGGTCGGTGACGAGCTTGCGCTGCCACTCGGGCGCACCGGCCGGCAGCTCGACGCTGACGCCGTAGCTCGCCCAGTTGCGCGTCGACGCGCCGGTGGCGACGCCGTCCTGCACCAGCGCGCGTGCCTCCTCGATCACCGGCAGCGCGTCGAAGCGCACCGCGCCGGTGAGCCCGGCGCCGCGGCACATCTCGAGCAGGTGGCCGGCGAGGCCGAAGCCGGTGACGTCGGTCACCGCGTTCACACCCTCGATGTCGGCGAGCCGGGCGCCGACGCGGTTGAGGGTGGTGGTCCAGCGGATCATCTGCGCGTAGCCGTCCGCCGAAAGGAGGCCCTTCTTGAGCCCGGCCGAAAGGATGCCGATGCCGAGCGGCTTGGTCAGGATCAGCACGTCGCCCGCCCTGGCCCCGGCGTTGGTGCGCACCCGCGCCGGATCGACCAGGCCGAGGCCGACCAGGCCGTAGATCGGCTCGAGCACATCGATCGAATGACCACCCGCGATCGGGATGCCGGCCTCGCGGCAGACTTCGGCGCCACCCTTGAGGATCTCGCCGATCACTTCGGGCGGCAGCTTGTCGAGCGGCATGCCGACGATCGCCAGCGCCATGATCGGCGTGCCGCCCATGGCGTACACGTCCGACAGCGCGTTGGTGGCGGCGATGCGGCCGAAGTCGCGCGGGTTGTCAACGATCGGGGTGAAGAAGTCGGTGGTGGCGACGATGGCCTGGCGCTCGTTGAGCTTGTAAACCGCGGCGTCGTCGGCGGTGTCGGTGCCCACCAGCAGCTCGGGCGGCACCAGGCCGGGGGGCATGGTGGCGAGCAGTTCAGAGAGCACGGCGGGGGCGATTTTGCAGCCGCAGCCACCGCCGTGGGAGAATTCGGTCAGTCTGATTTCGTTCATGTTTCCGAGGGAGAAAGCGACGCGCGGCGCAAGAGGCGACGCGCGGCGTATAAAAACCATGCAAAAAGGCGTCGCGACCGTAGCACAGCTGTCCGGCTTTGACGAGATCATCGACGCGCGCACGCCCGCCGAGTTCGCTGAAGACCACATCCCCGGCGCGATCAACCTGCCGGTGCTCGACAACGAGCAGCGCATCGTCGTCGGCACCCTCTACAAGCAGCAGTCGGCCTTCGACGCGCGCCGGCTGGGCGGCGCGCTGGTGGCGGCGAACATCTCGCAGCACATGCTCGGCGTGCTCAAGGACAAGCCGAAGAGCTGGCGCCCGCTGATCTACTGCTGGCGCGGTGGCCAGCGCAGCGGCTCGTTCGCCACCTGGCTGCGCATGGTGGGCTGGGATGCGTGCCAGCTCGAAGGCGGCTACAAGGCCTTTCGCCACCACGTGATCGCCGGCATCGCGGACATCGTGCCGGGTCTCGACCTGCGCATCGTCAGCGGCCCGACCGGCAGCGCCAAGACGCGGGTGCTGGAGGCGCTCGCCGGCCAGGGGGCGCAGACGCTCGACCTGGAGGATCTCGCCGCGCACAAGGGCTCGGTGCTCGGCGGCCTGCCCGGCCGCCCGCAGCCGACACAGAAGCGCTTCGAGACCACGCTGTGGGCGCAGATGCGCACGCTCGACCCGGCGCGACCGGTGTATGTCGAGGCCGAGAGCCGCAAGATCGGCCTCGTCTTCGTGCCGGAGCCGCTGATCATGGCGATGCGGCGCGCGCCCTGCATCATGATCGACGCGAGCCGCGACGCACGCCTGGACTTCCTGGTGCGCGACTACGCCTACCTCGGCGACGACACCGCCGGGCTGCAGGACAAGCTGCAGCGCCTGCGCGAGCACCAGAGCCGCGACACGCTCGAGCGCTGGCAGACGCTGGCCGCCGGACACGCGCTGCCCGAGCTTTTCGGCGAGCTCATCGACCTGCACTACGACCCGCTGTACAAGCGTTCGCAGAACGTCAACTACAGCGGATACGGCGACGCCCTGCGGGTCGACACCGGCGACCTGAGCGAGCGCGGCATCCGTGCGCTCGCCGCGCGCATCCTTGAGGCCGACTCGGCGCGGCGGGCCGCCGTCTAGGCCGGCAAGCGGACAGGCTGGCCGGCGCGGATCGCGCACAGGCGCTGGATCATCGCCGGGCGCGGCGTGGCGACCTCGCCCTGCTCGAAGGCGACGACCGACCAGCCCGCGGGCAGCGAGGTGGCGAGTTCGCCCGGGCGCAGCAGGAAGTCAGGGTTCGAGGGCTTGCCGAAGCGCTCGTTGCCGAGCATGAAGGTCTCGTAGATGAGCACGCCGCCGGGCCGCACCAGGTCGAACAGCGCTTGCAGGCGGGGGCGATACAGGTAGTTGGTGACGACGACGGCGTCGAAGGCCTCCCCCACCAGAGGCCAGTCGGCCTCTTCCAGTTCGAGCCGGCGCGCCCTCACACCCGCGAAGTCGCGCAGCGTGTCGAGCGCGCTCGGGTCGCGATCGACCGCCGTGACGCGGGCGCCGCATTCCGCCAGCCAGCGCGCATGGCGACCGCTGCCGCAGGCGTAGTCGAGCACCGTGGCGCCCGGCACGATCAAGGCGGCGAAGCGTCGCACCCAGTCGGACGGCGCCGCGGGCGTATCGGGGGTGCTGCGCATCGGCGTGTACCTTGCAGGGATCGAAGAGCGCACGATTCTAACGCCGCCCTCGCCGCGTTGCGGTTTCGGCACGCGGCACAGGCGCTCGTTCCTGCGCTTGCCCCATTGCGGGGCGGCGCTGTGCGCCACCTTCTGTGCTATACAAACGGGGTCCGAACGCCCGCGATCGCGCGGCGGGGTATCCGATCGCCGCCTGTGCTCACGTGAACCTGTCTTCGCTCCGCACCCTGTTCCGCTTTCTAGATCCGCGCCGCTCGCCCCGATCGGAGCCCGGCGCGGTCGTTGCGGAGCACGCCTGCGCGAACGACGACGCAACGCGCTGCGCCGAGCCGGCGTCCGGCGCCGCAGCGGCCACGGCCGCCTCGCCCGCCGCCGTCGCCAGCACCGACGCACCCGCCGCGCACGCCGCGCACGCCGCGGCCGAGTCCTGCCGCGAGGTGGTCGATTCGCTCAGCGAGGTGGTCGATTCGCTCAGCGAGGTGCTGTTCCGCACCGACGAGACCGGCCGGCTGGTGTTCCTGAACGACGCCTGGAAAGATCTCTCGGGCTTCGAGCTGGACTACAGCCGCCAGCATCCGCTGATCGACTTCCTGCACCCGGACGACCGCCTGCGTGCACGTGATGCGATCCGCAGCCTGCTCGCTGGCGACGGTCAGGAGTGGTCCGACGAGCTGCGCCTGCGCACGCACGCGGGGGAGATCCGCTGGGTCGGCGTGACCTGCCGTGCGCTGCGCGATCGCGCCGGCGTGCAGACCGGCATCGCGGGCACGATCGATGACATCTCGGCGCGCAAGATCGCCGAGTTCAGCCTGCGCAATCTCAACCAGGAACTCGAAACACGCGTGCGTTCGCGCACGGCCGAACTCGAAGCCGCGGTGCGCGAACTGGAGGCCTTCTCCTATTCGGTCTCCCATGACCTGCGCGCGCCGCTGCGCGCGATCGACGGCTTCGCACGCATCCTCGCCGAGGAAGCCGGGCCGCAGCTCGCGCCGCAGCACCGCGACCAGCTCGCCCGTATCCGCGCCGGCGCCGAGCGCATGGCGATCCTCATCGATGCGCTGATCGACCTCGCCACCGTCACCCGCCAGCCCCTGCGCCGCCAGGCGGTCGATCTCTCACAACTGGCCGAGATCGTGATCCGTGAGCTGCAGGGCGAAGCGCCCGAGCGCCGGGTCGCAGTCGAGATCACCCGCGACCTCACGGTGGTCGCCGACCCGACGCTGATGCACGTGCTGCTCGACAACCTGCTGCGCAATGCATGGAAGTTCACCGCGCGGACCGAGGATGCGCGCATCGTCTTCGGGGCCGCGCGCGAGGGCGGACGCATGCTGTTCTGCGTCGAGGACAACGGCGCCGGCTTCGACATGAACTACGCGGGCAAGCTGTTCCAGCCCTTCCAGCGTCTGCACGCCCAGCAGGAATTCCCCGGGACCGGCATCGGCCTGGCCACCGTGCAGCGCATCGTGAGCCGCCATGATGGCCGCGTGTGGGCGAGCGCCGAAGCGGGCGCCGGGGCGCGCTTCTGCTTCACGCTGGGGCATTGAGTGGAGGCGGTGGGCGTACGACCGAGCCCGGGGCAAACGAGACAAAGGTCTCAACCGCATTTGTTGCACTGCAGTACAATGGATCGATTCCAATGCGGATCGTGTATCCGCAATGATCTTGCCGCACTCCTATCTGCCGCACTCCACTAGGACTTCAGGTGGCCACCATGAAAGAAAAGCACTATCTGACCCCGCTTCTCGAAGCACGCTCGGTCGGCATCATCGGCGCCAGCGAACGCGAGGCTTCGCTCGGCAGCGTGCTGATGCGCAACATGCTTGAGGCTGGCTACAAGGGCAAGCTGTTCGCCATCAATCCCAAGCACGACAAGGTGCATGGCGTGACGTGCTACAAGTCGGTCGAAGACGTGCCCCAGCGTCTCGATCTCGCAGTGGTTGCGGTGCGCGCCGAGAAGGCGCCGGCGCTGATGGACGCCTGCGGTCGCGCCGGGGTCAAGGCCGTGATCCTTTTGTCGGGCGGCTTCTCCGAGTCCGGCCCGCGCGGCGCGCTGCTCGAGCGCCAGGTCATCGAGGCCGCCCACCGCCACCGCATCCGCCTGCTCGGCCCCAACTGCCTGGGGATCATGCGTCCGCAGCTCGGCGTGAACGCCACCTTCGCCCATGCCAGCGCACTCAAGGGCAGCATCGGCCTGATCTCGCAGTCGGGCGCGCTGTGCGCGGCAATCCTCGACTGGGCCAAACCGAACAACGTCGGCTTCTCCACCGTGGTCTCGCTCGGCTCCTCGTCCGACATCGACTTCGGCGAAGTCCTCGAATACATGATCTCCGACCCGCGCACCGAGAGCATCTTCCTCTACGTCGAAGGCATCCGCGACGCCCGCCGCTTCATGAGCGCGCTGCGCGGCGCGGCGCGGGTCAAGCCGGTGCTGCTGATCAAGGCCGGCCGCCACCCCAACGCGTCGCGCGCGATCCTGTCGCACAGCGGCGCGCCGCTCGGTGACGACGCGGTGTTCGACGCCGCGCTGCGCCGCGCCGGTGTGATCCGCCTTTACAACATGGGCCAGCTCTTCGCGGCCGCGAACGCGCTGTTCTCGCACTTCCGCCCGCGCGGCAACCGGCTGGCGATCATCACCAACGGTGGTGGCCCGGGGGTGATGGCCGCCGACCGTGCGGCCGACATTGGCATCCCGCTCGCCGACCTGTCCGAAGCCACGGTCGAGAAGCTCAACGCCTGCCTGCCCGCGGGCTGGTCGCATGGCAACCCGATCGACATCCTCGGCGATGCCGGACCCGAGCGTTTTCGTGCCGCCCTCAAGGCGGTGCTCGAGGGCCCGAACGTCGATGGCGTGCTGGTCATGCTGACGCCGCAGGCGGTCACCGACCCCACCGGCGTGGCCGATGCGGTGATCGAACTCGAGAAGACCGCCGACAAGCCGGTGCTGGTGTGCTGGATGGGCGAGGAGCTCGTCGGCGAGGCGCGCGGCAAGTTCAGCGCCGCCGGCATCCCGCACTTCCGCACGCCCGAGCCGGCGGTCGAACTGTTCAGCCACATCTCGGCGTACTACCAGAACCAGAAACTGCTGATGCAGACGCCGTCCTCGCTGTCGCACCTGCCCGCACCCTCGATCGAGAGCGCGCGCCTGGTGATCGAGATGGCGCTTTCCGAGCGCCGCAAGAAGCTCAACGAGATGGAGTCGAAGGCCCTGCTGGCCGCTTTCCGCATCCCCATCGCGCAGACCGTGGTCGCGCGCTCGGCGGCCGAGGCGATGGTGCTCTCCGCCGAGATCGGCCTGCCGGTGGTGATGAAGATCGACTCGCCGAACATCGTGCACAAGTCCGAGGTCGGCGGCGTGCGCCTGAACATCCGCAGCCTGGCGGCGGTGCGCTCGACCTATCAGGAGATCATCGACGAGGTCAAGCGCGCACAGCCCGACGCCACGATCAACGGCATCGCGATCGAGCCGATGATCCAGAAGCGCAACGGCCGCGAGCTGGTGGTCAGCGTCAAGCGCGACGCGGTGTTCGGCCCGGCGATCACCTTCGGCGAAGGCGGCAACATGGTCGAGGCCAACCGCGACGTGGCGGTCGCCCTGCCGCCGCTCAACAGCTTCCTGGTCAAGGACATGATCCGCTCGACGCACATCGCGGCCCGCCTCGGCGAGTTCCGCAACATGCCGGCGGTGGACATGGGCGCGCTCGAGCTCGTGCTGCTGCGGATCTCCGAGATGGTCTGCGAGCTGCCGTGGATCACCGGAATGGAGATCAACCCGCTGATCGTCGACGAAAACGGCGTGGTCGCGGTCGACGCGAGCATCGTGGTCGACAACGTGTCACCGACGGCGGACCGCTACGACCACATGGCGATTCATCCCTACCCCTCGCACCTGATCAGCACGTGGACGGTACCTGACGGCACCGCGGTGACGATCCGTCCGATCAAGCCCGAGGACGCCGAGCTCGAGGTCGACTTCGTGCGTACCCTGTCGGCCGAGACCAAGTACTACCGCTTCATGAACACGATGCGCGAGCTGCCGCCGGCGATGGTTGCGCGCCTCACCCAGATCGACTACGACCGTGAGATGGCCTTCCTCGCCACGCTCGAGACCGACGGCATCGAGAAGGAGATCGGGGTGTGCCGCTACGCGGTCAACCCGGACGGCGAATCCTGCGAGTTCGCGGTCGTGGTGGCCGACGACTGGCAGCATCGCGGCCTCGCCCGCAAGTTGATGGGTGTGCTGATCGAGACCGCGCGCAGCCGCGGCATCCAGTACATGAACGGGGTGTTCCTCGCCAACAACGAGCGCATGCTCAAGTTCGTGCAGAAGCTCGGCTTCGTGCTCAGCAACGACCCCGAGGACAGCTCGGTCAAGCTGGGCGTGCTCGCCCTGCAGGACTGAACGATGCCGGCAGCGATCGAGCACATCGAGTTCCACGGCCAGCCCGCGCTGCGCCTTGCCACCGCATCGGGCGCGCGTGCCGTGGTGGCACTGCAGGGTGCGCAGGTGCTGTCGTGGACGCCGCCGGGCGGCGAGGAGCGCCTGTACCTGAGCCCGCGGGCGATCTTCGACGGTCGCTCGCCAATCCGCGGCGGCGTCCCGGTATGCTTCCCGCAGTTCGCTGACCTCGGAGCGCTGCCCGCGCACGGTTTTGCGCGCAACCGCTCGTGGGCCGTCGCCGACGAGCGCACCGGCAGCGACTTCGCCCTGGTAAGCCTCACCCTGTGCGCCGACGAGGCGACCCGTGCGCTGTGGCCGCACGCCTTCCGCGCCCAGCTCGACGTCCTGATCGAGGACAGCCGCCTCGAGCTCGAGTTCGAGGTGGAGAACCCCGGCGCGGAGACGCTCGAATTCACCGCCGCGCTGCACACCTACCTCGCCGTGCGCGAGGTGGAAGAATCGCGCATCGAAGGCCTGCACGGCTTCTCGTATCGCGACAAGACCGACGCGAACCGCATCACGCGCGACAGTGGCGACGTGGTGCTGATCGAAGCCGAGACCGACCGCGTCTATCACGACGTCACGCGGCCTTTGCTGCTGCGCGAGTACAACCGCAGCCTCGGCATCAACGTCGATGGCTTTGCGGATGTGGTGGTATGGAATCCATGGGTCGAGCGCAGTGCGGCGATCGCCGACCTGCCCGACGACGGCTTCAGGCGCATGCTGTGCATCGAAGCCGCCGCCGCGCGCGAGCCGGTGCGCGTACCCGCGGGCGAAAGCTGGTGGGGACGGCAGACGCTGGTTGCGCTCTGAACCCTCGGTTGCCGGTTGGGAGCTGCCGGAGGGGCTCGCAGCTTCCGCCGTACCTGCAGACGCCTTCGATGCCGCTCACGCCGCCTTGTGCGGCGGCATCGACCGATCGCATCACCTGCCGCTGCGGGCGCGCGCGGCGCACCTCGGGCATCCCGACTCGCAAGCCCGCGTCGTGGTCGGCGCGGGTTGATCTTGGCAGGCTGCTTGCTGCACTATCCCGCCCTTCCCTTTCCGCATCACCGCCGCCTGCCCATGCTTCCCCCGATCGAATACCGCATCGCCGATGAGCTCGGCGTCTCGCCGCGCCAGGTCATCGCCGCCGTCCAGTTGATCGACGACGGCGCCACCGTGCCCTTCATCGCCCGCTACCGCAAGGAAGTGACCGGCGGCCTGGACGACACCCAGTTGCGCACACTGGAAGAGCGCCTGGGCTACCTGCGCGAGCTCGAGGACCGCCGCGCCACCGTGCTCGCCTCGATCGAGGAACAGGGCAAGCTCACCGCCGAGCTGCGCGCCGAGCTCGAGCACGCCGACACCAAGCAGCGCCTCGAAGATCTCTACCTGCCCTACAAGCCCAGGCGCCGCACCAAGGCGCAGATCGCGCGCGAGGCCGGCATTGGTCCGCTGGCCGAGGCATTGCTCGCCGACCCGAACCTGACGCCCGAAGTCGAAGCCGAAAAATACCTCAACGCCGAGGCCGGCTTTGCCGACACCAAGGCGGTGCTCGACGGCGCGCGCCAGATCCTGATGGAGCACTTCGCCGAAGACGCTGCCCTGCTCGGCGAGCTGCGCGCGTACCTGCACGATCACGGCCAGGTGCGCTCGGCGGTGATCGAGGGCAAGGAGGCCGAGGGCGCCAAGTTCCGCGACTGGTTCGACTTCGCCGAGCCGATCGCCACCATGCCCTCGCACCGCGCGCTGGCGCTGCTGCGCGGGCGCAACGAGGGCGTGCTGCGCCTGACGCTGGATGTGGACCGGCCCGACGCCGAGTCTGTCCCACCTCCGCCCCACCCCTGCGAGAGCCGCATCGCCGTGCACTTCGGAATCCGCAACCAGGGCCGCCCGGGCGACCGCTGGCTGGGTGAGACCGCGCGCTGGGCATGGAGCGTGAAGATCTCGATCCACCTCGAGCTCGAGCTGATGAACGCGCTGCGCGAGCGCGCCGAGGAGGAGGCGATCCGCGTCTTCGCGCGCAACCTCAAGGCCCTGCTGCTCGCCGCCCCCGCCGGCACGCGCGCCACCATCGGCCTCGACCCCGGCATCCGCACCGGGGTGAAGGTGGCGGTGGTCGACGCCACCGGCAAGCTGGTCGACACCACTACCGTTTACCCCTTCGAGCCGCGCCGCGACCGCGAGTCCTCGATTGCCGCCATTGCGGCGCTGGCGAAGAAGCACAAGGCCGAGCTGCTCGCGATCGGCAACGGCACCGCCTCGCGCGAGACTGACGCGCTGGCTGCGGAGCTGATGCAGCGCCATCCCGAGCTCGGTCTTACCAGGGTGATGGTGTCGGAAGCCGGCGCCTCGGTGTATTCGGCGTCCGAGCTGGCGGCGAAGGAATTCCCCGATGTGGACGTGAGCCTGCGCGGCGCCGTGTCGATCGCCCGTCGCCTGCAGGATCCGCTCGCCGAGCTGGTCAAGATCGATCCCAAGTCGATCGGCGTCGGCCAGTACCAGCACGACGTCAACCAGGGCCGCCTGGCGAAGAGCCTGGACGCCGTGGTGGAGGACTGCGTGAACGCGGTCGGCGTGGATGTGAACACCGCGTCCGCGCCGCTGCTCGCGCGCATCTCGGGGCTCAACGCCACGCTCGCCGGCAACATCGTCGAATACCGCAACAGCAAGGGCCCGTTCCGCAGCCGCAACGCGTTGAAGGACGTACCGCGCCTCGGGCCCAAGACCTTCGAGCAGGCCGCCGGATTCCTGCGCATCCCGAGCGGCGACAACCCGCTCGACGCCTCCTCGGTGCACCCGGAGGCCTACCCGGTGGTCGAGCGCATCCTCGCCAAGGTACAAAAGAGCGTGCGCGAGCTGATGGGCAACGGCAGCTTCCTCAAGAGCCTGAAGCCGACGGAGTTCACCGACGAGCGCTTCGGCCTGCCGACCGTGCAGGACATCCTGTCCGAGCTCGAAAAACCCGGCCGCGACCCGCGCCCGGAGTTTCGCACCGCCAGCTTCCGCGAAGGTGTGGAGACGCTGAAGGACCTGCAGCCCGGCATGCTGCTCGAGGGCGTGGTCACCAACGTCACCAACTTCGGCGCTTTCGTCGATATCGGCGTGCATCAGGACGGCCTGGTGCACATCTCGGCGCTGTCCAGCACCTTCGTCAAGGACCCGCACAGCGTGGTCAAGGCCGGCCAGGTGGTGAAGGTCAAGGTGCTTGAGGTGGACATCCCGCGCCACCGCATCGCGCTCACCATGCGCCTGGGTGACGAGCCGCCGCGGCGCGAAGGCAGCACCCGTAGCGAATCCCGCCCCGCACCGAGCGCCCGCGAGGGCGGCCGCGACCGCCGCGCGGCCGACAATGCGCGCGGCAACAGCAAACCCGCCAGCCGCGCCACCGCACCCGCCGCCGGCAACGCCCTGGCCGACGCCTTCGCGCGCGCCCGCGGCGGCAAGTGAGCGCACTGATCGCGCGCAGGCCCGCTCCCACGCCCAGCCGTCCGCGTGGGAGCGGGCCTGCGCGCGACTGAGCGAGTAAACGGACGAGCCCATGACGCTGACGATCTACGGCATCAGGAACTGCGACACCATGAAGAAGACCTTCGCCTGGCTCGAAGGCGCTGGGGTCGCATACACCTTCCACGACTACCGGAAGTCCGGCATCGACGCCGCAACGCTCGCGCGCTGGTGTGAGCGACTCGGCTGGGAGGCGCTGCTCAACAAGCGCGGCACGACCTGGCGCAAGCTCAGCCCCGAGCAGCAGGCGATCGCCGACACGGCTGCCGCGATCGCGCTGATGCGGGTGCAGCCCAGCCTGATCCGCCGCCCGGTGGCGGCGTCAGCCGAGGGCGGACTGGTCGTCGGCTTCGACCCCGAGGCCTTCGCACGCCTGTCGACCGACTGAGCGACGCCCCCATGCAGGCACGGCACAAGCTGCGCGCCTGTCCCCTTCGTCCGTGGCCCTGCAGAGGATCGCAAGACGCTCGCGGCGGCTGCCGCTCCCGCAAGACCCACTCACTTCGAACGCCCGGCGATTTGCCGCCGCGCGCGGCCCAGCGATGACCGGAACCAATACGATGAACAAGCCCCACTCTCCCAGCTACGTGCAACGCTTCCTGCTCGAAGACCTCGACATCCGCGGCGCGGTCGTGCGCCTGACCGACGTGTGGCAGGCGATGCAGGCCGGGCGCGGCTACCCGCCGGCGGTCGCGCGCCTGCTCGGCGAGATGAGCGCGGTGTCGGCGGTGATCGCCGGCAACCTCAAGCAGCCCGGTCGGCTGACCTTCCAGGTGAGCAGCCAGGGCCCGGTGAGCCTGCTGGTGATCGACTGCGCCGAGACGCTCAACCTGCGTGGCTACGCCAAGGCCAAGGGTGCGCCCGCCGACGGCTCGCTCGCCGAGCTCGTGGGCGAAGGACGCCTGCAGCTCTCGCTCGACATCCCCGGTCTCGACCAGCCCTATCAGAGCCTGGTGCCGCTCGAGGGCGACAGCATCGCGGCGGTGTTCGAGCACTATCTGGTGCAGTCCGAGCAGCAGCCGGCGCGGCTGTGGCTGGCCTGCAGCGCGGACGCCGCGGTGGCGCTCTTCATTCAGAAACTCCCCGGCGCCGACGTGAAGGACAACGACGGCTGGTCGCGCGTGCAGCAGCTCGCCCACACCGTGCGCGACGACGAGCTGCTTGGCCTCGATGCCGAGGACATCCTGCGCCGGCTGTTCGCCGAAGAGAACGTGCGCCTGTTCGAGCCCCGCCCGGTCACCCATCACTGGCCGGCCGATCCGGACAAGGTCGCGGCCATGCTGCGTGCGCTGGGCGAGGCCGAGGTGCGCGCGATCCTCGCCGAGCACGGCGAGGTGGTCGTGCATGACGACCTCTCGAACCACACCTACCGCTTCGACGCGAGCGACATCGCCGCCCTCTTGCTTCCGCCCACCCTGCACTGAGTGCCAGTGGCGGCCGCGTGCTTGCCCGAACGTCTGCCGATCAGTACACTCGCTTGATTTTGAAGACCCTTCAGCACATGTCTGCCAGCGCACCCGCCCGTTCGATCGAGTTCCACAACACGACCCTGGGTGCCACCATCGCCGTGCTGCAAGCAGCCGAACCGGCCACGCTTGCCGACGCGCTGCACAAGATGCTCGGCGGCATGCCGGACTTCTTCAATGGCGAAACGGTCATCCTGGACTTCGCCAACATTGCACAGATGCCCGCGCGCATCGACTGGGCGGGACTGCACTCGCTGCTGCGTCGCTATCGCCTGCAGCCGATCGGCGTCCTGCATCTGGCCGAGGCGCACCACGACGATGCCCGGCGCAGCGGGCTCGCCCTCATCGATTCCGCTCAACTGCTCGCCAAGCCACCTGCCGAGGCGCCCGCGCGCGTCGCGCCCAGGCCCGCTCCGGCGCCGACACTCGCGCCCGCCCCTTTGCCCACCCCCGCAGCGGCGCCCGCCGTGGCCGCGCAGACGATGTTCGTCGACCGTCCGCTGCGCTCCGGCCAGCAGATCTATGCGCGCGGCACCGACCTGGTGCTGCTCGGTGGCGTGAGCCCCGGCGCCGAGGTCCTCGCCGACGGCAGCATCCACTGTTACGGCCCGCTGCGCGGGCGTGCAATCGCCGGCGCGCAGGGCGACCACTCGGCGCGCATCCTGGCCACCAACTTCGGCCCCGAACTCGTTTCCATCGCCGGCGTGTACCGCACCTTCGAGCGCGGCATTCCGGAAGCCTTCGCCGGCAAGGCCACCCTGGTGCGCCTCACCGGCGCCGAACACCTGCTCAACCTCGAAGCGCTGAAGCTCGACTGAGCCAGCCATACCGCATCCACAAGGGGAAACCGTGAGAGTCATCGTAGTAACGTCCGGCAAGGGCGGCGTCGGCAAGACCACCACCAGCGCGGCATTCGCCTCGGGGCTGGCCCTGCGCGGCTTCAAGACCGCGGTCATCGACTTCGACGTCGGCCTGCGTAACCTCGACTTGATCATGGGCTGCGAGCGCCGCGTGGTGTACGACCTGGTCAACGTCGTCAATGGCGAGGCACGCCTCAACCAGGCGCTGATCAAGGACAGGCACTGCGACAACCTCTTCATCCTCCCCGCCTCGCAGACGCGTGACAAGGATGCGCTGACCGAGGACGGTGTCGAGAAGGTGCTCGAGGAGCTCGAGCACATGGGCTTCGACTACGTGGTGTGCGACTCGCCGGCCGGGATCGAGCGTGGCGCGGTGATGGCGCTGACCTTTGCCGACGAGGCGATCGTCACCACCAACCCCGAGGTCTCCTCGGTGCGCGACTCCGACCGCATCCTCGGCATCCTGCAGAGCAAGTCCAAACGCGCACGCGACGGCGGCGAACCGGTCAAGGAGCACCTGCTGATCACGCGCTACTCGCCCAAGCGCGTCGAGGATGGCGAGATGCTGTCGTACAAGGACGTGCAGGAACTGCTGCGCGTGCCGCTGATCGGCGTGATCCCCGAGTCGGAGTCCGTGCTCCATGCCTCCAACCAGGGTACGCCGGCGATCCACCTCAAGGGCACGGATGTCGCCGAGGCCTACGCCGACGTCGTCAGCCGTTTCCTCGGCGAGGACAAGCCGCTGCGCTACGTCAATTACGAGAAGCCCGGCCTGATCAAGCGGTTGTTCGGGGGAAAGTGAAATGTCCTTCCTGTCCAAACTGTTCGGCGAAAAGAAGAAGACCGCGGAGATCGCCAAGAACCGCCTCTCGCTCCTCATCGCCCACGAGCGCGCGGGCGGGAGCCCGACCGCCGACTTCCTGCCCGCGCTGCAGCGTGAGCTGATCGAGGTCATCTCGAAGTACGTCGCGGTCAATCCTGACGACATCAAGGTCCACCTCGACAAGCAGGACAACATGGATGTGCTCGAGGTCAACATCGTGCTGCCGGAGCAGAACCGCTGAAGCCGATGCGCCCGGGTGATGAAATCGGTAACCATAGCGGACTTAAAATCCGCCGGCGCAAGCCTTACGGGTTCGAGTCCCGTCCCGGGCACCAAGTCTTTCCGGGACTGTCCATTTTCAACCGGCCACAGTGCGCGGCCGAAACGACTCGACAGTCCCCGCAATGATCGTCCTCGACCTGCACTGCCACAGGGAGCATCGCTTCGAGGGCTGGTTCGCGTCGGCCGCCGCCTTCGAGGATCAGCTTGCGCGTGGTCTGGTGAGCTGTCCGAGCTGCGGCGCCACCGAGATCCGGCGCCTGCCGAGCGCGCCTTACGTGCAGACCGGCCAGTCCGGGGCGGTCGCCGCGCCCGCGTCCCGTCGCGAGCCTGAAACGGCTCCCGTTGCCGCCGAAATGGTGGCAAAGCTGGTCGGACATCTGCGCGGCCTCGCGCGCGGTGCCGAGGATGTCGGCGAGCGCCTGCCGGAGGAAGCACGGCGGATCCACTACGGTGACGCCGAGGCCCGCGACATCCGTGGCGCCGCCTCCCGCGACGAAGTCGAAGCCTTGCTCGACGAAGGCATCGTCGTCCTGCCGGTGCCGCCAGCCGAGGACGACCTGCACTGACTGTCGTCGCGCTGGTCGGTGTGCGCTTCGTGCGAGTGCGCCTGAGCCAGGCCAGGGCCAGCGGCGATCGTCGATGCGACTGCGCCGCGCCGACTGCCGGGCCGCCGCCGCGGGCGGGCCTGGGCTAGAATCCGCGCCACCCGCCCCCGGCGATGGGGGCGACACCGATTACGGACCCGTGCATGACTCCCGCCCCCGAACTCATCCGCCCCTACGCGCCGCTGGTGCGCCGCATCGAAGCCGAGGCCACGGTCATCGGCGAGCAGATTCTGAAGATCGACCACTTCCTGAATCACCGTATCGAGCCGAGCTTCATCACCGAGATGGGCCAGGAACTGGCCAGGCGCCTGGCCGCCTTCGAGCCGACCGTGGTGCTGACCGCCGAGGCTAGTGGCATCGCCCCGGGGCTGGTCGTCGCCCAGGCGCTCGACGTGCCGCTGGTGTACGCAAAAAAATACGCGCCGCACGTCGAATCACCCGCGATCGCGCGCGTGATTCCCTCGCCCACCAAGGGCGGTGAGACCAAGCTCGTGCTGTCGCAGCGCTACATCGTGCCCACCGACCGCGTGGTGATCGTGGACGACTTCCTGTCCAACGGGCGCACCGCGGTGGCGCTGGTCGAGATGGCGCGCGAGGCCGGCGCCGAGGTGCTGTGCGCGAGCTTCATCGTCGAGAAGCGCTTCAAGCGCGGTCACGCCGCAATCGAGGCGCTCGGCGTGCCGGTGTGCACCCTGGCCCAGGTGGAAGCGCTCGAAAACGGTCACGCCCGCCTCACCCAGCCCTGAAGCTGCGCGCGAGCGTGGGAAATGCACGCGCGCCGGCGGCGGTGCGCGCCTAGACTTGCCGCAAATTGCCCCGCATGGAGCCCACCCATGGAAACATTCAACTCGCAGACCGACGCCTTTGCCCAGCAGATCGAAGAGGAACTGCGCGACGGCGTGGTGAGCTTCCCCACCGTCTTCGACCTGTCTTTGCGCATCAAGCAGCTCGCCGACGATCCCGAGGTGTCGCTCGCTCGCATCGCGAGCGCCGTGCAGGCCGAACCGCTGCTCTCCGCCAAGGTGATCCGCATGGCGAACACGCTGGCGCTCAACCCCTATCGGGGCGAGATCAGCAGCGTCAAGGACGCGGTCGGGCGCATCGGCCTGTCGGCCCTGCGCTGCCTCGCCTTCGCGGTTGCGGGCGAGCAGCTCGCGCGCGATCACCGTTCGCGCCAGATGCGTCTGGTCGCGAGCGGGCTGTGGATGCATTCGATCGACGTCGCCGCCTGGTCCTACGCCTTTGCCCACCACCTCAAGCGCCCGGACGCCGACAGCGCGATGCTTGCCGGCATGGTGCTCGACATCGGCCAGTTCTACCTGATCGCCCGCGCTGCCCGCTATCCGGCACTGGAGGGCGACATGAACCGCTTCGCCGAGATCGTCACGACCTGGGACGAAGCAGTGCGCAACGCCGTGCTCCAAGCCCTCGACATGCCCGAGATCATCGCCGAGGCGTGCGCCGCGGACCCCACCGCGCACAGCGAGTGGCCGCCTGCGGCACTTGGCGACGTGGTCTTTCTCGCCACCCTGGCCGCCGAGACCCCCAATCCCTTCGACAGCCTGCTCGGCGCACGCCGCCGCCCCGAGTTGCTCGAGGCGAGCATGACAGGCGGAATCGACCGTGCAAATTTCGACGCCCTGGTCACCGAGGCGCGTGCGACGCGTCAGGAACTGATCGCCGCGGCCTGCGGCTGACACCTGGCGCGCCTCAGGGCGCGCCCTCGTCATGCAGATGTCGGCGCATGCTGCGCGCCGACAGCGCCACCGCCGCGCGCGCCTCGGGGAACAACTTGCCGAGCGTGAAGAAGCCGTGCACCACACCCTCGAACATGCGGTATTCGACCACCCCGCCCTCCTCGCGCACGCGCGCTGCGAAGGCGGCACAGTCGTCCACAAGCGGATCGAACTCGGCGCCGATCACCAGCATCGGCGGCAAGCCCGCAAGCGATGCCGCGCGCATCGGAGACACCCGCCAGTCCTCGGTGTCGCCCCCGGGCAGATAGCGCTCGAAGAACCACTCCAGCGTGCCGCGATCGAGGAAGAAACCTTCGGCGTACCTGTCGCGCGAGGGACGCGTGCTGCGGATCTCGGTGCTCGGATAGATCAGCAGCAGGAAGGCCGGCTCGTGTTCCGCGCCGCGCAGCGCGAGCGCGGTCACGATCGCCAGATTGCCGCCCGCACTGTCGCCGCCGAGCGCGATCCGCTTCGGGTCGACATCGAGCAGATCGGCGTTGTCGATCGCCCAGTGGAACGCAAGCCGCGCATCGTCCGGCGCGGCCGGAAACGGATGCTCGGGCGCAAGCCGATACTCCACCGACAGCACCGCGCAGCCCGAAGCGTTGGCCAACTCGCGGCACAGCACGTCATAGCTCGGTACGTCGCCGACGCACCAGCCCCCGCCATGCATGAAGATAAGCAGCGGCAGGCGCTCGCCGGCATGGCTGCCAAGCGGTCGGTAAAAGCGCGCGAGCAGCGCGGAGCCGTCGGCACGCGCGATCGGCACCTCGGCCGTGGACGCCACCGCGGGGGCCTCGGGCCGGAAGGCGAACTGCAGCTTGTGGAAGGAGTGGCGTGCCTGCGCCGGCAACAGCTCGTGGAACCTGGGTGCGCCGATACGGTAGGCCATGTCGAGCAGGGAAAGGGTTTCTGGGCTCAGCGGCATGATCGGGTGAACGAAGTGATGCGCCCGACGCCAGCGCGCCAGGGTGCGAAGGGCATGATTCTACCCATGCCTGCAACCGGCCGTACGCAGATGTAAATCGCCCAGCCCATGAAGCCATGAATCGGGGCGCGCCGGGCCAATTGTGAGAGGCATAGAATGGGAACGAATACAGGAGAGAACGCATGAGCAAGACCGAGGACACAAGCGCCACCGTCACCACGGCCATGCCGACCCGCCGCACCCGAGCGGCGCCACGCAAGCCCAAGGCGCGCCCCAGCACTGCCGGCGACACTGCGCCGGACTTCAGCAGCGCGGCGATCGAGCGTTTCGAGATCGAGGAGGGAATCGACGCTGCGCGCGACTCCAAGCTGGTCGCGATCACGGACATCATGGAACACGCCACGGCGGCGGGCGACGGCAAGCTCGACGCGCTGCAGGCCATCCTCGCTGGTGCCTCGCCCGACGACATCCACGTGCTGCGCCGCGCGCTGATGCGCGCCGAGGTCCCGCAAGCGCCGGGGCCCCATCCCGACGACGAGCTTGCCCCCGACTGGCGCAGCGGTGGCTACCCCTACCGCAACCTGATGTCGCGCAAGGCCTACGAGAAGCAGAAGTACCGCCTGCAGGTCGAGCTGCTCAAGCTGCAGGCCTGGGTCAAGGAGACCGGCCAGCGCCTGGTGATCCTGTTCGAGGGCCGTGACGCTGCCGGCAAGGGCGGCACCATCAAGCGCTTCATGGAACACCTGAACCCGCGCGGCGCACGCGTGGTGGCGCTCGAGAAGCCGTCCGAGCTGGAACTTGGCCAGTGGTACTTCCAGCGCTACATCCAGCATCTGCCGACCGCAGGCGAGATCGTGCTGTTCGACCGCTCGTGGTACAACCGCGCCGGGGTCGAGCGTGTCATGGGTTTCTGCACCAACGACGAGTACAACGAGTTCATGCGCCAGGTGCCGGAGTTCGAGCGCAACCTGGTGCGCAGCGGCATTCATCTGATCAAGTTCTGGTTCTCGGTGAGCCGTGACGAGCAGCGCCGCCGTTTCAAGGAGCGCGAATCGCACCCGCTCAAGCAGTGGAAGCTGTCGCCGATCGACCTCGCCTCGCTCGACAAGTGGGACGACTACACCAAGGCCAAGGAGGCGATGTTCTTCTACACCGACACCGCTGACGCCCCATGGACCGTGGTCAAGTCCGATTGCAAGAAGCGCGCACGCCTGAACGCGCTGCGTTATGTCCTGCACCGGACCGCCTACACCAACAAGGAAGCCGCGCGAATCGGCCCACTCGACCCGCTGCTGGTCGGTCGCGCCAATGTGGTCTACGAGCGCGGCGAGAAAGACGACGTGCCGCTGCTTTAAACAGGAGGGCGCTGCCATGGCGCCCCGTGCAAACCGCGCACCTTGCGCACGCTATGGCGCCGCGATGCGACGCGCTGGCGTTCGCTCTTCCGGAGAACTCGAACAATGCTCACCGACATCCGGCGCAAGGCCGCTGCAGGCCTGATCCTCGCCGCCCTCGTGACCGGCCCCGCCTTCGCCGACAAGCCCGACGGGGCCGGCGGTGGCAAGCCCGAGCGCGTCGAGGGCGGCAAGGCCGATCGCGGTGGCCCGCAGGACAAGGCTGACAAGCGCGCAGACAAGCGCGCTGGCGCGGGCGGGCGTGAACAGCGTGCCGACGACGGGCGCGCGGACGAGCGCGATCGAGGCGAGGCCCGGGAGCGCCAGGGCGAACATCGCGCCGATCGCGCCCCGAGCGCGCCACGCGTCGCCGCGCACTTCACCGAACGCCACCGCGAAGTGGTGCACGAATATTACGGCGAGCGCTTCCGCGTCGGTGACTGCCCCCCCGGCCTGGCGAGGAAGCACAACGGCTGCATGCCCCCTGGACAGGCGAAGAAGTGGCGCATCGGTCAGACCTTGCCGCGCGATGTGGTGTGGTACGACGCACCGGGCGACATCGTGCTGCGCCTCGGCATGCCGCCCGAAGGCCATCGTTACGTGCGCGTCGCCGCGGACATCCTGCTGATCGCGGTCGGCACCGGCATGGTGGTCGACGCGCTCGAGGATCTGAACCGCTTCTGACCCCCTGGACAGGATGGCGCGCGTCGCGGCCCCGGCGAACCGATCGCGGTGCGGCGGGTCCACCGTCGGCCAACCCCCCAGGAGACTGATCATGTCCATCACCCGCCTCGCCCGCAACATCCTTCCGGCATTGATGCTCAGCGCCGCCACGCTCACCGCGAGCGTGGCCGGTGCCGCAGACGATGCGCCCGCCCGCCTCTACGGCCACGATCTGCGCCGCCTGCACTCCGACGACATGGTCCGGCTCTCGGAACACTTCACCGGCCAGCCGGTGCTGGTTGTCAACACCGCCAGCCATTGCGGCTTCACCCGGCAGTTTCGCGAGCTCGAGGCGGTGCACCAGCGCTTCAAGGACCGCGGCCTGAAAGTGGCGGGTTTCCCGTCCGACGACTTCCGCCAGGAGGCGGGAGACGAGGCCGAGACCGCCGAGGTCTGCTTCAAGAACTTCGGTGTCACCTTCGACATGTTCGCGCCGATCCACGTAACCGGCACCGAGGCCCATCCCCTGTTTCGCGAAATCGCCCGCCAGTCGGCAGCGCCGGACTGGAACTTCCACAAGTACGTAATCGATCGCAACGGCCGCGTGATTGCCCGCTTCGGCAGCCGCACCAAGCCGGACGCCCCGGAGGTGATTGCCGCGATCGAGAAGGCGCTGTAAGCCGCGGCGGCGTCGAACGCGGGATAATGGGCCGAAACCGGCCGCGCGGTGGCGATGCCACTTCCGACCGCGGGCACGTGCGCCGGCCATCATCGAGGAGCATCCATGAAGGAATACGACCTGATCGCCATCGGCGGCGGTAGCGGCGGCGTGGCCACGGCACGGCGCGCAGCGGAGTACGGCGCGCGCGTCCTGCTGATCGAAGCCGGCCGCCTCGGCGGCACCTGCGTCAATGTCGGCTGCGTGCCGAAGAAGGTCATGTGGTACGCGTCGGGCATCGCCCAGGCCCTGCGCGACGCGCCCGGCTACGGTTTCGCCGACGTCGCCGGCCGCTTCGACTGGGCCACCCTCAAGGGCCACCGCGACGCCTACATCGCCCGCCTGAACGGCCTCTACGCCGGCATGCTGGAGAAGGCCGGCGTCGAGCTGGTGCGCGGTTTCGCGCGCTTTGTCGGGGCGCGCACGGTCGAGGTTGGCGGCGAGCGCTTCAGCGCCCCGCACATCGTCATTGCCACCGGCGGCCGTCCGCTGTTTCCCGACATCCCGGGTGCCGAACTCGGGATCGACTCCGATGGCTTCTTCGCGCTCGAGGCGCAACCCCGCCGGGTGGCGATCGTCGGCGCCGGCTACATCGCGGTCGAACTCGCGGGCGTGTTCAACGGCCTCGGCAGCGAGGTCGCGATGCTGGTGCGTGGCGACCGCCTGCTGCGCCCCTTCGACGCCATGCTGCGCGACGAGCTCACCGCGCAGATGCAGGAGGACGGCATCGCGCTGCATTTCGGCACCCAGGCGCGCGCCTTGCGGCGGCAGGCCGATGGCAGCATCGCGATCGACTGCGAGGACGGACGCACGTTCGAGGTCGACGCGCTGGTGTGGGCAACCGGGCGCCGTGCCAACACCGACCGCCTCGAGCTCGCCGCTGCAGGCATCGCGACCGACGACAAGGGCGTGATCCCCACCGACGCCTGGCAGAACACCAACGTGCCGGGGATCCACGCGATCGGCGACATCACCGGCCGCGCCGAGTTGACCCCGGTGGCGATCGCCGCCGGTCGCCGGCTGGCCTTGCGCCTGTTCCGCAACCAGGCCGACAGCAAGCTGGATTACGAGAACATCCCTACGGTGATCTTCAGCCACCCGCCGATCGGTACCGTCGGCCTCACCGAGGCAGCGGCGCGCGAGCGTTTTGGCGATGTGAAGGTGTACACCACCCGCTTCACCGCGATGTACCACGCGCTCACCGAGCATCGACCGAAGACGGCGATGAAGCTCGTGTGCGCCGGGCCCGACGAGCGCATCGTCGGCGCCCACGTGATCGGTGATGGCGCCGACGAGATGCTGCAGGGCTTTGCGGTGGCGGTGAAGATGGGCGCGCGCAAGACGGACTTCGACGACACGGTCGCGATCCACCCGACGAGCGCAGAAGAATTCGTCACCCTGCGTTAAGGAAGCAGAAGATGTCGATGACCTACGAACAGCACCTCGACGAGGTCGCCACCCTGCTCTACGAGCGCTACGACCAAGACGAAGAGGCGGCCATCAAGCTGGTGATGGCCGCCCAGGCGGATGATTTTTTCAGCGGGCACGACGACGATCCGTCGATCTGCACGCAGGAGCGCGCGCAGGCGGACGCCCGCGCGGTTTTCCGCAAATACCGGAAGGCTTAGCTTCCCGAGCAGCCGCAGCCGTGGCCACTGCCACCGCCGCAGCTGCCGGTGGCGGCGCCCGCGGCAGCCGCGGCCGGTGCGCCCGCTTCAGCCGGCGCGCCGAGCTGGATGCTGAAATCAATGACGATGTTGCCCGGCTCGCGCGCAACGTAATTGACGCCGACCTGATTGCCGTAACGCTGCTGGATCTGGTTGATCAGCGGCAGCGGGTCGTGGTCGTTGACGAAGCGCATGACTTCGCCATCCTCGAGCGACTCGAGCGCACCGAAGATGGCGGCATGGCGGAAGCGCTTGGCAACGCCGCGCGCATCGAAGGGGTGAACAGCGGTCTCGAACATCGTGTTGTCTTCCATCGGAGGGGTCCGGTCTCGAACCTGCGGCCGGAATCGCAGCTCACGAATCCTAGAGCCGCTCGCGCCGAAAAACCTTGAGCAAGGACAAAAACGCATCACCGGCTGCTAGAGTGATTGCGTCATCCAGAAATCATCGGAGAAGGCCCATGAGCGCCCTCGTCACCCGCCGCCTCACCCTTCCGCTGCTGCTCGCCGCCATGCTCGCGCTGTCCGGCTGCGGCTACAACGACTTCCAGCGCCTCGACGAGCAGACCCGCTCGGCATGGTCCGAGGTGCTCAATCAGTACCAGCGCCGCGCCGACCTGATCCCCAACCTCGTGGAGACCGTCAAGGGCGAGGCTGCGTTCGAGCAGGACACCCTGACCCGCGTGATCGAGGCGCGCGCCCGCGCCACCTCGGTACAGGTGACGCCCGAAATGCTCGACGACCCGCAGGCCATGGAGCGCTTCCAGCAGGCTCAGGGCCAGCTCGGCAGTGCGCTGTCGCGCCTGCTCGTGGTGGCCGAGAACTACCCCTCGCTGAGGGCCAACCAGGGCTTCCAGGACCTGCGCGTCCAGCTCGAAGGCACCGAAAACCGCGTCACCGTGGCACGCAACCGCTACATCGAGACGGTACAGCAATACAACGTGCTCGCGCGCAGCTTCCCGAGCAACCTGACCGGGATGGTCTTCGGCTACAAGCCCAAGCCTGGCTTCACCGTCGCCGACGAGGCCGCGATCTCAAGCCCGCCCAAGGTGGACTTCGGCGGCCAGAGCGGGCGCTGAGTGGTCATGCCCTGGTTGTGGCGTCTCCTCCTGATTCTGCTCGCGTTCGCGCCGCCTGGCGTTGTGCTCGCGCAGTCGCTGCAACCGGTGCCGGCGCTCGGCGCGCGCGTCACCGATCTCGCCAGCGTGCTGTCGGCGCCGCAGAAACAGGCACTCGAAGCCAAGCTCGCCGCGTTCGAGGCTGCGCACGGTAGCCAGGTCGTCGTGCTGGCGGTGCGCACCACCGCGCCCGAGGACATCGCCGCCTATGCCTTCCGCGTCGCCGATACGTGGAAGATCGGGCGCCGCGACGTCGGCGACGGCGTGCTGGTGGTGGTGGCGAAGGATGACCGCAAGGTCCGCATCGAGGTGGCACGCGCGCTCGAAGGCGCGATCCCCGACCTCGCCGCATGGCGGATCATCGACGGCGCGATCACCCCCGCCTTCCGCAGCGGCGATTTCGCCGGCGGGCTGGATGCGGGTGTCGAGGCGCTGTTCGCACTCATCCGCGGCGAGCAGCTGCCCGTGCCGGCTGCCGACAGCGCCGGTGCTGGCGGCGCCGGTCTGGAAGACCTCGGCGCGCTGCTCTTCGTCGCCGTGCCCATGCTGGGCGCGATGCTCGTCGGCATGCTCGGGCGCAAGCCCGGCGCCCTGCTCACCGGCGGTGTCACCGGCGTGATTGTCCATCTGCTCACCACCAGCCTGCTGCTCGCGCTCGCCGGCGGCGTGCTCGCGGTGGTGTTCGTGCTGGTACTCGGCATCGGCGGCGGTGGTCGCGGCGGTCCGCCACATCGCGGCAGTGGCCCCATCATCCGCGGTGGCGGCCTCGGGGGTGCTTTGGGCGGGGGTTTCGGCCGCGGCGGCGGCGGCTTCGGTTCGGGGGGCGGAGGCAGTTTTGGTGGTGGCGGCGCCTCGGGAGGCTGGTGATGGAAACCCTGCGCCGACTGCTTCGCCACCTCTGGCTCGACGCCGACGATGCCCGCCGCGCACTCGGCGAGGCTGCGCTCGATCGCCTCGAAGCCCGCGTGCGCGCCAGCGAATCCAACCACAGCGGGCAGATCTGCCTGTGCGTCGAGGCGAGCCTGCCGCTGAGCTATCTATGGCGCCATGTAATCCGCGGCGAAGCGCTCGCCGAGGTGATCCGTGATCGCGCAATCACCTTGTTCGGCAAGCAGCGCGTGTGGGATACCGAGGACAACAACGGCGTGCTGGTCTATCTGCTGCTCGCCGAGCACCGCATCGAGATCGTCGCCGATCGCGCGCTCGCGCGCAGGCTGGAGGCATCGGGCTGGCAAACGATGCTGGAGCAGCTCGCACCGCGCTGCCGCGAGGGCCGCCTCGAGGACGCACTCGGACGGGCGGTCGCACTGCTCGACGACTTGCTGAGGACGAATTTCCCGCGTCTCGAAGGGGGTGTCGCAGGGCACGACCACACCGGCCTGCCCAACCGCCCGGTGGTGCGCTGATGCGGGTTGCGGCGGGCGGGCCGTTGCGCACGCCCCTGACCTGCGGCCCCCGTGCATCGACCCTGCCTGCCCGATGGCGACACTTTCCGCGGGATTGCCCGGGTTGGGAAATCTGAGCTGGGGGAGCTGTGCTATTGTGCATAGAGGATGGTGATATTGGCGCCAACGCGCCGACCCGATGGCAAGTGGGTACACCCTCCCGGCGGCAGATTGCCGACCACGATTCAACCGACCGATAACTGCGAGTGGAGAGTAGCCTATGGCCATCAAACAAGAACAGTTGAACGAACTTCAGAAGAAGAATCTCGAAGCCGCGATGCGCCTGGCGCAGATGTCGATCGAGAACTCGCAGCGGATCATGGAAATCCAGGTCAATACTGCGAAGCGCTTGTTCGAGGAAGGCGTCGAGAATGCCAAGGCACTGTCTGCTGCGAAGGATCCGAAGGGTCTGATGGAGCTTCGTGCCGGCTACGCACAGGCGACCACTGAGCAGATGCTGGCGTGCGCGCGCCAGATCGCGGAGATCACCGCGTCGACCCAGGCCGAATTTGGTCGTCTGGTGGGCGAGCAGTTGAGTTCCGGCAGCACCGACATGTTCGAGGCCATGCAGAAGATGTTCAAGGGCATGCCGATCTCCGACCAGAACTCGCTCGGCGCGATGCAGACCGCGATGGACACCACGCGTGCTGCCTTCGAGCAGATGACGCGCGCGTCGACCGAGGCCTTCCAGGCCTTCACGCAGCAGGGCGGCAAGGCCCGTCGCTGAGCGTGTCCGGGCGGTGGCGATGCCGCCTGCTCGAGCGAAGAACGGCGCCGTGAGGCGCCGTTCTGTCGTCCGCGATCGGTGGGTCAAAGCGGCCACACCCGGGCCAGACCCGCACGCTCAGCGGCGCTGCTCGATGTCTTCCCAGTCGTCGCCCTCACCCGCCCCCGCAGTCCAGCGTGCTGCAGCCGAATCGTCGGTTTCGCGGGCGTCGACCCAGCGTGCCCCTGTGGGGGTTTCCTCGCGCTTCCAGAACGGTGCACGCGTCTTCAGGTAATCCATGATGAACTCGCACGCGGCGAAGCTCTCGCCACGGTGCGCACCCGCCACACCGACGAAGACGATGCGGTCGGCCGGTTCGAGCCGACCGTAACGGTGGATCACCCGCAGCGCGAGCAGCGACCAGCGCGCCCGGGCCTCGGCGACGATGTCCTCGAGCGCGCGCTCGGTCATCCCGGGATAGTGCTCCAGCGTCATCGCCGACACGCCGCTGCCGTCGTTGGCTTCGCGCACCAGGCCGACGAAGCTCGCCACCGCGCCCACGTCGCACCGCCCGGCGCTCAGCGCGGCGATCTCGGCACCAACGTCGAAGTCGGCTTCCTGCACGCTCACCTCGGGCTTCGCTTCCATCGTTCAGCCTCCGGTCACGGGCGGAAAAAAGGCGACCTCGTCGCCTGCTGCGAGCGGTGCGTCGGCGGCTGCCATCTTCTGGTTGAGCGCCGCCCGCACGTTGCGCCCGGCGGCAAGCGCCTGCCAGCCTTCGCCGCGCGCCGCGAGGTAGGCGCGCAACGCGCCGACCGTGGCCACACCGGCGGGCATCTGGAGTTCTTCGGCGGCCTGGCCAACCGCTTCGCGCAGGCTGGCGAAATAGAGGATCTTCACTGTCGTCGTCATGTTCGTAGTGGTCCGAAACCGTGTCAGTTGAGCAGGTCGCCGTAGGGTAGGAAGCGCACCGGCTCGCCGCGCGTGATCGCCGTGTCGGCCGGTATATCGACCAGGCCGTTGGCCCATACCGTGGAGTTCAGCGCGGCCGAGCCCTGGTTGGCGAACAACTCCACCCCGCCCTGCGCATTCATGCGCGCACGCAGGAACTCGCGCCGGCGGTCGGGCCGCGGCCAGTCGAAGTCGGCGCGCAGCGTGATCGAGGTCGGCGCCACCTCGCCCACACCCTGGGTTGCGAGCAGGAAGGGACGCACCATCATCACAAAGGTCACGAAGCTCGACACCGGGTTGCCTGGCAGGCCGATGAAGGCGGCGCCATGCACGTGACCATAGGCCAGCGGTTTGCCCGGCTTCATCGCGATCTTCCACATGTCGAGACTGCCCTCGGCCTCGACCGCGGGTTTGACATGGTCCTCCTCGCCCACCGACACGCCGCCGCTGGTGAGGATGAGGTCGTGACCCTGCGCGGCGCGGCGCAGCACCGCGCGCGTGGCCTCGAGGCGGTCGGGCACGATGCCAAAATCCTCGACCTCGCAGCCGAGCGCGCCGAGCAGGTTGCGCAGCATGAAGCGGTTTGAGTTGTAGATGCCGCCCGGCGGCAGCGGCTCGCCCGGCATCACAAGTTCGGAGCCAGTGGAGAACATCGCCACCTTCACCCGGCGCAGCACCGGCAGCCGGGCCAGCCCGACCGAGGCCGCGAGCGCCACCGCCTGCGGACTCAGGCGTACGCCTGCAGGCAGCACCAGGTCGCCGACCGCGATGTCCTCGCCCATTCTGCGCACGGCCTCGCCGAGCCGTGGCACGGTGTTGATTACGACGTCATCGCCATCGTGCTCGCACAGTTCCTGCATCACCACGGTGTCGGCCCCGGGCGGCAGCGGCGCGCCGGTGAAAATGCGCGCCGCGGTGCCGGGTGCGAGTTCGTGACCGACGCTGCCGGCCGGGATGCGCTGGCTCACCGGCAGCCGGGTACCGGCGGCGGGCACGTCAGCCGCGCGCAGCGCGTAGCCATCCATGCCGGAGTTGTCCATCGGCGGCTGGTCGATCGTGGAGTGCTGCGCCACCGCGAGCACGCGGCCGGCAGCAAGCATGGTGTCCACCTGCTCGATCTCGCGCACCGGGCGGACGAAGCCGAGCAGCTGCTCGCAGGCCTCATCAAAAGTGAGCATCTTGCCGTTCATTGGGTCTTCAAGTAGTCGAGGATGAAGTCGGCGACCGCCTCCGGCGCATTGATCGGCAAGCGCGGCAGCGGGCAGTCGATATCGGCGTCGGTGGCCACAGCCACCACATGCGCGTTCTCTGGCCACAGCGGTGGCTTGCCCTGTGACGGCCGGTGGATCTCGATCTTGGGTACCGAAGCGGCCTTGTAGCCCTCGATCAGCACGAGGTCGCAGGGTTCAAGCAGGCGGAGCTGTTCTTCCAGCGTGGGCTCGGGGGCCCCGCGTAACTCGTGCATCAGCACCCAGCGGTCGTTGGACAGCATCAACACCTGGGTGGCGCCCGCCTCGCGGTGGCGCCAGGAGTCCTTCCCCGGCTTGTCGAGATCGAAACCGTGGTGGGCGTGCTTGATCACCGAGACGCGCAGGCCGCGCGCGGTGAGCACTGGAATGAGCTTTTCCACCAAGGTGGTCTTGCCGGAGCCGGACCAGCCGGCGAAACCGAAAACGTTCATTGAAAGGCCGCAGTCGGGTTGGAGATGCGAGACCGGGGAGAATACAACAGACCGCCCTCAGGCGCCCTGTCGCGGTGGCGGCAGGCCCTCGAGGAAGGCTACGGCGTCGGCCTCGGCGCGGGTGCGCCGCATCGGCGGCAGGCTGCGCCACACCACCTTGCCGTAGGACTTGTCGATCATGCGCGGGTCGCAGATGCACAGCACGCCGCGGTCGCGCTCGCTGCGGATGAGTCGCCCTGCGCCCTGCTTCATGTTGATCACGGTCTTGGGCAGCTGGTGATGCACGAAGGGGCTCAGGCCCTGCTTCTGCATGTGCTCCACACGCGCGGCCAGCACCGGGTCGTCGGGCGGCGCGAACGGCAGCTTGTCGATCACCACAAGTGACAGCGCATCGCCCGGCACATCCACGCCCTCCCAGAAGCTCTGGCTCGCCACCAGCACCGCGTTGCCCAGGCGGCGGAAGCGCTCGAGCAGTTCGGTGCGCGAGCCCTCGCCCTGCAGCAGCACCGGCAGCTCGTCGCCGCCCTGCGCAAGGCCGTCGAGGATGAGCTCGTGGATGCGGCGCATCGCGCGCAGGGAAGTGCACAGCACGAAGGCGCGCCCGCGCGCTGCCCGGATCAGCGGCAGCGCCACTTTTGCCACGCGCTCGATGTAGTCGGGCGAGTTGGGGTCGGGCATGCCGGCGGGCGCGTACAGGAGCGCCTGCTCGGCGTAGTCGAAAGGGCTGCCCCACACCGCGGTGAGCGGTGGCGGATCCATCCACGCCAGGCCCAGCTCGCGACAGTAGTGGCCAAAATCCGCCTTGCCCACTGCGAGCGTGGCGGAGGTGAACACCCACGCCCGCGGGTGGCCCTCGAGCTGACGTTTGAACACGTCCGACACATGCAGCGGCGTGGCGTTGAGCGCGAGCGACTGGGTGAAGACCTCGACCCAGCGGATCAGGTCCTTGGCGTCCGGGTTGCGCCAGCTCGCGAGGCGCTCGGCCATCTCTGCGGTACGGCGCAGGCAGTTGCCCAGGCCTTCGGAGCGTTCGGCCTGGGTGTCGAGCACGGCCTGGAAGTCGGCGAGCGCCTTCTCCAGCGCCTCGACCATGGGGTCGAAGTTCTCGCGCTCGGCGGCCTGCGCGGCGGAGATGCGTGCGCTCTCGGTGCCGAACACCAGGCGCAGGTCGCGCGCGGCCTTTTCCAGATTGCGCGTCTGGTCGATCATCGCCACGCAGTCGCGCGCCGCGGCCACCGTCTCGGAGCGCGTGTCGCGTGCCAGCTCCAGCACCTGCGCGGTGGACACGCTGTCGCCGAAGAACAGGCTCGCGGTCTCGGGCAGCTGGTGGGCCTCGTCGAAGATCACCGCGTTGCAGGCCGGCAGCAGCTCGCCCATACCCTCGTCGCGAAGCATAACGTCGGCGAAGAAGAGGTGGTGATTGACCACCACCACGTCGGCGTCCATCGCGTTGCGCCGCGCCTGCATCACGAAGCACTCTTCCTTGTTCGGGCAGTCCTGGCCGAGGCAGTTGTCGCGCGTCGAGGTGGCGGCGATCCAGGCCGGCGAGTCCTCGCGCACGTCGGTGCATTCGGCCTTGTCGCCGGTCTGGGTGAGCTTGGCAAAGCGGCCGATCGCGCGCAGGTCGGCGGCGTCCTGCGCGGTGAGGAAGCGGCCGTCGCGGGCGTTGCGCTCGAGGTGGTAGTGACAGACGTAGTTGGCGCGGCCCTTCAACAGCGCGATCGTGACCGGCACCTTGAGCGCGGCGCGCACGGTGGGCAGGTCGCGGTTGAAGAGCTGGTCCTGCAGCGTCTTGGTGCCGGTCGAGATGATGACCTTGCCGCCGGCCAGCAGCGCCGGCACCAGGTAGGCGAAGGTCTTGCCGGTGCCGGTGCCGGCCTCGGCCACCAGTACACGGTTCCCGCGCAGCGCCTCGGCGATCTTCTGTGCCATCTCGATCTGCTGCGGACGCGCGCGAAAGCCCGGGATCGCGGTGGCGAGCGGGCCGTCGGCGGCAAAGATCGGAGCGGGATCGGACATCGGACGGTGCAGCGGTGGTCTGGAGCTGTGGATTATTCCAGCTTGGGCTTTCGAAGCATATGTTTACCGCGCTCGAAGGCGCGGGCAGGCGCACAACGCTGACCGGGAAGTTGAAATCTGTCCAAAACATCCCTGCAACATGGCTCGGCAAGAATCCTTGCGCGTTACTCCACCGGCCCCCTACGAGGATTCCATGCCCAAAATCGCCCGCCATCCCCTGGTCCTGAGCACGCTCGCCGCTGCGATCGCCCTCTCGCTCTCCGCCTGTACCGACGATGACGATCCGGTCGCGCCCGCCTTCAAGTCGATCGCCTTCACGGCCACGCCCGCGGCGAAGACCGAGGCGGAGATGCTGGAAACCTACAGCACCTCCGAGGCGACGATCACCTACGAAGATGGCAGCACCGAGCGCTTCCCGCTCACCTACCACAGCCTGTTCAGGAACACCGACCAGACCAGCGAAGCCGGTGGGAAGAAGTACGCGGCCGCCCAGATCTTCAACCATGAGATGGAGCCGATCATCGATCCCAACAACGATCCGGTGATCGCGGAGACCGCCGATGCCAACAGCCTGTTGTTGATCGAGGGCAAGCTGATGCTGGTGAACAACTGGGAGTACGACGACGTGCTCGCCAACGGCGAGGACGCCTACCGGGTCGCCGACTGGTACAGCCGCATGCCGATGAGCATGAACCTGTCCGAGCTCACGCAGGCCGCCGACGGCAAGCTGAGCGTGAAGTCGCAGAAGCCGATCGATTTCTCCAGCGTCAATGGTGGCTGGATCTTCTGCTTCGGCTCGCAGACGCCGTGGAACACCCACCTTGCCGGCGAGGAGGACTACGACCTCTACTTCGTCCCGGGCGAGAACGCCCATACGACGACGCAGGCCGGTCTCAAGGCAATGTCCGAGGTCTACTTCGACAACACCAGGACCGCCAACCCCTACCACTACGGTTACGCCACCGAGGTCGCGCCCAAGGCGGACGGCAGCTACACGGTCGACAAGCTCTACAACATGGGCCGCGGCACCTGGGAGATGGCGATCTTCGCCAAGGACGGCCGCACCGCCTTCTTCGGCGACGACGGCGCGTACTCGGGCATGTTCATGTTCGTCGGCGTCAAGGCCAACGACCCCAAGGCGGGCGGCACGATCTATGCGGCGAAGTGGAACCAGACCGCAGCCGACGGCAGTGACGGCGGCACGGCGAACATCGTATGGGTGAAGCTCGGCAGCGCCACCCACACCGAGGCCAAGGCGCTTATCGACAGCGGCATCACGCTCGTCGACATCTTCGAGACCTCGCTCACCGAGCAGACCGGCGATGGCTGGAAGCCGACCCGTGCGGGCTCCTCGCAGACGGTGTGGATCAAGCTCAAGCCGGGCAAGGAGCAGGCCGCCGCGGTGCTCGAGACGCGCCGTTACGCCGCCTACCTCGGTGCCACCACCGAGTTCACCAAGGGCGAAGGCGTGGCGATCAACCACGCCGACAGGAAGCTGTATTACGCCATGAGCCGCATCGAGGGTTCGATGAAGGCCGGTGACGGCGGTCCGGTCGATCACATCCGTCTGATGGAGAACAAGGCCGGCGCAACCTACACCCTGCCGATGGCCGCCAGCCAGAAGGACAGCGCGGGCGAGGTGATCGACTCGGAGTACGTGCCGACCAGGGCGCTGGTGGAGGACAAGCTGCTCGGTCGCCCGATCGCAGCCGATGCCAACGGCAACATCGCGGACGTCAACTACATCGCCAACACCGACAACCTGTTCTACTCGGAGAAGATGCGCACCCTCTTCATCGGCGAAGACTCGGGCATGCACGTGAACAACTACGTCTGGGCCTACAACGTTGACACCCAGGCGCTGACGCGCATCCTCAACGTCGCCGCCGGCGGTGAAGCCACCGGCCTGCAGGTGGTGGAAGATGCAGGTGGCCACGCCTACATCATGAGCAACAACCAGCATCAGGGTGACTGGATCTCAACCCAGAGCGCGGACCTGACCACGAAGCTGGAGGCCAAGGCGGACGAGCTTTACGGCAAGAACAAGTACGGCACGCTGAACTACCGCCTCACCTCGCACGTCGGCTACATCGGCGGCCTGCCGGCGATCAGGTAAGCCGCGCCCGCCGTCGGCCCACCCGCCCCGGCGGGCCGGCGCCCGGGACTCACGGCCTCGCGGCACCCCGCTCTCTCTGCACCCGGGAAGGCGCTGCGCGCCTTCGGGAACGCTACCCCTTCGGAACCGGCTCCCCTGCAGGAGCGGCGCAAGCCGCGAGCTTTTCCAGCCATTCGAGCGCTCACCGCAGCCGAACGGCCACCCCAAATTCGGGCCAACGACTCAAGCTTTGAGACTTCAATCACAGATGAAACTACCGCTCATCGGCTTCAGCGCCGCCAGTGCACTGACCATCCTCCTCGTCTCCGCCTGCGTCGGCGGCGGCAGCAGCGACGACGGCCAGGCTGCGGCCAGCCCGGGCGGTGCCGTGCCGCTGCCGGCACAGCCGGCGCCCCCCGCGCTGCGCGGCGCGTTCATCAGCCGCAGCACCTTCGCCAATCCGCACGCTCACATCCCGGCGCAGTGTTACGTCGAGACCAGCCACGGCGCGCAGAACGCCTGCCTCTTCTGCCACACCGACGGCGTCGCCGCGCTCGCGCTCGGCAACAACAACCCGCAGGCCGGGGCCAACACCAACGTCGGCAACCTGCAGGCCGAGTATGCGTTCGGGGTCGTCAACTATCCGTTCACGATCAACGCCAGTGTGACGCCGTGGATCAACACCCTGCGCCCCGAGATCCTGCATGCCGAGGTCGCCGCACGCGGCGTGGACCCGGCGCGCTGGGACATGCGCGCCTGGGTTCGGGAGGACAACTGGTCCCCTGCCCACGCGCGGCGCAAGGGGGTCGCGAACACGTGGGACAGCGGCACTGACAGCCCCTTCCGCCTCTTCCCGGCCCTGTCGCCCACCGACCTGCCGGCGCAGGACGACGGCTTCGTGCGCAGCACCAGCGCCGGACGCGGCCTGTTCTCCGACTCGCGCGGCCGCAACACCGGCTGGCGGGCGATCAACTTCATGCCCTATGGCATCTTCACCCCGCTCACCGGCAGCGTGTCGGGCATCTACATCCGCCTCGCCGAACCCTTCATGAAGAACACCGCCGGCGACTTCGACCTCGCCACCTACGTGGCCAACCTCGAGCTCGTCGAGCGCAACATCCAGGACCGCCTCGCTGGCCAGACGCACTACATCGGCGCCGCCGCCAGCGTCGCGCTCGTGCGCGGGCAATACCCGCTCGGCACCGAGTTCGCCCATCCCCTGCATTACGTGGATGTCGATGCCGACGGAACCAGCGCTACCAGCCCCTTCCCCGGCTTGCGCGCACGGCGCGTCAAGGAGGTGCGCTGGATGTACAAGGCGCGCGCATGGCATCCGGACGAGTTCGGCAACGCGCTCAAGGACGAGTCCGCACCGGTGTATGCAAGCCGCGACCAGGGCTGGATCGAGAATGGCACCGGCTGGCTGCTCGCCGGCTGGATCGAGGACGCCGACGGCCGTCTGCGCGCGCAGACGCCCGCCGAGCTCACCCAGTGCGTCGGCTGCCACTCGGGCAATGTGCGCCAGTCCGACATCGGCCAGAACGCGGTGTTCACCTCCGGTACCGGCAACACCATCGACGCCACCTGGAGCCTGCCGCGCAAGCTCGCCGGAGCGAGCGGCTGGCGCGAGATGGACTACCTCGGTTACCGCGCCGGCACGGCGGCCACAGACGACGCCACGCCGGGTCGCCTCGGCACCGCGGAGCCGATCAACCGCGGGCTTGGCAAGGGCGAGTTCCGCATCTTCCTCGACTATGTGGTAGGCGCCTCGCTGTACGGCGACATGCCGGCGACGATCGAACGCTTCCTGGGCACGCAGATCTCGCTCAACAACGGCTACGCCGCCAACTGGCCGCGGCTCGACACCGCAGTCGCGGCGCTGGATGCCGAGGCAATCCGCGACATCCAGCGCCAGCGCCTGGCGCTGATCCGTGCCTTCACCGCGCGCGGCGGACATCTTGATGCCCGGGGCCGCATTCGCGCCGAGCTCTTCCTGCCCACGCGCAGCGATGCCTTCGCCGCCGCGGCCCGCTACCGCCAGGTGGTTGTCACCCAGCGCTACACGTTCGGCAAGGACGTCTTCGCACAGACGCCCTTCAGCCTGCGCTACTTCCGTACCGCCAACACCGCCTACCCGCATCAGGACGGCCAGCCTTACGAGCTCGGCGAGCCGATCACCGACCGCCCGATCAACGCGCGGGTCGCCGACTTCACCTACGGCATCGGGGTGACGCCGACCTTGATCGACGAGGAGCGTGAGTTCGCTGCCGGAGGGACCTTCGTCGGGGACTACGTACCCTTGCTGCAGCAGTGATCGTCGGGCGCGCCGCATCCAGGCCGATACGGACCGCACGCGGGCGACCCACGGCTTGCCCTCGATGCGGTCCCCCGTGCCCACGCGGGATCCGCGGCCGCTGACATATACTTGCAGGCCTTTCACGCGCCTCCATGACCGTGCCCCAGGGCACTCCAGGCCACCACCGCTTGCCGATGTCGAAGCTTTCCCTGCCGTCTGCCGGCGCCCTCCGCGTCCTCCCGGGTGCCCTGCCACTGCTTGCCTGGCTGTTTGCGCTCGCCTGCTGCGCGTGGGTCGCGAGCACGCTGTTCTGGCAGTTCGCTGCACCCGACCCGGTGGCTGCGGTCGCACGTCACGAGATCGACGCCCGCAAGGTCGCCGCCCGCATCGGCCTGCATGTCGGCCAGCCCGGGCAGGGCGAGACCCCGGCAACCGTCAGCACCGCCGCTGGCGACACGCGCTACACGGTCACCGGCATCGCGACAGGCTTCGGCGCCCTGCCCGGATTCGTGATCCTGCAGGCTGCCGACGGTTCGACCATCAGCCTCAGTCCCGGGCAGGCGCTGCCCGACCGCCGCGTCCTGACCCGGCTGCTTGGTGAAGCCGCCGAGTTCGAGCGTGACGGCCAGCGCACCCTGCTCGCCCTGCCTCCGCGCGCCGGCAACCCGTCCGCCGCAGCCCTTGCCCGCCCACCCATGCCCGTCGCCGACGACGGGCCCAGCCGCGATCACTGATGACCCGCCACACCACCGGCCCGACCACCCGCCACGCGCATCCGCCCCGTCCGCCCATCCCCCGTGCTGGCGCGCTGCGGCGCGTGGTATGCACGCTCGCCCTCGCGGCGAGCAGCTTCGCCTGCGCGCCCGCATCAGCCGCCGGCGAGCCGGTCACGCTCAACTTCCAGAACGCCGAGATCGACTCGGTGATCCAGGCGATCGGGCGCATCTCGGGACGCAATTTCCTCATCGATCCGCGCGTCAAGGGCAAGATCAACATCATCACCAACACCCCGGTGACCCCCGATCTGACCTACCAGATCCTGCTTTCCGCGCTGCGCCTGCAGGGCTATGCGGCAATCGAGGAGGCGGGCGTGACCAAGCTGGTGCCCGAGGCCGACGCCAAGCTGCACGGCGTACCGGTGGTGAGCGGCCGCCAGGGCGCTGGCGGCGCGCGCGGTGACCGCCTGGTCACCCAGGTCTTTGCGCTGCGCCATGAGTCGGCCGCCCACATGGTCACCGTGGTGCGCCCGCTGGTGTCGGCCAACAACGCGGTGACCGCCTTCCCGGGCAACAACACCCTGGTTATCACCGACTACGCCGAGAACCTGCGCCGGCTCGCCGGCGTGATCGACTCGATCGACGTGCCCCAGGGCGACGTGGCGGTGCTCGCCCTGCAGCACGCGGTGGCGAGCGACCTCGCCCCGGTGCTGTCACGCCTGCTCGCCGAGCAGGCGGCGGGCGGCCAGAACACCGGCGGCATGGCGCCGCCGCAGATCATCGCCGAACCGCACAGCAACAGCCTGCTGGTGCGCGGCGACACGCCAAGCAGGCTGGCCGCGGTGCGTCAGCTCGTCCTCGCCCTCGACCGCCCGGGCGCCGGTGGCAACCTGCACGTGGTCTACCTGCGCAATGCTGACGCCATCCAGGTCGCGGCCACGCTCAACGGGGCGCTCGCCGGCGACGGCTCGGCGAGCGGGAGCGCCACCACGCAACTCTCGCGCACTGGCGCCGGCACTGGCTTTGGCACCGAGGCGAGCGCCAGCGCTGGCAGCTTCGGCGCGGGCAGCGGCATGCTGCGTGGCACCAGCCCCCCCCAGGGCAACGCGAACACGACCACCAACAGCGCCCGCGGCGGCATGGTGCAGGCCGACCCGGTCAACAACGCGCTGATCATCACCGCCCCCGATGCGGTGTATCGCAACCTGCGCAGCGTGATCGATCAGCTCGACCGTCGCCGCGCCCAGGTCTACATTGAGGCGCTGATCGCCGAAATCTCCACCGAGCGCGCGGCCGAATTCGGCTTCCAGTGGGTGGGCGGCGCCTCCTCGGGTGATGTGGGCGTGCTCGGCGCGCAGCTCTTCAACAGCGGCGGCAGCAACCTCGGCCAGCTCATCGCCGGCACCGCCCGCGGCGGCACGCCGACCCTGCCCAACAACGGACTCAACCTGGTGATCGGTGGCGGCAAGGTCAACGTGCCGGGTATCGGCGAGGTCCTGAGCCTGGGCGTGCTCGCGCGCTTCCTCGAGAACGAGGTCAGCGCCAACATCCTGTCCACGCCCAACCTGATCACCCTCGACAACGAGGAAGCACGCATCGTGGTCGGGCGCAACCTGCCCTTCGTGACCGGCCAGTACGCCAACACCGGCGGCGGCACCACGCCCGCCAACCCCTTCCAGACCATCGAGCGGCGCGACGTCGGCCTCACCCTCCACGTCAAGCCGCAGATCTCCGAAGGCGGCTCCATCCGCCTGCAGATCTACCAGGAAGCCTCGGCGGTGATCGGCAGCGCCGAGAGCGCAGCGAGCGGCAACTCGGTGACCACCAAACGCTCGATCGAGTCCATGGTGCTGGTCGACGACGGCGCCATCCTGGCACTTGGCGGCCTGGTCGAGGACAGTTACTCGGGCGGCGAGGAAAAGGTGCCCTTCCTCGGCGACCTGCCGATCGCCGGCAACCTGTTCCGCTACGACACGCGCAAGCGCTCCAAGACCAACCTGGTGGTGTTTCTGCGCCCGGTGATCATGCGCGACCGTGACAGCTACGCCGCGCTCAGCAACAGCCGCTACGACTATGTGATCGGCCAGCACCGCGACCTGCCCGGGGGCCCCAACCTGCTGCGCGACCCGCCGCCCGGAGACCCGGCCCCGGTGGTCGACCTCAGTTTTCGCCCGCTGCAGCGCGACGGCCTGCCTGCGGACGCGCGCTGATGGCCTTCGAGCTGCCCTACGGTTTCGCACGCGACCACGGTGTGCTGCTCGCGGCGCTCGGCGCCGAGCATGCCGAGGTGATCGTGCGCGAGGATGCGCGCCCGCAGGCGCTCGCCGAAGTGCGCCGCAGCGTCGGCCTGCCGCTGCGCCTGCAGCGCGTCGGGCGCGCAGTGTTCGACGCCCGCCTCGCCGAGCTCTACGGCGGTGGCGGCAGCGCCGCCGCGGTCGTGGCCGACGTCGGCCAGGAGGTCGACCTCGACCGCCTGATGACCGAGCTGCCCGCGGTCGAGGACCTGCTCGACACCCAGGACGACGCGCCGATCATCCGCCTGATCAACGCCCTGCTCACCCAGGCCGTGCGCGACGGCGCCTCCGACGTGCACATCGAGCCCTACGAGCGCGAATCGGTGGTGCGCCTGCGCCGCGACGGCGTGCTGCGCGACATCGCCCGCCCCCGCCGCGGCCTGCACGCGGCGATGGCCTCGCGCATCAAGATCATGGCCCAGCTCGACATCGCCGAAAAACGCCTGCCCCAGGACGGCCGCATTACGCTGCGCCTGGCGGGGCGCGCGGTGGATGTGCGCGTGTCCACCGTGCCCACCACGCACGGCGAGCGCCTGGTGCTGCGCCTGCTCGACAAGCAGGCCGGGCAGATCGGGCTCGACGGCCTCGGCATGGCGCCCGACACCGGCGCCGCCTTCACCGACCTGCTCGGCCAGCCGCACGGCATCCTGCTCGTCACCGGTCCCACCGGCTCGGGCAAGACCACAACGCTGTACGCCGCGCTGCAGAGCCTGGATGCCGGCCGGCTCAACATCGTCACGGTCGAGGACCCGGTCGAGTTCGATCTGCCCGGCATCGGCCAGATCCCGGTCAACCCGCGCATCGAGCTCGACTTCGCGCGCGCGCTGCGCGCCATCCTGCGCCAGGACCCGGACGTGATCATGATCGGCGAGATCCGCGACCTCGAGACCGCGCAGATCG
>Ga0209573_1001040_pt1 | contig 47218 bp, 53 predicted proteins | sample TNRBio252014_DNA_FD_185870 | JGI IMG/M metagenome (GOLD analysis project Ga0209573, IMG submission 185870) | Wastewater treatment Type I Accumulibacter community from EBPR Bioreactor in Madison, WI, USA - TNR Reactor_6/25/2014_ DNA (SPAdes)... | ecosystem: Engineered > Bioreactor > EBPR >... | reverse complement strand
CCCAACCCATTTCAACGGGTTTCGGCTATCAGACGCCGAATTGATGCGGCGGGCTGCGACGTGGGGGCGGGGACGGCGGAGCGGCAGGAGACGTTGACGGGACGATACACGAACAGCGCCGAACGCCCAACCGGTTTCAACGGGTTTCATCTATCAGACGCCGAATTGATGCGGCGGGCTGGGGCGTGCGGGCGGGGATGGCGGCGCGGTGGGAGACATTGACGGGACAACCCACGAGCAGCGCCGAATGCCCAACCCGTTTGAAAGGGTTTCGGCTGTCAGCCATCGAATTGATGCGGCGGGCTGTGGCGTGGGGGCGGGGATGGCGGCGCGGTGGGAGGGGCTGACGGGACGACCCACGAGCAGCGCCGAATGCCCAACCCATTTCAACGGGTTTCGGCTATCAGACGCCGAATTGATGCGGCGGGCTGCGACGTGGGGGCGAGGACGGCGGAGCGGCAGGAGACGTTGACGGGACGATACACGAACAGCGCCAAATGTCCAACCCATTTCAACGGGTTTCGTCTGTCAGACGCCGAATTGATGCGGCGGGCTGCGGCGTGCGGGCGGGGATGGCGGCGCGGCGGGAGGTGTTGGCGGGACGACCCACAAGCAGCGCCGAATGCCCAACCCGTTGCAACGGATTACCCGCCCCATTCGCAGACACCGAATTGATTCGGCGGACGCCCTGGCCGGCATGGGACTTGCGGCCTGACCAGCCCCGCACCTGGGGAGAAGACCTGACGGGGATGGGTCGGGTCGAGAGAGGAGAGGAGGGGTGAATTCTAATGCTGCACTTCTATGTCGAAGTCCCTTCGATCTGCAATACAGCCGATGTCTGATTTGTGCCTTGTAGGACAGGAGTAGCGTTACTCGTGGCAAGTTGATAAAGCACGTCTGGACAAAAATCGACTTCATTCGGCCATAGCAATGTCCCAGATATCGGATCAACGACCACTTGCCTGAAGAATTCAATGTCTTCCAGGGGCTTAAAAACACCTCCACGCCCTACTACCTTTTGACGGAAATCGATGATTCCTTCCGTTTTATTCGTAAACCGAAGTTTCAAACGATACCCATCCAGATAAGATACACTCTTCACTCTTGGCGACATCAATATCACTCCTATTTCAACGGTGGAATCTTACGCGGCGGCTTATCTCCACGCATGAGTTCCCAGTTTTCTAATAACTGCTTTTGATGTAAAGCCGCCCATTCCATAGCTAACCCCAATACTCGGCCTGAAAGTTTGCCTTCGATCAACGCCAGTGGTGAGATGCCGATTTGCCCTTCATTCTTGCCGTAAATGGCGTGAAAATGAGGAGGATTATGCTCATCGTAGTACATGTAGATCGAGATTCCGAAAAACTGGCTGATTTGAGGCATTCTTCTTCGCCTTTTGCGCAATCTTAATGATGTTTACGCTATTTGTGCAATCGGGAGATTTCTCTGCCTCTACTATACAATTCCGATCGCCCGCTGTCAAAAGGACAATCCGAATTGACTTCGGCGGACGCCCTGGCCGGTGTGGGACTTGCAGCCTGACCAGCCCCGCAACCGGGGAGAATATCTTCGGCGTGCTGGCAGGGATGGCGGCGCGGGGGGAAGCGTTGGCGGGACGCCCCACGAGCAGCGCCGAAGGCCCAACCCGTTTCAACGGGTTTCGGCTGTCAGCCGCCGAATTGATTCGGCGGACGGTTACGCTGGCGGGTGTGGCGGTGCGGGCGGGGACGGCAGCGCAGTTGGAGAAGTTGACAGGACGACCCACGAGCAGCGCCGAAGGCCCAACCCGTTTCAACGGGTTTCGGCTGTCAGACGCCGAATTGATTCGGCGGGCTGGGGCGTGCGGGCGGGGATGGCGGCGCGGCGGGAGGGACTGGCGAGGAATGGGATAGCGACTCAATACAAGGTAAGCACGCCGACAGAGTTGTCATTGCAGAATTCAATAATTGTCGCGAAGTTGTCCCGTAGAATCATCTCAATATCGCCCGTAGAACAGTTTCCCCGACGAATCCAAACGATCTGCGGTGGAATGCCCCAAACGACGCTGAAATCACCGAAATCAGCATCTTTGGTCACAATGACAAGATCGCGATCGCGTGCATATTCCCAGATCACTTTGTCTGATTCACTATCCAAGCCCAAGTGTGAAACATGCACAGCATCGGGATAACTGTCAACCAGCCTTCGCATCAACTTAGGCGACAAGTTGTGATCCAATAGCAGCAACTTCATGCGACCATACCCACACGCATCTGTTTTTCACGCTCGGCTGCATAGCTTAAGGAGGCAAGGATATCAGCCTGTGTCAGATAAGGAAAATCGTCCAAAATTTCTGGCATACTCATCCCAGATGCGAGATACTCGAGAATATCATACACGGTGATTCTCATGCCCCGAATACAGGGCTTGCCTCCCCGCTTTCCTGGCTCAATTGTGATGATGTCTTGGAATTTCATCGATTGCTCACCCTATCTTTCAATTAATCTTGCGCCAGAGCGATTTGCACAACGTCATTATAGCAGAAAAGCTGGGTGACATCTATTCAATTTGAAATTTTTGTTTGGACTGCTTTTGCAAAGGGACTTACGGCCTGACCAGCCCCGCAACTGGGGAGAAGACCTTCGGTGTGCTGGCGGGGATGGCGGCACGGTGGGAGGCGTTGACGGGACAACACACGACTAGCGCCGAATGCCCAACCCGTTTCAACGGGTTTCGTCTGTCAGCCGCCGAATTGATTCTGCGGGCTGCGGCGTGGGGATGGGGATGGCGGCGCGGTGGGAGGCGTTGACAGGACGACCCTCGAACAGCGCCGAACGCCCAACCCGTTTCAACGGGTTTCGGCTGTCAGCCGTCGAATTGATGCGGCGGGCTGGGGCGTGGGGGCGGGGATGGCGGCGCGGTGGGAGAAGTTGACGGGACGCCCCACGAGCAGCGCCGAATGCCCAACCCGTTTCAACGGGTTTCGTCTGTCAGACGCCGAATTGATTCGGCGGGCTGCGACGTGAGGGCGGGGATGGCGGCGCGGCGGGAGGCATTGACAGGACAGCCCACGACCAGCGCCGAATACCCAACCCGTTTCAACGGGTTTCGGCTATCAGACGCCGAATTGATGCGGCGGTCTGGGGCGTGCGGACGGGGATGGCGGCGCGGTGGGAGACGTTGACGGGACGACCCACGAGCAGCGCCCAATGCCCAACCCGTTTCAACGGGTTTCGGCTGTCAGACGCCGAATTGATTCGGCGGGCTGCGGCGTGGGGGTGGGGATGGCGGCGCAGCGGGATGCGTTGACGGGACAACACACGACTAGCGCCGAATGCCCAACCCGTTTCAACGGGTTTCGGTTGCCAGACGCCGAATTGATGCGGCGGGCTGGGGCGTGGGGGCGGGGATGGCGACGCGGCGGGAGAAGTTAGCGGGACAACCCACGACCAGTGCCGAACGCCCAACCCGTTTCAACGGGTTTCGGCTGTCAGACGCCGAATTGATTCGGCGGGCTGGGGCGTGGGGGTGGGGATGGCGGCGCGGTTGGCAGAGTGCGGAGATAATTTCGGACGGGAATCCCAAAAAGTCATTCGCTAAGCGCAGCGATTGGTTCGCCCTGTCGCCTTGGACTGGTGTTGGGCAATTTCTGGGCAGCGGTTGCCAATACCCGCAACGCTTCATTCACCGCCTCGGAAGTCGGGAAAATGGCGGCCACATCCGCATCGAGTACAACCATCAACTGTTCCTGGGCAGGCTGCGCGGCAAAACGATTTGGTTTTGCCTGGCTATAGTCTAAGTTGTAGTGCTTCACAATTCACACACCTTTACGCTTCTTAATCTCCGCGACCTGAGTCATAGTTGTAACTCCTGTTCGTCGGCTTACGCTACAGCAAACTCGGTATGTTGGCGTGCAAAGGAGGAAAGATAGGCCAGCACAATGTCTGATTTGGGCACGCCAAGCGCGGCCAACTCGTTCGCCACCCCTATTTCCGTGCCATCTTGCTGAATCCAAATCTTTCCATCTTTGAGGTCGATGTGGATCAGACATCCATATTGGCGCAATTTGTTATTCCAACCTGCATGGACCAGTTGATAGTGATGACGTTCTGTGTCAAAGATGGTTTGGGTTTCCATCTCCCCATAGGCCAACTGGTGTCGGGCGTGCTCACGAATGACCTGCATGACTACCTCTTGATAGCGATCTATTTTTGCCATAGCGAAATCACCTTTTCCTCAGCATCATATACCAGCAGCAGCAGTTGAAATTCTTCCACCCCTTCCCGGATAAATGGCAGGGCGAAGAAGCCTTTGTAGGTTTCCAACGGAACAGCCAAATAGAGGCGGCGGTCTGGTTCTGTCGCGCGCAGGGCACGACGATAATTCAAGAATTGGCCTACAGCCGTATGAAATTCCGAAATCGTGGACGGCTGAAGAAAACTCTTCACCTCGACGGCAATTTTCTGGTCGTCTTTCTCAGAAGGTGTTTGAAAAGTTTTGCGCAAGGTATTGGCAATCAAGATACAGTCTGACGTGCGAGACGACGGACCATAACATGAACCATAGCGGCGTAAAGCATAGATTCAGAGGTCTCTGACAAGACTTCATACTCCTTACTGAGGCGGCGATAGTTGCTGAACCAGGAAAAAGTGCGTTCGACAACCCAGCGGCGAGGTAGAAGGACGAAACCCGAGGCATCATCGGGGCGTTTGATCACAGTAAAAAGCCAACCGGCCAATCGTTGAACCCATTTGCGCATAGGTTCGCCATTGTAACCACCATCCGCCCAGATAAGGGAGAGTCGGGAAAAGCCTTTCTGATGGGCGCGCTGCAGGAGAATTTTGCCGCCAGCCTTTTCGGAAATACCAGCGGAGTGAACTAGTACAACCAGAAGTAAGCCCAGAGTATCAACCAGAATGTGGCGTTTGCGTCCCTTCATTTTCTTGCCTCCATCATAGCCTCGGATGCCTTTGATCGCCGTACCTTTCACGGTTTGACTATCGATGATGGCGGCACTTGGTTCGCTTTCTCGCCCTTCTTTCTCGCGTATGGCTGTGCGTAGCGCATCGTTCATCTGTTCCCAGACACCTGCTTTGCGCCACTTATTGAAGTAATAATAGACCGTTTGCCAAGGTGGCAGGTCATGGGGAAGCATCCGCCAACTACATCCGCTACGCAGGACATAGAAAACACCATTCAGAATTTCTTTCATCGGGGTATCTCGTTTGCGTCCACCCGGCTTTGCTGGTGGAATCAGTGGCTCCAGAATGCTCCATTCGTTGGCATTCAAGTCGCTTGGGTAGGCGGTACGGGTCATTTTACTCTCCTCATTGATGCAATACTGCTTGCCGATGAGAAAAATTATACCCATCCCGTTTGTAACTTCCCTTCCATTTTTATAGTTACGGAAAACTTTTCAAACACGTTCTTAAACAGGTATGATGCAAAACGGGGAAAGAGTGAAGATTTTGGTCTTATAACCGCAAATCCTGTTGACACGATAAGGTTTTCTGGGGGATTTTCAATGCTCGCAATCGCTTTCAGATATGTACGAACTCGACTTTGGCAGTAAAGATGTATAGAAAGCACATTGACAACTGAATAATCGAAAGCAAAAAAGAGAGAAATCGGCGTAAAATAGGGATATGGCGTCACTCAGCCTGTTGAGCTAAGGAGGGAAGGCAATGATACCCTTGGTGGAATTTCCTGAACTGGTGCAACACTATGCGCCCTACTTTGCCGAGGTCTTCTCAGCCGAGGCTTTTGTCGAGTTTGAACGATACATCAGCGGTCTGCTGGTATCGGAGAACAAGACGGTGGAAAGGATCAATCGGCTCTTTGTCAACGAAAGCCGCAATCAGAGCAGCCTGAATCGATTGCTGACCCGCAGCCCCTATCAAGTCACAGAAGTCAACCAGGCCCGACTGCGACTGCTGAACAGCCTGGAAGGGACCCGGATGAAGGCCAAAGGGGTGTTGGGTATTGACGACACCCTACTCACCCACTTTGGGAAAGAGTTTGAAGGAATCGCCTGCCTCTACGACCACACCAGCGGCACCTATGCGTGGGCGCACAACCTGGTGACCCTACACTACAGTGATGATCAGACCGACTATCCGGTTCTCTTCCAACTCTGGCAACCCGCAGACCTGGAGAAGATTGAGACAGGGTTGCTGGCGGCTGACATCAAGATCAAGGCGAGCAAACAGGCGTTGAAGGAGACGGCCCCGTCCAAGTGGCGTCAGTACCTCCTGAATCTGTGGCGACGCCATGCGAAAAAGCCTGAGGTCGCCGCTCTCTACGACAGCAAACTCCAGATGGCCAAGGCTTTTCTGGAGCAATGGCAGACCATGCGGGGCGAGTTGGACCTGCCCGTCACCTTCGACAATTGGTATACCCAACCCGACTTCTGCCACTATCTGGACCAGACCTTGCAGATGGCCTATGTGGGCACCCTCAAGGACAACGCCAAGGTGGTACTCAAAACCGGCCAGGAAGAGATTACCTCCTTTGCGAACCGGCTCAGGCAGGAGCATCTGGCTGCGCTCAAGGCGGGCCAACCAGCCATCTTTCGACCGATTACGATTCCCTACAAAGGCGGCAAAGAAGACTACTTCAGCTACTGCGCTACTCATCGCATCCATACTTTTGGCAAACAACGTCTGGTCATCAATTTTGACAAACCTGACCTGTCGGACGACCCAGTCTTTTACATCTCCAACCGTTTACGTTGGCAAGCCCAGGGCATCACCCGCATCCGTCGCCATCGCTGGCCCGTGGAAGTCTATCACGAGGAAGGCAAGGCAGAAGGGCTGGACCAGTATCAACTACGGGACTTGACGGCCATTGAACGCCATGTGGCTTTTGTCGCTGTGGTTTACAGTTTACTGCGCTCCGCTCAACATGACACCGTCTTTCAAGAACGACTTCAACGTGAACTCAAGTTCAATCTTGAAGGCTCGGCTGCTTCCTGGCGTCGGGCAACTCAGGCCCAAGCTTTCTGGTCCCTGCTTCTTTTCGTTTCGCTTCGTCTGAGTCAGGGCCACTCCTTGGAGTCTGTTGCCGCTCCTATGCTGCGGGCAATGTACGGCTGCTGATGCACTTCGTCAATCAGGTTGGTTGATGTTTCCCCTTCAGCCTCAATCGCTGGTCGGGATAGACCTCTGTTGTCCACGGTCAGACGAAACACCCCTTTCGATTTCAGTTGTTAATGTTCTTCCTGCTATTCTGTGTCACTGCCAAAGTCGAGTACGAACTGTAGAAATGATGACGTCCCCATCTCGCACACGCCTGCGTGCTCGTGAAGGAGCATTCTTGAACTGATGTGCATCTGTCGAAAATATCCCTTTTACCTCATCAACACCTGATATTTCTACATACTCGATTTCAAAATCATCGGCGGTTTCTTCGGTCAACACATCATCATTAGACGAAGCGATGTGTTTTATTGGGAGTGTCGCCCAATGCGCTGGTACTTTTCCCAGCCACTCGACACCGCTGTCCTTATACGCCGGATACTTTTTGTACTTCACGCCACTACCTCCGTGAGCAGTTCCATAATCTCCCTGCCCAGGCTCTGTAGCTCGTCGTCAATTTCTTCTAACGGGCGGGGCGGGGTGTACTCGTAAAAGTAGCGGTTGAAGGGAAGTTCGTAGCCGATTTTGGTCTTGTCTTTGTCAATCCAGGCGTCGGGGACGTGGGGCAGCACTTCCCGTTCAAAGTAGGGCTGAATCTCCTCTGTGAGCGGCACATTCTCTGTGTCGCGCAGGCTGGTGTCGGCTTTCGGGCGCTTCTTGCTGTCCCGCACAATTTTGCCTTGCTCATCCCGCTGGGGGCGCTCAACGGTGATGGTGGCATAGCCAAAGTCGGCGTTGGCGAAGATGCGGCTTTCCTTCGTCTCGGCAAAGTCCTGGTAGAGGGCGGTGATGCGCTGGATGTCCTCCGGCCCCAACTCCTTGCGCTTGCTGCCCAGGCTCTTGCGCATCTTCTGGTAGAACTCACCGCCGTTGATGAGCTGCACTTTGCCCCGGCGGGCGGGCTTCTTGTGGTTGGTCACAATCCAAATGTAGGTGGATATGCCCGTGTTGTAGAACATATCCGTGGGCAGGGCCACAATCGTTTCCAGCCAGTCATTCTCGATAATCCATTTGCGAATCTCCGACTCGCCCGATCCGGCGTTGCCCGTAAAGAGGGGCGACCCGTTGAGCACAATCCCGATGCGGCTGCCGCCCTCCTCGGTCGGGCGCATCTTGGAGCAGAGGTGCATCAGAAAGAGCAGGCTGCCGTCCGAGACCCTGGGCAAGCCTGGGCCAAAGCGACCGGCAAAGCCCTTGCGGGTATGCTCGGCAGCCACGGCCTTTTGCACCTTCTTCCACTCCACGCCAAAGGGGGGATTGGCCAGCATATAGTCAAACTGCTTGTCCGGGTGGCCGTCTTCGGTCAAAGTGTTGCCAAAGATGATATTGCGCACATCCTGGCCTTTGATCAACATATCGGCCTTGCAGATGGCGAAGGATTCCGGGTTGAGTTCCTGGCCAAAGAGCACAAGCCGGGCCTCCGGGTTCATCTCCGTCACATACTCGTCGGCAATGCTCAGCATCCCGCCGGTGCCGCCGGTGGGGTCATAGAGGCTGCGCACCACGCCAGGGGTTGCCAGCACATCGACATCCAGCATAAAAAGCAACGAGACCATCAGCCGAATGACATCGCGGGGGGTGTAGTGCTCGCCGGCGGTCTCGTTGGAAAGCTCGGCAAAGCGGCGGATCAGTTCCTCGAAGATCAGCCCCATCTTGTGGTTGTCCACCACATCCGGGTGCAGGTTGACGCTGGCAAACTTCTGCACCACCTGGTAGAGCAGGTTGGCGCTGTCCAGCTTCTCAATTTGGACGGTAAAATCGTAGCGCTCGAAGATGTCCCGCGCGTTCTCGCTGAAGCTGCCGATATAGGCGATCAGATTGGCTTTGATATTGGCCGGGTCTGCCAGCAGCTTAGGGAAGTCGAGTTCGGAAATATTGTAAAAACTCTGGCCCGACTTGCGGATCAAGAACTGGTCGAGGGGCATTTTCAGGTGTTTACGGGCCTGGTGCTCGGCCAGAACTGCCGGTTTGGTCGCTTCCAGCACACAGTCCAGACGGCGCAGCAGGGTAAAGGGCAGGACAATTTTCCCGTAGTCCGACTGCTTGTAGTCGCCGCGCAGCAGGTCTGCGACCGACCAGATAAAGCCTGCAATGCCGTTGAAATTCATGAAGACAACTCCGGTGGGGGAGGGTGGCTCAGGTGTGTGTTGCATACAGGGGGATTATACGTCACTGTTTACGATTGAACGCTTTCCCCTGTAGATTTGCACTTTTCCCGTAAGTATTGTTTCTTTAAGAAGTGTTCAAGTGTTCCTTTTACCAACAAGGGAGAGAACCTATGAAACGACTGATGTTGTTGCTGCTCACATTGTCGCTGGTTTTTGTCGGGTTTTCCATGCCTGTCTCAGCCGAAGCGCCGGTCAAAGTAAGTGTCTGTCACATTGATGAGAATGGAAATTACAAACTTCTCAGCGTGTCGGAAAAAGCGCTCAAAGCTCATCTGTCTCATGGCGATAATACATCGGACGTAGATCAAGATGGCATTTTGGATTGCGTCGATCCCCTGATTGATAGTGATGGTGATGGAGTTGCCGACGATGCGGATGTCTGTCCTGGTGAGGACGATACGATTGATGAGAATAACGACGGCATCCCCGATTGCACGCAATCGCCTGTCACCTTTGAACTGGAATCCTATCAATGCGTCGAAAGGACATATAATGGCGTCTTTGCCTTGTACTGGGATTTTATTTACCGAATTACTACCGCTGAACAGATACAGGTTGACCAGAAAGCATTCAGGTCTAACGGTTCAGTCGAAGTTGAGAACAGTAACTATAGCCCCAACCCGGTAGCTTATCGACGTAATATCACCGTTCAGGCTTCCGCATATGATCGGTTTGAGTACTATCTGTGGCCGACAAACGAACTATTGGGGATACTTGAAAATCCCTGTACTGGCTGATTGTGTCGATTTGATGCTCATACAAAGCCCGTCGTTTTTACACGGCGGGCTTTGTATTTAGGGCCTCGTTGTGTCTCTTCCCCTCCTGAATGTCCCGGTCATCAATATATGAAGGGCGGGGTATTGGCTGTCAATGGGGTCAATTTTCCGCAGGAAAATTGCCTGCGCAGCGGGTCGCCCCTTGACAGCGCTCAGCAATAAGCTGGTTGGGGAAGGGCAGGCAACCCCTGCCCTTCTGCCCAGCGGCGAGCGTCTGCTAAAGTGAATCTAGCAATTGCGCCATCCCAAGCAGACTGATTGCTTCCACATCTTCTGCCAGGGGATAGCGATCCTGGCCTGAATAGACCACAAAAGAGCGGGTCAAATTCAAGTCAGTTCGGGCATGATGAAAGCCTTTTTCTAACTTGGGGGCAAGACCTCGCTTTATTTCAATACCCCACAATTTGCCGTCGGGCAGTTCCAGAAGCAGATCGATTTCCGCCCCCGCTATTGTCCGGTAGAAATTGGGCTTGGTTCCTTGCGGTGCAGCCGCGATCATAGTTTCGATCACAAAGCCTTCCCAACTCGTCCCGACAACAGGATGACCGGCCAGGATATTGTGATTGGGGATGCCCAGTAAGGCATGAACTAAGCCGCTGTCGCGCACATAGACTTTCGGCGACTTGACCAGTCGTTTCTGGATGTTGGTGTGAAACGGCTCTAAGCGTCGAACGAGAAGCAAATCGACCAGCAGATCGATGTAACGGGCTACGGTTTGGCCACTAATCGAGAGGGATGTCGCCAGCTTGGATGCATTCAATAAGCCGCCCTGGTTATGGGCCAACATTGTCCAGAGTCGTTCCAGTGTTTGGGCTGGAATACGTGGGCCAAATTGAGGGATTTCCCGTTCGAGATATGTCCGAATAAAATCTATGCGCCAAGCCAGACTTTGCCGATCATCAGCAGCCAGGTAACTATCAGGAAAGCCGCCACGCAGCCAAAGATTCCCTCGCGCTTCTTGGTCGTCTTCAATTTCCCGAATATCAAGTGGCCCCATATCGATGTAGGCAATACGGCCGGCCAGGCTTTCGCCAGATTGTCGCAGCAAGTCCATTGATGCTGAGCCAAGAATGAGAAATCGCCCGGTTCGACGCCCCTTGCGTCGCCCCTGATCTATTAACCCGCGCAAATTCTGAAAGAGTTCTGGCACGCGGTGAATTTCGTCCAGAATTACCAACCGGTCTTCGTAGAGATTTAAGAACAGGGCTGGTTCGACCAGCTTGTTCCGATCTTCCGAAGATTCCAGATCAAGATACAGAGACGGTATTGTTTCAGCGATGGCGTGAGCCAGGGTTGTTTTTCCTACCTGACGAGGGCCGATTAAGGCAACAGCAGCCTGGCGCTGCAACGCTTCTTGTACGGAAGATAGTGCTTTTCTTGTTATCATCCTTGTATTTTATCCAAGACGTGGAAGATTTGCAAGGTTAATTGGTTGGAATGAGCAAGTTTTCTATGGATATCCTAGTCGTGACTATAATTGCCGCGGCAAGAATATGGCTCTGAACAAACTTTCCAGACTCCCCTTGTGCTCGTAACCAGTCAAAACAATATCCTATTCCCATATTTTCAATGAATAATGGGATTTGTATTCCCAAATTTCGTACAAATGCTAGGCTTGAATAAGCGTGAAAGAAAAATTGTCGCAATTTTGGATAATCGAGGGAATGGATTGTCGGCATTTATGCAAAAACTGGGCATGAGGCTACATTGATTCGTTGCTATCGGGTGCAAACTCCTCAAGCAGGATGGCAAGTAGCTGGTGCGGCGCAATCGGGAAGACTGCCTGCCAGGTGGCGATGTCCTCTGGTGTTGCCAATCGCTGATGGAGAAACCACTGCCACTCTTTTTGGGTGCTGTGAAGGCTTGTTGCTGCAAACCTGCCCACCTCAAACAGCCCGTGGGTGGTCATGGCCAGGGAATGGGTGACACAATCCTGAAAGCCGCTGTAGCCAACCGGTGTGGGATCAAAGGCTACAACTTCATGCCGGGTGTCGTCTTCTTCAATCAAAAGGGTGGGGGTAATGATGCCGCTGCGCAGGGCAGCCTCTGCTGCTTCTATGCTGCGAAAAGGAAACTCAACGCCTTCCGCGACGGCTTTTTCCTCATCGATGGCAATATCCAGGTCTATCAGCTTCACCTGAAAGGTGTATTTGTTCTCCTGCCTGCGTTTGAGGCCATCTTCAAGCTCCCGCCCGATTTCTTCTGGGGTCACTGGTCGTACTTCCATAGCTGCCATTTTTTCAGTGTAACATAGCGCGCTCAGGGCCACGGCCATTGTGCATGGCGACCGTATCCAACATCTATTTGTGCCACTTCCTTATGTTTCAACTGTATAAAATTATATGAGATTGTATGAGAAAGCTGGTTTGCCGAGAGGGGAAGGGGAGCGCCAGCGGAGTAGTGAAGTCATGAGCGTAGCTGATGACTTCACCCGCTGGTGCGTCTTCAGGGAGACTCTGTGAGACCAGGTCGCTGGCCCGACGGCCAGCGGGCGCAGGGGAACAGTGTCTCCCTGGGCTGCCATTTGCCCCTGGGTTGCGTTTGCCCCTGGGTTGCGTTTGCTGCTGGCGCTGTTGTTGTTGCTTTTGCTTTTGGTTCGGTCGTGAGGGTCAGCCAGTCAGCAGCGTCCAGGGCAGCGCAATAATACGCTCGTCCAAATAACGAATCTCTCTGCTCCCGTGGAGCAAAATGCCGCCCTGTGCGTTCGGATGTGCTTGCAAGAAAGAGCGAAGTCCTGCGGCGTGCTGATAGCGGGGATTTTCGGTCAACTTGACCTCGATGGCCAGAATTTTGCGTCCCTGTTCTACAACAAAATCCACCTCATCCCCGGTGCGGGTACGCCAGAAATAGAGACGGGCTTTGGGTGTCAGCAACTCGGACAATACGCGCAGGTGTTGGTAGATCAGCGCCTCAAAAAAAGAGCCAAGTTCACGAGACGCCTTGAGACTCTCTGCATCAAAGTAGCCAGACAAGAAGACGGGTAGGCCAGGGTCTGTCCAGAACACTTTGGGAGATTTTACCAAACGCTGGATGCGACCTGCTGTATAAGGAGCCAATCGTTCAAGCAGGTGTGTGGTTTCCAGAAGGTTGATGTAGCGATGGGCCGTCGGTTGAGTAAGACCTGCATCGCGCCCGACTTCAGTTTGATTGAGTAGCTGACCCGTATGCAAGGCCAGGAGTTCCATCAAGCGGCGATAGTCGAGCAGTGCATCAATTTGGGCAATCTGCCGCAAATCTCGTTCAAGATAGGTGAGAATATAGCCTTCCCACCAACGCAGCCAGGCTGCCGGTGCTGCGAGAGCCACCAATCCGGGCATTGCACCCCGCAGCAGAAAGTCAACGGGGTCTGGGGGTTGTTCGTCAATCAGCGACTCGCTGGGCCATTGACCTTTCAGAAGGTTTGTCAGCAGAGAAGGGGGCGGCTGTCGGTGTTGCTCTCCCAATGTGAGTGGATGTAGCACAAAGTAGACGGCGCGCCCGGCCAGACTCTCGCTGACTTGTTGCATGAGCAGCAAGTTGGCCGAACCAGAAAGCACAAAGCGGTACTTCTTTGGATGGGCGTCGACCGCCTGCTTGACGGCCAAAAGCACCTCTGGCGCACGCTGCACTTCATCGAGCACAATGTTTTCTGCGCCAGCCCAAAGGCTGGTTGGATTTGTGCGTGCTTGGTCAAGGGTGTCGAGATCGTCGAGGGTATAGTAACGCCAGGAACGAAAGGGTTCCTCGTTGCGCAAAAGGGTGCTTTTCCCTACCTGGCGTGCGCCGGTGAGAACAATGACCGCATGGGTTTCCAGTGCGTCTTTGAGATGCTCTGTGAGCCAACGGGTGTAATATAATTCATCTCGTGAATAACTTTTATTCATCTCGTGAATTATATTGCATGTGTTACCTATTGTCAATCGTTAGCCGACACCTCTTTTGCTGCCATCCGGATCATATTATGGAAGTGGTAGAAGACGGGGTAGTCCTCGCGCCCTTCGCCGCCAAACTCTTCAAGTGCATAGAGACGGCGGTTGGACAGGGCCAGAAGGTTTTGCAGAGAAATATCGGTGGTCAGTAGCCCCTCGCCGGTCTCTCGACTGGTCTGGTTGTAGCGCTCTGACCACTCGATAAACTCTCGATGGGCGTCGGCAATCTCTTGGGGGGTAACGTCAAACCAGGGGCCTGCCACGTAGGTGAGGTAGTTGGTGATGGTGGTCAAACAGGTGTGAGTTGCGGTGAATTGGGCGGCTGTTTCCGGGTCGCCGGGGACGGGTTTGATGCCACTGAAGGTGAGCCAGCGTGATGCTTCAAAATCAGGTAGGGTTTCGGGGATAATACGCTCCTTCATCCTGGAAGGAGTATACAATGTCCTCTCTATGAATCAACCCAATAGAGGAGTGGGAATCGCCAAGTAATCGCCAATTCCTTGATGTTATGAAGGCGGATTGATTGGATCAAACTGCAACTGACCAAGCATTCGGGCAATATCCTCGTCTTGAATAGATCGGGTGGTGTGGATAGAGCGTAGGTCATCGCTGGCTTCCTGTTGTGCCTGCTTCCAGTTGATGAGCATTGCTTCGCTGCTAACCTGTGCCCGAATTTCCTTCTGCCTGAGAAGCAGAAGGGCGCGCTCCATGTCCACGTCAGCGCGTTCCTGCAAGAGATACAGGTCATAAAAATCCCGGTAGCGGGCGCGGGTGGCAGACGCACGTATTTTCTCGGCTGCAATTTCCTCGATGTGCATCGTAGCTATTGTCGCGTCTACGCCCCACACATTTTGGTAGACCCGCTGAACCGGGGGAAGTACGACGTTTTGTTTGTGGTCTATCTCGACTTTGATCGCTCCCGGCTGAGCCAGGATGCCCTCGTACCAGAGCCGCTCTATCTTGATGGTTGCGTCTGAAACAAACTGCTTGCGTACCACAAAGTCGCCAGTAGATTGCAGTGTTGCCACCACTGCTTCAATGTCCAGCCCTGGGACAAGCGAAGTAAAGTCAAGGTCTTCGGAAAAGCGGTACTGAGGCAAGTAGCAGTGGTGAAGAGCCGTGCCGCCCTTGAAGACCAACTGTGTTCCAAGCGCCGACTCGCTGATGAGTTTGACGGCCACACTCAGATAGTAATCCTTCTCGGCGATATCAAGCGGATACTTGAGCGTTCTGCGGTTGATGAGTTGTAGCTGTTGTCTGGTTATCATGCGGTGACTGTGTAGCGATCAAGCAGAGCGGGGGTGTAGTAGAGACGCCATTTGGCATTATACTCGCTGCTTTGGGCCGTGATTTTGCTGGCGGCCTGGCCCTGCTGGGCTGATTGGAGTAGCGCATTGCTGTAGGGCACGTCCATCGCATCAAACAGCAGTCCAAATATACGCTGGGTGGTCAAGTTAGAGCGCGAAAGATAGTTCTGTAATCGCTTGGCGTCGATACTGTCCTGATATTCAGAGAGAACCTCAGCTACTCGGTCGGTGCTGTGTGCGCTGCGGTGCAGCTGCACCATATCAATCAGTGCTTTTTCAGGGGTAGCAATCAGCGTTTTTTGTCCGTCCAGGCTGTGTTCCGCAAAGCCAAAAAAGTACTTCTCGGTTGTCCTCACAAAGCGATAACGATACTCCTCTAAAGTAACGGTGGGGCGCTGGGTGAGGTGAACGCTGGTAGTTGTCAGTAAGAGCTGGTCGTGCATGCCGTGAAACTGTAGGGCGGCTTCAAAGGAGACATACGAACCGGGTGCGAGAATCTGCGCAAGGGCGTAGCGTGAGAGGGTAAGCGTACCCAGTGAGCTAATATCAGCAACCTGGTAGACGCCCTTTTTGATGCGTACCAACCAACCAGCAGCGGATAGCCGACTCACAAACTGGCGTTTGGCCACAGCATCGCTGGTAGGAACCAGAGGGGCAATCTGCTCATAGGTCACGACTTTCCCGAAGCGAACCATGAGGTTTTCGAGGAAAGCAAGTTGCGTGGTGTTGAGGACAGTGCTTTTCATAGAACAATCTCTCTGTGTAATGTATGCCTATTGTAGCTTGTTTTGACTACAAACGCAATACGAAATACACAGGCGGGACAGCATTATTACTTGGCGGCTGGTTGGCAAAATTTCATTTGGACGAGACAGAAGTTTTCAATCAGCCAGTAGACCCTATACAAACCTTCGCTTATAGGGGACATGTATCTTCTTCACCGCCTGGCGCTTGGCCACCTCGCCCCGCCGGTCATAGCCCGCCGTCGTGTTGGCATTGGAATGACCCATGAGCTTCTGCACTGTCACCAGGTCAACGCCTGCGTCCATCAGATCGCCGGCGAAAGTGCGGCGCATGTCGTGGGGCGCAAAGTCAGCCAGACTCGCTTCCTCGCCCCGTTTCTTGAGAATTGTATAGATGGCCTGGTCGCTCAACTGGTCGAGCAGGATTTTTCCACCCTTGCGGATGCGGGTAAAGAGAGCGCCCGGCGCATCCCCCCGTAGATGCAGCCAGTCGGCCAGGGCGTCGATGGCCCCCTTGTCTTCGACGGGCACGCTGCGTGTTTTGTTGCGTTTCCCGCGCACAGTCAGGGTTTGGGTCTCCCGGTTGAAGTCGGCCATTTGCAGAGACGCCACTTCGCCCCGGCGCAGACCTGCAATCTTGAGTAGGGCAATGATAGCCGCATCCCGCACCCCGGCTGGGCCTGGGTCAGATTGGCAGGCGGCAAAAAGCCCCAGCCATTCCCCGAAGGAAAGGGCGCGGCCCGCGGCGGCATCGGGCTTCTCCCCCTTGACCGATTTGAGGTCAATCGCCCGCTGATACTCCTCGGCGCTCATATACCCGAGGCTCCAGGCGGCCCTGAGCGTCTGTTTGAACGCGGCCAGCATCTTATTGGCCGTGGCTGCGCTGTATTTTTCCGTGAGAATTGCTCTCACGGCCTGGGTATGCTGGAAACGCAACGCGCCCCAGGGCAACGAGCGGTGGTCGCACATCCCAGAGGTGAGGCTGTCGGCGATGACGTCCAGGGCCTGGCGCATGGTGCGTCGGCTGCCAGGCGACAAGCTCGCCAAATAGACCAAACCGGGGTTTTGCTGGCTGGGCAGGTTCGTGACCGGGGCTAATTCGGTTGAGGACGTGTGGGATATGACGGATATGTGTGACATGTGATACATATTACCATATTGCTTTTGAGAAGTCTTATTCTCATACGTAAAAATATCAAAAAAAATTAGAAGGAATCAGTTGGTTCTGTTGGCAAAGTGTGAGATCGTGTAAAAGCGGTTTCTACAAATTCGGCCACGTCATCATCATAGTCGCGTAGTAACTGAGCGGCCCGGTTGATGATTGATTGCGCAAATGCTTCGTTGCCTGTTTCTTTCAGTGCGTGGGCAGCTACCACAAGCAGATTGGTGAGTTCGTTGACAATGCGATTGTAGTCTTCTGGTGTGAGATCATAGAGTGAAGAAAGATCGCTGCGCAGCTGCGGGAAGTCGTCGGGGATAGAAAGTTTCTCGCCGTTGATCACTAAGCTATCGTATCACGTGCCCTGGTGAGTGATTAGCTGTTCAGCATCCTTTCTGCTTTTGTCTTCATATCTTCTGCTGTGCCATACATATTCACCTCATATCTTTCTCGCAACCAGTTGTACCACCAGTTGGGAACGAATGCTCCGGTCAAACGATACCCATATATGCAGTCTTGGATGTTACGACAGTCTTCAATCGTTACCGGTGAAATACCTTCGATACCTTTTTCCCACATCCCCAGCATTTTCTGAGAAGTCTTCTCCTTATCTGAGGCAAGTTGAAAATGTTCTATTGCCATACTGATACCTTCAGCAATCGCAGTAGCAGCAGGGAGAAAAAGCAGAATAGCTTCTATCAACAAGAGATTTCTACTAATAGAGAGCCATGTCAGTAAAGCCAAATATGCTGCTATTAAAATCAGAATAGCTGTTGCAAAGCCTCGGCGTAGCTGCCAATCCCACACTAAATTAAACCGCTGACAAATGAGAACGTTGAGTGGGTACGGAATAGCCCCCATGTCCGGGTACCAATTTTTTAGTTTTTCCCTATCTCCTTTGAATCGATGGTCTGCTCTGCTAATCAGTTCTGGGGCAATCCGATCTTCTACTAAGCCCCAGGGGAGGTTAAAAACACTAACATCAAATTCCTCTTGAATGGTTGCGGCCATCTTTACCCTGGCTGATTGCAGGTGCTTGAGAACGGCCTGGTCAAGCAACAACCAAAATCCTCCAAAAGCGCCAAGTGCGGCGCTCCAGCCAGGCTGAAAAACCGTGATAAATGGTGCAACAACAGCAAGCAAAATAGAACCTAGAAGACGAGCGAAGTGTAGGCGCTTGGCTTCTGTATATAATTGTCGTTGAGCAGAAAGAAGCTTAATGCTCCGGTTGCTGTTTTGCTCTGTTTGGATATCCACCGACATTCTTTCCTCTCTTTACCCGTAAGATGGAAACCTATAGGCAAATACCAAGTCCCACCAATAAAATGCTTCTGCTGTTTTGCCTGCTACTTCAGACTCGCGTGCCTTCTGCGCGCGGGTCAGTGCAGTATTGAGTTTTGATAATGCGTCAGTTTTTTTTGCCTCTGTGGCGCATGGATAGATGAAGCCTGATATGCCCGTCGGATCTTGCATTGCAGCTAGGTTGCTGTTCGCTAGGGAATAGAAGATTCTCTCTATGTCAATCGAATAAAGTATGGATTCCTCTCCGAGAGCATACCTGGCGATCCACATCTCAAGGTAGAATGATGATATTGGCACATCTCGGTAGTATTTCCATGCCTTCAAAAAACGAACCAAAGGCTTCACTTTGTTGTTGTGCTCACTATGCACATTAGCAACATAGGCGTTATGTGCGTCTGGGCTAGTACGCATCCAGCCCCCACTACCGTCAGCGATCTCATAAATAAGAAAATCTTGGTCTGTAACGTCGACCAAATCGGCAGGAATAACCTCCGTTGTCTCCTCAGCACCTTCTCCAAAAGGGACAACTACGGCTGGCGTATCTACATGTACCCCTGTATTGGGGAATCGTGTATTGAGCGTGTCACGGACTTGTCTTAGTGTAAGAGAGGAGTCTCGCTTCAGATTCTTTGTTGGAATACTTGCGAAGTAATCTACATCACTATATCCACTGATGCTGGTTCCATTACCAAACGAACCACTGCGAAAGAACCGCGTTATCTCAAAATTTGTTTTCAAGCATGATTCAATCGATGCTCGATGATTTTTTGCTGCTTCGGTTTCGCCACTATTTGGGGTTAGTCGAGAATGAAATACTCGGAATCCTTCATCTACAGTTTTCGTCATTATAACCTCTTGATTCTGTTGAATTGATTGGCATATTTTCACCCAATGAATAAGAACTTCTGTTCTTTATTTTAGCAGAATCATTCTGGTGCAACAATAAAATCGTCAATATTTTACGCTTTTTTTTAGGTTTCTAACAAAACTCTTATGGTTTCCATGTGCCACAGAGGTTCTGTTCAGGTTGAAGATTTGCCAGGTAATCGGTAAAGTAAGGATTGGTGATCAAAATAACCCAGTGATGTCCTCGCCGGGCTAAAACAATCGTGTATGTCCGAACAGTTCCGCAACCAGATGGCAATGATGGCCGCAGAGGCTATGTACATGCTCTGGGAGTTGGGGCACCAAGAGGAGGAGCGAGACTTAGATGCCATGATGCGCCGCCTCAAAGACCTCTCGGCCTACTCGCTGACGCACGCTGAAATCTTGGATTTGAAGGAGGGGGTCGAGATGCTGGCGATTGCCATGTTTTTTGGGGCAACCAGCAATGCACAGCTTCACAAAAATCAAGAGCGCCTGCGGCAACTCTCACCGGAAACAGTGGTGTACAAAGGCAACTCCCAGATTGTGGAGGAGCAAATAAAAGCACGAAGCAGAAAATCATCATCATCTCAAGATGACAGCGACAATCCGCCACAGCCCCGATTACTCTGACCCCCGACTGTTTGCCCAATCGGGGACTTTTTCCCCTTTCTGATAGGAGTGGTGGGAGGAGTACACCCCACCCGCCCACTACTGCCCACCGCTACGTATTCACAAACCACCAGGACGGCTTGAAGACGGGCGAATCATCGCGCAGTCTCCGGGTCTCGTTGAGTTCCAACCCCAACAGACGCAGCGCGTCACCGGAGGGAACGCCGGTCGCCTGGCTGTGATCATCGATGATGTGCAGATGGCGAAGGAGCGCTATACCCCGGTCGTATTGACCGCGCGTCCAGCCGTGCTTGCGCTGACAGGGGCGGCGGCTGATGGGCTTGCCCTGGGCAATGCGCTGAATGAGTTCAAATGCCACAACCTCGACCTGCCGCAGCTCTGCATCGAGGACGTCCATTGTGAGTTGCTGTTTTGTCCGTCCCCCGATAGCCCCGGCCTGTGCCCGACGGGTACGTAGCAACTCGTCGTGCAGCGCCTCGGCGCGGCTGCGCTCGTCTTCCAGTTCTGCGGCCAGCCGTTTGACTGCTGGACGCTCCACGATAGTTGAGAGCAGAGAGCGAATGCCTTCCCGCCAACGCAGGGTGTGATCAAGTAGCCCCAGACCAAAGAGCGCCAAGAGCGTATACAGGGCCCGCTCCCCTGGGGTGTGCCATTGCCAGGCTGTCAGAGCAGGAATAGCCACCACCACAAGCGCGCCACCCACCGCCAGAATAAGCGACCTTCTCAAAACAAAGACTGTGGAATGGCTATAGACTGGTTGTGTGCTGTTTTTCTCTTTGTAATGCATCTATCCTCCTCTCGCTCCTTCACTTGAAAAGGGAGTATCGCTCCAGTACAGTGCCTGTATGGGAGAGCGCACGGAAAGCACCAGTACCGCCAAGCGATTAGCACGAAAGCTACTCGCCTGCTTCTCGACCGACTGGGCGGTTCTCCTCTTTGACCTCTCTCAAACCCTACACCGGTGGCTTGTCTCAAAGCAGCCCAAAGGCCTCTACGAAATACTGGAATACGACGCAACCCTCGAATTGCTGGACAGTAGCGGCCATGTGGCCAAGTTTCATAAGCGTCAAAAAGTGCGTTTTCTGCAGAACAATAGCATCGCCTTTGAAGACTATGCCTGGGGCGAAGGTGAAATCTTTCATGCCTACTCAGTAGAACCTGGAAAGGCAGTCGATTTTTACCAGGAAGGCGACCGCTGGAATGTGCTTATCTCGCTGCGGGAGACCAAACAGAGCGGCGATGTGGAAGATTTTCGGATTGACCGTACCGTCATCGACGGTTTTACCAACTCTGAGGAATGGCAGCAGGTAGAAATTCGCCACTACACCCACAAAGTCACCATTGGCGTTATCTTTCCCAAAGACAGGCAGTGTCGCCAGGCCCAGATAGTTCAGCGCAGCCGCAAACAGGCCGCCGACTTGGGGACAGAGCACTTTCACCGCTTGCCCGATGGCCGTCAGTTGGTCAGTTGGGAAACTCAAAAGGTACAACCGCTGGAAATCTTTACACTGCGTTGGCAGTGGTAAGAGGGTAAGACAACGGGGCCTAGGTTCCCCGTTGTCCTGTTATGACGGATTATCCGCCGCTTCCACCACCGCGCATGGCAAGCCTCCTTTGGGACTCATTCAGTAAAACTGGGCTGCACAGGGAATCACGGCTGCCGGCAGCCGTGCGGGGAACAGGAAAACAAAAAAGACACGCGTTCTCGCGTGCCCTGAAGCTTAATCGTTTTCGATTGATGTGTCAAATCATTCTTTTTCGTCGCGGGTGGGGTCGAATTTTTGGTTTCCGAGGCTCAGCATTTGCAGTTCGTAACGTTTGAGATCGTCCAGGTCAACCAGCCAGGTTCCCCCGACTTTTTTGCCTGTGACCTGGCCTTTGCGTAGCAGCAACCGAATGTGCATCGGGCTGTATTCGCTCTCCATCGCAGCTTGAGCCACAAGAACGAGGTTGGGCATACAGTGCCGACTACTCTCCCCTATTTGGCGTGGCGTGCCTGTTCATTATAGAGGAGACAGCGCTCTTTCCCGAAGCGCTGTTGTCTGTTGTTGCCTCCCCGCTTGCTATAGTTTGCTATACTATGAGCGTAAGGAAAGATATGAAACATCCAGAAGCAGATCAAGTAGGCGCTCAACCAAGTGGGGAAACAACTGATCCCACTTTAGAATCAATGGTTAAATATCTTCAAAATGTCCAGAAGTTAAGCCCAGAAGAAGAACTATGGCTTCGCTTGTCCTACCCTTTGGAGGCCGACACTCTTCTTGATCCTCAACAAGACCTTGAGATAAAAAAGTAGTTTTCACAAAGGAGCTATGCCAAATTCAGAAGCGGTAAGTCGGTATCGGGATGTTGCCGTTGCGTATATCAAAGGGGAAATAGTCGAGGCTGAATATCGCGCTACTGCTCTGGCGTTGGTAGAAGAACTTAGCAATACCCCAGAATTGTTACAAGCCCTAGTAGAAGCATTTGCCGAAGTCGATGTAGCTCTGGTACAACCAAATCCTCAGTATTCCTCAGCACAAAAAAAGCGACTCTGACCGGGTGGCCAGAGCCGCTCTTTGGTTGAGGAGTTAGTACTCCTCTGGCAGAAGGAATGTGGTTGCACTCCTGTCTGACTCGGTGATTATCCACACCTTGACTTTGGTGGTGAGGACATACGCAGACAGGATGCGGAATCCTTCGCGTACACTCAGCTCATTCTCGGCCTTGTCTTCCTCATCCAGCTCCCCCCAGTCGCCTGACTGGTGGCGGATAAGAAGACCAAGCAGATTTTGCCCCGCCTCCTCCATCGCTGCCAGTGCGCCTGGCGTTGCGACCACTTGCCCCAGGGCAAATCGTGCATTGTGTTGAGCGTTCATATGCTCCCCTTTCTGTACTAGCGGCTGGCTACGTTTCCAGCCTGCTTGCCCATAAGAGGCACACGAAGTCAAGGGCAGCGCCGATCCGAAGGCGGCGCTGTACCGTGGAGCGCAGCGCAACCCCTTGACCGTGTGACACAATGGGAAAAAGCAGGCTGGAAGAAGAGGGAACTCGGGACGGGAAATTGAAATTGATGCACCAAAACTTGGGGAGATAATGCGGGCTTTACGAATATAGATATAGAGGGTTGTTATAACTTCAGTCGAATACCCAAACCGCTGCACAGGAGGCACACTGATAGGAGGTATTCCATGCCTGTAGAGATGTTGTTTCTTTTACTTGGTCTTGCCGGGATTGTCATCGTAATACTTGTTATACGGCTGGCCATCGCGCGTGTCTATATGGCTGGCATGAAAGATGCTTTTTCTACTATCAGGGAACAGCGCTATATTCAATAAGTTGCTGTGACCGCTTCACTGACCGCACCAGTCATCGCACTACCCACTTTTATATGAAAGGAGGTGACATTTACACACGATAGAAAGGACATATCCTTTCTCTATTTTGGGTACCTGCACAAGTTAGATAGGACGCTTGTCGCTCACTACAAAGGAGGTGGCTTATAAGGATGTGATAACAACAGAAAGTATCAAAAGCCCCGTAGCAACTGCTGCGGGGCTTTTTGTGATCTGACACATCAAATTCACAAACCAAATTATTCTTGATAAAAACAGAATGAACGGTATGTTATGACGATAATGAATTGTCAAGGATTTAACTACGGTGGGGTGTAGTAATCGATGTCTCTTGTCCGAGACCTATTCACTAGACAAAGATAGTACATAGCTGTCTTGTCCTACTCCATTCCACAAAATAGTCTGACTTGATCGGGGGTAACTGTCTTTTTGATTGGTCTGCAATAAATAAAAGAACTCTAGCTTGCGCTGGAGTTCTTCAGTGGTTTTATTTGTCCACAATGAGAATTTTCAAGATCGGACTTACCCACCTCATCAAGAAGGTCTTCTGTTTCTGTCGCCCATTTTCCCTCTAACAGTTCATGAGCCATTGAAATTCGCAGATCTACTTGAGGATATAATTTGGAGTAATAGTCAGTGACTCTGCTCCTGTATTCATCATCTAGCAATGCTCCAATAGAAATGCCTCTTGACTGCATCATGTCAGCAATTTCTAGCTCATCAAGTGTTGCGACTAAATCTGGGTCTGTTAGTAGATCGTGATTAAACGCTCCTGGATGCTTTTGCTCTATAGCACGTTTTGCTTCCCTTAGAAGATTTGCATCACGAATTACCTCACCTAATGGATATTTTTGCATTAAGTTAAAGTAGAGTTCTTCTACTGGAATTCCTCCTGGCTGGCGGAATAGCTTCTGCTTGATACCATCAATAACGTTCGCCATCATTTTCTTTCTCCTTTAGTACAGTGATTAGATGCCTAATAAACACTTCTTGAAGTGCTTCAAGAGTGGCAAGCGATAGACATGGGTAGACAGCAGACCCAACCTAACTAAGTGCCTGCTCAAGAAGTTCTTGTAGCCTATCACGCGTTCGATAAAATCTATGTTCAACAGCCTTGGCTGTTAGATTGTGACCCGAAGATTGTACTATTTCTGCTAATTGTTGAAACGTAAAATCAGAATTAATACGCACTAGGAAAATGGTCTTTTCTAGATCGTCGAATTGCATCAGTGTTTTTAGAAGAACGATTTCGAGTTCTTTGCTGAATATCTCAGGAAGTACACCAAGTAATTCGGTCTCTGACGGCTTTTGTATTTCAATAACATCATCAAAATCTCTATCTTGTATGTGATCCTGCTCTTTTTTTCTTGCTCGTATGTAATCCACGCGTTTGTGGTGAACAACACCACCAACCCAAGTTGCAAAGGTACCCTTTTGGGGATCCCATGTAGCAATCTTTTCCCAGACAGAAGCAACTGTTGTAGAGAGCAGGTCTTCAAACACATTCTGTTCGATTGTTCCTAGTTCCTTTCTAAGGATAACGCTTACATAGCCAGGTAGGCGAACAAAAATCTCTTGATATCCATCTTTTACCTTTTGTTCATTACAACGAACTTCTAGCAATAGGTTGTCAAATGACTGAAGTTGCTCAGTATTCGCCATGTATGTAAACCCCTGTGCCGTGTCAGAATTGACCAAGGTGGCTAAGTTCAAGTTACAGTTTAGCCTGATTACTCGAGGTACGACCGAGCACATAGCCTGCAACCGATGCCAGGATTGGAGCAAGCTGTTCTCCGTTTAGTACTTCCAGAATCGCTAGAATAAGAATGCCAGAGATTATGAAAACCACTGTCATAAATTCGAGAAATAATGGATGAGATGGTATGCCCGCTGAGCGAAGGCTCTCTGAATCGATATCTTGAACAATGCTATCTGCATATTCATTGGCCTTTAGAATATGATCTTTTTGCGTTGCAGAAATTTGCTTACGAAGTTCAGCTAGTTCGGTATCTGCTACTCGAATCTCTCGTTGTAACTTAGCTTTTTCACCAGCATCTTCTTCTATGTCTTTTTCAGTTTCATCAGCGGATTTTTTTCTCTGTAAATCATCCTCGCGCAACTCAAGACGGTGGAGTTCATCGGCAAACTCGATCATCTTTCCCTTTATGATTGCATCCACAATAACCTTGCGTACCGCTACCGGCATTGGTGTACGTGTATGGTCAAACAGCAGGCGCACCAGATAGATACAGGTAACCAATACGGCGCCCGTAAGAACTAACTTGAAGGCTATAGTAGAAAATTCCATTTATTCTAGCCTTAGGATCGATGAATCATATGCACGAACTTGTCGTAATACAAGCAAGGCAATACGGTATCTTATAAGGATATGCCGTAGGGAAACAACACATTTCTGGTTGGAGAGTCGCTTGACTTCATTGACAAGCGAGATAGCTGTGGTGTTTCATAATAGCTTCGGTTCGCTCGTAGAGTAGTAGGTGTTGGAGGTCGGTGATGTTACGAGCAGCCTATGATGGGTATTCGTGGTTTCTACAATATTTCCCCAGGAATAGATTTCGGTATTTTTGCTGAATAAGGGTGGTCTTGTGATCGGTATTCTGTCGTTTGATATAATCCAGTTAGAAGGGTGGCGCACATAGCATTCAATTAGACCCAATTTAGTAAGAACTTGCGTCAGCATTAATATGAAAAATTATGAAATTGGCAACAGCCAGCCAGAAGAAGATGGTTTTTTGAATTTAGAATCTGATGAACAATACTTCTTGCGATTTCAGTTTCTGGTTAGAAATCCACAGATAGCTCAGGAAGCTGTGAAACTAATTCAGGGTGGCGCAAATTTTGAAACAGTAAACGCCTTTGTTGAGGCGAGGCAGAACAAATTAAAAACAGAAAAATAGGTCACAATCACTCACTGGGATTGTGACCTCAGTTGTAGCGAGGACTTCGTGAGCGCTTGTTGCGGTTGAATTTGGCAATATACTTGTCAGCGATATCCATGACTTGTTTCTCGGCATTGACTGCACACCAGTCTTCGCCGGACACATCCACCTTTCGTATGACAATATCGATTATTTCTTTTGTGTGGTGTTGGAGACTTCTCGTTGTAAGGAGGATATCTAGTCGCTCAAAGCGACCAAGAATATAGATTTTTACTGGATCGGAGAATACTTTGATCAACTCTCTTCTACGGTTTTTTCGCTCAGCGGGGGTCATAAATGCTACTCCGTGGGTGCTAAAGTAATATCCCAGGATATCCATAGTATCTTCTGGGTTTAAGCCCCTTTCAGCGATGGAGTAGTGGGATGTGGGGCATAAGTTGGATTGTGGCATCGTCAGGCGTACAGCCGTGTCAGAAAGTAGTGCGCAATGCTCCTTGCAGAGGATGTCGTACTGTCGTTTATAACGACAATGTTCTTCGACGAGAGTTGTGTCTTCTTTGAATTGGCCCATTCTTCACAACCTTTCTTAATGATAGGGAATTTCAACATTTCGTCAAACTCACAAAATTGACATATCAAGCTAACATACTCAATAGATGAACTAAACCTGTATTGCAGGCACTAAACCACTTTAGTTTCTAACCCAAGTCTTTTCCCGGCCCAATGGGCTTACTGAAACATTAATTTGTGAGGCAGAGACTAACACTAATTTTGCAATGCCGACGCATTGGAAATTGACTGTATTCAGTTCTTAAATTTAGTTGGGGTTCTTTTGAAACTTCTTATAGGGTTTATTCGCCAAAATGACTCAAAGTCCCCATCAAAATAGATTGAATTTCATTACAGATTTTGCTCAGCGATGGTTGTTTCTACTTAGTACAAATGCGTCTTTTCTCGTCCATTAACGCCCAACACTATCAGGTGGCGCTCCGTGATATACCACACCACGGAGCGCCACACTACCACCACCCGATGAAACAAAAAAAGTGGGCTGCACTTTTCAGTACAACCTGCTTCGCCTGGCCCTTCCTACAATATCTGTCCAGCAACAAAAAAAGCGGGTTACGCCCGGAAGCGTAACCCGCTGCACTCTGCATACTGCTAACGCAAGTATTTTTCTACCCAACTTCAGATGGGTTGATACTCAAGCCCATAGCCTGGCGCATAGCGTTCTACGAGTGCCGTGATCTTTTTCCCATTGCCCCGAACTTTGTCGAGTTTTCGTGCAAACTCAGCCAGCGTCATCTCCTCCAATGCTGCATACATAGCCTCCTTCAAGACCATATACTGGGTCATCGTCCCGATGCCAAAATCCTCGGTTTGTGGAGATGTCAGCGGCAAATCATATAGCATTCTGGCGATTGTGATCTTCGTCGATGCGTTCACCCGCCTGGGTAGCTGCCTGGCTGCCCTTCCCATCAACCCATAGGCTTTGATTAGCGATGAATAGTTATTCATGGCTCCTTTCATGCTCAGCGGCTGACTACTGTGCCAGCCTGCTTGCCTGTCCACCGACACACGAAGTCAAGGGTGGCGGCGATCTCAGATCGCCGCCATACAGTGAAGCGCAGCGCAACCCCTTGACCGTGTGGCAGACTGCCACTGACAGGCTGGCACAGCCCAACTCTGTTCACCAGACAAAAAAAGAGGGGCACGCTTATCAAACGCACCCCTCTGCTGTACCAGTTCTCAGCCTTTCTTCTGGATAGCCCCTGGAAAGGGCTGCTTCTGTGGGTCAAAGACCTTCAGAACCTTGTTGTCCCGTATCAGGACAACCTTGCCAGTTCTGGTATAGGCAGTCCAGGTGATTGGCTTTTTACCAACTATCTGTTCCTTGAATCCTTCAAGGAAAAATGCGAGAATGCGCATCATAGTTACTTTCTTGCGACCGCTTTCTTACTTTGCCGTGAGGAGCGGTCGCTTCACTCACGACGCCTACTTGCTGACACACGAAGTCAAGGGCAGCGCCATCGGCGCTGTACCGTGGAGCGCAGCGCAACCCCTTGACCGTGTGGCATACTACAAAGACGTCGAGTGAAGCGAGCTTGGAGTTTGCACAAAGCTGATTGACCGGGTGCGCAGCCCTGAGAACTAGCCTTTCAGTCTGTCCAGTCGTTCGGCTGTATACGGGCGGTTGGTGAGCAAATAGGGCTGCGCGACATCGATGTGCCGGTATATCTCCAATAGGCTCATCAAACTGTCGCCCTGACCAAGTTGGACGGCGTACTCGTCGGCCATAAAGTCCCGATAGCGCCAGAACTGCGCCCACGCGCGGCCCAACAGCAGCAACCCCACCCCTCCAAACCAGAAGGCAAGCCAGAGCTTGATCTTCAATGACTGAAAGCGAAAGAAAATCTTCTCGTCTTCCGTCTGCATACTGCCAAGCCGCGCAGTCGAGCCAGTGCCCAGAACTGCGCCCGCTGCCGTAGCCTGGCGGTCGATACCCACCCAGTAGGCCAAGGGCACAATAAAGCGCCGCAATGACAACAGTAGGTCGCCATCTTTGTGGGCGATGTGGCCCATTTCGTGGGCCATAATTCCCGCCAAGTTGTCGTTCTCTATGGCGGCACGGGTGAGGTAGACCGTGCTGCCGATGGTATACGCATCGGGGAATGGTTCATCCAGAACCAGCCACTGAGAAGGTGCGCCCTTCTTGATCGTCTTGCCGGACTCGGCCTGTATCCGCTGCACCGTGTCGATGATCGTCTCCATCTCGTCGCGGGTTGGCTCACGTGCGCCCAGGGTGTCGCGCTCGGTTGGCCCGCTGCCGCTGCGCATCACTGGTAGCACGACATGAAAGAGACTGGTGAGAAGCGGCCAGAAGCCAAAGCCAAAGCCGATGACAACCGAAATGGTCATGCAGATAATGGTGTTTTCCCGTAACCAGGCACCACCGTCGAACGTGCGCACAATACTACCTTGGTAGAACGAATCGCTGTTGATAGCAAAGATGAGAAAGTACACCGGGAACAGGGCAACCGTCGCCAAAATGGCGGTGACAATCGAGCGGGCCACTGCGCCGACAAACTCTAAAATAAAGGTGTACACATACAGCCCGCTGCCCGCTATGGGCGCGCTCATGACAGACCGTTCTGTCTTTTGTGCTTTTGGCTGCACAACAGGCTCGAATGCAGGCTCAGCCGCTGCTTCTGGTTCTACATCGAGCTTCACCCCAGACACAGGCTCCTCCAGAATCGGCGCATTGAAAATGTAGGACGGCATGGCTGCTTCTGCTGCTGTGGGTTGTATCCTCTCCCTTGCTTTTGATCGGTTCGTCTGGCTATAGAAAAAAAGCGGCAATATGTCGAGATTCGTCAACGGCAGAAAAGACGAGAGAAAAAAGCGCAACTCCCTACCTGGACGGGCAAGGCGAGCGAATATGCCTTCTCCATTGTCCATCTGGAACTGCACCCTGCGTCCTTGTCGGGGAAAGTAGATCTCACCGAACAAAAAGCCATAGCCACCCACAATCAGCGCCACCATGAAAACAATCGGGAAAATATCTATGCCCCTTGATGCGCTCCAAATGCTCAAGACTATAAACTCCCAGATGAGGTAACTCAACAGCAGCCAGATGGCTGTCTCGCGCCAGAGGTTGACAAAGGCTGCTGACGCACAGACCAGCGCCAGGATGATACGAAGAGACGGCACTCCAAAACCATAGGGGTACATCACTACCATTGGTATTGCAAAGGCGACAAGCGCCAAAATGAGGTTTCTTACACCTGTCTGGGTTTGTAGATATTCGCTGACCGTCGCTGAAGACTCTGAAGGCATGGGGGTTCTCCACCTTGTGTGTGCGTACTACAGTTTGAGAGGAGGAATGGCCGATTTTTTCGGTCTGGCTGGGGCTGGTTTCTCTTGGCGTTCGTGTCGTGCGATGGCCTCCGGATCAACAGTGAGCGCCTCGACCCGTTTGACTCTGAGTTTGGCCGCATAGCGCTGGCGAATAATAAAGGCTTCTCCGCCCTTCAAACGGGCGGTTTCGTTCATATCTACCCGGAACTGATGCTGTACCCGGGCACTGCCCGCCCCGGTCGCCTCACCGTCCTGGTGCTGGATGCTGGCCTCGATGCCGTACATCGTGCCTGCCAACTGCGCGACCTCCTCCGGGAAGTCGGTGGCCATCAAAATCTTGGTGCGGGTATTGGCCATAATCAGCCTGCGATCATCCTCCTCGCCCAGACTGGCAATGTCCTGGGTTGCCAGAATAACGCCCATGTCGGCACTCCTGGCCATGGACAAGAGGGCCAAAATGTTTTTGTTGCCGAATGCGCCAAACTCATCGATGATAAGCAGCCCTGGGCGCTTCTGGCGCTTGCCCACAAAATCCTTGACATCCTCGATGAGAAAATCCAGGAAGTGACGGGCGGTATCGCCCACACTCTGGGTGCGCAGACTGAAGATAGCCCCCCGCTCTTTTTCGAGGATAAAGCCTTCTGGCCGCACCAAGTTTGCCAGTTCACGCATAATAGGCCGCAAACGTACCAAAAGCCCCGTCAAGTGCTCCTCGGTCAAGTTGCGAATGGAGTACAGTTCCTGGGGGTCGTCCCGGTAGGCCCGTTCCAGCCATTTTTTGTCTACCCGCTCCACCACTTCTGCAAAGGAACGTGGCGGGCCGCCTGGGGCATAGCAGGCAAGCTGAATCAGGTCGCGGTTGATGTCCGCATAGTAGCGAGCTGCTCCGTCGCTCTCGTCGAGACGCAACAGGGCGCTGAAGCGATTGTAGAGATCGGTTGGCTGGCCCACAAAGCCGTTGTAAAGCGACGGCGACGCCTCATCGAGGCCCAGGGTCAAGACCGGCACCTGCTGACCACGGGCAGCAAAGACCATCTGGGCCACTTCTGCGGCCAGGGTCTTGTCGCCCTTGCCGTCGATGAAAAAGATGTCGCGCTCTGTGTGGGTGAGCGTCTCGGCAATCAGGCGTTTGATGGTCTCGCTCTTGCCTGCACCGGTCGAACCGATAAGCAGCAGGTGCTGGCTGAGAATGCTGTTTCTGCACAGTACCCAGTTGCCCTCTCTGCGGATGCCGATGTGTTCCGGAAAGCGGTCGCCCTTGATAAAGACACCCAGGTTCAGTTCTTCCGGCAGCGTGGGGGCTGCTTCTTCGGCCTGGGTCTTGGCCTGGCGGCTCAGCGCCTGGTTCTTGTGCGCCAACAGCGCTTCTTGTTCGTCCAGATGCTCCTGCAGATTGCGTGGCCGCAAAAAGCTCATTATCTGCCTCCAACCAATGAAAAGTGTCGCTCCCAGCGGGCTGGCCAGACTCATGCCACCCCACCACCAGAACACTTTGCTCATGAGCGTGCCTGGCCACGCCCCTGCCCCCTGCCAGAGGATGACCAGCCAAATAGCTGCCCCAAGCGAAAGTAGCGTGCGCCACCACCAGGCCAATCGTCGTCGGCTCAGCCACCAGGACACCAACAGTGTGAGCGGGCCGGCAATGGTTAGAAACGCCAAGTAGAAGGCGACCTGCGCCTGAAACGCAACACTCTCTGCATACACACGGTCAAAGCCAAAGGTTCGTTTCACGCTTGCATGGGAATTCTCCTACTCATCACCGCTGATACGCTCGATGTCGTACAGGTGAAACTTTCCTTCGCCAAAGTGCGCGGTTGCGCCGCGCACGGCTGCTTCTGTCGCCTGGTTGACAAAGTACCAGACCTGCTCGTACTGCTGGGCCAGTCTGTCGGTGATATCAGCCAGGCGATTCTGTGACTTCTGGGTAAGCTCGACTTCAATACCGATAACACCCGCTTCGTGCAACAGTTCCGCATCAGGAACATGCACACCGCTCTCGTCTCGATAGCGCCTGCGCAACTCCCGCTCACCGCGCCAGACAAAAGACTCCTCGTAATTTTTTTCGATGCGCAACCGCACCTGGTTGACGCTATGAAAGTGATCCAGCGTACTCACTTTCGGCGACCAGGTGCGGTAGACCAAATTCATCTGGGACAGACCGGCTGTACTCAGCCAAACCCATTCGGGTTTGCCAAAAAAGAACTTGCGCGACTCGACCAGCCCCTCGGCCTTCCAACGGCCAATCACCCGCCGGGCGGTTGATTCAGTCACTATATCTGGCTCTTTGGTCGCCTGCTGGGTATCTCGCCCCAGCAGGCGTTGCAGGATATCCAGGCGCACCGCATACTGCTCACCTATCCAACGCAAGGTGCGCAGGTCTCTGTCTGTCAGCCTGATAAATCCTTTGTCGCTTCTCTGCTTTGGCACGCCACTGCTTCCTGTAACTACTGATACTGGCTGTTCGCCTCTATATCCTACTTGTCCTATATGTATCCCCTGTGACGGATATGATACGTGTATCATATCCGTCACAGCAAGAACATGTGAGAGGCCCGTCTGTGGAAGCACAGTACGGGTCTCTCACGAGGAAAAAAGTGAAAAAAGATCCAAATTATGTAAATTTCGCTCGTTCTTTTTTCACTTTTTTCCTCTCATGTTAGTTAATATAGAAATTAATAATTAATTAACATTATTTACTATTTAACTAATTTATATTTCTTCTTCTTCTTCTCTCACTTACTTACTCCCCCTCCTCCCACTACCTCCACACCCTCCCCTCCCCCAAATATCTTCCTGACCACCTACACAGAGTTACGCGGCGTGTGGGTGGTCAGGAAGCGGCTGCCGAGACGAATGCGGGGGAGTACTCCGGGAGGGTGTGCGCTTTTTGTGGTGAAAAGGACGGGGGAGTTCGCGCGGGATTAGTCCCCTGTTTGCGCCCCTCGCAAGCCGAGAAAAATCGATGTCTGTATCCCACATACGACACTGCTTGAACTACTCCGGAAGGTCTTCGATGAGGACAAAATCGAGCTTGACTTCGTGTTTGGCGATGCGGCTGGCGGCCCGGTTGATTTGCGTCTGTGTGCCGGGGTGTGCCAGTTGCTTCAGCTTGAAGGTCGATGTGGTACCTATCTGGGCCGTTTGACCGTTGAGGGTGAGGATGTAGGCATCAGCTATCAGCGCATAGGTGGCCACCCCCGCACTCTGTTTGACATCCTCCTGCACGGCTTCCCAGAAGGGAAGCGCCTCTTTTGGCGTGCTGTATTTTTCGTGTAGCCATCGCAAGCGTTGATCCTGCTTAGCGCGTTCTTCCCGTTCAGCTTGAATGATAGCACGCTGGTTTGCTTCCTGAGCCGCTACAAGGGCCTTATTTCGGCGTTTCTCTTCATTAGCTAATACTTCTCTGTCTTCGGATGAAATAAAGCCGTCAGGGGCGCTGTAGTCGTTTTCGATGGCACTGCGCAGCCAGGCCGCGGGTTTTTTGATGTCTGCCGGTCGCTCCGCGACCAAAAAATCATGAAACGCGATTTTTGCTTCGACGTATTCCGGGGGGAAGTCCTCGGCAAGTTTCTGGGCAACCCGTTTGGCAATCTTGCGAGAAGTCAAAGCAACAACAACAGAATTTTCATCAACGGCTGGTTCTTGGACATTCGAAGCGTCGTTGTTGTTGCTACTGTTTCTTGTATTGCTGTTTGTTGTACTACTGTTTCTTGTGGGATCGATTTTTATACCTAGCCCTTGGTATAAAAATCGATCTAGGGGGGGATCGATTTTTATACCAAGGGGGGTATGATTTTCGGACACCCCCCCCTCGAATTCGCTCTCAAGTGAATTTCGGATACTCAAGCGGTAGTTGGTCGCCTCATTGCCCTTGGATTCGCTGGACCTCTGTTCGGACACAATGAAATTCATATCTACCAGACTCTTGATGGCTTTGAGCAGTGTCGATTTTGACAGTCCAGTACCGTAGTCAAGACGGGTGCCGTCTTTTTTGACAATGCCGTCAATCATCTGATTGAGGGATATGTTATCGCTGTCGCGTTTGAAGCCAAAAGTACGCCGACAAATGTAGAGCAACACTTTGAGTTCTGCGCCTGAGAGCAGATGCAGGTGTTCATCAAAAAGCTGATCGGGTACAGGGGTGTAATTGGGCGCAAAATACCCGGAAAACTTGAGGGATGATCTTGTATCAGGGGGCATGAATAATCTCCTCTTTTGCCGAGTGCGAAAACTCTGACTCGGCCTCTCCGCTCTTTGACAACCCTTCCGGATTCATGCGCAGGGAGTAGTATTTCTTGCCCCGCGCCCTATCTGAGCCATCGATTTCTTCGCTAAGTAGACCGCGTTCAATGGCGCTGCGTAGACCCGCAATGACTGACGGTTTGCTCAGGCCCGTGCCTTTGTCCATGCGTTCGCCGTTGCTGCCCTGACGCCCGTTCCTAAATTCATCAATGCTGATGGGCTTTCTGGTGGCGTATTCCGGGTGACCCCACGTGTGGCGCATGACGTACTGGACAACCTTGAGTTCGGCCAGGCTGCTGATCTCCGCGCAGATGTCTATCCACTCGTTGGGCACCTCAAACCAGCTTTGTTGGGAGGCTTCGAATCCGCTGAAGGTTTTGGATGTGGGCATAACAGCATCTCACAATCGTTGGCGGCAGCTAGCGTGCTATCGCCTATAGGCCGTGCTTTGTATCCACCGTAGCGCAAACACAGATGTTTGTAAAGCCCTCTGTGTCAAGCTATTTTTGTGATACATATCCCACATGTAGGAGCTATGCACACGGTAGGACGTGGCGCATAACCGTCATATATGACACATGTGGGATGTGTGTTACACACTGGCCTACCTCTTTGTTTCAACAGGGATAACGAGCTTACTCGGTCAGGGCAACCTTCACCTTGTCGAGATTCTCCAAGCCTTGTTGTAGTAGTTGCTCCAAGAAGGCTGACTTGGTGATCTCGGTTGGGAAGAACTCGTGCTGGGTCTCTTTGTACAATTCGTCCACCCGCTGCATGAGCGTCTGGTCGATGTAGACCGAATGACGTTTGCGGGTGCTGTTGGCTGCTTCTCCGCTGGCAGTCGATCGGGTGGGCGACTCAAAGCGCTGCTTGAGGGTTTGAATCCGTTTGCTCTGGGAACTCATTTGGTTGTTTCTCCTACTCTCTCAATCACAAAGCGTGCTAAGTCGAGATAATCGTTGACCACTTCCTGCTTGGCGCGGATGTGATCGGGGCTTTTGGCATCATAGGCAAAGATGGAATGGCCTTCATCCCAGGCATTTTGTAACACCACCCGTTTGCGTAGCTCAAAGGGGGTGACTGCCGGAATCGAATCACGCAACTCTTTGAGGGTGCGCTGGGAGAGACTTGACGTTTGCACCAGGTTGGGTACAACGGCCAGCTTCTCAACCACAATTTTCAAGCCTTCTTCCAAAGACTCAATTTGGTCAAAGAGAAGCTCAAGGGCGCGAATGGATGTGGACTCGGCCTGCACCGGCACAATGACTTTGCGGGCGGCGTTGAGGGCGTTGTCGGTCAGGTTGCCCAGGGTTGGCGGGCAATCGAGCAAAATCCAATCATACTGGTCGGCGATGGGGGCCAACACATTTTTGAGCTTATGCTCCCGGTTGCGGGCCATGAACAGCGACTGCTCGGCCAGCATCATTTCGTAGTTGGTGGGGATGACCCAAAGATTCTCGGTGGCAGGCTTTTGGATGAGGTCGGCTGTCTCCCCTTCGTCTTTGATGAGCTTGCGGTAGAGGCTTCTGGTATCGTCCTCGTAGGATTCCCTGAGACCAACGCCTTCTGTCATATGGCCCTGGGGGTCGAGATCGATGAGCAACACCCGGTGGCCCATATCGGCAAAGGCCGCGCCCAGATTGATGGTCAGGGTTGTTTTGCCGACACCCCCCTTTTGGTTACAGATTGCAATGATGTTTGTGGTCATATGGCCTGCCCTCCCCGCCTTTGTGTCATGTGTGTGACATATGATACATCGTGTGTGCAATTTAAGTCAATCTATACTTTTCCGCGCTCACGAGCTTGGCTCTGCAAAGCCTCTGAGGGCAGAGTATATCATTCTGATACGTATCGTGTCGCACTACTCGGATATGTATCATATGTGATACCTGTCTTACAGGTAATCCCTATCATCACTGTCCTACCTGTGTCTTATGTGATGGGTATGACACATGTACTGTAAATGCGCGCATTGTTTATGCACCGGGGGAAACCAGGCCCAGGCGACTTCTGTATACTGGCTGTAGCATGGAATTTCACGAACTGGCGGCCATCTTCCCGCTGATGGGAGAGGAGGAGTACCAAGCCCTGGTGCGCGACATCGAGCGCAATGGACTTCTGGAACCCATCTGGCTGTATGAGGACAAAATCATCGACGGGCGCAATCGCTATCGGGCCTGCCTGGAATTGCAGATTGACCCGCAGTTTCGCACCTGGCAGGGGAGAGGATCGCCCTTGGCCTTTGTCATCTCCCTCAATCTGAGCCGTCGCCATCTGACCAGCAGCCAAAAGGCGGTGGTCGCCCTGGAAGTCGAAAAGCATCTGGCCGGTGAAGCGCGCCAACAGCAGGGAAGACGCAGCGACCTTTTGCAAAAATCTGCAAAAAGTCTGCGACCGCTCCACGCTGCGGAGGAAGCCGGGAAGCTGGTTGGCACCAACCGCCAGTATGTGATTAGTGCCAAGCGAATCAAAAAGGCCGCGCCGGAACTCCTCGATACGGTGCGCAGCGGCAAGCTCACCATTCCCGAGGCACAGCAGTTGAGCCGGTTGCCGGTAGAGCAGAGGACAGATGCCCAAGCTCTGGTCGAGCAGGGGGTAGCCAAGAATATCAAAGAGGGTATGCGTAAAGTGCGCCTGGCTGATCAGGTGCAGGCCATCGAGGAGATGATCTTGCCCAAGGGCAAATATCATGTGCTGGTGGCTGACCCGCCCTGGCCCTATACCAAACGCAGCAGCGACACCACCCACCGGGGCACGATTCCCTACCCATCCATGACCCTTGAAGACATTGAGGCCCTGGATGTGGCTTCCCTGGCCCACGAAGATTGCATCCTCTGGCTGTGGACGACCAACGCATTTATGGCCGAAGCCCACCAGGTGGCCGGAAGCTGGGGCTTTGAGGTCAAGACTATCTTGACCTGGGCCAAAGACCGCATGGGATTGGGGGATTGGCTGCGCGGTCAGACAGAGCACTGCCTGTTGGCGGTGAAGGGGAGACCGGTTGTGAGATTGAGCAATCAGACGACACTTCTGCAGGGCAGGGTAGGGGAGCATTCTGAAAAGCCAGAGGAGTTCTATCGTCTGGTCGAGTCGCTTTGCCCTGGGAGCAAGTGTGAGTTATTTGCCCGTCGCCGGCGGGAGGGCTGGCATACGTTTGGTTCTGAGGTGGAGATGTTTTCGACAGGTTAAGTCACTGGTTTGGAGTGTGTATCGCTCATCTGTCCGAGACATTGATAGATCAGATTAAATACAAGCTGTTCAAATCCTTTGTGGGTTTTTGTTGTCATGGAGTGACAATTCTGTCGATGGTACTTGATTTAATCTGAAAAAGAAACAATTTGTGCATTTCTCCAAATTTTTTGGTGTCGCTATGGAGCAGACATGTCCACCGGTATGTAGTTTTTCCCATTCTACATAAATAGCAGAATTCAATCGCTTTAGCCCAATCTGATCGGCAAGTTGCCCAGCTTTGCATGATATATCCTGGGCTTGGAGGTCGTTGCCAATCCGTTGTTCTACCACCGCTTGTGCAACTAGAAGCTCGATTTTATCCGTTTTCCATTCAAAATCACCCTCTAGTTTATATAGCTCTTGACGTGCAAATGCATATTCCTCCCGAAAAATTGACAATATTGCCTTACTTTTTTTTACAACAGCTATGGTATCTAGTACGTCTGGTGTCTTGACTTCAATCGAGTAGCATATGCCTTCAGATTCTTGAAGCAAACTTTGTGCCTGTGGGTATTCTTCAGATAGTAAACATGAGTTTGCTAACCGACAAAGGCACTTTGCAACGGCTAATTTATTATTCATAGACGTACTAATATCTAGCGCTTCGCGTAACTTTTCTCTGCCAATCGCAATACTTCCTTGGCTTAAGTCTAATTTTGCTTCGTTGTACAGAATCGCGGCCATAATAGAACGCTGTCTTTCTGTATTCGCTAACACACTTGCGTTTTTCGCGCGTTTTAACCAGTCTAGGGCATTCGAAAATTTGCCTTGGAAACGATAAATGCGATTAAAGATAATTACGCACCAAGTGAAAAGTTCATACTTACTGTTCTTATATGCCCAATCAGCTATCATTTCTCCAACTTCTAATGCCACGTCCCAAAATCCCTCAACAGCATCGCTGATCAAAAATAACGCCAGATTTCGGTAAATGAGAGACATTGATTCAATGGAATCATTTTGCTGATACCATTGAATCAGTTGGAATATATTTCCAATCTCTTTCTCAAGCTTTTGATGTTTTGCTCCTCCTACGGCAACAATCTTTTCAAACAGATTCCATTCTTCAATTGGTGGACTTTTTGTGGCATTGGTTTCAATAAACGAGATATACCATTTTTCCCACCTCAATCGAGCTTGTCTTTCCCATTGATGCTCTCCTTGTAATTTGTTCTCTAAAAAACGATTCGTCATGCTATGTATCACATAACGGGGGCTATCTCCCTCGATAGGCTGCTTTATCAAAAGGTTCCGATTGCATAAATAGTCGATTTCTTCTTGACATTCAGAAACTATAATGCCTGCTGTTGATGCAAGAGATGAAGCCGTAGCTCCAAATTTTGGATCGAAAAATATCATGGATAGTAAGACATAATATGCGTTCGGGCGTGACTGAAAAAGATTCATATAAGAATCGAACAGAAATGACAAAATGTCATTTTGGGGTTGTCTTAATAATCTGTCTGCAATAGAAATTCTGTCTTTGTCTTCAGATGCTAAACCTACAGACCATGAGACTGCTAAAGGTAGACCCTGAGTGAATTCGAAGATTTCTTTTGCGTGTTGAGCAGAAATATGATGCCCATGACTCTGACCCTCAAACATTATCAATTTTTCGGCTGCCGAATACTCCAATCCGGTCAAATTAATTGGGTCGCGAAATGTTTCAAAATAACGTCCGGTCACAATTACTTTGGTGTTGAGAGGCAGATAATCGCTATCAGCGCTTAGTAAATCTATCACCCATTGTTCGTTTTGCACCTCCTCTAAATTGTCGAGAATTATCAGTACTTTTCCAGCCTTTTCGAGGGCCTCTCGTACCACTCTACTTCGCTCTTGTGCAGGCAATTTCATAATGGAATAGGATTTTTTTAAAACGTACCAAATGGCTCTATGAATATCGTCAAGTTCATAGAGCCTAAATAATTCATTGTTAGGGTGTATGCCGTTATGAAACTTTTCCCGTTTAGCGGAAGTCCATACAACGGCATCAAACATTGGAGGATGGTGTTTACCATAGCCATAATTCTCCGCTGCCTGCCATCCAGCTGCAATGGCTAGAGCCGTTTTTCCTACTCCCCCCATACCTGCTATTTGTATAAACCACTCTTTTCCCTTTTTGAATCTCCTTTGAATTGTACGGAGTTCCTCTTCGCGCCCGAAAAAGGCTTGCGGTTTCGGTAAATTATTAGGTATTGGATCAGGAAAATATTCACTCAAAAATGGAAGGATGCGCTCCATGCGTACGCGATTATTTTTGAGAAAACCTTTAGCCCATGCACGCTTTAAATCTCCATCTTCAATTCCATACTGAGCAAGACGTAACAATATGTCTTCGTCTAAGTTGATTTTTCTTCGGTTTCTGATCCAGCTTTCGACGGTATGGGGTGAAACATATGCGGTCGGGCATATTATGTCATCAATTACATCCTTTTTGGATATCTTCTTATGGTAGGCCAAAGCGTCTACTAAGTCCACGAACTCAGTTTGGAGGGTCATTTTTAGAATTCTCTCTAACTAATCAATCTCTAGTGACACATGCCCAAGGTTGTACATAAAATTTGTACGGGGGTTCTGTTTATACTAAGGTTCACATCATTTGCTATGTCAACTCTACAACATGGTGAGGACAACTATCGAGGAATCAATCTTTACCGACTCAATTTTATTATATGTCCAAGCGTGTACATGAAATCTGTACAGAGATTCTGTCTATAATAAGTTCCATGTGGGGAATCTTTGTAGTTCTTGTTTGTGACGCAACAGGAGGAACATTTTGGCAGAACCGTACAATTACATCAAGACAGGGCAATTTGCCAATTTAAGTTCACTAGGAGGAACTATGCTACAGAAAATCCAGAAGAAGATATTTGTACTTGTCATTCTTGCATCCACTACGTTAATGATGTCCGGGTGTATAGATCCTTGCTTTGGTAAGTGGGATCAATACTGCTAAATTCTGTTGACATTTCGGGAGGTAACGATACCCCCTCTACTACCTGAAATGTCAACAGAATCTAATACAAGGGAGTAATATCATGATTCACAGAATTATTCTTACCTCAGTGGTTGTGGTTGTAATGTCTCTCTTACCCATGGCCTCTGCGAGTCCGAGCTTCGCTAGCACCTGCAAAAGTCAGATCGTTCCCGAACTTGTCGACGTATCGGGGCGTTACACACTCATGCTACAGAAACTGGAAGGCCCTTTTTATAGGCGGTACTGGAACACTCTGGACTTTCGTTACAGTAGCGTTGATCCTTTCAAATCATTGTGTAGTGGTAACTACCGTGTGCAGATCGTCATTCGTTCGGGCTGGCATAATTGCCTTGCCGCCCAATTTAGAACCGCAACTAGCAATATTGGCGTGAATGGCGATGAACGAACCTATCAAGCGTATTGCTATAGTTGATTGTTTGTAGATGCAGTAAACGCGGTGGTAACGTGAGACTATCTCAGATCCCTGATTTCATGCCCGATTTACTGATGACGTGGTTAGAATTAGGGCAATGTTGATGTGAGCAAAACTGCATTCTCTGGCAAAACGATTAAAATTAGCCGGTATGAGATAGTCTCACTGTACCATCCGTAAATTCCCGAATCATTTTAAAGGTTATGAGAGATTGTTGCGTTTTATGGCGGCTGGTGATACGAATGTTTGTTGAGTTCCTGACTGCTCAGTCCGCTAGACTGGACTGCGTCCCTCGCATCTGCTCAAACCCCCGATAGACCAAATCCAGCACCAGCCGCTCAAATCCCTTGCGCGTCTGTTCCTTCGTCAGTACCTGCTCGGCCATAGACTGGTAGTTGTCCAACCCTTCGATAATCGTATCCGTGAAGACCGTGGAGAAGTCGCCCAGGGCGAACTGCTCTTTGTTGTTGTGGGCGGCCTGTTTGGAGAGGGTGTCGTTCTCCAATAGCTTGTCGGTGATGTGGCGGGCATAGGTGAGCAGGTCGGCGTCGGTCAGCTCACCGGCGAAAAGCTCGTTCATCTGGGCGATGACTGCGGAAAGCTGGGCCATCTCTGGTTCGTGGGGGGCTGCCGTGCCGATGTCTGTGGGCGGCGCAAGTTTGTACTCTGGGCCGTCTTCGCCCAGCTTGAGTTGACGCTTGCCCAGGTCTTGCAAGCGGTAATGGGTCAGCTCCACAGTGGAGAGGTCGATGGGCTGGCGCTGACTGTCCATGCGCAGCCAGGGTTGCAGGTGTTTGAAGAAGACGTTGTGCTTCTCCAAGTCCGTGTCGCTGTACTCGAAAATCTGGGAGAGAAACTCATAGGCGCGCACAAAGCTGCCCACATCTTTGCGAAAGATAGTCAGGGCGTCCAGTTCGGTTTTGTCGTTGGCTTCCTGGGCGCTGGCCAACCGGTGGCGGAACCTGTCCACCGCCGGGGCAATGTGGGCCTGTAGCTGCTTCTGTGTGCCGCCGGGGGTGAAGTAGGCCAGGGCAAAGGCTTCCACCTCCGAGCCGGTGTAGATGCGGGCCGCGTCCAGTTTGCTGTGCAGGTCGTGGATGATATTGGGATCGGAAACGTCGGAGAGTTCAGCGGTGCGGTAGTAGGGGGCAAAGGCGGCCAGAATCTCTTCGGGCTTGTTGACAAAATCGAGCACGAAGGGGTCAGGTTTGCCCGGGTAGATGCGGTTGAGCCTGGAAAGGGTCTGCACGGCGGTGACGCCCGCCAGCCGTTTGTCTACATACATGGCCGTCAATAGCGGCTGGTCAAAGCCGGTCTGGTATTTGTTGGCGACGATCAAAATCTGGTAGAGGTCGGTGTCAAAGGCTTCCCGCATCTCCTGGCCTTTGATGCCGGGGTTCATATTGGCTTCGCTGAAGGGGTCTGGGCCGCTCTCCCGGTCGTGGACTTCGCCGGAGAATGCCACCAGACTTTGCAGCCCAGGGTAGCCCTGCACCCGGATGTAATTGTCCATGGCCAGCTTGTAGCGCACGGCCTCTTTGCGGGAGGCGGTGACGACCATCGCTTTGGCGTGGCCGCCCAGATAGCCGGCCATGCGCTCCCGGAAGTGCTCCACAATCACCGCTACTTTCTGGTCGATGTTGTGGGGGTGAAAGCGCACCCAGCGGGCCAACTGTTTGAGACCCTCGCTCTTGTCCACTTCGGCGTCGTCGTAGTCCCGGCCATTGTGGGCCAGGCGATAGGCCAGCCGGTAGGAGGTGTAGTTCTTGAGCACGTCGAGGATGAATTTCTCCTCAATGGCCTGCTGCATACTGTAGACGTGGAATGCGGCCGGGATGCCGGCGGGAATGCCGGTTGCGCCGGGCCGCCCGAAAAGTTCGATGGTTTTGGCTTTGGGCGTGGCGGTGAAGGCAAAAAAGCTGATATTCTCCGGCTGTTTGCGGGCCTGCATAGCCGCCACCAGCATATCTTCTGCGCTGACCTCCTCACCCTCGGCGATCTGCTCGGCGGTCAAGACCCGCTTGAGCATTCCCGCGGTCGCCCCGGTCTGGGAGGAGTGGGCTTCGTCGGCGATGACCGCAAAGCGGCGCTGACGCAAGGAGACCTGGCTTTGGATGGCTTCCAGAATGAAGGGGAAGGTCTGGATGGTGACGATAATAATCGGCTTGCGCTCGGTCAGGGCCTCCACCAGTTGGGTGGACTTGACGCCCTGATCGGTGATGGGCACGACCAGCCCCTGTTTGTGCTCAAACTGGTAGATCGTATCCTGCAACTGCTTGTCCAGCACTGTGCGGTCGGTGACCACAATCACACTGTCAAAAATCTTCTGGTCGCCGCTGTCGTGGAGGGTAGCCAGCCGGTGGGCCAGCCAGCCGATGGAGTTGGATTTGCCTGAGCCAGCCGAATGCTGGATGAGATATTTGTGTCCCGCGCCCTCGGCCTGGGCCGCGGCCAGCAGAGTCGTGACCGCCTTCCACTGGTGGTAGCGGGGGAAGATCATCCGCTCGACGGTGACTGTGCGCCCGCCCTCGTCTTCTTTGCTCTTTTGCTCCAGATGGACAAAACGGCCCAGAATGTCGAGCCAGGCTTCCCGCTCCAAGACCTGCTCCCACAGATAGGCGGTGCGGTAGCCCTTCGGGTTGGGCGGGTTGCCCGCGCCCTGGTCGTGGCCCAGATTGAAGGGCAGAAACTCGGTCTGTGACCCGGCCAGCCGGGTCGCCATATAGACTTCATCGCTGCTGACGGCAAAATGCACCAGTGCCCGGCGCTTGAAGGCGAGCAGGGGTTCTTCCTGGCGGCTTTGGGGGTCTCTGGGCAGCCGGTCTGTCCTGTACTGGCGGATGGCGTCGGCGATGGATTGGGTGAAGTCGGTCTTTAGCTCCAATGTGGCGAGGGGGATGCCGTTGACAAAGAGCACCAGATCGATGCTGTTTTCGTTGTGGCGGCTGTAGCGCACCTGGCGCACCACCCGGCAGCGCACCTGCTGATAGCGGGCCTGGGTCTCCGGGTTGAAGCTGTGGCTTGGCTTGAACTGGCAAAGCTCGAAGCGGGCGTTGCGGTCTTTGAAACCGTGGCGCAGCAGGGAGAGGGAGCCGTCTTTGTCCATCAGCTTGGCCACCCGTTCGATGAGCAGCCGTTCCGTGTCACCGTTGTGCCAGGCGGTCAGCTTCGCCCACTCTTTGGGCTGGGTCTCCTGCAACCAGCCGATGAGATCGTCCGGGTAGAGGGCTAAGCCGCGGTCATAGCGGGCCGGGTCGCCTTCGGCCCAGCCGTGGCTGACCAGATGCGCGACCAATTCTTCCTCGAATTTTATCTCTTTGTGCAGATTCATAGCGGTTTTTAGTCCATCGCGGCCCGTACATCAATTTTACCAGTGACGGCGGCGGAGATCAGGGCGGTGCGGCGCTCTTGAAGCACTGCGATTGCAGAAAGACATTTTCTCTCAACTGCGTCGTACAAATTCAACTTCTGCCCCAAATGGGCAACAATTGCATCCTGCTCAGCACGGGGGGGGAGCGGTGTTTGCATTGTCAGAAAACTGGTTGGATAGAGACGCAAACGGGATTCCCAGACTCCTTTGGAATTGCGCCTAATTTCCACAATGTGGGCAGGGGTTCGATAGAGGTAGTCAAGATACTTGGGGTTGATAAGCGACGAATCTTTGGGCCTGTATACATTATAGGACGGGCTGACCAAACCGATCTGCTCAGATATGCCGAGCGCACCCATATACGCCCACATCGTATTGATGACCAGATCACCTGGCTGGCAGAGTTTGTATCCTTCCAGCGTCTCTGCCATAAACATATTGACATTCTTTTCTGAGCGGGGCGTAATGCCTGTGAGATGAGAAACGCTCAGTAGTTCCTCGTCTCCGGTTGTGCTTCGTTCATTGACTTCACCAAAGAGCCATTGGTTACGTTCTACTCCCCAATGCGCTGGTACTTCCCCCAGCCACTCGATCCCGCTCTCTTTCATCGGCGCATTGGGGTTCAGCCCTCTGGTCACGGCGTGGGAGATGAGGGCCTGGCGCTTCTCCTGCAATGTGGCGATCAGCCGTTCCTGCTTGGCGATGAGGGTGTCGATTTGGGCGGTTTCGTTGTCGAGAAAGGCGGCGATTGCGGTTTGTTCGTCATGCGGTGGCAAAACTGCATGTATTCTAACCAGTTCAGATGTATTGATGGCTGGATAACTGATGCCCGTTGATCGTGCAATGACTTCATGAACCAAATAGCTCGTCTTAGAAGGTGTTTGAAAAGTTTTGCGCAAGGTATTGGCAATCAAGATACAGTCTGACGTGCGAGACGACGGACCATAACATGAACCATAGCGGCGTAAAGCATAGATTCAGAGGTCTCTGACAAGACTTCATACTCCTTACTGAGGCGGCGATAGTTGCTGAACCAGGAAAAAGTGCGTTCGACAACCCAGCGGCGAGGTAGAAGGACGAAACCCGAGGCATCATCGGGGCGTTTGATCACAGTAAAAAGCCAACCGGCCAATCGTTGAACCCATTTGCGCATAGGTTCGCCATTGTAACCACCATCCGCCCAGATAAGGGAGAGTCGGGAAAAGCCTTTCTGATGGGCGCGCTGCAGGAGAATTTTGCCGCCAGCCTTTTCGGAAATACCAGCGGAGTGAACTAGTACAACCAGAAGTAAGCCCAGAGTATCAACCAGAATGTGGCGTTTGCGTCCCTTCATTTTCTTGCCTCCATCATAGCCTCGGATGCCTTTGATCGCCGTACCTTTCACGGTTTGACTATCGATGATGGCGGCACTTGGTTCGCTTTCTCGCCCTTCTTTCTCGCGTATGGCTGTGCGTAGCGCATCGTTCATCTGTTCCCAGACACCTGCTTTGCGCCACTTATTGAAGTAATAATAGACCGTTTGCCAAGGTGGCAGGTCATGGGGAAGCATCCGCCAACTACATCCGCTACGCAGGACATAGAAAACACCATTCAGAATTTCTTTCATCGGGGTATCTCGTTTGCGTCCACCCGGCTTTGCTGGTGGAATCAGTGGCTCCAGAATGCTCCATTCGTTGGCATTCAAGTCGCTTGGGTAGGCGGTACGGGTCATTTTACTCTCCTCATTGATGCAATACTGCTTGCCGATGAGAAAAATTATACCCATCCCGTTTGTAACTTCCCTTCCATTTTTATAGTTACGGAAAACTTTTCAAACACGTTCTTATTGGATATGCCCCATCAACACAAAGCATTGTAGTTATGTCCACGAAGAGAGGTCAACCAATGATCTACCTTTCCCGCTTGATCCTCAACTTGCGCAACCGCGCAGTACAACGACAGATCGCCAATCCATACCAGTTACACCGCACCGTCATGGCCTGCTTCCCAACCGGCAACGTTGGTCTGGAACGCACAAACGACGCGGCCGCAGGTGTCCTCTTCCGCCTGGAGGAGGACACACAGACCAATCGCCTACCACTGCTAATCCAGTCTACCCAGCCGCCTGACTGGTCCGCCCTGCCCGCGGACTATCTATCACCGCCGGATCCCTTCGACCAGGTGGGGACAAACCCGGCGGTAAAGAGCTTCGATCCGACCCTGTCTACCGGCCAGATGTTCCACTTTCGCCTGCATGCCAATCCCACCAAACGACTGGGCAAATCCTTTGGTCAAGATGCGGGCAAGCGGGTAGGCATTTATGACAGCGACAAACAACTCGAATGGCTACAGCGCAAAGGGGAACAAGGCGGGTTTCAAATTCTTTCGGCTATGTCTGGGCAGGACCAAATCCAGAAAGACAAAATCGAACGCAAGGCCACTGAGAACAATGCCACCCACGAGTTGAAATTTTTGACCGTGCGCTTTGATGGTCTTTTGCAAGTGACTGACCCAGAGCGTTTTGTCGAGACTTTGCGTGCCGGTATCGGCAGCGGCAAAGCCTTCGGCTGCGGACTTCTTTCCATCGCCCCGGTCCGCTGAGAAAAGTCCCCAGCACTTCACGCGCAACAGCGGTCTGATTGTGACGTACCGACCCGCTGGGAAAGAAAGTGCCGGGGACTTTCTCTGACATCTGTCGCATTCTGCATTCCCCATTCAGGAGGTTTTCATGCGCAACCGGGACCTACACATTCTGCCCAAAGTACGGGATGGCCTGGGCTATCTCTATCTGGAACGGGGCAAGATCGAACAGAGCCAGCAGGCTGTCGAGTTCTTCGACAAGGAGGGGCGCACACTGATTCCCGCGGCGTCTCTGGCCTGTCTGCTTCTGGGGCCGGGCACATCCATCACCCACG
>Ga0209573_1001039_pt1 | contig 47248 bp, 31 predicted proteins | sample TNRBio252014_DNA_FD_185870 | JGI IMG/M metagenome (GOLD analysis project Ga0209573, IMG submission 185870) | Wastewater treatment Type I Accumulibacter community from EBPR Bioreactor in Madison, WI, USA - TNR Reactor_6/25/2014_ DNA (SPAdes)... | ecosystem: Engineered > Bioreactor > EBPR >... | reverse complement strand
ATGCCGGTCATTGAGCGGAGCCGAAATGACCGACCACCAGGCATGTTCGTTTCGACTCCGCTCAACGAACGGCCCGGCCTGCTATGCCGGTCATTGAGCGGAGTCGAAATGACCGACCACCAGGCATGTTCGTTTCGACTCCGCTCAACGAACGGCCACCGATAACAGGATAGTTCAGGAGGTGATTTTGAGATCACCACCTGAATTGTCTACGAAGTTTTTTCTTTCCGTGAAATCCGGCTAATCCGCGTAATCCGTGATTCTAACGCCGTTGTCTGAATCACGGATTACGCGGATTTATGGGATTCCACGGATTTTTTCTGGGACAAGTTGGATTGTTGTGGGTTGTGGGTTGTAGGTTGGTTTATGGGTTTATCCAACATCCAACATCAAACATCCAACATCAAAAATCCTTTCCCATCCTTCCGTATCACACATATCCTGGTTCAAAAATCCCGTGCCGGAAAGGGCAGTGTACTCACCGGAGGCTTGGGATGCCGCGCCTGAAGCGCGGCGCGGGGGTGGCCCCACCCCCGTCACGCTTCGCGCGACACCCCCGCGAGCGGGGGATAGGAGGCGCCCGTTGGGCGCTTACGTAGGTTTTTGCTATTGTGGCGTGTACTGCGCGGGTGTTAGTGCAATGAGCAGCGCAACAAGGGGAGTGAAACGAACCCCTCTCTGCCACTCCTATCCCCCGCTTGCGGGGGTGTCGCGCGAAGCGTGACGGGGGTGTGGCCTTCCCGCGCACGCCGAAGGCGGGCCTCCCGTGCCTCCCGTGCCGCAATCGCCGCCTTGCCCCCTGCTGCCCGAGGAGGGCAAGGCCTGGTTGTCTGAATCACGGATTCCGCGGATTTATGGGATTCCACGGAATTGTTCTGGGACAAGTTGGATTGTTGTGGGTTGTGGGTTATCGGTTGTGAGTTATTTTAATAATAAATCAAAAATCCTTTCCCATCCTTCCAAAATCCCCCAAATCCTGGTTAAAAAATCCCCGGCTGGGAGTCGCCTTGCACTCACCCCGATTATTTCCCGGACTGCAAAAAATACTGAAACCCAATCACAAAATCCAGAAAATCGTTGTTATTCACATTTTCGTCTTCTAACCTGAATTTGGAATAATAAAACAAACCCTCTATCGCAATATTGTGTCGCACAAACCAGGCCAGGCCGGCGCCGGCTTTCAGGTTGATATTCAGCTTGTTGGGTTTTTCAGCCTGTAACTGGAAGCGAAAACCGCCGCCGGCTTCTACGAGGGGGTGCAGCCTGCCGTTGCCAAAATAATAGCGCACAAATGGCTCGGGTTCTATTATTTGGTTGTTTTCGGCAATGGCGAGGGTGAGGGCGCCGCCTACGGCCAATTTATTGATTAAAAAATACGCCACACTAGGGGTTATCGAAAAATACCAGTCGTCATACACCCCTATATTTAACCAGCCGCCGTCGCCGCTAAGGCCGATCTGCATGGCGCCTTTTTCCAAAAGCGGCGCTATCTGTTTGTCTTCTTCGCTGCGGCGCTCTAGGTAGGCTTGTATGCCCAATTCAAGCTGCACATCCTGATTAGGCTTAAACTCGCCGTATTCGCCGGCATAACCCAACGTGCCTTCCAGTGCCAAACCCGGCGCCAGGAAAAAAGCTACGCCGCCACCGGCGTCAGCCGTGTAGCCATCTCCACGCACTTGCTGGCCGGTGTAACGAAAATACACGTGCTGCCATCCCGGACTTGCATACACAAATGGCCGCCATTTTTGCGCCGGAGTGCCCAGGTAATAGCGGCCGAAAGGCCTCAGATAAACAAGGGTGTTATAAATCTCATCGTTTAGATAGCTGTAGTACCCCACGGCTTCCAGGCCCAAAACCCACCGATCAGAGAGGAAATACCCCGCTTTGATGTAAGGCGAGGCGAAAAAATTGCGATCGGTACCGTCAAGGTTGTGACTGATCAACCCACTGCCATCAATGAGCCAGGCGCCACGGCCGGGACTGTTTTGCGAAAAGCTGGATAAGGAGAAGACAAGAGATGCACCAATCAGTGCAAAAGTGCGAAGTGTTTTCATGGGCTTATGATTTTCAGCCCAATTTAGGGAATATTCAGCAATTTATGCGTCTGCAGACTCAATCGCCATTGGGGGTGTTGCAGGCAATAGTCGAGCGCGAGTTGGGTATTGCTTTCGCGAAAAGGCCCGTCCATGGGTTGCAAAAAGAAATGAGAAAAATTGAGGTGGGTGTATTTTTCGGGTTCTGCGCCGGACTGGGGGTATACCAGTTTGAGTTCGTGGCCGCTTAAATGCACCAACTCCGTATTGGCCTTGGGACTCATACAAATCCAGTCGATGCCGGCGGGGACGGCGATGGTGCCGTTGGTTTCTACGGCGACTTCAAAGCCTGCCTCGTGAAAGGCGTCGACAAGGGCTTCGTCGAGTTGGAGCAGGGGTTCGCCGCCGGTGCATACCACGTAAGGGCGGCCGATGCCGAGGTCGGTAGGCCATAGCGAAGCTACCTTGGCGGCCAGTTCCGGGGGAGTAGCATAGCGCCCGCCGTGGAGTCCGTCCATGCCCCAGAAGTCGGTATCGCAAAACTGACAGATGGCCGTGCTGCGGTCTTCTTCCCGGCCGCTCCAGAGGTTGCAGCCGGTAAAGCGGCAAAAGACGGCAGGGCGCCCGCTCTGGGCGCCCTCGCCTTGCAGGGTATAGAATATTTCTTTGACTTTGTAAGCGGACATACATTTACCATTCTACCATTATTCCGATGCTGGGTAACACTGTGCCCTGTGCGTCGTTGATGGTTTTGATGCGGTAGCGCTGTTGTTCGATGGGCGCTTCCGGGTTTTCAATGATGGCGCCGCCGATGGGTTGGCCGTTTTCATCAAGGGGGCGATCCAGGATGAGCTGGTCGTTGCCTATGGCGTTGCCGGTTATGTTTTCTATATCCAAATACAAATTAAGGCTCCATTTGTTGAAATACCACCTTTTATCTACGCGAAGGTCGATGGCGTTGCCGGCGTCGCTGCGCAGGGTGTTGAGCCTGTCGAAATTGCGGATGCCGCCGCCGTTGACGTCCCAGTTGAGTACCAGACTGGAAGCGTCGCTAAACGGCGTGGCCGGCAGTCCCGACTGAAAGCGCCAGTTGATGCCTACTTCCCAGTCGCGTTTGAATTTTTTACCAAAAACGACATTTACGATATGCCGCGCATCCCAAGATGATGGTATGTATTTGCCGTTTTTGTCTTCAAATTCACTCCAACCCAGCGTATACGACAGGATGCCGTAATAGCCTTTGTAAAGGCGCTGCTGGAATAAAAATTCGAGGCCGTAGGCGCGCCCTTTTGAGCGGGGAATAGCCGGCTCGTTGCCCAATACCCCGAAATCGGCGCCGAGGTTGGCCAGCGTCAGGCTGTCGCGCAGCAAAAACGGGTAGTTGTCGTACATTTTGTAATACCCCTCTACGGTAAAACGCGAACTGGCGGCGGTATTGAATTCGATGCCGCCCACGAGGTGGGTATTGCGGATGTATTTGATGCCGTTGTCGCGGTTGATCAGCCGGTCGTCTTCGCGGTAACCCAACACCGTAAGCGGCGGCAACTGGTGGTAGATGCCGGTATTGAAGTTGAGCGACAGCCGGTCGGTGAGCGAGTAGGCCAGCGAAAATCGCGGCGACAAAGAGATGAGCGGATTGCTCATCTCTTCAGAGTAGTTGTTGGCGTCGGCGCGTATACCTGCCGATAACGACAGGCGTTCCTGCAAAAATTTGCGGCTCAACTGCCCAAAGAAGAAGTATTTGTGCAATTCGATGGCCGACTTAAAGTCTATGGTTTGTGGACCGGCAGAAGTGAAGATGCGGTTGAAGGTGCGGTTGTTGTATTTCAAAAATTCATAACCTATACCGTAGTTGTATTTGTAATCACCCACTTTGCCGGTATTTTCGATGCGCAGCTTGTTTTCGATTTCCTGCGAGCGGTAGCGCAGGAGGAGGTTGTCTTCTGTGCTTTCGTCGTTTTTGAAATACTTTTCGGCTTCGTTGTTGAGCATGCTGCGGCTGAGCACAAAAGTAAAAAAACCGGCCTGGCGGTAGCGTTTGTAGACGAGTCCGTTGGTGTAATTCCACTGGGGCGACACGGGTAGGCGGTCGAGTAGGTATTGCTGTTCTTCGGTTTCGTTGGCTTCGAGGTTGAGCGCAAACTGGTCGATGGCGCCCAGCCCGATAAACGTGATTTCGTTGTGCTCGTCAATGCGGTGTTTGATTTTGGCCTGGAAGTCGTTGTAGGTGGGCAGAAAGGGCAGCCCGAGCGTTTTAAACAAAAATTGCAGGTAAGAGCGCCTGGCCGAAACCAGGTAGGTCGTTTTTTTGCCGATGGGGCCTTCCAGTGTGAGGCCGATGTCGGAGGCGCCCACCATGAAGTTGCCGCCGAGGCGGTCGCTGCGGCCGTCGCGTTGTTTGAAGTTGAATACTGAGCTCAGTGCATTGCCGCGGCCCGCCGGGAAGGCGCTGCTAAAAAAGTCGACCTCGCGGATAAAATTGACGTTGATGAGCCCTACGGGCCCTCCCGATGACCCCTGCGTGGCAAAGTGGTTGATATTGGGCACCTCCACGTCGTCGAGGAAAAAGCGGTTTTCGTTGGGCGCGCCGCCGCGGATGATGAGGTCGTTGCGGAAGGAGGCGGAGGTGGTCACACCGGGCAGCGATTGCACTACCCTCGATATGTCGCGGTTGCCGCCGGGGTTGCGCTGTATCTCCGCCACGCCGATGGTGCGCAGCGATACGGGGCTTTCTTCGGTTTTGCGGAAGGGCGAGGCCTGCACCACCACTTCCTGCAATTGTTCGGCGCTTTCTTCCAGTTCGAAATCCACTACCGCGGGTTTGGAATTGGTGACCTGTACTTCGAATTCGGTAACCTCGTTGAAGCCCAGGAAGCTGACTTTGATATCGTAAAGTCCGGGTGTTAAGCCGGTGATTTCGTAGTTGCCCAGGTCGTCGGTGGTGGCGCCCTGGTCGGTACCTACCACGATCACGTTGGCAAAGCCGATGGGGTCGTTGTTGATGCCGTTGGTCACACGGCCTTTGACGATGCCGGCTTGAGCCGTGACGCTGCCGGCGGCTATCAGTAATAAAGTTAGTAATCCGTATTTTTTCATGTCTGGTTGATTAATCTGGGGTAAACAATCGGGGGGGCGTTTTGATTAGCAATTCAACTTTTTTTTGTAAATTGATCGGCATTGGTAAGCATTTGCATAATTGTCATGAAAAGTGTTATATTTGAATACAACCTAAATTGTAAAGGGATGGAGTCAATGTTATTAAAACTAAAAGGGGCTGGTCAAATTGGGATAAAGGAATTTCTGCAGTTATTCAACCAGTTTTCAAAAGAAGAACAACTGAAAATTGCTGAGAAAATAGCTTCGCAGACATTTGCAGATCAATGGGCCGTTTTGGATGAAGAACTACTTGATACAGAAGAGATCACTGAGGCTGAGGTCGTAAATGAAGTAAGAGCAGTTCGATATGGCAAGAAGGAAGCGTCTTAAAATTATATTGGATACCAATTGGTACATTAGTGCTTCTATCAACCGAAACTCCAGGCGAGTATTATATGGATTGCTTACAAATGAAAAATTAACTATATTTTATTCAAGGGAGCTTTTATTTGAATTTGAAACGGTTATCTCAAGAAAAAAGTTTGAAAAGTATATTCGTAAAGACCAGGTTAATCGGTTCATGAATCTCGTAATGAGTAAGCTAAAGCTGGTAACAATCAAGACATTTGTCCGGCTTAGTAGAGATCTTGATGATAATTATCTTTTATCTATGTCCCTGGACTGTGATGCCGATTACTTAATTACAGGTGATCCCGATTTACTTTTGCTCCACCAATTTGGGAAAACCAAAGTGGTTAATATGTCAGAATTTCTAAAAGTAATCGAATAAATGCCTGTGTCTAACCGTATGATTGTATATAACCTTCTCTTTTTGCTGCTCTCATTTTCCGGATTGCAAAGTTGTAATTCGCTCCAAGTGCAAATGCAGAGCAAAATTTCCGGCAAAATCACCTTACACCTCGACTGGAAACCGGTTCTCTACCTGGTGCAACCCCGTAGTTTTTCGGAGATAAATGCCAATTACGCCGGAGTGGTAGTGGATAGCGCGGTAATTAACCAGGACGGTAGTTTTTATTTTAAAAATTTACCCAAAAGCGAAAGGCCTGAATTGTATCTTATTGAAATACAACGCCAAAGCTCGCGTTTTGCCAATAAGCTTGAAGACGACAGCATCTTGTCAGCCAATTATATGCCGGTTTTGGTGAAACCGGGCGAAGACATATCGATTACGGCCCAATCCGATCGCTTTCAGGCTGGTTTTTTTATAAAAAATCCATCTGCTGATAACAGGTCTCTGATGTTGTTGCGGGATGTGCGTCATATGGCTTTCGCCAAATGGCAATCGGTTATAGCGGCTATTGACAACGATGAACACGCCATTATAGAACAGGAAAAAGCCCTGCTTGAATTTCAACAACCCCTGATGGCATTCGCCGATAGCACAAAGTCGGTATGGGCTGCATTGGCAGCTATCCGCTGGGTGAGCCCTTCCAACGACTTCGAGCGCGTGCCCGAGTTTCTGCATCGCCAGTGCGGGCGCTGGTCAGGCCAACAAGCTGAGATGCCATTTGTCAGGCAACTGTGCGACCAGGCAGGCGCTGAAAAACTGCCCGTGCTGGTCGGCGATAAAATCCCCGATTTTCCGCTGCCAACCCAGGCCGGCGATACGGTGGCTTTGAAAAGTCTGTCAGGAAAGAAATTGACGATCCTCGATATCTGGGCCTCCTGGTGCGCCCCCTGCCGTCGCGAAAACCGCGAGGTGTTGGCGCCGCTCTGGGACAATTACCGCGATAAGGGCCTGCAAATCATCGGCTATTCTATCGATAGCGGCGATAAAGCCTGGGAAAACGCTATCGCCAAGGACGGCGCCGTGTGGCCTCAAACCTCCCACCTCACCGGCGACGAAACACCCCTGATGGACGCCTTCCGCATCCGCACGATTCCTGCCAATTTTATCCTGGATAAGGATGGCAAGGTGCTGGCGAAGAACCTCCATGGCGAGGAGCTCCGGAGGTTTGTGGAAGACTTCCTGGCAGACTAGGCGACTGTACGACTGTACGACTGTACGACTGTGCGACTGTACGACTGTACGACTGTACGACTGTACGACTGTATGACTGTACGACTGTACGACTGTACGACTGTACGACTGTACGACTGTACGACTGTATGACTGTACGACTGTATGACTGTACGACTGTATGACTGTATGACTGTATGACTGTATGACTGTATGACTGTATGACTGTATGACTGTGCGAACATAAACGTACAAGATACGTGAAGTTCCCCCGATCGTAAAGTCCTAAAGTCGTATAGTCGTACAGTCGTAAAGTCCTAAAGTCGCTAAGTCTTCTTCTTCCCTCCTCCGCTGCGTTCCAGCACCAACACCGCTAGCGGCGGCAAATTGACCGAAATTACGTAGGGCCTGCCGTGTTTGGATTCTTTTTTTGCTTTCACAGAAGCGGCGATCGCATAACCGCTGCCGCCGTAGGTCTTATCGTCGCTGTTGAGCGCGATTTTCCAGGTACCTCCTGCGGGTACTCCCAGTTCGTAGCCTTCGCGAACCACCGGCGTGAAATTGCAGACCACCAGTACAGGTTTATTGGCATTAGCGCCTTTGCGCATGTATGATAAAACGCTGTTGCTGTGATCGTTGTGTTCTACCCATTCAAAACCTTCGGGCGCAAATTGCTTTTCGTACAGCGCGGGTTGGTGGGTATAATAATGGTTGAGCGCTTTTACCCATTCTTTCATACCCTTGTGTACGTCGTATTGCAGCAGCCACCAATCGAGGCCTTTTTCGAGGCTCCACTCGCTGGTTTGGGCGAATTCGCCGCCCATGAAGAGCAGGCGCGTGCCGGGGTGGGTAAACATATAGCCGAAAAGCGTGCGCAGGTTGGCGAATCGCTGCCATTCGTCGCCGGGCATGCGGCGGATCAGCGAGCCTTTGCCGTGCACTACTTCGTCGTGCGAGAGGGGCAACATGAAGTTTTCACTAAAAGCATATACAATGCTGAATGTGACCATGTTGTGGTGAAAACGCCGGTGAATGGGGTCGTTTTTAAAATAATTGAGCGTATCGTGCATCCAGCCCATCATCCATTTCTGGCCGAAGCCAAGTCCGCCGGTAAAGACCGGGCGCGAAACGCCGCTCCAGGCTGTCGATTCTTCGGCGATGGTGATCGCGTCGGGGAATTCTTTGTAGACGGTTTCGTTGAATTCTTTGAGGAAGGCGATGGCCTCCAGGTTTTCATTGCCGCCGTAGATGTTGGGGATCCACTCGCCTTGCTTGCGCGAATAGTCGAGGTATAACATCGAAGCCACGGCGTCCACGCGAAGTCCGTCGGCGTGGTATATGTCGAGCCAAAATAAAGCATTGGAAATCAAGAAGCTGCGCACTTCGTTGCGGCCGTAGTTGTAAATGCAGCTTTTCCAGTCGGGGTGGAAGCCCAGGCGTGGGTCGGCGTGGTCGTAGAGGTGGGTGCCGTCAAAGTCGGCCAACCCGTGGGCGTCGCTGGGGAAGTGCGAGGGCACCCAGTCGAGCAACACCCCGATGCCGGCCTGATGGAAGGCATCCATGAGGTACATGAAATCCTGCGGGGTGCCGAAGCGACTGGTAGGCGCAAAATAGCCGGTGGTCTGGTATCCCCACGACGGGAAATAGGGGTGCTCCATCACGGGCATAAATTCCACGTGGGTAAACTCCATTTCTTTCACATAACTCACCAGTTCGTCGGCCAGTTCGCGGTAGCTCAGCGATTCGGCGCCGCCGGCGCGTTTGCGCCAGGAGCCGATGTGGACTTCGTATACCGAAAACGGCTTGTCGAGGGCGTTGACGGCCTGGCGGTTTTTCATCCAGGCCGAGTCGTTCCACTGGTATTCGAGGTCCCACACGATAGATGCCGTATTGGGCGGGATTTCCCAGAAAAGGGCGTAGGGGTCGCCTTTTTGCAGGCGTCGCCCGTCGCGGGCGTGGACGTGGTATTTGTACAATGCCCCTTTGCCCACGCCGGGGATATAGCCTTCCCAGATGCCGGAGCCGTCCCAGCGGGGGTTGAGCGGATGCGTATGGCGGTTCCAGCCGTTAAAATCGCCGATTACCGATACCGCCTGTGCATTGGGCGCCCACACGGCAAAATAGGCGCCATGCTGCCCGTCCAGTTCTATCGGGTGGCTTCCCAACTTCTGGTAGAGGCGGAAGTGTTTCCCCGCTTTGAACAGGTTGATATCGAATTCAGTGAAAAGACTGTAGGTGATTACGTTAGCCATCGTTTGTCGATTATGGGTACGGCCGGTATAGGCGCAGGTGCAAAAATGGGGAACGGAGGTGAAAGTACAAAGAGATGAGGGAAAAGTTGTCGGTTATGGGTTATCAGTTGTCGGTTCTTTGTGAATAGTAGTCGAGAACTGACAACCGACAACCGACAACTGACTACATTTATGCTATATTTGTTTATCTTTCTTCACCAAAACACCATTCCTATGCTCATTTTCGCCATTGCGATTGTTGTACTGGCAATAATTATAGTTGGCATGTATAACGGGCTGGTACGCCAGCGCAACAAAGTAGACGAAGCCTGGGGTAATATACAGGTACAACTCAAACGCCGCTTTGATCTCATTCCCAACCTGGTAGAAACCGTAAAAGGCTATGCTACCCACGAAAAAGAGACTTTCGAAAGATTGGTGCAAGCCCGCAACTCCGCCTTGCAAGTGCCCACTGACGATGTAGGCGCTCAAGGACCCGCTCAATCTATGGTATCCAGCGCCCTGCGCTCGGTGCTCGCCGTGGTGGAAAATTATCCGGAATTAAAAGCCAACGCCAATTTCCAGCAATTGATGAGTTCGCTATCGGAAGTAGAAGACAACCTGCAGATGTCGCGCCGCTACTACCAGGCCACGGTGCGCGATTTTAATAATAAATGCGAAACCTTCCCATCCATGGTTATAGCAGGTCTTTTCAACTTCAAGCGCCGCCCGTTCTTCGAACTGGAAAACCCCGAAGAAGCTGAAAATGTACAGGTGAAATTCTAAACCATGCGGAAATTCCTTCTCTTATTGGTTTTGGGGCTATTCGGGCAACGCCTGGCTGCCGAAGCTTTTTATATCGATAAATACGACATCCGCGTACACCTGTCCAACGACGGCGTGCTGGATGTGGTAGAAACCATCGACGTCGTTTTTACCGAAGAGCGGCACGGCATCATACGCAATATGCCTTTCCGGTATTACAACGAGGCCATTCCCAATGGCGAACAGGCCCGGCGCGCTTACAAGGGCAACGGGGAGATTACCCTTTTTTACAAAGACTTTCAGGTCGACGACTGGCAATTTGAAAGCTACAAAGAAGGCGATTACGAGGTGCTGCGCATCGGCGATCCCGACGAAACCGTCGACGGCGCCCAGCGCTTTGTCATCCGCTATAAGGTGTACAATGTGGTCAGCTTTTTTGATGACTTCAGCGAATTGTACTGGAACCTCATCGGTCAGGACTGGGATGTGCAGATCAATGCCGCCACTTTTCGCGTGGAGTGGGACAAGCCCATCCCCGCCAAATACGAGGTGCGCCATTTTGTGTCCAGCGGATATTACGGCCGCACCGGCGGCAACGTGGAATACCGCCTCGATCCCAGCCGCCGTTTTCTGGAAGGCAAGACGACCAGCATGCTCGGCGCACATGAGGGATTGACCGTAGGCGTTTCTTTCCCCAAAGATTTCCTCCAACTGGCGCCCCTGCCGCCCGAAGCCATCGCCAAACGCGTGGTCATCCGCCGCCACGATACCGAAATTGACATTCAAAAAAACGGGATATCGAAAGTCAGGGAGGTATTTCAAATAAAAGTACTGAACGATGCCAAGCGCTGGAACCGGCATTTTTACCCCTATATCGATGGTCTGCCCACCGGCTTTTACAACCTGGCCGGCGGTAGGTATCGCTATGCCCTGCGCAACCTGGAAGTGGCCGGCGGCACGCGTTGCCAAAGGGGGAGTGGCGCCTGCGTAAAACTCGACCAACTCGACGACGAGGGCGTGGCCACGATCATCATCACCTACGAACTCTACGGCAACCTGCTGGCCGACGGCGATAGGCTGCTTTTTCAACACCCCGCACCTCTCAGCTTCGAAGAACCAGTCTTGCGCAAAAGCCTGCATATCACCTGGCCCGCCGGCGTCACCGACGTCGATTTCAATGCCTATGTCGACAATAACGAGCAGCAGCGCGATCAAATCGACGTAAAAAAGGTGGGCTCTCACGCCGCCGAAGCTGTCATCACGGCTTATCCGTTTATGGAACCCGGCCACTCGCTCGAATTCGACCTGGCAGTCCCCGGCGACGCTATCTCTGCCAGTCCGCCTTTTGCGTATACCCAGGCTCTGTGGTGGGTTAACAACAAATTCCTATTTCTTCCTTTGCTTATTATCGGCTTGCTTTACGCAATATGGGATCGCTGGGGCCGCGACGAGCACAGCACGCGTATGGTACACTACTATCCGCCCGCTGACCTGCCGCCTTCGGAGGCAGGCATCATCATCGACGACAAGTTGCACGACCGCGACCTGCTGGCGCTCATTCCGTATTGGGGCGCACACGGATTGATAGAAATTACAGAACTGGAAAAGAAATTCCTCAGCAGTAGAAATTACGTGTTTGAGGTAAAATCATCGTTACCCGCCGACAGGCCGGCCTACGAGCGCACGATGTGGACGGGTCTTTTTGGTTCCAATCCCGATATCGGCCAGAAAACGGAGTTAAAGAATTTGCGCGATAAGTTTCACGTGCATTTTACTAAAGCCAAAAAACAACTCGAACAGCGCATCAACGAGCGTTCATTTTACGTGCCGCGTTCGCGCGGCGCAGGCGTGTTGATAATGTCTTTGGGGATTATTGCCTGCGGAGTAGGTGTGTTGGGCTTAGTTGTGGCCCTGCTAACCGGCGACGACGTCGTCAGCCGCGAATTCGGCATCGGCGTGTTGGTCAGCGCGATTGCTATGATAGGTTTTGGTATTAAAATGCCCAAAAAAGCTCCGATGGGCCTGGAAGCATACCGGCAGGCCGACGGCTTCAAAATGTTCGTCGAAGAAGCTGAAATGCCCCGCCTGGAGGCTTTTCTGAAAGAAGATCCCCATTATTTCGATAAAACGCTGCCCTACGCCATCGTGTTCGACAGGGTAGAAGCCTGGGCTGATAAATTCAAAGACCTCGCCGTGCCCCCGCCCAGTTGGTACCACGGCGACAGCTCGCGGCCGTTTTCTACTATTATCTTTACCAATCAACTCAGTAATGCCATGCAATCGGCCGGCAGTACATTTGTGAGTACGCCGGCGCCAAAAAGCAGCGGCGGCAGTAGCTTTGGCGGCGGCGGTTTTTCCGGCGGCGGCTTCGGCGGCGGCGGGGGAAGTAGTTGGTAGTGAAACCAGGTTATTCGGTTATTTGATCATTCGGTTATGCCAAGATCAAAAATATAATCATCAACGAGCTGAATCACCAAATATCAGTACTTGTCTTCCGCTATTTCCCCTACTCTAGCCCCAGTATCCACTCCTGGCCGGTATGGGTGTCAAGCAGTGAAATTCGCCGATATGACACTAGCGAGTCCGGGTTTACATAAATGTATTCTGTCCTGGTAGTTAATAATTTACCACTGCTATCAGGTGCGCCTGACACCGAATTATAGCGCAAAATATCACAAGGAGTAGCTTTAATGGTGGTTATATGACCAGTTAGAATATTAGCGGTATGAATACCTTTAGTATTACTCCATACTATTGTTTCATCATCTAACCAGCTAATTGATAAGGGAATACGAAATGGCTCATAATCAGTATACGGAGTAAACTGCCAATTTTCAAGATTAATAACGCCAATAGAATGGCTATTTTGGCTATTGATATACCCCCAAACGGCTAAGCGATGATTTTTGTAAGCTCCCATTCCTATAGAAAAAGGAATTGTATCAAAAATCTCTCCATCCGTGTTTAATATTAAGTTAATATTATTATGTTTCGCATGAATTGCCAATCCATCATTTATCCAAAAGTAACTGGCGAATAGAATTGAATCGTTTAATTGTTTCAGGCTATCACCGTCACTTTTGATCATATATAAAGCCCCGCCTTCTCTACTAAACAATATCCAATCATCGGCTCCCCATTGAGGGTAATTGATGCTCTTTGCGGAAATAACTAATTTATTATCTCCAGTACAAAGATTTACATTTTGTATACGCACTTCCCCTCCATAATAATCACCTGCTAAATATGCGAATTTATCAGGGTCAAAAGGGCAATAATGAGGAGTTTGCATAATTGGCCAATGAGTAGTAGCATCAACAAATCCAATTGGGGATATAGGCAATTCAAAACAAGTATCCGGCGGCGCAGGCGTCCAAGTAATTGCTGAATTACATGGATCGATGAGGTCTTCCTGAGACTCCCATTTGCAAGAAAAAATGCTCAAAAAAACTAATGGAACTATCCATGTTAAGTTATTATTAGTTGTCATAGCTTGATCAATTTCGTAGTATGATAAAAACGATCAGATACTAATGTACAGAAATACACGCCAGGAACAAGATGTTGAAAACCAATTGTTTGTGTGTATTGGCCAGAGGGCTGGGGCACGTAATCAATGCTGTACACAAGCTGCCCGCCGGCATTGAAAATAGCAAGCGATACTGAAGCAGCTTGCTCTAGCTCGTAACTAATTTGAACTTCGTTCTTTGCCGGATTGGGGTATATTTTTATTGGCAACTGAGCCTTTTCCGGTTCCCGTTGGGAACTGATAACAACCGGCCCCATAAAGTCGGAAGGCGCACTGGCCAACAGGCTGAATTTCAACTTCGGCGGCCCGGTGAAGTAGGTTGGGAAAGTCAATACCTCCTCGGGAAAAATAGTATCTAATGTACAGCCCAGATCATTGGGGTCTACAAGAATCTGGTATCCGGCTATGCTTCCTTCCAGATAGCCGTTTTCATAAACGGGTTCCTCGTCAAAAAACAATTCGTTACCCGGTGTGACGATGTATTGTCCGCTTTGGCCGGCGTACACGGGTTCATCCCACAGGCCGGCGGCACTACTGCGCACCCACCAGGCCGGTTTCTCGGGATCGTCCAGGTCTGCCGGTTCTATACCGTATTCAGAGGCGATAGGGATGTTAAAAGGTACATAAACCTTTCGCAAAATAGCGGAGGAGCCGTTGTTGATAATTTCTTCTGTACAAAGATCCTGAAAACCGTTAGTGAGCATAAAAGGGCATTCCGTTTGCCCGTTGCAAACGATATCCTCGTAGAGATAATCGCCCTCAAATTCAAAATGTATCACCCGAAGGTTTTCGTGGTCAGGGTCTATCATTTCCAGCGCCCGCCCGGCGTTGAGGCGGCCCCAGCCGTTGTAGATGTCGTAGCCATTGGGGTAAGTCGGATCTTCCCCACCCTCAATATCAGTAGAACTATACTCCAATAAGCGTTCTATATCTTCCTGTGATAACTCATCGCGCGAGTGCATCATAAGCAGAGCCGCCGTGCCAGTGGCATGAGGTAGTGAGGCAGAGGTGCCGTTAAAAAAGAGATATTCTGTATTACTATTGTTATCTCTAACGGTGGTAAGTATTATGTCACTTGTGCCGGGGGCGATAAAATCCATATCAGCCCCAAACGAAGTTTCGAATGATTCTCCAAAAGAACCATTAATAGGACCTATATTGAGATCATTATTCAAATGCCTACCATCTTTTCCGCTGGCCCCGACACTTATTAGCCAGTTGTCTTTGTACATAGCTGGGTATATGATACGCTCATTGTTGTCGATATTTCCAAAATTTCCCCTGGCTGTCGTTTGAATAACTTCCAGATCGTAAGCCATCTCTATAAGTTCCCTAAGCAGTTTGACGTCAGTTGGGTCAATACTGCTACCGGAGGCATCGTGTACGATTTGGGCTTCTATGCAAAATATGTCCCCCCCATCTGAATGTTCCAAATCGTATTCCATGGCATCCACTAGGGTTACCAGCGACGAATAAGGGCTTTTATAGGTTAAACGGTAACTATTAAGCATAGCGCCCAATTGCCCCGCCTCTGCATCTCCTCCAGCTATGCCGGCTATGCCTTTTTCGTTGTTGCGTCGCGCCGCCATTATACCGGCAGCTCGGGTGCCATGGCCATTTTCAAGATCTAAGGGGGCTACATCTAAATCCACTAACGGAAAATTAGACAGGTCTACCGTGTCATTGCCTGGGGTAAACCACAAAGCCCTTGTGACAACCGACCCGCTCAACCCCGGGCAGCCCTCACACCTCAGGTCTTCGTGGGTAAACTGCACGCCTGTATCGAACTGGGCGATTTTGACCTCCCGGTTCAACCAACTTTCAGCCCCGTCGTCGATGTCCCAGGCCGGTTCGATGTTGATATCCGCGTTATCATATTCCGGGGTATCCCACAACGAATGCTGGTCGTCATAATGGGGATCATTGGCCCCGCTAAGTAGTGAGGCAGTGGGGAACCGAAGGGCATAGTTGGGATGCGCATAACGGATGTAGCGGTAGGGCAGCGAGTCCAGCGCCAGACTCACTGATACAGGGTGCTTTACCTCGGCCTCTCCGATTTCCAGGATAAACGCCGACCACACTCGGGGTATCTGCACACTCTCCCCTGTGCGGCCCGTCAAATGGGTGGTGGTGCTTTTCAAGTGATGGAAAATCTTGACAAGTTTCCACTGACTTAATAGTCCCCCTGCTCCCAAGGTGCTGTCCATCAGGGAAATAAGCGCGGTGTCAGTAATAATCTGCTCCACCCGGCCCCAATTCCGGTCTGGGCTGTCCACAAACGTGGTGTTGACTACGTGAGGCGAAAAGCGAACGATAACTTCGTTGAGGGCATAAGCTGGCAGACTGTCAGGGCCCGGCACATACTCCTCATCGCGTTTGTAGTCTTCGTATTTAATCCACACATAGGTCGGCGTGCCACCTTCGGCGCTTAGGCCGCCTACCAGCGTTTCACCCTCGCCCGTAGCCAGCACGGCGGTGGGACGGTTAAGCCCGGTAGAGTCGCCCGCATAGCTGCGTTCCCACTCGTATTCGCCCTCGCTGTCGTATTTCAGCGTCAGAAAATGGCTAAGGCTTCCCTCGGTCACCTCCCCGGCCACGATCACGTTACCGGCCTCATCACTCACCACGCGCCGCCCGGTGAAACTCCTTCCCGTGGCCGCCAGGCTGCCGTAGGTTTTTTTCCACAGCAAATCGCCATCGTCGCCGGCAAGTTTCAGCGTGGCCAGCGCCGTCTGCTGTCCGCTGCTGTCGAACCCGGCATAGCCCGTAGCCAGTACATCGCCGTTGTCATCCAGGCTTATATTCAGCGCCGCATCGTCAAAGCCGCCGCCGTCAAACGTCACATCCCATATCACATTGAGTGCGGTATCCAATCGGGCGAAAACCATGTCGTAGCCGGTAGTATCCGAGGGTGCGCTGCCGCACACATAGAAATCGCCCTGTTCGTCCCTGGCCAGTCCCAGCGGGCGTTCAAAGTCGATGTCGAAGGCTTCGCGGCGGTAGTTGGGGCCGCTCAGGCCGGTGGGTAGTTTGTAGCGCACCGCGGCGATGTCCCAGGTCGTATCGCTGGAGGCGCTACCCCCGCTGACTTCAATGGTGGTAGCGTTGAGAAAACGAATGGAAACCGGCGCTTCGTCGAGTTGGGCGTAGTCGTAGCGCTTGGCCCAGTGCGCCGTGCCGTTGGCGTATAGCTTCAGGGTCATGAAGTCCATCTGAGTTCCCACTCCCTTGCTGGGGCCGGTTACATACAAATTCTGCGCGCCGTCCACGATCAACGCCGAGGCGTAGTCGTCGCCGTTGCCCGTACCGTTGCGCGTGGCATACCACACCTGATCGCCGTCGTTTTTGTATTTGACGACCAGAAAATCAAAGTGGAGGCTGGAGGCCGAGTAGGCCGCTCCGGCGACGTACACATTTCCGCTGCCGTCGAGTTGAATGGCAACGCCGTAAGAGGCATCTATACCGGTGGCCTGGAATTCCTGATCCCAGACCAGGTTGCCCAGGGAGTCGTGTTTGGTGGTATAGGCCGCGATTTTGCCGTTGGAAAGCCGGGTATTGCCGGTGGTGTAGACATTTCCCGCAGCATCAACAGCGGAGGCCGTCCAGTCAAAGGAAGCAAGCGGTTCGCCAAAGGAGGTATGCCAGACCTTGTTCACCGGGGATTGTGCCAGGGCGTTATACGTAAAAACGAATAACACTGTAATTACCAAATGGGGGGGGGGTAATCCGGTAGATGTGATTCATGGCATGGAATTTAAAGGGGTATGGAGATATAGGGCAATTTAAGGTATTTTGAGGGAATTGTCAAGGCTTAGAAACATGGAGAACTAATATGCCTATAACAGTATATGGTTCTGCGTCAAATATTGAAATAGCTTGTGTTTTCTCAAAATCTGCCGTACTTTTGCCGCCTCAAACGACGAAATCATGATCAGGCGCACTGATATAGCAACCGTGTTAGAAAACCCGGCCATAGGCCAGGAAGTCACCGTAATGGGTTGGGTAAGGGCCTTTCGCTCCAACCGATTTATTGCCTTGTACGACGGCTCCTCTGCAAAAACCTTGCAGATAGTGGTGGACTTCGAGCGGTTTGACGAAAATTTGCTCAAAAAAATAACCTTCCACGCCTGTATCGGCGTTACAGGTCGCCTGCAGGAATCGCAGGGCGCCGGTCAAGCCGTAGAGGTGCTGGCCGACAAGATCGAACTGTGGGGCGCCGCCGACCCAGAGAAATATCCGCTGCAAGCCAAATTCCAGACTATGGAATTCCTGCGCGAGAAAGCCCACTTCCGGATGCGCACCAACACGTTTAGCGCCGTCTTCCGCATCCGCCACGGCATTGCATACGCCATCCACAAATACTTCCACGACCGCGGCTACTTCTATCTGCACGCGCCCATCATCACGGGCAGCGACGCCGAGGGTGCGGGGGAAATGTTCAGAGTAACCACCCTCGACCTCGACCACCTGCCGCGCACCGAAAGCGGCGAAGTCGACTTCGAAGCCGATTTCTTCGGCAAGGCCACCAACCTCACGGTATCGGGGCAGTTGCAGGGCGAAATCGGCGCACTGGCCCTGGGCAAGGTGTATACTTTCGGCCCCACCTTTCGGGCCGAAAACTCCAACACTACCCGCCACCTGGCTGAATTCTGGATGATCGAACCCGAAATCGCGTTTTTTGATATCGAAGACAACATGAACCTGGTAGAGGATTTTCTTAAATACCTCATCAGATTTGTGCTCGACAACTACGCCGACGACCTGGCCTTCCTCGACCAGCGCATCGCCGACCTGGAGAAAAATATGAAAACGGAGGACCGCCGCCCGATGCCCTTGGTGGAAACCCTTCGTTTTGTGGTCGACAACGAATTTGAGCGCATCACCTATACCGAGGCCATCCGCCTGCTGCGCGATTCCAAAGAATTCAAAAAAGACCGCTTCGAGTTTACGCCCGAGTGGGGCAAAGACCTGCAAGCCGAACACGAACGCTGGCTGGTGGAGAAACACTTCAAAAAGCCGGTGATCGTGCGCAATTATCCCGCGGCGATCAAAGCATTTTATATGCGCATCAACGAACCCGGCACCGACGGGGCTCCCGGCGATACGGTAGCTGCGATGGACGTGCTATTCCCCGGTATCGGCGAAGTGGTGGGCGGCTCTCAGCGCGAAGAACGCCACGATGTGCTGCTAGAGCGCGTTAAAGCTTTCGGTATTCCGGAAGAAGAATTGTGGTGGTATCTCGAATTGCGCAAATTCGGCGGCTGCCCGCATGCCGGCTTCGGCCTCGGCTTCGAGCGCATGGTGCTGTTTATCTCGGGTATGGGTAATATTCGCGATGTGATTCCTTTTCCGCGGACGCCCAAGAGCGCTGAGTTCTAGTTTGCGTCAGACGACTATCAGCCGTCAGACGCTTTAGAGATCTCTAATTGAATGCCGGTCGAGGAGGATATCTTTGAGTTCCTTCAGGTACTTGTATTGGTGGGGCATCACCTTCTTAAAGGCTTCTTTAACCGCAAAAAAGGCGCCTTTATCCATACTTTCCAGCTTGTCTTTAATTTGGAGCGCATCTTCCAGCAGCATATGCTTGAGAGAGGGGATTTCGTGCCAGTCGCCTTCCACGGCCCAGGCCTTGCGGGTGTGTCCGTCGGCTTCGGTCACGGGGTCGAGTTCGATCACGCGGTCGGCCTGGAGAAGATTTTGAGATTTATCGTCTTGGGGATTTCCTTGCGGGAGGCCCCAGTTTTCGCCTGCCTCCTTATCGTTTACGAGAAAAATTTCCAGACCGCGTTCCTGAAAACGGTATATGATAAGGTTTACTTTTTCGCTTAAGCTCATGACAGCATTTTTGAATTACCCCAAAAAATCAGAAGCAAAACAACGCGGGGTATAAAAGGTTCAACACTTGCGTGTAGTTGCTTGATATTGGGCGGCAATTTAAGCCGGAAAACAGAGATTCTCAAAAGAAGCGTCATATATATTTATTCGACCTTGCGGTTTACCAGTTCCAGCACGGAGAGGGCAAGCAGCAGCGTTTCTTCTTCTTCGGTGATATCGTTTTTCAAAAATTCGAAGGCACGCTGGCTGAGGCCCTTACCTGCTGCGGGGGTGGCAGATACCAGGCTGCCCACTTCGCGGTTGTTGATGCGAACGGGGAGCAATGCGTTTTGGGTCTCGGGCTGGAGAATAGCGATGGGTTTGCCCGATTTGGCGCTCAGGAGGGTATTGTCTTTATAAGTCCCCACCAGTTTGTTGTCAATCACCACCTGCACGCCTTTGGGCCTGATCCAGAAGGCGTATTCGTGGCTGGCCGAGCGGGCATAGAGCAGGGCATGGCGGCCGCGACCCAGGAATTGTTTGTAACTATATGCAATGATGGGCTCGTTGTAAATGGTAGTGAATATACCTTTTGCGGAGGTCGTCCAGCGTTTGCGCAGTACCTGTTTGATCTGGCTGAGCGAAAACAGTTCGAGTTCTTTTTTGTCAATGGGCACCAGTTCACCGACCCATTTCTGCATATCGAGGCGCATGTTGTTGACTTCCTGCTGCATTTTGCGTTCGCCCGGCTGGAAGAGTTTCATTACCTGGGTTAACAACACTACGCCGATGACGGCTACGATGAGGGTTAGTATTGCGAGGATGGCCATAATTTACTGTGTTATTCTCTGTTGTCGGTTGTGGGTTGTGGGTTCTCTTTTTTTCGGTGGCGATATGCGTGCAAGTTAGTTAATGAACGGATAACCGACAACCGGAACCGACAACCGACAACAGATAACCGACAACCGACTTAAAATCCCGCCTGTTGATTCACCTGAATGCCGTAATCTTCCGGGCGTTCCAGTTGATTTCGGCGGGTTTGCAGGGCAATCTTGTCTGCCGGCGACCAAAATGAGAAATCTGCCGCTAAAATAGCGTCGAGTTCGGCGATTATTTTTTCGCGGCTTTCCCAATAAGTAACACCGGCTTGGGTCATATCGTTGAGCAAATCGGCTTTAAGTGCCGTAATTTCCGGTTCGAAGCGTTTGCTGCGGGCCAGGAGTGTCTGCACTTGCCGGAGCAGGAACAGGTGCCGGCCGCGCCCCAGCAGGCTGTGTCCGCTGTAATCGGTAGTTTGGATGGTCCACACCGGAAAAAAATAGGCGATGCTGTCTTCCGGAAAGGCGCTGATAAAAAGCTGTATCAGCTCGTCGTCGTCGCTTTCGTGGGTTTGCCGGGCTTTTTGCAGCCATTGGCGGTAATCTTCAAACAGGTGGTAGGCCGTGCCCTCTGCCACCAATTGCGGGGCATACCCGGGGCATACCTCGCCCAACCAAAACAAGTCGGCAGGAGCGCTGTTTGCCGGGGTTACCCTGGCTGCAAGCACGTTAATAAGCGAATCGCATTGCGTGCGTCCGTTGCGAAATACGACGGCAAAATCATCGGCATCGGCGATAGCCTGGTATTCTTCGCGGTACTGGGACAGCCGGGCCCGAAAGGGCGCGCCGGCCAAACTCTGCAAGCGGTTTTCCAGATTAAAAAGGCGTCGGGCCGATTCCTCCGAAGAATGGAGCTGCACATCGGCGGCGTATACCCAGCCTTTGGCGCCCTCGGAAGTTTTCACGAGCAGCCAGGGCTCGTCGTAGGTCTTGCCCTGAAGTTGTAGCGGCGTAGTGAAACGGCTGACTTCCGGCAGCGCAAAAAGGGTGGCGCCTTTGGGCAGCCGCTGTATTACCTTCGCATTTTCACCGGCAGCTTCGCGCAACAATGCAGGAGAGGCGACTACATCGAGCCGGGAGGCTTGCCCCTCTTCCCGATTTTGCTCTGCATCTTTATTTCGCGATACGCAGGAGGCGGCTAGCAATAAGGCCGCCCATGCCATCCATTTTATTCGCATAACCGGTAAAGCGGCTTATTTTGTTTTTTTCATCTCTATAATACGCGTCATCACGTCTTCGAGTTGCTCAGCGGCAATGCGTTTGGATAGGATCTCCTTTTTGCTGTCGAGTACAAAAATCAACGGGGTAGAGCGGGTATCGTAGATAGACGTATAACGCGACACATTGTAGGGGTCGGCGCAATGCAGCCAGTCCTGGGTGCCGTTTTCGTCCACGTATTCCCAGCATTTGGGCACCTCATCGGTGAATTTGACGCAGACGGCCATGATCTTCACGCCTTTATCCTTGAATTTTTCATAAAATGCTTTCAGGTCGGGCGTAGATTTTTTGCAAACGGCGCAGTCGTACCGCCAGAAGTATAATATGGTATATTCCGACTTGACGTCATGGAGCGAGACTTTCTGGCCGGCCCTGGTCTCCAGCGTGATATTGGGTGCAATCTTACCGATCAGCAGGGGTTTGAGCGTTTTGGCCGATTCGAGGATTTTATCCAGTTGTTCCTCTTCGGTCCAGGGCGCAAGGCCGGTGGCATAATATTTGTCGACGAGGTGCACGTACACCGCGTCTTGCCCTACGATATTGGATTTGGCGAATTGGTTGAGAAAGTGGATCAGATAAAACTTGAAGCTTTCTTCGGCAGGCCGCAGGCGTTCGAGTACGTAAACCACCGCTTTCGAGAGCGTGTCGGGGTGTTGTACCTGCAGTTTATTTACATAATAATCAATCCGGGAATACAAAAAAGGCGTGCGAAGCAGGCGTGGGTCTGCCAGGTCTACGTTATCGAAATAATGATCCTGGGTGTAGCGCCAGCGTTTGGTTTGTAATTCGGTGCTGTCGCCGGTAAATTCGGGAAATTCAAACGGCATATTTGCCTTGATCAAAGCGGCAGTTAGCGTTTTGGGCTGCTCTGCCATGATCTTTTTCTGGTAGTCTTCGACTTCTTTATTGACCTCCTCAAATTTCTTTTGCAGTTTTTCCTTCTTTTTGGCGTCGTCGCCCGACTTTTCGATCTGAGCTTTGAGCGTATCGGCTAAGGGACGGCGGTTGTTGAGGAAATTGATATATTGGTAGAAGAGGGTATTATCGGGCGCGCCTTCAAATTTGATTTTTTCGACCGCCTTTTCTTTGTCGGTAACCAGTGTAAAATTTTGCTCATAATCGCTGATAAGCAACTGAAAAAACTGATTGTCGGGGGCCATTACTACGAGGTAGACGCCGCCGGGCAGTTTTTCTTCGCCTTTGAAGACAAAAAAGCCGTCTGCGCCTCGGGCTACGGTATCTCTGATGTATTGCTTGTCGGCCATATGGTAGGCCAGGAAGAGGTTGTTTTCGGTATAACCGTTTATTTTAACGCGGATGTTATACCCGCCTTCGCCCGCTTGTGCATGGAAAAAAGCCAGCAGGGCAGGAAAAAAAAACAGGAGCCACTTATTCATAGTCATGTTTGCGGATTAAGTAATTGGGGTGTAAATATCTGCACTTTAGCGCACAAAAGCATAGGAGAGGAGGCCATTTAGATAATATTAACAAGAGCAATCCACAATTTGCGATTTCGGAATTCGGAATTCGGATTTATCCTGGACAAAATCCGCAATCCGCAATCCGCAATCCGCAATTCATCAGTGATTCCATTTTTCGTAGAAAGCTATGATGCGCTCGTCGGTCATAATATCGCGGGGTTGGATGGGTTGGCGCAACACGATACCTTCGAGGGTGCGGCATCGGCTGAGGGCCACGTAGGTCTGTCCGAATTCAAAGGCGCCGCGGTCGAGGTCGATAATGACCTTGTCGAAGGTTTGTCCCTGCGATTTGTGGATAGTGATGGCCCAGGCCAGGCGCAGCGGTAGTTGCGTAAAAGTGCCGATGGTTTCCGTTTCAATAGAAGTCCCTTCAAGTTTATAGCGCACCACGTCCCAATCGACGGGTTCTACTTCGATATACTGGTATTGGCCCGAGCGGTCTTCGACGCGCACGGTGGCGCTGCCTGATTCCAGTTTTTCAATAGTGCCGATGGTGCCGTTGACAAAGCGGCGTTGGGGGTCGTTTTTGACAAACATGACCTGTGCGCCTGGTTTTAGTGACAAAGCAAGTTCGGCGGGGAATAAGTGGGGCGGGAAATCGCCGGTCACGCGGGCGGTATAACCTTTTGCCTGCAGCGGTATAGCGTCGAGTTTTTGGCGGTTGATGGAGTCTACGCGGGCGTTGCGGGTAGAGAGGGTGATGTAATACTCCGGCGGGTCGAAGTTGGGCACATGTCTCTCGTTGAGTGTGGCCAGGTCTTCGGAGTCAAGCCTATTGAGGCGGATATCGTCGAGTAGCCGCAGAAAATGCCGGTTTTCCTGGCGGTATACTTTGCGAAGTTCAAGCATTTCCATCGCGTAGCCATCCTGAAAAACCCGGGCGGAAAAAAAATAGGGGGTGTCGTAGCGGGAATTCATCAGGTGGGTTTCCACATCGGAGGCCAATACCGGCGGCAGTTGGAACATATCGCCGAAAAACACCACCTGCACCCCTCCGAAGGGTTGGCGGAGGTTATCGCGATTGATGCGCAGAAAGTAGTCGATATTGTCGAGCATGTCGGCGCGCACCATCGAAATCTCGTCGATCACAAGTGTTTCCAGCTTTTGGTAGAGCTTGCGGTCGCGGCGTTTTTTGATGTCGTGGGGGTTGAGCGGCCGGGGCGGAAAGCCGAAAAAGGAGTGGATGGTTTGCCCTTTTACATTTAATGCGGCGATGCCGGTAGGCGCCACTACGACGGCTTTGCGGCGCGTAGTCTGGCGAAAAAGTTGGAGTAAAGTAGATTTTCCCGTGCCCGCTTTTCCGGTAATGAACATGCTGCGCCCTTCCTTTTCCAGCAAATCGAGTGCGTATTGGAAATCGGCGTTGAGTTCAAGCGGTTCTTTGTCTATGGACACGGTGTTTTCTGTTTTCTGTTCTCTGTTTTTGTCACCTTGTCACCACCGTGGCGGTGAACGGTAAACGTTCACCCTACGTGGCCGTCACCTTGTCACCACCGTGGCGGTGAACGGTAAACGTTCACCCTACCGTGGTTTAATCAAATACACAAAAACGGGGAAATGGTCGCTATAGCCGCCAATATACGTATCTCCGGAGAAAGTTCGGTGCGGATAACCCTTGTATTGTCCGGAAGGTTGGTATAAATAAGGCGGATTGAACACGTGAGCCTGGTAGAAATAATAGCCGGGCGCATTTTCACGTACAAGTCCGTACGACAGCACGATTTGGTCGAAGAGGTTCCAGGCGTCGTTATAGGCCAGGGTGCCGAGGCCTTGCTTGTAGAACTCGTACATCGGGTTAAATATGCCGCCTTTTTTCACATCGGCTTTGTCGGCTTTGGCGTTGAGCACTTTGCGCATACTGGGGCTGACGGGGTCGTCGTTGAGGTCGCCCATGATGATGACTTTGGCGTCGGGGTCGAGGGCCATCAGCGAGTCGGCCACCTGTTTGCATTGCAGGGCGGCGGCATTGCGCAGGGGGGCCGTGGCGGCTTCGCCACCGCGGCGCGAGGGCCAGTGATTGACGAGGATATGCAGGGGCTCGCCGTCAAATTCGCCCGACACAAAGAGGATGTCGCGGGTAAAGTTGCGCTCGCCGTTTTCTTCGTAGGTCACCATGGGGATAGGCCTGCTGCCAGTCACTTTGAAGTATTTGGGCTGGTACAGCAGTGCCACGTCGATGCCGCGTTCGTCGGGCGAATCGTAGTGTACGATCTGGTAATTGCGCGAAGCCACTTTGGGGTGGGCGACGAAGTCTTCGAGCACCTTGCGGTTTTCGATTTCTGCGGTACCGAGTATGGCTATGCCGTCGGGGGTTAGCGTGGTACCCATTTGAGATACGACGGTAGCCAGGTGGTCCATTTTTTCGATGTAAAGCGGGGTATTCCAGCGTTTGGCGCCGTTGGGGGTGAACTCGGTATCCGACACGTCGGGCGTATCGAGGGTATCAAACAGGTTTTCGAAGTTGTAGAAGCCGACAGCGCTGATTTTGTATTGTTGCTGAGCGTGTAAGGCTGTAAATGAAAGGATGGCGATAACCAAGGAAATGACGATTCTCATAGAATTGTTGTTGTGCGGCGCAAAGGTCGGAATTTCCCCGATAGTGCGCAAGTTGATTTGCTAATTTGCTAATGTGCTAATGTGCTGATGTGTTAATGTGCTGATGTGCTAATATTTTTATTGATTAATGATTTAATTATCAGCACATCAGCAAATTATCCAAAACTTTTTCTATATTTGTCCAATCCCCCCGTGTTCATTTTTGTCGTGTTGAAAAACCATAATCCCATGAAAAGAAAACTGACTCCAAAGGGCTGGTTTCCCCATCTCTATTTTTTATTGTCTTTTTTAGTAATGGCTGCCGCCGGATTGTCACTCAGCCTGGCGCCGAATCGGGTTTTTACACCGCAGATTTCCGTATCCGCCTTCGAACCCTTCTGCAGCACCGGCGACAGCCTCTGCCTGGGTTTTGCCGACATCCCTTTTAGTGTGTCGGTCGATTGCGGACAAGAGGTGCCTCAGTTAACGGCAACAGTCGACGGGCAGCCGGTCCCCAATGCGATTAGCGGCGCTTATCCCGATTACGTCTTCAGCGGCAGCTTTGCCGTAGGCATCCACGAGTTGGTTTTGCAGGTTGCGGATAGCTGCGGGCAAACAGCGGCGGAGATGCTGTCGTTTGAGGTGGTGGATTGCCAGGCGCCACAGGTTGTTTGGGCCAGCGGTATTTCTATCGAATTTTCACCGGTGGACCCGCCGCAAGACATAGATGGCAATGGCTATCCGGACTACACGGGGCATTGGCTGATAGCCGAAGACCTGGTTGTTCAAGCCGGTGGGGATTGTACGCCGCCGTTGCGATATTCCGTGCACCTACCCTGGGACAATGAAGCGCCCGATCCCAATCAGTCGGAAATTTGGCTACACTGTTCCAACACATATACTGAAAATATATACGTGGACTTATACGCCTGGGATAACGCCGACAATCCCTATTCGCTTCAACCTGACGGCACGCTGGGAGGGCCCAATTACGTTCATGCTCATGCGTATGTGTTGTTGCAAAATATGTTCATTCATTGTGGGTCGTGGTGGCCGCCTCATCAAGCTGATTTCTCCAACTTCACAGGTATTATTGAAACGATCGATGGGCTTCCACAAGACAGCGTTGTGGTAACTGTGAGCGGTGGCAGCAACTTGATTCAATTGACGAATCAAAATGGCCAGTTTACATCAGTCGTCATTCCGAACTATACCTATACGATTTCGCCCTTTTATGATAACATGCCGACCAACGGTGTAACAACTGCTGACCTGGTATTGATTAACAAACACATACTTGGCGTGCAATTGATCGCCGACCCTTATAAACTAATTGCGGCTGACGCAAACAGTTCAAAAGCCATAACCGTCCAGGATATTATCGCGCTTCGCCGGTTGATTTTGCATGTCGATAGCGATTTTAATAACAATACCAGTTGGCGCTTTGTACCCAAAATATACGTATTTCCCGACCCGGCTAATCCCTGGGCAGAGGTTTTTCCCGAAATGTATACGATCAATAATGTCTCCCCCGGTAATTATGAAGTTGATTTTATAGCGATAAAAATTGGCGACGTCAACGGCAGCGCCCAGTAATTTCACCCTAAATCCATATCTCATGAAAAAGTTATTTGATTCCAAAAACGGCCGGAATATTGTAATGGCAGCTATTGCAATAGCAGCATTCGCCGGCCTGTCGTTTCGTTTAATGACACTAAAAACGACTTCTCCCCAAATCGCCTTACCGGCCTTCGAACCCTTCTGCAGCACCGGCGACAGCCTCTGCCTGGGTTTTGCCGACATCCCTTTCAGTGTGTCGGTCGATTGCGGACAAGAGGCGCCCGATCTCGTCGCCCTGGTCGACGGGCAGCCGGCGCCCGAGGCGCTTGGCGGCGCTTATCCCGATTACGTCTTCAGCGGCAGCTTTGCCGTAGGCATGCACGAACTGGTTTTGCAGGTTACGGATAGCTGCGGGCAAACAGCGGCGGAGACGCTGTCGTTTGAGGTGGTGGATTGCCAGGCGCCGGCGCCGGTATGGTACGATACTTTAACGCTACAATTATTACCCAATATCCCTGCAACGGACGTTAACGGGGATGGCACGGTTGATCCCGCCGCAGTATCGGTTCTTGCTGGTTATTTTGTACAGCAGACCGGTAGCGATTGTACGGGACCGGTAGTATATTCTATTCATAAAACTGCCAATATTTTGAATGGAACGGACATACCTCATCCTGAACAATCCTATTTGATATTTACATGTTCAGATTGTTACTCCGACATTCCCCTTCGCATCTATGCATGGGATAGCGCTAGTAACCCCTATTCCCTTCAACCAGATGGAACCTTGGGAGGCAGAAACTATTCTTACCATGAAGGTTATGTTGAAGTTCGGGGTGACATGTTCAACATTTGTTGCGATACGGGTTATGACCACTCCCTGGGCGGTAAAATTGAAACGATCTATGAGGAACCAGTTAGTGGAGTAGAAGTGATTTTAGCGCGAAATAACACCCAGACAATCCAGGTCACGGGAGCAGATGGCGCCTATTTTTTTTCAAATCTTCCATTCCCCTATGATTTGACATTGACCCCTTTCCTAAATACTGATCATATAAACGGCGTCACCACATTTGACGGCATCCTTATTAACAAGCATATTTTAAATGTACAGCCCTTTCATTCCCCCTATCAATATATTGCTGCCGATGTCAATAATTCAAAGATAATAAGCGTACAAGACATCGTGATGTTAAGAAGGCTTGTACTCGGACTTATTGATACTTTCCCCAACAACACCAGTTGGCGTTTTGTGCCGGCGAATTACGATTTTCCCGTGCCCACCAATCCCTGGTGGGAAATATTTCCGGAGCAACGCGTCTTCGACGACCTTGAACCCGGGGTGACGCTTGCCGATTTTGTAGCGATTAAAATTGGCGACGTCAACGGCAGCGCCCAGTAATTTCACCCTAAATCCATATCTCATGAAAAAGTTATTTCATTCCAAAAACGGCCGGAATATTGTAATGGCAGTTATTGCAATAGCAGCATTCGCCGGCCTGTCGTTTCGTTTAATGACACTAAAAACGACTTCTCCCCATATCGCCTTACCGGCCTTCGAACCCTTCTGCAGCACCGGCGACAGCCTCTGCCTGGGTTTTGCCGACATCCCTTTTAGTGTGTCGGTCGATTGCGGACAAGAGGCGCCCGATCTCGTCGCCCTGGTCGACGGGCAGCCGGCGCCCGAGGCGCTTGGCGGCGCTTATCCCGATTACGTCTTCAGCGGCAGCTTTGCCGTAGGCATGCACGAACTGGTTTTGCAGGTTACGGATAGCTGCGGGCAAACAGCGGCGGAGACGCTGTCGTTTGAGGTGGTGGATTGCCAGGCGCCGGGGGTTGGATGGGTATTTGGACAGAGCTACTGGTATTACCCAGTGAATCCCCCCCATGATGTGGATGGCGACGGTGAACTCGATTATGGGGCAGTCGAAGTTCAGGGAGAAGATTTTGCAATGCAAATCGGTATGGATTGTAGTCCGCCTGTGACCTATTCTATCCATATATTAACAGAGGTTATGGATGGGACTGATATACCAAGTCCGGACCAATCATCAATTTTTGTGACCTGCCTAGAATGCAGCTACAATACTATCGTTCGGATATACGCCTGGGATAGCGTCTACAACCCCTATTCTCTGCAGCCCGATAGCACCCTGGGCGGACCTAATTTTGTTTTTCACGATGCGCAATTATTTGTTTATGACCTTTTTTCTATCTGTATTTGTGAAATATATTTTACCAATATTTCCGGCACAATAGAATTAGATTACGAAGGAGTTGATAGTGTTCAAGTTATACTATCGGGCGACGCTAATAGTATGCAGCTAACAGAACAAGGTAGCTTTTCATTCAATAACGTGGCGATGGGACAAGACTATACCATTACTCCCTATAAAAATGACAACCTCAAGAATGGCGTCTCTACTTTTGATGCCATTCTGATAAACAAACATATACTTAGCGTTTACACAATACCAAATCCTTACAAATTAATAGCCGCCGACGTCAATAAGTCCAAAACGATAACGGTACAAGACATTATTTTGATAAGAAAATTGATTTTAAACCTTATTGATACTTTTCCGAACAATACGAGCTGGCGTTTTGTACCCAAAAGCTATGTTTTTCCGGTACTCACAAATCCCTGGTTTGAAGACTTTCCAGAACAAAAGGTCTTCACAGATCTCGATGGCGGCACTACGAATGCCGATTTTGTAGCTATCAAAATCGGCGATGTCAACGGCAGCGCTAATGCTAATCAGTGAACAGTGAACAGTGAACTGTGAACAGATCAAGGAGCAGTTCACAGTTCACAGTTCACAATTTTACATTAATTTATCACCAGAAAAAGGCGCATTTGGCGGGAAGTGTTAATTTTGCACTCACTTTTATTACAGCCAAAAAAGTTCTTATGTCTCATCCCTCAAAAGTGCTTACTGCGGCGCTTCTCCTTGTCGCCGCCGCTTTTTCCAGCATCACTGCTCAAACGGTCACAGTAAAGGGAACAGTTCAGGACACGCTCAACCAATCTGCTGTTCCCGGTGTGGAAGTGCGATTGGCGTCGGTGAGTTACTTCACCGGCGACGACGGCGCCTTTTCGTTCCAGTTTAATGCCCAGGGCCGCTTTGTGCTGTCACTCGCGAAACCCGGTTACCGAACCAAAGAAATTACCCTCGTTGCCGACGGCAAACCCGAGATCAACGTGGGTACCATCGACTTGTACCCCCAGGAAAGCACCGACCAGTTGGCCGCCGAAGACCTCATCCCCACGATTACGCTCACTACCGACGAGTCGCAAACACTCGGTAGCGAAAATATCTCGGGTATCCTCACCGCCTCGCGCGACCTGTTTGCCTCTACCGCCGCTTTTGTCTTCGGACCCGCCCGCTTTCAAATCAGAGGTTACGACTCAGACTACACGACCGTCTTGTTTAATGGTGTGCCTGTAAACGACTCCGAGACGGGCGGCATTTTCTGGAGCAACTGGGGCGGCCTCAACGACGTGACGCGCACCAACAACGTGAGCATCGGCCTGGCCCCAACCGATTATACCTTTGGTTCTATCGGCGGAGCTTCGCTGGTAGATACCCGCGCGGCTTATCAGCGAAAGCAACTGCGGGTATCGTACGCCTTGTCTAACCGCACTTACGGCAACCGCCTAATGGCCACCTGGTCAACCGGGCAACTTCCCGGCGGATGGGCTGTATCGTTATCGGGGTCGCGCCGTTGGGGCGAGGAAGGCTATATAGCCGGCACCTACTACGACGCCTGGGCCTATTTTATGTCGGTAGATAAAAAAATGGGCGACAAGCATAGCCTCAATCTGACGTTTTTCGGCGCCCCGACCCGCCGTGGCAAAACCGCCGGCGCCGTGCAAGAATTGTACGACCTGGCCGGTACCAATTTTTACAACCCCAATTGGGGCTATCAAAACGGCAAAGTGCGCAACTCTAAGGAAGCCCGCACCCACCAGCCGATGGCCATCCTGCGCCACGATTGGCAGATAGCTCCACGCACTACGCTCACTACCGCCGCTTCGTGGCAATTCGGCCGCGACGGAGATACGGCGCTCGATTGGTACGAAGCCCGCGACCCGCGACCAGAATACTACCGCAATTTACCCAGCTTCTACGATCCTGAACAAGCTGCGCAGGTAGAACAACTCATTCTCGACAATCCCGATCTGATCCAAATTGATTGGGATTACCTATACAATACCAACTATGGCAATATGGTCACGATCGAAAATGCCGATGGCATCACAGGCAACACGATCACCGGCTTGCGTTCGCAGTATATTGTTGAAGACCGGCGCGCCGACCGGCAAGTGGCCAACATAAATACCTGGTTGCAGCACAAGCTGGGCAAACATACCAGCCTCGTGGGCGGTTTGAATTATCAGTGGTTCAGAAATCACAATTACAAATTGGTTGACGATCTGCTGGGAGGCGATTTTTATGTCAATATTGACAAGTTTGCAGAATCTGACAATCCTATTAATTCGACCGCTTATTATCAAAATAATCTGGACATCTCCAACCAACTGGTCAGAAAAGGCGATGTGTTCGGCTACAATTACGAAACGCACTCGCGCCGTACGGGCGCTTGGGCGCAAGCCAATTTCAGCTATACCAATTTCGACTTTTTTGCAGCGGCCAATGCCACCCTGGTGTCTTACTGGCGGGAAGGATTGGTACGCAATGGGCGTTTTCCGAGCAATTCATCGGGCGAATCCGATAAAGTGGATTTTCTCGATTTTGGCGGCAAAGCCGGCGTAACCTACAAACTCAATGGGCGCAATTACCTGCTGCTCAACGGCAGTTATGCCCAACGGGCGCCGTTCCTTCGCAATATCTTCGTTTCTCCGCGTTCGCGCAATGATATTGTGGATGACTTGCAACAGGAAAAAATTCTGTCTGTTGAAGGGGGATACCTCCTTAAAGCGCCTTACGTAAAGGCCAAATTGACGGCTTATTTTACCCAATTCCAAAACCAATTGTATACGCGCAGCTTTTTCCTGGATGACGACGCCGAATTTGTCAACTATATCATGAGCGGCATCGACAGCCGTCATACCGGCATAGAAATTGCCGGTGAAGTCACCGTTCTGCCCGGCCTGAAACTCAACGCAGTAGCGGCGGTAGGGCAGTATATTTATACCAACCGCCCGGTAGTTACGGTGTACAGCGATTTGTCATCCTCCAGATTGTCGGAACATATCGTGTACACCAAAAACTTCTACATACCCAATACGCCGCAGTCGGCCTATACCTTCGGCATCAACTACAACGCCAAGCGTTTTTGGTTTGTCAACCTGAATTTCAACTACTTCGACAATATCTGGATCGATATTTACCCCGAACGCCGCACCAGCGATGCCGTTACGGGTTCTGCCGTACCCGATGTGGAGCCCGGCTCGCCGCTTTGGAACAGCATCATCAACCAGGAAAAAGCCCCCGGCGCTTTCACCATGGACTTCTTCGGCGGCAAATCCTGGAAATTCGGCAACCTGTTCCTCTACCTCAATGTAGGCGTCAGCAACCTGCTGGATAAAAAGGACTTTATCGTCGGCGGCTACGAACAATTCCGCTTCGATTTTGAAAAGAAAAATGTCGATAAATTCCCCAACCGCTATTTCTACGGTTACGGGAGGACCTATTTCATCAGCTTGGCTGCCAGAATTTAATCAACTTTTGCATTTACTTAAATCAATCAATATGATTCGCGTAAAATATTTTGGCTGGGCTTTCGCCTTCGTTTGGATGCTCACCGGTTTCTGGGCCTGCGTCGACCTCGAATTTGACCAGCCACCTGTGCGGGAATTACCCGCCATCACCCCCAATGCTACGATCGCCGAGTTGAAACTCAAACACACTATCGGCAATACGGCTTCGCGTATCGATGAAGATATGATTGTAGCTGGCATCGTAGTGGCTGACGATCGCTCGGGCAACTTTTTTAAGCAGATCGTCATCCAGGATGAAACCGCCGGCATCACCGTACGTGTGGAAGCAACCGGCCTTTATAATGATTTCCCGGCCGGCAGCAAAGTAGCCATAAAATGCCAGGGCTTGTATATCGGCGACTATAACGGACTTTACCAACTCAACGGTACAGTCGATGGCACGATTGCCGAAGAACTAATTGCTGAACACGTTATCCGCATACAGGATGACGGGTCTTATACGATACAACCTCGTGTAGTAACTATCGACGAGCTGAGCAACGATGTCTTCCTTGACGAAGTACTCAATACGCTTATCTCCCTCGAAGAAGTGCAATTCATCGCTGCCGATACGCTGGTGACCTACGCCGACCCCGTCAACAACTTCTCGGAAAACCGCACGCTGGAAGATTGCGACGGCAATTCGGTGCTGCTGCGTTCCAGCGGTTATGCCGATTTTGCCGCTGCGCAAACACCCGCCGGCAATGGCGCCATCCTGGCGATCATGAGTGTATTCCGCGACGACCGCCAGTTGCTGATCCGCGACCTCACCGACGTGCAATTTGCCGGCGCCCGCTGCGGCGGAGGCGGCAGCACAGCCGAACTGACGGATATCAAAGGTTTGCGCGACCTGTTTAATGCCGGTACGACTGCAGCCCCCGCCAACAAAAAGATCAAAGGCGTTACTATTTCCGATACCGATAACGGCAATACCGACGGCCGCAACCTATACTTGCAGGACGCTACAGGCGGCATCGTGGTGCGCTTTTCTGGCGTACACTCGTTTAGCCTGGGCGATGAAGTCGAAGTAGAAGTCTCCGGCGCAGAATTGTCAGAATTCAACGGACTGCTGCAAGTCAACGTGGCACTTTCTAACGGCTTCAAAACCGGCACGGCGCCCCAGCCCGCAGCGCGTGTAGCTACGGTAGCCGAAGTACTGGCCAACCTGGAGTCCTGGGAATCTTCGCTCGTCGTTATCAAAAACGCCACGCTGAGCGGAGGCTCCAACTATTCAGGTTCGCGCACACTCGCTGACGGCACCGGTTCAATTACGCTGTTTACGCGTACGCAGGCCTCTTTTGCCACCAACGCCCTGCCTACCGGACAGGTAGACGTAACCGCCATTGTTTCCCAGTTTAATACGGCACAGGTCATCATCCGCAATACCAACGACGTAGTCATAACAGGCGGCGGCGGCGATCCTGAACTGATCGAACTGGACGACCTGCGCGCCCTTTTTACCGGCGCTACCACCTCGGCGCCCGCACTGAAGAAAATCAAAGGCGTGGTCATTTCCGACCGCATTAATAACAACACCACTACCCGCAACATAGTCGTACAAGACGCCACCGCCGGTATCGTGGTGCGTTTCACTGCCGACCACACCTACTCAATGGGTGATGAAATTGAAATCAACGTATCCGGACAGGAGTTGTCGGAGTTCAACGGCCTGCTGCAGGTCAACAATGTACCCAACGCCAATGCGACGGTTATTAGCTCGGGCAACAACCCTGCACCACGCGAGGCAACTATTGCCGACATCAACGCCAATTTCAACACCTGGGAATCCACACTGGTGAAAATCGTCAATGTGACGTTCCCCGAAGGAGGCACTTATTCCGGTTCGAAAAATATTACAGACGGTACGGGCTCGATGGTATTATTTACGCGCAGCCAGGCCAGCTTTGCAGCAAGCAACGTACCGGCCGGTGCGGTTACCCTGATAGGTGTCGTATCTGATTTTAACGCGGCACAGGTGTTTATCCGCACGCTGGCGGATATTAATCCCTGATATCATTGCTAGCGGTCTGACCGTTTGCTGCGAACTAATCGTTGCTAACGGTCTGACCGCTAGCAACGACGACCGCTTGCCGCCGAAGTCCGCTGATGCTACGTAAAATGCAGCCGTTCCGTTTCAAACAATTTGCTATCCACCAGGACCGGTGCGCCATGAAAATCGGCACCGATGGCGTTTTGCTTGGCGCCTGGGCAGATGTAGAAGGCGCCCGGCATGCGCTCGATATCGGCACCGGTAGCGGGGTGATCGCTATCATGTTGGGCCAACGCGCCCCACAGATGCTTGTACACGGTGTGGAAATCGATGTGATGGCCTATGAACAGGCTGCGGATAATATGCGCGCCGCTCCCTGGGCATCGCGGATGCAGGTCTTTCACGCGGCTATCCAGGATTATGCAGCCGCTCCTTCCGTTGAAAATTACGATTTGATCGTAAGCAATCCGCCATTTTTTACCGGAGGCGTTTTTTCCTATAATCAGGAGCGCAATAGCGTGCGCCATACGGTGAAATTGCCGCACAGCGATTTGTTGGGCGCGGTGCGCAACCTGTTAAGTGATCAGGGGCGTTTCTGCCTTGTATTGCCTTATATCGAAGGGCTTCGATTTCAAGAATTGGCCGGCAGTTACCATATATACTGTACCAGGTTAACAGAAGTACATACCAAAGCCGGGAAGCCGGTAGAGCGATTGCTCATGCAATTTGAAAAAAATAAAAAAACACCTGAGCGCGATAAATTGGTTATCCAGATTGGAGACAATAACGAGTGGACGGAAGAGTATCGGAGGCTGACGGGGGAGTTTTATTTGGGGGTGACGAGGTGACGAGGTGACAAGGTGACAAGGTGACAAGGTTATGCTAATGATGTGTCACCCTGTCACCTTGTTACCCTGTCACCTTGTTACCTTGAAAATTTACTTTTGCGAGGATTCCTTAATAATTCTGAGTGCAAGGTCTAAAATGCGGGTGTCATCGATATGGACTATGCCGCCATTAGGGCCGGGCTGGAGGTGATTGCCTGTATCGCCTTCGCCAAATTTATGAGCGCCGAAGTAATTGCGAACGGTCTGCTCATCTATTTGCAGCTCTTTGGCAATGCGAATTACGCTGCCCGTAGGCAACTTGTGCTTGATGTCTCGCAGCTCATCGAAAGTGAGATTCATAAGCCATTGATTTTGATTAAGAAAACCCCTCTAGCGGGGAATATCATCCTTGCTTAATGTGTTTACATACATTTCAAGTTGGCTTAAATATATAATAATACAGGGCAATATGCAAGCGTATGGCAGATTTTTTAGCAGTTAGGGCTTAGCGGTTAGCAGTTAGGTCTTAGCAGTTAGCTTTTGGCAATTCGCTAATTACTAAGCCCTAACTGCTAATAGCTAGAACCGCGCTGTAATGCCGAACAGCGCATTAAGCCCGTACACCGGGTAGCGCTGCCAGCGCTGGCGTTTATTATTTGCGAGATTATTGAGTTGCATAAACAACCCGAAATTTTTAGAAATATAATACTCGGCGCCCAGGCTGATATCGAACAGGGCGTTGAGGTTTTGGGCTTCGCCGTTGCTATCGAGATAGGGCACCCCATTTTCGAGGAAGAAGTCGCCTTTCACCATCAGTTTGTTGTCGTCGGAGCGGTATTTTGCGCCTACATTCACAGTGAGTGCGGGCAAGTGCCAGGCCTTTTCTTCGTTTTTGGGCGAATAAATATTTTGGCTTACCGAGCCTGATAGTTCAAATCCTTTAAACAAGGGCGCCGACACCGCCACTTTGATATTTACGATATTGACCGTATCGTACAATACGTCAAAGCGGGCGATGGAATCATTTTGGCCGTTGAGGAGGAACAGGGCCATATCGTCGGCCGATTTGTAGCCAACCTGGGCATTATAGCCGATACCTGAAACCTCGCCTTTGAGTCCGCCGTAAAAGTGGTAATATTTGGTATTAGCCACCTCGATGCGGGAAGAGATAAAAGGATTATAGGTACTCAGCGAGCGGAAGGTATTTTTTTGCAAGCTACCTTCGGCGCCGACAAAAATCCCCACCACGCCTTCTACGATATTAGCGCCGGCTTCGACATCCGGGAAAAACGAAAATTCATCTTCATGGGATGCTACTACGGCGCCCAGTTTTACTTTAAACCGTTCACCGTGGATGGTAAAGCTGGGGGTGAGGTAAAAGTTGTTGAGCGATTGCTTGGCTGTATCGCGATAGGAGGTGAAGTCGGTGCGCAAGCCCACGCGCAGGTCGTTTTGTTCGTTAAACCACTTGGTGGCTTCAAGGCGCAGGTCAAAGCCGTTTTCACGGGCCGAGTAGCTATCCTGCAAGTTATATAGGTCGAAACCGACATTGTAATTAAAATCGGCAGCGGTGCGTTCTCCGTTAAACAATTTGGCGCTTACGTCGAAGATAGAAAAGCGCTGCCTGATGTCCTCGGGTTCAAAAGAAAACCGGGTAGTGTCGAGTTCTTCGTTGAGGTCGTTGTAGCCATAAAAATGTACCACATCGCGGGTATAGCCGAGTTTGCCGTTGATGGCAAAGCCCTGTTCGAAGAAATAGGTAGCGTCGAGTCCGGCGTGGTTATTGCTGAAGCGCTGGTTTTCGACTTTATTGGAGTTATTGGCCGAGTGGTGCAGCAGGTTTATTCCCAGATCAAATTGTTTATTGGCAAACACATGATAGGAGCCTTCCCCGTATAATGCGCCGGGCAGGCCTGCGCCGAGACGGGCGAAACCTTTATAACCTTTGGGTACGTCGTCGCCTTTCATCGACAAGGGTCTGATTTTGGGCGGCAGGTACTCTACCCGCAGGGTTTTGGCCGTGATATTGTATGCCTGTCGCTTGGTAGTAGTATCGAGGGCAGGCAATTCCGGTTTTAATTGCACGCGCTCAGCGTCGGCCAGGCGGGCGTCGAAGTTTTTGATGACGTCTACCGTTTCGGTAGGGAGGCCGCCCTGCGCGGCCACAGTGCCGCAAAACAAGGCCGAAAAGAAGAAAATATATGCCGTTTTATTGAGCCAATTCATTGTGGTCGGTTTTGTTGTGTGTTAATAAAGACAAAGCGCAAAGCCGGTTAATTGCCGTCGATAAGGTCCAGTTTCCCCGAGTCGCGTTCATTATTGAGGCGGCTCGACTTGTTGATCTGGTTGTTGATAGCATTGAGTTTGGTTTGCGCTTCGCTCACCACCGTCGGGTCTTCGTCATAATTGTCTAGCAGCGCTTCCAGGGCTGCGCGGGCGTTGTACAGGTCGCCCTTTTCCGACAAAATATCCGACAACAGGATGACGCTTTTGGCCACCCAATAGGGGTAAGCCGAACTTTCTTTATTGGAATTGATACACAACTCCTGGGCCCTTTCCAAATCGCGTTTCTGGTAGTAAATGCTGGCGATGAGGTAGCGGGATTCGGCGGTTTGCTCGTTGTCGCTCATGGCCACTACCTGGTTGAGGTAGCGTAGTGCATTGTCGTATTCTTTGCGTTCGTAGGCAATCTTGCCGAGGTAGAAGTTGGCGGTGGCCTTCTGCGCTTCAGAGGCATTTGAGCTATTAGCCACTTTTGACGCCAGGGTGTATACGGCTTGTGTATTGTTGCTGCGGTATGCGCTGCGCAGGGCGCCCAATTGCGCTTCGAAGCGCATATCTTCATTGGTGGCGGCGGCTTCGAGCTTGGTATAGAAATCGTAAGATTTGGTGAAGTTTTGTTCGTGGTTATAGGCTATGATAGCCGCTTTTTCGAGCGCTTTGATATAAAAACGGCTTTGCCCCTTGCCCACTACGTATTCGTAATCGCTCAGCGCCGGGCTGTATTGCTTGAGTACGCTGTAAGATTCGCCGCGGTGGTAATAAGCGGTGAGGATATCTTGTCCTTTCGGAAATTTGCGGATGTAATCGGTATATCCGTCGATTGCACGCTGGTAATTGCCGTTGAGGTATTGCGATTCGGCGGCTTTGAAGTTGATAGAGTCTTTGGCCACGTTGTCGACTTTGTAGCCGGGCACTGTTTCCAGGAAGGCAAAGTAGTCGTCGGCGCGGCCCAGGTCGCGCACGTAGATTTCTTCGAGAGCGGCCAGTGCAAGCCGTGCCTCGTCGGGATCGGGGTTGTTGTTAAATACCTGCTTGTAATAATTAATAGCTGTTTCGGGGTTGCCCTGGTTGTAGGTAATGAGGCCGAGTTGCAGATAGCCCTGGTTGATGAGGTCTGACTTGGTGCGGTATTTGTTGACCAGTTCTTTAAGCGGCGTGACGGCTTTGTTGAGCTGGCCGATTTCCTGGTAAGTGATACCGAGTTGGAGCAAGGCGTCGTCGGCGTATTCCGATTCGGGGAATTCCTGGGGGATGCGCTCCAGGGCCAGTATTTTATCGGTAGTGCGGCCACGCAATCCTTCGATGAGCGCTTTTTGATAGACGGCATATACAAAGCCGGAATAACGGCGGGTAATGGCTTCGTCGTAATAAGTGAGGGCTTCGTTATACTGGTTGCGTTTAAAGTGGCAATCGCCTGCCCGCATCGTTGCATCGCCGAGTACCTTGTTTTTTACGTTTTCGCTGGCAATAAAGCTGCGGTTGCGGTTGATGCCGGCCACGGCTTCTTTGAAAAAGCCCAGTGCAGAGGTATAGTTTTTTTGTTTGAGATAATTATAGCCCTGCAGATAATTGCCGGTAAACAACGAGGATTCGTCGGGCAATTTGTTGACTGTTTTGGCCAGGGTAAGAAACTGGCTCATGAGGCGGATACTGTTCTCATATTGCCCGTCGCGATGCGCTATATCTGCCTGCCAATAGGTGGCCAGCGCTTTGATGCGGGCATCGACGGGGTATTGCAGCGACTTATCGAAATGCGTTTTGGCTTCTTTGTTTTTTTCTTCCTGCAGCAGTTGCAAGCCGCGTAAGTAGGCCACTTTCTGGTAGCTTTCCTGTATTTGCGGCGTTTTGTTGGGTAGTTTGTCAAGGATCTCAAGCGCTTGCTTGTAGTCGCGGTAACTCAAAAATATTTCACCCATCAATGCCTGGGCTTCGAGGTAATATTTCGACTTGGGGGTGATATCCTGCAAGGAAGTGATTGCTTCGCGGGGGTCTTTGAGTTCGTACGACAGTTTGGCGTAGTTAAACAAAGCGTCTTCTTTGATTTCTGCATCGAAGCTGAGGCGTTTGGCGTTGCCGAAGGCGGTGCGCGCTGAGGCTTTTTGGCCGGATTTCAGGTAGCAATCGGCGAGGTAGAAGTTGGCTGATTGGCCCATGGGCGAATCCACGCCGCTAAGCTCGTTGAAACTCTGAATGGCTTTGCGGTAGTTGCCTGTTTTGTATTGGGCAAAGCCGAGCTGGTAAAACTCTTCTTCGCGCAGTTTGCCCGTGCGTTCGGCATACGATTCGAGGTGGGGCAGGGCTTTAGCGTATTCGCCTTTTTCAAAATATGCTTGTCCCACTAATTGCCTGATTTCTTTGTCATTGCGCACGTCTCTTTCGTTGAGCCGGGGTTCGGCGTAGGCAATTAATTCGTCGTAGCGCCTTTCGGCAAAATAGATTTGCGACAAATAATAGGGGATATGCGGCTTGTATTTGGGCGTTTTTTCAACGATGCGCAGGTGTTTTAACGCGCCGTTGTAGTCGCCTTCGAAGAAATAGCACAGGCCCAGGTAATAATTGGAAGGGTAGTAGTAGTCACCTTCGATGTTGGAAATTTCTTTGAAATTGTTTTTGGCTTTGCCAAATTGTTTTTGTACAAAAAAGGCGTACCCCATGCGAAAGCGCGCTTCGGCGCGTTTTTCCTTGCTCATGCCTGAAGTGGGTACCTGGGCATAGTAGGTGATAGCCTTTTCGTAGTCGCCGGAGTTGTAGTAGTAGTTGGCTACTTCAACCAATGCTTCGCCGGCAAGCGGGTCGGGGGAGTGTTTTCTGATGAAATCGAGTATCAACTTTTCTCCTTCAGGCAGCTTGCGTTGCACGGCGCATTTGGCGTAGTTAAATTCCGCCTTGGTGCGAAGCATATCGGCCTCCGGTTCGTTTACCGGTTGTAAAAGGTCGAGTGTGGTTTTAAATTCATCTTGCGCCTGACCCAGCAAGCCCTGCTCCTGGAAGTCGGCGCCTCGTTTAAAAGCCCGGTTGGCTTCGGTGTAGATGGTTGTTTGCTGTGCAGCCAGCACGCTTGTCCATAGTGTGGCTATCAGCAATAAGGCCGAATGTTTGTTCATCGTGGCTCTGTTTGTTTTGTTAATATTAATTCGGGCAAACCTAATAACTCTTTATACCCCTCCCTCCATTGTGTAGTTGCGACGAAATTATAAAATTTTAACAAATATTTGGGTGACAAGGTGACAAGGTGACGGCTACGTAGGGTGAACGTTTACCGTTCACCGCCTCGGAGGTGACATGGTGACATCAAACATCAATAATGCTCGCTACATTGAAAGCCGTTGTTGTGAGATTATGCCTTGTGTCGGCAAGCGCCTCTTCGAGCGTACAGAGTTTCGGGTTGACAGGAAAAAAGGCGGTCAGGCCCTGGTTGAATAGCGCTTCGGGGAATTCGTCTATGGCGCCGCAAAAAGCGATGAGAGGTTTATTGTTGCGTCTTTTTCGCATGGCAATACCGCTGATGAGTTTGCCACTGGCTGTTTGATTATCTATGCGGCCTTCACCGGTGAGGATAATGTCAGCCCAGTCGAGTTGATCATCGAATCCGGTCATGTCCATCAACATGTCGATGCCGCTTCTCAAATTTGCACCCAAAAAATGGGCGACGCCAAAGCCCAATCCGCCGGCGGCGCCGTAGCCGGGCGGTTGTACCTTAGAGGGATTTTTGCCTGCAAGTTTCATGAGGTGTCGCAGTCCCTCGTCGAGCCGGGCCACATCGGATGCAGAAGCGCCTTTCTGCGGCCCGTAAGTGTAGGCAGCGCCGCTGGGGCCTATCAGCGGGTTGTAAACATCGCTCATGGCTTCGAAGCTCAGCCCCTGAAAATCGCGCGGGCTGGGGATAATGTGATCAATATGCTGCAGGTTTTCACCGACGGGCGTTAGTTTATTGCCTTTGCTGTCTATGAACTGAAACCCCAAGGCATCGGCCATGCCGATACCCCCGTCGTTGGTGGCTGAACCCCCTAAGCCGACTACAATTTTCTTTGCACCGTTATCGATGGCATGCAGTATCAACTCGCCCACGCCATAAGTAGTAGTAAACATCGGGTTCCGCTCGGGGGGCGTCAACAACTCTAATCCGGCTGCCTGGGCCATTTCGATGAAAGCGATGCCGTTGTTCCGGTTTATGTTGTAATGCGCTTTGGTTTTGCGAAATAATGGATCGCAAACATCCACAGCTACCTGTTCCAATCCCAAATGATAAGTGAGTACGGCTATCAGCCCTTCGCCACCGTCGGACATCGGGAATATACGGCATTTTGCTTTCGGCAAACCCATCTCGATTCCCTTCTGAATAGCCCGGCACACGTCAAATGCGGGTAATGCATCTTTGAAACTATCGCAGGCAATGAGAATTTGCATAGAGAATGTGGTAATTACAAGGGATAAAAGTACGCCCAAAGGGTTAATAACTCAAGTCCGATGGACAGATTCGGCCTGAAAAAAAAGGGGGGAACAGGCTATTAACCCATTTCCCCCCTGAGCTTGCGATAAAATAACGGAGCCGATTATAGATTGGGACGGCTACAACCTTTGCCTTCAAATGATTGAATGCCGACCCTGATGGCGTCTTCAACTGATAAGCGGTGCAGCCATACTTCCGCATCTGTTTTTACGCTGCTGCCTTGCAAGGGCAATCCAAACATACTGCGCACCTGGTTTGCCGCCGAATTGGAGACCTTGACGGACGCGTCCACCTGTTCGCGGCTGATCTCCTGGCGATTAGCGTAGCGTTCAGCCCAATTGCGGCTTACCTGGGGTTTAATCAGCGTGCTGAAATTGTCGCTTTGGGTACACGATGCGTAATCGGCCATATCTGCTACGGACATACCGTCGTTCACCTCCCGGTAGTCGTATTTGCGATGCCCTACGAATAAATTGCCTTTTAAAGTAAGTTGCTTGCAGTTTTTGATGTTGTCTACTCCGCCGTAATCGCCAAAGGCAAATACATTATTTTCTGCCGTTACGACAACGCGGGTATCCAATTTCAGGCTGTTGCCGCCATAAGTGGCAATGGCATCGTGCTTCCATGTGAATAATATAGAATTGTTGCGCACCTGAAATTGCGGGGCGCCGGCGTCGCTTTGCCAAGCTGTTTTACAATAGATGCCTTCTCCTGTATTGTTGATGATCAGGTTATTTTCTATTAATACCTGGGCATTTTTTCCGACCTGAACTTCAACTGCGCCTTCTGTTGGGGCCGTATTCATTACTATACAATTGCGAATTGCAATGTGAATGCCTTCCCCCGCTTTTATGTCAATACCTCCGTATTCCGGGCTGGGATTAAAACCTTTTTCCGGGGTAGCTTTTCTTTTGATAGCCAACTCTTCGGGTGTGACGTATTGGTTGCGGGGGCCGTGGTCGATTACCAGGCCGTCGATAATTATTTCACCCGACCATGTTTTGAACGTTTTTTCGAGCCGGTAGATTAGGCGGGGTTCGGAGCTTTTCATATATTCATTTGTGCCGCTCAATAACGTGGGGGTTTTGCCCCAAGGGTCGCGACTGCTGAAATCGGCACTGTAGCCACCGATGATACTCACCGGAACGGTCAGCAAGTCGGAGCCGGCATCCATTTTTCCTTTATATTCGCCGCCGGCTATGTGTATTACGTCGCCTGGCTTGAGTTGATCGGCGATAGCGCCGATTTCTTTCGCCGGTTTTTCACGGGTGCCCTCCTTGCCCGACCCTGCCTTACTGATAAACCAATCGCGGCCATTCCCCGTTTTTTCGCTTTTTTCGGCAGTTGCGTTCCCTGCTGTTTTTGCTCCGCTACCAGTTGTCTTTTTTACTTCGTTGACGGCTTGTTCTGCTTCTTTTTTGGTTTGTTTGGCATCCTTGAGCAACTGGCTGAATTGTGCCTGGGCAATACTTATCACAAAGAACATGGCGATAACGCCGGCAATTCGTTTTTTTGAAATATTCATGACTGAATTACTTTTTTGGTTGAAAATTATTTTTGCTGGTGATGTCGCAAAGATGAGGGGGGATTGAGGAGCAGGCAATCAAAAAAAAACAATATTATATCATTTCAAAATCGTATAATTGTAATCTATTATATTGAAAATCAATTTTTTAATTTAAAAATTATTAATATTTCAATGAAAAAACAACCCGATTTATTTATTTTAATAAAATCGATGACCCAAGCAGAAAAGGCATATTTCAAAAAGTTTTCGCGCCGTTATGGCAACACGGCTAATTTGGACTATTTGTCGCTTTTCGATGCGATAGATAGCCAGGCTGATTATGATGAAAAGAAACTCAAAAAGCGTTATCAAACGGAAAAATGGATACATCGACTACCCGTATTGAAGCTTTATCTGACGGGGGCGGTTTTACGGGCTTTGCGCAATTTCAGAGAGAGCCACGACGACGTGGACGTCAACATAGCAGAACTTTTGGCCAATGCCCGGATTTGTTTTGAAAAACGACTGTTTGCATTGGGTAATAAATTTCTTGAGCAGGCCCGGCAATTAGCCATCGGGGAGGAAATGTTTTCGCAGGTCATCGAAATCGATTTGATGTTTGCCAACCAATTAAAAACGCTACCCTCGTCGGAACGGGCGAGAAGAAGAGAAACGCTATATGAAGAGATCAGGGAAATGTTGCGCAAGCAAGAAAATTTTGCTGAATTATGGCGTTTGGGTTGGATAACGCTCGACCAGCAAGCTGCCGACGGGGTGTTGAGGCAACAACGAGAGGCCTTTGTTTTAGAGGAAGTGCTGTCTCATCCGCTGTTGGCAGCGCCTCAAGAAGCGAGTTCATTTAAAGCTCAAATTTACATTTACAATATCAAATTGATTTGTTATCACCTCCTGGGAAATGACGAGGCCTCTTTTGCCCTTCAACGTGAATTACTGGCCATCTACGAGTCTACGCCTGCTCTTATCACCCGTCAAACCAAAGACTACCTGGTTGCATTACATAACTACCTCAGTAACTGTTTGTCGTTTAATATACTGGAAGAAGCGCCGTCTCTACTTAATAAGTTGCAACATATTCCGGCAAAATCGGAATCCCTGCGTATTGCCCAGTTTGAAAGTTATCACTTGCTGGCCTTGATGTACCAATGTAAGAAGCCGGATAAAGACACCGGCCTGCGGCTTATCCACGACCTGGATCTTGGCATTTCCAAGTATAAAGACAAACTGCAGCAAAGGCGCTTATGTGGGAGTGTTTTCTACGCTGCTAACTTTTTATGCTGCATAGGCTGTTATGACCAGGCGTTGGCTTGGATATCAAGGTATGAACTAGAAATCGATTCGGGTATTACGCCTGATTTGACGGCCTTTATGAAACTATTGTATTTGATCTCTCAATACGAGCTAGGGCATTACACCCATCTCGAATATATGCTCCGCAATGCGTATTACCATTTGCGCAGCAATGAGCGGCTGTACGAGCTTGAAAAATCAATTCTTCAGCTTTTGCGCAAATTGATCGCTGCGCCCGATGAAAAAAGCAGACTGCCTCATTTTGCTGCTTTTGAAGCTGCTTTGGCAACTATTATAGCGCAACCATTGGGGCAAAAAGCAGTAAACGGATATTTTGATTTTTCCAGGTGGGCGGCTGCCAAACGCCTTGGGAAGCACTCATAGGTAATATTACTTGACAACTGACAATTTTTCTTGATAGACCCCACCGGCCTCGTCTTTGATTTGCAGCAGGTAAAGTCCACTCGACAGCGTTGCCGGAAGGGCTACTTCGGCCCGGTTATTGCCGGGAACCATTTCAATGGTCGTATGAAGTAATAGGCGGCCTTCTGCTGAGACAAGCATAATCTGAAGTGTCTTTTGCTGAGAGACTTCAGCGTGAAGTACCGCGGGTTGCCCGGCTGTAAGGATGTTGGGCGCCACCTTTAACGATTCTACAGCCGATAAAGAGCCTACGGAAGTTACCTCTTCGGTATGAAAAGAACGATAGGCCGTGAACTCAGTACAGTGGAATTGCCTGTTGAAAGGCCTTACCCGCCAATAATACGTTTTATTTACATCCAGTTCGGGCAACGTGATGAGAGTGTCAGTCACTACGTATTCCAGCGTTATGCCGCCGGGAAAAGTAGTGAGGCGGCTCACCTGCACCAGGTAGTGGGTGGCGTTTTGGGCGCCCTCCCATTGGAGTTCTATCTGATTAAAAGGTACGTTTTCGGCGTTGGCGGGCTGGAGGAGTAGCGGACTTCCGTTCACAGGCGCTTCAGCCGTTTGATTGTAAAGCAGGTGCGGTTTTTCATCGAGCAGATTGGCGCGCATGGCGGCGATTTGCTCGGGCGAAAAGCGGTTGGCGCAGGCATCGTCGCTGTACGACATAATCAGCGTACCGTCGGAGCGAAATTGTATGCCCAGCGGGTCGGTTTGCTGAGTAGGGCTTTCCGAGTTGGCATTGCAATTCCAACGGTCGGCCAGGTAGTCGGGCGAAGTATCGCAGAAGCCGTCGGCGGCGAAGGTGCAATTGCTGCCGTCGACTAATTCTACGTATGCCGTATCGATAATCAGCGTATCGATGATCAGCGTATCTTTAAAATAGGTGTAATCGTAGGTTACAAAAGGCGGGGCGGGGTTATTATAGTTGTGGGGCGGATTGCCGTAGCTGCCGCCGTTTTCCCAGCCGATAAACGGGTGGGGTAGCGACAGGGCGTGGCCGAGTTCGTGGGCCCAGGTATGGTCGGCTGCGTCAGAGCATTCTTTTCGGAGGGCTATGCCGGCATAGGGCAGGTTATAGCCGCAATTGCCGGCCGGGTCGGCCAAAAAATAGCAGTTGATGGTATTGGCCACATTATTTTCAAACATCATGGCAGCGCCGTCGAGCACGCTGGGGTGCGAATTCCAGAACGAATTGGCCAAATACAAAATATCTCCCTCCAAGTAATACCTGATATCGGCATCCTCATAATCGTTGTTGAGCGTGCAGAAAGCGTCGAGCAGCCGGGCTATTGAAAAATAGCCCTGGCCGCTATCGGCGCCCAGCAAATGAATCGTGAGCGGCACGTATAGCGTCGTGTTGCTTTTGGGAAACGATTCGGGCGCCTGTTGATAGCGCTTGAGCCAGTTATTCCGCCCCATCTGGGTACCGCACGGATTCGGCGTTTGCGCTTGTGCGGAGCTAAACAGGAAAAACACTAGTGGTGCAAAATATAAATTTCGCATAAGTTGTTAATTAGAAAGGGGCTTACCATTGTAAGTCCAGTTAAAAGGTTTAGCCATCGTCCGGTTAAAATAGTCGATAAACCGGAGAATTTGTTCTTTGAGGTCTTG
>Ga0209573_1001038_pt1 | contig 47316 bp, 40 predicted proteins | sample TNRBio252014_DNA_FD_185870 | JGI IMG/M metagenome (GOLD analysis project Ga0209573, IMG submission 185870) | Wastewater treatment Type I Accumulibacter community from EBPR Bioreactor in Madison, WI, USA - TNR Reactor_6/25/2014_ DNA (SPAdes)... | ecosystem: Engineered > Bioreactor > EBPR >... | reverse complement strand
AATAAAATCTGCATAAGTGTAAGAAACCACCGACACGCCAATTGCAAAAAGCGCGATGGTCTTCATGCCAAAATCAAACAACTTTGCATTGGACACTTTTTTCCGAAAATTTACAGCAAACAATGGCAGCAGAATAATGCTAAACAAAAATCCAAACTGATTTGCTGCATCAAAAATACGATAAGCTGCGGCATAAATTCCGGCTTGCATTGCCCCTGTTTCGGGCAGCAGTCGCTCCAGCATCACCGCATCTACTCTATTGTAAATGCCCATCAGCAACACCAACAAGGCATAAGGCAAGGTGGTTTTAAACACTTTAGAAGTAAATCGCCATTTCCAAAATGTAAACTTAAAACCAGCTTTGTTGGCTACAATCATACCCGAAAAAATTGCAGTAAGCAGCAATGCAAATGTTTGCGCCAACACAAAACTCCAAATGCCAAACGGAATAAGATTGTTACCTAACAACATAACAGCACATATCACTACAGCAATCAACTTATCGCTAACCGCAATAAAACTGTCGGTTTTAAAAAAAAGTAAGGCTTGTAAGTTGGAGCGAAAAAAAAGAATAAGTGTAAGCAATGCTTGATTAAGCAATAGCAACAGCAGCAGCTTGATCTGAGTTTCATTAAATCCGCTGATGGCAGCAAACAACAACGCAATTAAAAAATAACCAACCGAAAGAAGCACTTTGAGCGTAAGCAAATTACCAAAGTAGCTGCTTAACCTGTGTGGCGAACGAGCTATAGACCTGCTGTTGAAATTATTCAAACCCAAATCGAGCAATGCGCTAAAGAGAAGCGAATAATTAAACAAGGCAAAATAAGTGCCATACTCGGCAGCGCCTAAGCGATTTTGCACTACTCGGTCAATGCCAAAAATCCAAAAAGGCTTTACCAGTAAATTGGCAACAATTAAAAAAATAAGATTGAATGCAAACTGTTTGCGCATCGGTAAACACAGCAAAGAAATGAAAAGTTGCGAGCACTTGGCTGCAAGCCTCCAGGTTGTGGACAATAATCAATGCACACTAATCAATAATCAATTTCTTTTGCCGCTGTGCAATACAAACGAAGTGTGGCAGTTAATGTTAGGCTTTTGCTATCGGGCAGGCTCGAAGGTATAGGCTATTTTACACACGAAACATTGAAACGAATTACACAGCAAAATCCGGATACTCACTTTTGGTTTTTGTTCGATAGGTCTTTTAGTTCCGAATTTATTTATGGTAAAAATGTAACACCGGTAGTGCTTTTTCCGCAAGCACGCCACCCGTTTTTATACGTGTGGTGGTTCGAATGGAGCATTGCACAATGGCTGAATAAACACAAGCCCGATTTGTTTCTATCGCCCGATGGACACGGAGTGTTGCGCAGTAGCATTCCGCAAGTTTTAGTAATGCACGATATAGCCTACGAGCATTTTCCAAAACACATGGGCTTTTTGCAAAACCAATACTTCAAATACTTTATGCCGCGTTTTGCGCACCATGCCGCTCAACTTGCTACGGTATCCGAATATTCCAAAACCGATATTTGCAAATTCTACAATGTTGCGCCACAAAAAGTTGATGTTGTTTATAGCGGTGTAAAAGATTTTTTTGCCCCAATTTGCGAAGCAGACAAAGCAGCCATGCGAGCAAAATTTGCACAAAGCAAGCCATACTTTGTGTACGTAGGCTCGGTAAATCCGCGCAAGAATGTGGCAAACATTTTACGCGCATTCGATTTGTTTAAAACACAAACAAAAAGCGAAAGCAAGCTTGTAATTGCAGGAGCCAAAGGTTGGAAAACAAGCGAAATTTTTGAAGTATGGAATTGCATGCAATTCAAAAACGAAGTGGTGTTTACAGGCAGGTTAGAAGAAAAAGAATTGGTTCATGTACTTGCCGCTGCACAGGTATCGCTGTACCCAAGTTTGTTTGAAGGTTTTGGAGTGCCGCCTTTAGAAGCAATGGCATGTGGCGTTCCGGTAATTACATCTAATGTTTCTTCGCTTCCCGAAATATCGGGCGATGCTGCTCTTTATGTTTCGCCCGAAAATGTTCAAGATATTGCTGCAAAAATGACAGCACTCGATGCCAACCCTCACCTGCGCGCTTCGCTAATAGAAAAAGGATTTGTTCATTACAAGCAACATACTTGGGAGCGCACAGCAAAACTACTTTGGCAAAGCTGTTTGAAAGTTTTAAAGTAGTATTTTTTTATTGGTCGCAATATCAACCAAAACCAATTGGCATTTTAATACCTTGAAATGCCAATTTGAATTTCGCCCGACAACAATTCTTGCAAAAAGGCATAATGCATTTCATTGCCAACAAAGTCGTACTTATCGGTATCGAGCAATACAATTCGCGCATCAGTCATTTGCTTAAAGTATGAAAGATATGCCTCTTGAATATTTTCTAAATACTCGGGTTGAATAGATTGCTCGTACATTCTACCGCGCATCTTGATGTTTGCCAAAAGCCGCTCAACCGAAGAAAAAAGATAAACAATTACATCGGGCTTTGGCAATGTGGGCAGCATAATATCAAAAAGCATTCTGTAAAGTTGTTTCTCTTGAACACTCAAATTATTACCCGCAAAAATCAAACTCTTTTGAAAAATAAAATCGCTCACCGTTTGCATATTGAATAAATTGTTTTCGGCAGAAACATGTTTTAACTGCTGAAAACGCTCGGCCATAAAATACAGTTCTACGGGAAAAGCATGGCGCTCGGGGTCGTTGTAAAAGAGCGGCAAAAATGGATTATCCTCAAACTTTTCGAGAAACAAACGCGCCTTTCCGCTCTGCGAAAGCTTTGTAGCGAGTGTAGTTTTTCCTGCACCGATGCAGCCTTCAATAGCTATGTAATTATAGTGGAACATAAAATTTCAAACGCATCAAAAACTAAAATCACTCGCCATCTTCTTCCTCTTCATCGGGCTTGGGGTCCACTCTTATCTGAGTTGGCTCAATAGATTGAAGCGAAAATTTGGTTCCGGTTACACGAAAAGTAGTTCGTCTGTTTTTTTGATGTTCCTCTTCGCTGCATTTTACATTATTCACGCAGCCATTTACCGGTCGGGTTTCGCCAAAGCCACGAGCGTTCAATCGTTCTTTGCCAATGCCCTTTTCTATCAGGTAATCAACTACACTTTGCGCACGCGCCTGCGATAATTTTAAGTTATACTCATCGCTACCACGGCTATCGGTATGCGACCCAATTTCGATATCTATTGCCTTGTTTTGCGTAAAAAACAACACCAACGAATCTAACACCACTTTCGATTCGGGACGCAGTGTGGCTTTATCGTAGTCGTAATAAATATTTGGAATTTCAATCTCTTTAGATGTAAAAATTTTCTCTAACTCAATTTCTACATATTGCGAAATTAAAACGCTATCGCGGCTTCTTTTGCCTACGGTAGAAACCTTTGCGGAATTACTGAAGTAATCATTGCGAGAGGCAAAAAGATTGTAATTAGTATTTTGCTGTAAAGAAAAGAAAAACAAACCTCCGGTATCTGTAACAAAGCTTGTCAACGAATCGCCTTTTGAATTTTGCAAATCAACTTTTGATAAACGCAATGGCACAAGTCCCAAAATTTTACTGTTAGGATCATCAGGATTTTCAAACTGTTTTGTAAGCACTTTGCCGCGCACTTCATATTGATTCAGCCAAAGTTCTTGAAAGCGGTAAACATCATCGCTGCCTTTGCCCCCTTTTCGCGAAGAAGAAAAATAGCCCGTCATCAATACAGTATCGGCATTGTTAAGCGGCTTGCTTTTTTCAATCACATATCCAAAATCATCGCCCCCCGAATTGATAGGCGCACGTAAATTTTCTGCATTGCGCCATGAATTTTTTGAACGTGTAGCCTTAAAAATATCTAAGCCACCCATGCCCGCAAATCCATTGGATGAAAAATACAAATTGTCTTTTTCATCCAGCCACGGAAACATTTCATCGCCCGTAGTATTTACAGTTCCCGAAGCGTTTGAAGGTCTGCTCCATCCAGTATCAGTTTTTGTAAAATAGAAAATATCTTTACCACCAAAACCCTCGTAATCGCTCGATACAACCAACAAATTGCCGCTATTAGAAATTGCCGGCTGCCCCACATTAAATGTATCGGGAAACAAGTACAGCTTTTCGGGCTCGCTCCACACAGTTCCATCGAAAGTACTTAAATAGATATGGCAAAATTCACTTACTTTTTCATTTGAAAAACAACGGGTAAAAAACATGCTGTTTCCATCAGGCGTAAAAGCAGAAGTACCTTCGTAGGCTTCCGTATTAAGCTCGCGGCTAAATGGAGCAACTTTTCCCGAAGCACCATTCTCATTTCTACTTACGGCATATAAATCGCCAAACTTTTCTCCGGTCCACCCGTTTTGTGCATCACCGGTGGCATCGCTTCTTGATGAAGTAAAAACTAACTTATCTTTTCCAAAAAGCGTGGGTGCATAATCGCTGTATCGAGTATTTACCGATTCAAGATTTTGAGTTTTAATTCTGCTAAAATCATTTTGCCATTTCAATGCTTCGCGCGCGCTTCGCAATTCTTTTCTTACATTATAGCTGCTCCCTAATTTATTACTCATTGTAAACACAGCAATTGCACTATCGTACAACTCCTGCATTTTAAGCGTTTGCCCCAATTTATAAAATGCGTCACCGGTAGTATTTCCACTCTCTACACTCGCCTTTTTATACCAATGCGATGCGTTTACAGGTTCGTTATACTTCATAAAAGAATTGCCTATTGCAATTGCTTTATCTTGCTTCTTCAATGGATTTTTTTCAGCATCAAACTCTTTAATCAACATCTCGGTAGCAACGCTGTACAACTTTCTATTTACAGCATCATCGCCAGTTTTTATTACTGCGGTTTTTGTTTTGCAACCACAAAAAACAAAAACACTAAGAAGTACAATTAAAGTCTGTTTCATTCTGTTGGTAAAGAATAAAAAGAATACTGAAAGTAAAACAAAAAAGTTCGGCAAAGCACAAATTGAAATAAAAAAGCTCCTCGAAAGGAGCTTTTGCAAATAAAAATTCAACCTCACATTTTATGCAGTAACAGCAGTAGATTCAATTGCTTTTTTTGAAGGGCGACCTCTTTTTCCGGTAGAAACTTTTTTGGCAGCTACCGACTTTGAGGTAGCACCTTTTGGGCGACCTCTTTTACCTTTTGGCTTAGGAGCAGCATTTGCCAACAAATCTAATGCTGCTTTTGCTGCATTAGGTTTTCTACCGCGCTTAGCAGTTGATTTTGGTGCAACTGCCTTTGCGGCTTCGCCCAATAATTCTGACAAAACAGTTCTAATTCCCGATAATTTTTCTGTCAATTCTTTTTCTTGCTGACGAAAAAAATCTACCAATAAATTGGCGTGATGATCTGATACTGAAATTTTCGGCATGAAATAAATTTTAGGTAAATGTAATTACATTTTTATCAATGCAATAAAAGCGGAACACAAATAGCTGCATAGTGAAGTTTGTAGCTAACAATAAAAAAAAGCCCAAGCATTTCTGCTTGGGCTTTCACTTCAAATATTTAAAAAATATTACCAGCGTTTTTCATAGCCGCCATCGCGTCTTCCGCCTCCACCGCCTTTGTAGCCTCCGCCACCTTTGTTGAATGAGCGGTTGCCGCCTTCCGGACGAGCCTCAGCTTGTTTTACAGACAATTGTCTTTCAAAAAACTCATAACCGTTCAACTGCTCGATGGCTTGTGCACCTTCGCTGTCGTTTGGCATTTCTACAAATCCAAAACCACGGCTTCTGCCGCTGTCGCGATCTGTAATAATTTTTACACTGCTTACTTCTCCGAATTTTTCGAAGGCTTCGCGCAGCCCTTCTTCTGTGGCGCGGAAGTTGATGTTACTTACGTAAATGTTCATTGACTTAAAAAATAAAATTATAAAAAATGAATGCTTAGGTCTAACTCAGTGAACATTTCCGAAATGACAGTGATGATTACTTACAAAGACTTTAAACTAATTCAGCGCAAATGTATAGCTAATTATTTGGTAAGTAGATACTTTGCTTGCAAATTTATTTTCATATCTACTCAAATAGTTTGTCGTTTCAATGGAATTTGATACTACTAAGTAGCTTGTTTAATCTATACTTGCATATATGAACACAATGTTTTTGAGCAATACTGTACAACCTCTTGTTTTCGAATCGGCAGGCGAAAGTTTCGATGATTTAATCAAGCACATTTCTAACAATAATAAAACCGTAAACGAAAAGTTGCTTGAGCATGGAGCCTTGTTGTTTCGCGCCTTTCCGGTAAACACACCTGCGCAATTTGAACAAGTGGCTAAGGCTATTGATTGCGATTTAAAAAATGATTACCTCGGCACATCACCTCGCGATAAAGTACAGGGAACAGACTTTGTTTTTACAGCAAGCGAGCTTCCACCGTTTTATCCAATCATGCAACATTGCGAAATGAGTTTTTTACCAAATCCACCCAAAAAATTATTTTTCTATTGCCACATAGAACCGCCCTACGGTGGCGAAACACCCATCTGCGATTTCAGAAAACTGTATGAACAATTGGATGAAAATATCCGCAATGAATTTGAAGCAAAAGGTGTTACTACGGTTAGAAATTACTCGGGACTAAAGAGCAATTCAAGTTTCAATTTGTTTGAATTAAAAAAATGGAACCAAATGTTTTTGACTGACGACAAAAAAGTTGTTGAACAAAAATGTATTGAAAACAGTATCGAATTTGAATGGAAAGAAAACGATTCATTAAGGCTTGTAAACCGAACTCCGGCAATAATTTCGCATCCCACAACCGGAAAAAAAACATGGTTCAATCATACCCAAGTTTTTCATATCAGCGCTTCTGCTTTTGAGTATGCACACATTCACCAAAGGCAAAAAAGAATGAAAACTCTTTTTTACTCGCTTTTCACAGCATCTATAATCCCAATAAAAAAACTTTTTAATACACCCGATGAACAAAGCATGAATATGAAGTTTGGCGATGGCAGTGTGATACCCGATGCTTATGTAAAACATATTGAAGATGTGATTTGGAAAAACTTGGTAGTTTTTAAATGGCAAAAAGGCGATGTGTTGGCATTAGATAACTTTTGCACTTCGCATGGGCGATTGCCCTACGAAGGCCCACGCGAAATATTTGTAAGCTGGAGTGCCTAAAACCGGCATAGCAATCGAAACGAAAAACGCCCGTTTATGCTATGCACAAACGGGCGTTTTATTCAGATATGATGTTGTACTTACAGTACGCTTACATTCTCTGCCTGTGGGCCTTTTTTACCTTCACCTACCGAATAAGAAACGCTATCGCCTTCTTTTACCGGTGTACCTTTCACTTGAGAATGGTGGAAGAATAAATCTTTTTCACCGCTGTCTTGAACGATGAAACCATAACCTGAGTCTGACTTAAAAAACTTTACTTTACCTGTTTGCATTACTAATTGTTTATTAAAAATTATACCTCAAAAAAAGAATTTGATTGTTCGGAATTACAACATTTTCTATTTTTTTCAGCGTGCGAATGTAATATTAAAGTTTTGCAAGTGCTTAAAAATGTTTGAAATGCACAAGGAAAATATCGGTTAAATAATCTGAAAACCAGTAATACTTGTTTGTTACTCTACTTTACCTTTCACATCCAGTGCATCGCGCAAGCCATTACCTACAAGATTAAACGCCAACACCAGCAACATAATTGCCAAGCCCGGAAACAATGCTAAATAAGCATTGGGCGAATCAATAAAATCCTTGTATTCATTGAGCATACTGCCCCAAGATGGCGCTGGCGGCTGAATGCCCAAACCAATGTAACTCAATCCACTTTCAACCAAAATTGCATTGGCAAAGTTTGCACATGCAACAACAATAACCGGACCTGTAATGTTTGGCAAAATATGTAAGAATATGGTGCGCGCATCACTAAAACCTAAACTTTTGGCAGCAGCAACAAACTCCATTTCGCGTATTACCATGAACTGCCCACGCACAATTCGCGCCACTTCTACCCACATAGTTAAACCAACGGCAATAAAAATCATTACCAGTTTATTTTCTATCAAACTACCGGCACTGATGTATAAACCCATTGCCAACAACAGTGTAGGAATGCTCCAAAACACATTTATCACCCACATTATCACCTTATCGGTAAACCCTTGAAAAAAACCTGCCAACGCACCCAACACCACACCTATTGTAAGAGAAATCAACACGGCTATCAAACCAACCGAAATTGATATTCGTGTGCCTATCAACAAACGAGAAAGGATGTCGCGCCCAAATTTATCGGTTCCGAGCAAAAAGGTCTTCTTTACAAACAAGTCATCTTCAGCTTTTTTGCGAAAAACTTCGTTCATCTGTAAAGATGCTGTGTTCATTCCCAGCAAATCGGCAACGGCATAGTGCTTGGTTTCGGGTTCAAATTGCTTGCCCTTGTAAAGCTCAACAACAAGAGAGTCTTTCTCAAAACGATAAGAATTGACTGGTTGCAACTTATATTGTTTTTCGTAGCCATTCACCAGCCCAACAAAGAAGTTTTGATTAACTACTCTATCTTTACGAACCTTCAAAAAAGTGGTAGAAAAACCTGGCGAATGGGTTTCTAACTCAAGTATTTGATCGTTGGCCGAAGGGGAATTATCGGGCGCAATAACATAACACAACAGCGATAAAATGGCAGCAAGCACAACAATTGCCAAACCCACCATTGCACTTTTATTTCGCTTGAAACGACCGCGGGCTTTGCTATCTATAATTTGCACTTTGTTGAATTGTTATGAGTGGCAAACGTACACAAAAAATACCTTGTTAAAACAGCTATTGCTGCGCAAAGTGAATTTGTAAAAACAGCACCTGAAATTCACCTCATAAATCACGTATTACAAAACAAAAAAGCGGCATAAAACATATAAATGCTTTATGCCGCTTGTAAAATTATCTGTTACAATTAAGCCTCGCTTTCTGCCTTCTTTTTAGGCGACTTGAAAGATATTACCAACTCTTGTAATTCTGCATTCAAATCTACCACAAAAGTATCGCCCGGTTTTGCTACCGCACGCAAAATTTCTTCTGCCAATGGGTCTTCCAAATACTTTTGAATAGCGCGATGCAAAGGTCGTGCTCCATAAGCAGGGTCGTAGCCTTTTTCCGATAAAAAGTCTTTTGCTGCATCTGTAAGTTTTATTTCAAACCCAAGAGTTTTCAAGCGTTTCACAACATCTTTCAATACAATGTCAATAATTTTGTGAATGCTGTCTTTTTCTAAGCTATTGAAAATAATCACATCATCAATACGGTTCAAAAACTCGGGCGAGAAAGTGCGTTTCAATGCTTTAGAAAGCACATTCTTGCTAATCTCATCGCTTTGCTCGGTTTTAGATTTTGTAGCAAAACCAACACCTGTACCAAAATCTTTCAAATCTCTTGCTCCGATATTTGAAGTCATTATAATAAGTGTGTTTTTGAAATCTACTTTCCTACCCAACGAATCGGTGAGAATACCATCGTCAAACACTTGCAACAAAATATTAAACACATCGGGATGTGCCTTTTCAATTTCATCTAACAACACAACAGAATATGGCTTTCTGCGCACGCGCTCGGTAAGCTGCCCGCCTTCTTCATAGCCCACATATCCCGGAGGCGCGCCAATCAATCGGCTTACACTGAATTTCTCCATGTATTCCGTCATATCAATACGAATCAAAGCATCTTCGCTATCAAACATATAGCGTGCAATTGCTTTAGCAAGTTCGGTTTTACCCACTCCGGTTGGTCCCAAAAAAATGAAAGTACCAATTGGCTTTTTCGGGTCTTTTAAACCAACTCTATTGCGTTGAATGGCTTTTGCAACCTTTATCAACGCATCATTTTGCCCAACCACTGCGCCTTTCAGCTCTTCCGACATGTTTAGCAACTTGATGCCTTCGCTTTGCGCAACTTTACTTACCGGAATACCAGTCATCATTGCCACCACTTCGGCAATATCTTCTTCGCTTACAGGATAGCGTTTCGATTTAGACTCTTCATCCCACTGCACTTTGGCTTTTTCTAACTCTTCCAATAAGCGCTTTTCGGTATCGCGTAGTTTTGCTGCTTCTTCGTATTTCTGACTTTTAACTACTTGATTTTTTTCAACTTTTATGTCCTCTACTTGTTTCTCTAAGTCAATGATGTTTTTAGGAACATGAATGTTTTTTAAGTGAACACGCGCACCAACTTCGTCCATTACGTCAATGGCTTTATCGGGCAAAAAGCGATCGGTAATATAGCGTGTACTTAGTTTTACACATGCAGCTATGGCATCTTTAGAATAGGAAACATTGTGATAGTCTTCGTATTTAGGGCTGATGTTCGATAAAATTTGAATAGCCTCTTCGGGTGATGGTGGGTCTATCATTACACGCTGGAAACGCCTGTCTAATGCGCCATCTTTTTCTATGTATTGGCGATACTCGTCTAAGGTAGAGGCACCAATACATTGTAATTCGCCACGAGCCAAAGCTGGCTTAAAAATATTTGAAGCATCTAAAGAACCCGTTGCGCCACCTGCGCCTACAATGGTATGAATCTCGTCAATAAAAAGAATCACATCGCGGTTCTTTTCCAATTCATTCATTATGGCTTTCATGCGCTCTTCAAACTGCCCGCGATATTTAGTGCCGGCAACCAATGCCGCCAAATCCAACATCACAATGCGTTTTCCAAACAACACACGGCTTACTTTCTTTTGAATAATACGCAATGCCAAACCTTCTACTACCGCTGTTTTACCTACACCCGGCTCGCCTATTAAAATTGGATTGTTCTTTTTTCTACGCGAAAGAATTTGCGACACGCGCTCAATTTCATTCTCACGACCTACTATTGGGTCAAGCGTTCCTTCTTCTGCCAAATGTGTTACATCTCTGCCAAAGTTGTCGAGCACTGGAGTTTTAGATTTGTTGTTGCCAGGCTTTTTACCTTGTGGCGGTTGATTGTAGCCACGGCTTTTTTCATCGTCAAACTCTTCGTCTGATGGTTCGTTGGGCATTTCAAATTTGATTCCGGAATTTTCCACTCCGCCATTTTCTTTCACCACTTCCAACTCGGCTTTAAACACATCATAATCTACATCTTGTTGTGCAAGCAATGCGGTAACGATGTTGTCTTTGTTTTTAAGTATAGAAAGCAAAAGATGTTCGGTTCCAATAACATCGCTTTTTAAAACCTTTGCCTCTAAAACAGTGATCTTTAAAATCTTTTCGGCTTGTTTAGTAAGCGGAATAGAATTGGGATTAAAAATACCTTTGGCGGTTTTATCTTTTATAGAATCTTCAATGATTTTACGAATCATAATCGGATCCATCTCTAAGCTGCGCAATGTTTTTATTGCCAGGCCATCGCCATCGCGAATCAAGCCCAACATCAAATGTTCTATTCCAATAAAATCGTGATTTAACCGCAAGGCTTCTTCGCGGCTATAGCCGATTACTTCTTTAACCTTCGGTGAAAATTTTGCTTCCATAGTTTCTCCTTTTCAATTTCTATACCAATAATGAGTTTGTGTCAATTTGTCGTTATTACGCATCATAGACGGCTGATTGGTAACAATAGTGTACGAATGTTTTTAAAAATATCAGAACTAACAAACGCTGCGAACTGTTTTTATTGTAAATAAAATAACACCTGTTGTTTGACAGCATTTTTTTTAAGACACCATAAAGATATTTGGCAAGCCGATACAGTAATTGCAAAAGGCTTTACCGCTAAAAACCTTACGGCTCGGCCAAAAACTTGGTGAACCACTTTCCACTATCTTTTACTGTTCTTTTTTGCGTATTAAAATCGGTGTGTACAATACCAAATCTTGGGCGGTAGCCTTCGGCCCATTCAAAGTTGTCCATAAAGCTCCAAATGAAATATCCTTTCACATTCGCGCCTTCGCGTTTGGCACGCAGCACGTTTTTTAAATAATCTTTTAGGAATTGAGTGCGCTTAACGTCATGAACGGAGTCGCCTTCTACCTTATCTGGAAACGCTGCGCCATTTTCGGTTACATAAATATTTTTGATGCCTTCGTAAGCAGCAAACTGCTTGATGATTCGGTAGATGCCTTCGGGGTAAACCTCCCAATTCATTTCTGTAACATCGCCCAGTTTTTTTGCCGGCACATTGATACCATTGATGATTGGCACAACACCTAAATACGATGCCACTAATCGCGAATAGTTTTGCACACCAATAAAATCAAAATCAAACTTCATGTTTGCTTCATCTTCGGGCTTCATGTGCTTTTCTATTTTGCGCAATGCTGGCAACTCTTTTTTGGGATAGCCCAAGCCTAACACCGGCTCTATAAACAATCTATTCATCAAAGCATCTGCACGAACGGCAGCTTTCATATCTAATGGATGATCGGATTTTGCATCAATGGGCGAGCAAGAAAATGTAGTACCGATGTTGCCGTCTTTTACGGCACTTTTTAGCACCCTGCCGCCAACACCATGGCACAACGTGGCATGATGAGTTGCTTGATAAAAACTTTTAAAACCGAATATGCCGGGTGCGTGAATTCCCAACAAGTACCCACCGCCTACAAATGCCATTGGCTCATTAAACACCATCCAGTTTTTCACTCTGTCGCCAAAGTTTTTGGCACACAATGCAACATACTCTTCGAACCAACCCAGTATGTCTCTATTTGTCCAACCGCCTTTGTTTTGCAGTGCCTGTGGCAAATCCCAATGATAGCAGGTTATCCACGGTTCTACGCCTTCTTTCAAGCATTTATCTATTACTCGGTTGTAAAAGTCTATGCCTTTTTGGTTTGATGTGCCTGTGCCTTCGGGCAATACACGGCTCCATGCAATAGAAAAACGAGATGCCGGAATATTCATGCGTTTCATCAACTCAATATCACTTTCGTAATTGTGATAAAAGTCTGCAGCAACATCGCCATTTTCGCGTGTTTTAATTTTTCTTCCACCATTGCGATGGGTAAAATTATCCCAAATACTTTCGCCTTTACCGTCTATGTTCCACGCGCCTTCTATTTGATAAGATGCTGTGGCGGTGCCCCACACAAAGTCTTTACCAAAATCGCTTCGCCTTAATTCTTCATCGGCTAAAAATGATGCCAACAATCCTTTGGGCAACATTGCTCCCGCTCCTAATGCTGCTGTAATGCGCAACCATTCTTCTCTGGTCATTGTATTTGATGTTTATGTGTAATAAAAATTTGGTTGTGTGCTTTAACTAATAGAATTGCGAACCCTTTGTGTATAGTTTCTAATAGCCATGCGCAGTTCCACACCTTTTGCCACTTCTTCAAGAATGGCGATGGCTGCAAGCACATGTGTTAGTTGTTCGCCTTCATCTTTTCCTTCAATAAGTATTTCGGGTTTTTGCTCTTCGTACAAAGCATTTTCGGCTGCTTGCAGTTGTTGCAATGTATAAGTTTCGGCTAAAGATTTGATTACTGGCAGTTGCATTATTTTGTTGAATAGATTGAATGCAATAAACAACTTTTACAATTATGCAGAAGTGATTTTTTACCAATCTATCAATTTCAATTGAGCGAAACCTACCCCCGCCATCATTCAAAGCATGATAGCCATAAGCAGTGCATAAACAAATGTTGCTAAGGCATTGCGCTTTAGCAAGGGATCGAACTCTGCCGGATTTTGAATTTTATAAACACGAATACATGAAACCACAAAAGTTATAAATCCAACATACAATACCAATTGCTCGGAGAAACGTATTTGGGCAGCTATAAAAAAACAGCACATACAAAGTATTGCAAGTAAATTCAGCAGATAGAAATAGCACTTGGAGTTTGCAAAGCCTAAGCGCACAGCCATTGTAATTTTGCCTGCTTTTTCATCGCTTATTCTATCGCGCATGTTGTTAAGATGTAACACCGTTGTTGCCCATAAGCCAATTGCTGATGCCGGCAACAACAAAGTAACATTAAACGAATGTGCTTGCAGATAATAACTGCCACACACACCTACCAAACCAAAAAATACAAACACAAACAAATCGCCCAAGCCGTAATAACCATAAGGGTTTTTGCCTACGGTATATTTAATGGCTGCGGCAATGGCTGCAACACCCAATGCCAGAAAAAACAAACCCACTTCTACATTCAAATTGCGGGTAGCTTCTACAATTAGCCACACACCAGCCACGAGCGACAACACCACCGTTACTATAATACCAATTTTCATTTCGGCAAAAGATAACGCACCCGATTGTATTGCCCGCTGCGGACCAATTCTATCATTGTTATCGGTACCTTTTTGGCTATCGCCATAATCGTTGGCAAGATTCGATAACACCTGAAGCAAAAGCGTAGTAACAAAACACAATACCAATACTTTTATATTGAACTTTGCTGGCTCGTAAAACAACGCAAGCGAGCTGCCTGTAATAATAGATGAAAAGGCAAGTGGCAATGTGCGCAAACGGAAAGCATTTAACCACGCTTTAATCTTCAATTTCATTCAGCAAAGATTAAGATTTTTAGCACAAACAAGCCGCTATTGCGTTTGTTCTATTCATTTGCACAACATACATTACTTTTAGGCTAAAATAAAACTACAACTCATGCTGAATCAGGCACTCAAGTTTCTTGCTGCCACTTTCTTTGCCATTGCAATTGCCGTTCACATTTATGGATTGTTTTTTCCTTACAGTTCCGAATCTATTGTTTCGCACTTGGCACATATTTTAAGCTATTCGGTGTGCCTGTTTACTGTATTGAAACCCATAAAACGAGCGCATTTCATCTACTTTATTGCCGCTATGTATCCAATCTATTATCATGCAGGCTGCGCTCGCAGTGCCGATGGTTCATTCAATGCAATATGTGTATTTGTGGTATTGTTTATGACTGCAATAACCATTTGGATGTTTTACAACCATCGCTATGAAGCAAAATGAAACTGTTATATGGTCAATCCGCCATCAACGCTAATCACAGCACCCGAAACAAACCGCGCTTCGGCACCGGCAAGAAAAGCATAAACACTGGCAACGTCCTCGGGGGTGCCGAGTTTTTTTAGTGGCACTTTTTCGCGCATGGCTTCTATCACTTTTTCGGGCATAGTTTTTATCATATCGGTAGCAATAAAGCCAGGTGCAACAGCATTTACAGTGATGTTGTATTTGCCAAGTTCGCGGGCAAGGGTTTTGGTAAAAGCTATCACCCCGGCTTTGGTGGCGGCATAGTTTACTTGTCCATAATTGCCATACAAACCTACTATTGAAGAGGTGTTGATGATGCGCCCCGAATTGTTTTGAACCATTGCAGGCGAAACTGCTTTGCAGCAATTAAACACACCGGTAAGGTTTACATCCAGCACTTGCTGCCATTGCTCGTTTGTCATTTTTTGCAACGAAGCATCGCGTGTGATGCCTGCATTATTTATCAGCACATCAATAGTATTAAAGCGCAGCAGCGTTTCTTTTGTTGCCTGCGCCACGTCATCGGCATTGGCAACATTAGTTTTAATAAAAAAATACTGACTTTTGGGCAAATGCGATGGCGCAGGCTCGCCCAAATCCCAAATGGCAACATTTGCCCCTTCGCTCAAAAATTTTTGTACTGCCGCTGCTCCAATGCCCGAAGCACCTCCTGTTATTACAACATTTAAACCTTTAAAACGCATATCTATGTGTTATTGCCTTGTTTCTAATATCTAAATGCTGCCTATTACTCTGTAAATTTCTTTTCGGTTGGGGCATAGCGACCGTGAACAGAGGTAAACAACCTATCCCAGCGTATTTTATTCAACAACGAAGCATTGTAATCTAAGCTCAACCATATAAACCATGCCTTACCCACAATGTGATCTTCGGGTACAAAACCCCAAAAACGGCTGTCTTGCGAGTTATGGCGATTGTCGCCCATCATCCAAAAATAATCGTAAGCAAAAGTAAAGCTATCGGCTTCCTTGCCGTTGATGATAAACTTGTTGCCCACTCGCTCTACTGTATTGCCTTCGTAGTTGCGGATGCAACGCTCGTAGAAGGCAAAAGTGCTATCGTTTAATGGTATGGTTTTTCCTTTTTTAGGTATTTCGATGGGACCATAATTATCTATATTAAAATGCGAATAACGATGGCTATTTGGATACAGCGTCCAACCCATATCTTGTGTTTTATCGTAGCTCCACGGTTGCAATAACTTTACAAACGGATGTTTTGAAAATCTTTCGGCATCGGCTTTGCTCATTAAAATTACATAATGCCCGGGCTGCTCCAACTGCCCTCTTATTTCAATACCGTAATCTTTCATTTCTTCGGGCGAAATATTCCTATCGGCATTTGCTACCAACAAAAATGGAGTATTTAAACCGGTGGGTTGATAAGCCAAAGCATCGTTGATGTATAAAACACCTTCGCGCACTTCCAGTTTATCGCCCGGCAAGCCAACACAGCGCTTTATGTAATTCTCGCGCTTATCAACCGGGCGGGTAATAACCTTGTATTGTTGCCACACCGCAGCCCTGCCCATTTGCCTTTCTAAATCGTAATAGGGTTGTGCACTCTCAAACTCTTTTGTAACTGTATCGCCTGCCGGAAAATTAAACACTACCATATCGTTGCGTTTAATTTTTTCAAACGAAGGCAACTTCATGTAAGGCAACTTAATCAACTCGGAATACGCATTGGTGTTTAACACTGGTATGGTGTGATGAAAAAATGGTATTGCAAGCGGGGTCATAGGCACGCGCGCACCGTAGTGCATTTTGCTTACAAAAAGAAAATCGCCAATCAACAATGTTTTTTCCATAGAGCCGGTAGGAATGGTATAAGCCTCGGCAACAAATGTGCGAATCAACCAAGCCGCAACTACTGCAAACACAATTGCATCGGCCCACTCGCGCACCATGCTGCGGTGTATTTTAGCACCTCCCGGCCCCACCCAATTTTGTTTGCTTGTACCCAACCATATTAAATAGAAAGGGGCAAACAATACTGCCGCCACATGCTCTAAAAAGCCAAAACGGTTATAGGCGCTGCTCAACTCGGTAAGCTGCGAAGCAATGTAAAACAAGTTCACTCCCGGCACGAACATCATAAACGTCCACCACTGGGGCTTGTTAATCAGCCTTTGCCACTCGTTGCTGCACACCACAGGCACAAATGCCTTCCAGCCTTCTATACCATGCTTTTTGAAAATAAAATAAGTGCCGATGCGAATGCCCAGCATATAAAACAGAACAATGAATAGAAATATCATTTGTTGATGGAATTAATGAAAAATACTGTTGATACTTTTGCGCTGCGAACTAAGGAAAAATAAAATTCATACCGACAACTCAGATTGTTAGAGTTTACAAAAACTGCAGGCAGCACCCGCTTACCCTCAAAAAAAACATTCTATCCCTAAAACACCCCTTCTATCCCCAAAATTATAGCAGCAAACATATCGCTACACTTTTGCGCCCTATTAAATAGTTGAACATAAAAAGAGTTTACATTCAAGCAGTTTTAAAAACAGAAGTTGTTTAACCCATTGCTTGAGATTACTTGGCTTCGCAAGCAATGCTTGTAAAAACGCGCTTGTTTTCGCATAAATATACCGCCATTGCGAACAATAAACGAGTAAAGCAATCTCAAAAGTTTAAACAACTTCATAATCTGTTTTTATATGTTTGGTTTTTAGAGTTTTAATCTTTACCCACTTGCAAAATCCTTTAGTTTTTTTCTTGTTAATAGTATGCCATTGGGCAATTGCGAGCGATTTGGAGCCGAGGGCACAAGCTCGAAGAATAGACAGCCTGATGATTAAGTATGAAGCCAACTATGAGCAGGTAAACCAAGAAGCCGATGAACTATATGAACTGCTGAATACCAAATACACCACCAAAGAATATCTGGATATTAAGATTGGCGTAATGCTCCAAAAATCTATACTCCTTTCGCTAAAAGGTGCCGACCACAAAGCATTGGAATTAGCATTGAAAGCCTTAGACATTGCCGAAAAACATCAACTACCAAAACAAGCATTCAACAGTTGCTGGACAATAGCCCTTATGTACGAAATAGGAGCCGATTACCCACACTGCCGCAAATACCTAAACCAAGCACAAAGCATCTACCAAACACACCACCTCGATAGCGTGTATAGCGTTTATTGCATTCGCCTCTCATCTTACTACCTTTTTGTGCAAAAACCCGACTCAGCCTTACTCTTTGCCTACAAAGCCTTAGACTATGCCCAAAAATACGACAACGAAAGAGAGATTCGCGATGCCCACCTGCTATTGGGCGCATTGCTTTCTAAAACCAATTACCCGCAAGCCATAAAACACAAATCGCTTGCCGCACAAAATTTTATTGCCATCAACGACTATTCCTCGGCAGCAATTCAATACTCGGTAGCGGCATCAATACTGCTAAAACACAAGCAAATAGAAGCAGCCTTTAAATACAGCGACTCTGCCATTGCGCTGCTAAAAACAACCGGAGTACACATTAATGGCGAGGTGTTCAAAATAAGAAGTAAACTTTTTGAAGCCACCGGAAACATAGATTCGGCTTACTACAACTTTCTTAAATACCACGATGAATACGTCATCTTCCACAACAAAATGGAAAGCGCCAAAATAAAACAGGTAAGCGAGCAATATCAAAACGACAAAAAAGAGATAATCATAAACGACAAAAACCAACAACTCACCCTCATCATCATCTTTCTCACCATCATTATCATAGCAGCAATACTGCTGTATCTAAGCAAGCGAAAAATAAGCCGCCAAAACAAAATCATCCATCAACAATTAGGCGAACTCACCAAAACCTTAGAACAAAAACAAGTGCTGCTTGCCGAACTGCAACACCGCGTAAAAAACAACTTGCAACACGTTATCAGCATTCTCGAAATACAAAAAGAATCGGTCAACTTCAATAACATAGACGAACTCATCAGAGGAAATCAAAACCGCATACACTCCATGGCATTGCTACACAAAAAACTAAATGTAGCCGAGCATGTAAACGATGTGGACCTAAAAAAATACATCACCGAACTTGCCGAACTCGTAAAAGACTCTTACGACAACCACCACAAAAAAATAAGCCTCCACATCCAGTGCAGCATCGAAACCACCACCATTGAAAAAGCACTGCCCATAGGCCTCATAATTGTAGAGCTGGTAAGCAACAGTATGAAACACGCTTTTAAAAAACGCAACATCGGAATTATCAATATCGAACTATCAAAAAACCACGCCACCGCACAAAACAATCTATACTATGCCGACAATGGCGAGGGCTTCGACTTTAATAAAACCGGCACAAAAGGCTTGGGAATGGAAATAATAAAAGGCCTTATTGACCAATTAGACGGAACAGTAGAAAGCAACTACAACAACGGATTTGAACTAACAGTGTACTTTCAATAACATGGAGCAAAAAACAATTTTATTGGTAGAAGACAACTTCCTTAACAGGCGGCTCACCAAAAAAGTATTAACCGAAAACAACTACCATGTAGTAGAGGCAAAAAATGCCAAAGAAGCATTGGAACAACTAAAAAAAGAACCCATCGCACTTGCCATACTCGACATCAACCTTGGCGAAAACGAACAAGACGGCATCACCCTTGCGCAACACATCAAAAACGAATTTTCAGTCCCTTTCATCTACCTCACAGCCTACGAAAACCCCGAAATAATTGGGCAAGCCGTTTCTACCTCGCCCTACTCCTACCTCACAAAACCATTTAAAAACACCGACCTCATCGCCTCCATCGAAATCGCCATCAGGCAATCGTTCGATTCAAAAAAACGAAAACCATTTATACATGTAAAAGATGGCGAATACCATGTAGAACTACCATTGCACGAAATAGACTACATAGAATCTGACGGCAACTACCTGCTATTTTACAGCAACAACAAAACCTACAAACTGCGCTCCACCATTATTAAAATACTGGAAGAACTCCCCGTTTCTTCATTTATACAAACACACCGCGCATACCTTGTAAACAAAAAAAGAATTCAAAAATTCAACGGCAAAAACGTGATTGTTGGCGGTATGGAAATCCCTGTTTCAGGAAATTATACAGAAGCGATAAAACTCCTGCACTAACACTCCTCCAATGCCATTACGCCAAGGGTGTTAAATCAATATAGCTATAGTGAACATCAGCACAACACAAGATTGCTTCGTTCCTCGCAGTTACTCAGTCGTTTTGGTAATGGTCGGTCGTTATTGCGAACGAGGCACGAGTGAAGCAATCGCCATTACTGCCATTATTCATTCCATTCGCTTAACATCATTTCCCGCCCCCCTCCCTCCGAAAAAAGTCTGCATTTTCTATTGTTTGCCGGCATCTATCCCTAAAAAGCGTATTCTATCCCCAAAAAATCCAGTGTACAAAAAAGAGGAATACACTTGCTTCAGCAAACAGATGCAACAAAAGCAGATAGATATGAGAGTTAAGAGATGGCTTCGTACCTCGCCATGACGAGTCCGTCATGGCGACTGCGAGGAACGAAGCGGGAAGCAATCTCGGCCGTTTCTTGGTTCTTGATTCTTGGTTCTAATATCCTATGTCTAACATCTAAAATCTAAACAAAATAAACCCCGGCAGCCGAAAAGGGGATTGTAGAGTAGGCAAAAAACAAAATACATGAAAATTAAATTACTTACACTAATTGCTATGCTGATAGTAGGTATTTCGGGCAAAGCCCAAATGCCGCAGCTCGACCCCTCCTATCCAAATTTTAACGGAGCAATAAACGCTACTGTCTTAGACAATGTAAATGGCATTTTATATGTAGGCGGGGCATTTACAAATGTCGGGTACGAGTCTGCACCACGAGGCACATTGCTGGATGCTGCCACCGCCCTTCCCGACTTGAATTTTGCCAGCCCTAACGGTACCGTAAATATAGCAGTGCCAGACGGCAGCGGAGGTTGGTATATCGGGGGCGATTTTACCCAAGTGGGCGGGCAAACCCGCAACCGCCTTGCACAGATTGACGCTTCGGGCAGTATTACAGCATGGAATCCCGATGCTAACAATACTGTCCGTGCGATTGTCGTGTCGGGCAGCACAGTATATGCCGGTGGAAACTTCACCACCATTGGGGGGCAAAGCCGTAACTACATTGCCGCTTTAGATGCCACTACCGGCAATGCCACTGCATGGAATCCTGACGCTGATGCTTATATCCGCTCCATTGCCGTATCGGGCAGCATAGTTTATGCAGGGGGAAACTTCACCACCATTGGGGGGCAAACCCGTAACCGTATTGCCGCTTTAGATGCCACCACCGGCAATGCCACTGCATGGAATCCTAATGCCACTGTTTGGGTTAGTGCAATTGCCGTATCGGGCAACATTGTATATGCAGGGGGCGACTTCACCACCATTGGGGGCGCTACCCGCAGCCGCATTGCAGCTTTAGATGCAACTACCGGCAATGCCACTGCGTGGAATCCCGGTTCGACTGGCTTTGTATTTAGCCTTGCCGTGGCCGGCAGCATAGTATATGCAGGGGGTACTTTCACCGCCATTGGGGGAGCAGCCCGCAATCGTATTGCCGCTTTGGATGCCACTGTAAACACCAATAACGCCACAGCGTGGAATCCTAATGCAAACAGCTCTGTCAATGCCATTTCCCTGTCGGGCAGCACAATATATGCGGGAGGAAGTTTTACCTCTATTGGAGGCACAACACGCAATTATATTGCCGCACTGGATGCCACCACCGGCACCGCCACCTCATGGAATCCCAATCCAAACAACTTTATCAATACTACTGCCGTGTCGGGCAGCACAGTATATGCAGGAGGGTATTTCACCACTATTGGAGGAGTAACCCGCAACCGTATTGCCGCCATTGACATTAATACCAAAACGCTTACCGATTGGAATCCCAATGCAAGCGGTATTGTCAATGCCATTGCCTTATCAGGCAACACGGTATATGCCGGGGGCGAATTCACCAACATAGGCGGACAAACCCGCAACCGTATTGCTGCATTAGATGCCACAACAAACACCAACAACGCCACTGCGTGGGATCCTAATGCGGATGGCATTGTTCGTACCATTGTCGTATCGGGCAGTACGGTATATGCAGGGGGAGACTTCGCCACCATTGGGGGAGCAACCCGCACTCGCATTGCAGCTTTGGATGCCACAGTAAACAACAATAACGCCACAGCGTGGGCTCCTAACGCTGATGGCACTGTTCGCACCCTTGCCGTATCGGGCAGTACGGTATATGCGGGGGGAGACTTCACCAACATTGGGGGGCAAAGCCGCAACCGCATTGCAGCATTGGATGCCACAACAAACACCAATAACGCCACAGCGTGGAATCCTAATGCGGATGCTATTGTTCGCACCCTTGCTGTATCAGGCAGCACAGTATATGCAGGAGGGAATTTTTCTTCCATAGGCGGGCAGACCCGAAGCCGCATTGCCGCGCTGGATGCCACAGTAAACACCAACAACGCTACTGCATGGAATCCGAGTATCGGTAATACTGTCTCTGCCCTTGCTGTAAGTGGCACCACGGTATATGTAGGAGGAGTTTTTATCAGCATAGGCATCCAGCCCCGCAATCGCATTGCCGCGCTGGATGCTACTGTAAACACCAACAACGCTACTGCATGGAACCCCGGTGCCGACAACGTTGTTACTGCATTTGCCGTATCTGCAAACAAGTTGTATGCAGGAGGATCTTTCACCACCATAGATGGACAAGCAAAGCTACGCTTGGCAGTGTTTAATATACTTACACATACTTGGACGGGCGGAACTTCTACCGCTTGGGCTACAGGCAGCAACTGGAACACAGGCATAGCACCTACTGCCACCGATGATGTAATAATCTCCGATGTAACCAACAAGCCTGTCATCAGCACCGCAGCAGCCGTAAAAAACATCACCATAGAAAGCGGAGCGGCATTAACAATAAACGCCAATGCTTCTCTTACAACAAACAAAGTGCTTACCAACAACGGTACGGTTACGGTAAAAAGTGGTGGTTCTTTAGTACAAAAAAGCAGCAGCACCCTTGCCGGCAGCGGTACATATAACATAGAAAGAAGCATTCCGGGCGGGGTATCCTTTATCAGTTCACCCATCAATAATGAAACGGCAAACGGTTTCGGCATCACACCATCGGGCAGCAATGGCGGGCAGGTAAAACCAAGCCCCACCAACCCTTGCAATAAAGATAGCGTAGCACACAACTCGCCTTATGGTAATCTTTTAGAACTAAGGGAAAACGCCACAGTGCTAAACAACTGTGTGCAATCTTTATGGTTTGTAAAATCATCTGGTAGCCTGCAAAACGGTAGAGGTTATTCTTTAAATAATGCCGCAAAAACGCTCGTGTATAGCGGCACCGTAAACAACGGCACTGTTACTTACAGTGGCTTAACCCGCAAGAGCGGCAATATCTTAGACAGCGATGGTTCTAACCCAACTATGGGCTGGCACTTGGTGGGCAACCCATATCCAAGTCCCATAACATTATTGGGCAGCGACCTTACTCCACTCGGTTTTGACGCACAGATACAACGCTACAATGCAGGCACTTGGGTAGCTAACGACCCACTAAACCCCACAACTATTGCCGTAGGGCAGGGCTTTCAAATCCGCAAAACAAATGTGGGTGGCTCGGCAGATTTTGTTTTAAACAACAACTTCCGCACAGTTGGCAACCCTGCTTTCTACAAAACTGGCGAACGCGAACAATACTTAAACATCACACTTGCCAATGCCACACATACCGATAAAACCATGGTGTACTTTATGGATGACGCTACCGATGGTTTTGATGCAGCTTACGATGCCAACCGCCTGGCCGATGATGCAAAACTGCCTATGCTTTACACCCTTGCGGGTAGCGAGCGCACAAGCTACAATGCTTTGCCAACAATGAATGCTGGCGAAAACAAAGCTGTGCCGCTTTCGGTTAGAACCAATATTGACGAAAACTACACACTTGCTTTTAATGATGTAAGTACCTTGCAGGCAACAGTTTTGTTAGAAGATTTGAAGCTGAACACCACAACTGCCGTAACCGAAGGTTCAACATACGCCTTCACCACTACCGCAGGTGATAATCGCGACAGGTTTATTTTACACTTTAATGCGAATGTAGTTTCGGGAATTGTGTCGAACCCTACCGCAGCATGGGCGAGTTTGTATCCGAACCCTACAACAGGAAATGTTTCGGTAGTGCTGAATGAAAACCACGACTTTACACAGGCTATGGTTGCAGATATTTCGGGCAGAACAGTATTTACCCAAGCATTAACCAACAACAATACACAGCAACTAAACACCTCCGAGCTACCCAATGGCATATACTTTATTACACTGGCTGGCGCAAGCAAACAAACTTTAAAACTGATAAAACAATAACTAGCAATGCGCCTCATGTGTTATTGACAAAACAAACCGCCCATAGCGCATGGCTCAAAGCACTCAACAAAAAAAAAGAATTATGAAAAAGAAATACATAGCAATAGCACTCACAGCTTTTTTATTGGCAGCAGCCACATCTGCAACTGCTCAGTTTTTACCTCCACCAAAACCTGGCCCTGGCGGCCCCGCCAATACGCCTATTGACGGTGGTGTTGTAGCACTTGCCGTTGCAGGCGCAGCGTATGGTTACAAAAAATTGAAAAAGAATAAGCAGGCTGCCGAAGATCAACAAGAGTACCTATAACCGCCCAACCAAACTATACACTTTTCATCAGCGTTTTGTTTGTAAGACGCTGATGGAATCCCCTTCCAAAAAATTCGCCAGTAATAATCTTCCACCCCTAATGCCATCCTCTGCCATCAACAAGGCAGGGGATTTTTTTGCCTCAATACAAATGAAAGTTCGCTTTGATGTGCAACCTACGCTTGTGCTACCGGGCCAAAACCCATTGGGAAAGGCGGCAGATTTGAATCGTCTTCTTGTATAGTTCCAAATTGGCTTTCGTATTTCGATACATTATCGGCCAATGCTTTTATCAATCGCTTAGCGTGCTGTGGTGTAAGAATAATTCTCGACTTCACTTTTGCTTTGGCAACGTTTGGCACTAAGCGCACAAAATCAACAACAAACTCGCTGTTGGAATGCGAAATAATGGCAAGGTTAGAATATACACCTTCAGCTATTTCTTCCGAAAGTTCAATATTGATTTGATTTTCTTGTTGTGGTTGTTGTTCCATGATTATTATTTGTGCGCAATGTTACTCTTTACATTTTAGATTTTAGTTTTCAGCGCATCATTTCACAACTGTTCTGCATTTATACCTGCCAATCTATTGCAGTTTTGTTTTGCAGGGTAAGTAAGCTATTAGTAGTAGAAAAGTGTTTGCAACCCAAAAACAGATGTGCCGAAAACGGTGATGGATGCCCCGCCTTTAATACATGATGCTTTTGAGTATCAATCAACGTTTCTTTTTGTTGAGCGAACTTTCCCCACAACAAAAAAACAATACCACTCCCCTGCTCCGAAATTGTTTTAATCACCGCATCAGTAAAAGTTTGCCATCCACAAGTGGCATGTGAGTTTGCTTCGCCTTCATTTACAGTAAGAGTAGCATTCAATAGCAACACACCTTGCTTTGCCCAATTATCTAAATTTCCATGATTAGGTATAGTGAAGCCTACATCTTCCTTTAACTCTTTGTAAATATTCATTAAAGATGGCGGAGGCTTTACCCCCTGTGGTACCGAAAAGCACAAACCATGCGCCTGCCCCGCACCATGGTAGGGGTCTTGCCCAATAATGACAACTTTTAATAACGAAAATGGGGTGAGATTGAAAGCATTAAAAATCAATTGGCCGGGCGGAAAAATCCTTTTACCCTTAGCCTTTTCTGCTACAATAAACTGCTTAATATGTGGAAAGTATGGTTTGACAAACTCATCTTGCAGCAGTCTATTCCATGAAGATTCTATTTGCACTTCGTTCATTTGTAACATGCCTAAAAAAAGAATGGTCGCTCCTTGCGAGAGCGACCAAAATTGAACCTATGAAAACACGAAATCTTAAATTCGTTTATTTTACTTTGGCTACGATAGCTTTAAAAGCTTCAGGATTGTTAAGCGCCAAATCAGCTAATGCTTTTCTGTTCAACTCAATTCCTTTCTCTGCAATTTTAGCAATGAATTTTGAATATGACAAACCTTCTTGACGAACTGCTGCATTTATACGCGCAATCCACAAGCCGCGATACTCTCTTTTCTTTTGTTTTCTGCCGATATACGCATACACACCCGCTTTTTCAACAGCATTTTTTGCTACTGTATAAACTGTACTACGCGAAAGGAAGTAACCTTTAGCCTTTTTTAATACCTTTTTTCTTCTTGCGCGGCTTGCTACCGCATTTACTGAACGTGGCATTTTTTATTTCTCCTGTATTATTTTAAGACATTACTAATAAATCCTTAACGCGTTGCATATCTGATTTATGCACCACGCCATCAATGTTCAAAGCAGTTTTTCTTACTTTGCTTTTGCTTCCCAACAAGTGACGTTTGAAAGCTTTTTTGCGTTTTACTTTACCCGAACCGGTTACTTTGAAACGTTTCTTAGCTCCCGAATTTGTTTTTACTTTAGGCATCTTTTAATTTTTGGGAGCGCAAAGATAGTATTATGAAGCAATTCACAAAATTGTGATTTAGGAAATGTAAATAGAAGTTTGTATTCTACCACAATAAGTGAAACTTTGCACCACCCTCACCCCTGTAAATCAGCATTAAACCTATGGAAATTCAATCAATAAAAAATCGTTTTGGCATATTAGGCAACGCACCCGGTTTAAACCATGCCATCAGCATAGCCGAAAGAGTAGCCTCTACCAACCTTACCGTATTGATAACCGGAGAAAGTGGTGTTGGTAAAGAAGTATTCTCGCAAATCATACATACCCTGGGCACTCGCAAACACAATCCATTTATTGCTGTAAACTGTGGAGCCATTCCCGAAGGCACAATAGATTCAGAGCTGTTTGGACACGAAAAAGGCTCTTTTACCGGTGCTGGCGACCAACGCAAAGGCTATTTTGAAACTGTTGCGGGCGGCACCATCTTTTTAGATGAAGTGGGCGAATTGCCATTAGGCACACAAGCCCGCTTGCTACGCGTGTTAGAAACCGGAGAGTTTATTCGCGTAGGCTCATCAAAGGTGATGAAAACAGATGTGCGCGTAATTGCAGCTACCAATGTAAACCTTCAACATGCAGTTGCGGCAGGGCGTTTTCGCGAAGACCTATATTACCGCTTAAGCACTGTACCTATCAATATTCCACCTTTGCGCGAGCGGGGCGAAGATATTTACCTGCTTTTCAGAAAGTTTTCTACCGACTTTGCCGAGCGCAACAAAATCACTCCAATAAAGCTATCGGACGAAGCAAGACATTTAGTAATAAAATACAATTGGCCGGGCAACGTGCGCCAGTTAAAAAATGTAGCCGAGCAGGTTTCAATTCTTGCTTTGGAGCGCGAAGTAAGTGCACAACAACTTATTGACATTGTACCCGATATTGCCAACAACAAACTTCCGGCACTCACTGGCAGCAATAATATTGATAGCGGAACTTCGGGCTTTACCGAGCGCGAAATCCTTTACAAACTTATTTTCGATGTAAAAAAAGACTTGAACGACCTCAAGCAATTTGTATTTGATATTGCCAAAGGTGGTGATTCTACCCAGCATTCTTTTGAAAGCCGAGATATACCAAACACTGTACCATCCTTTATTCCACCAAGTTCAAACCAACCAATTATTCTTGGAGCAGGCGCAGAACAACGCCCCGTGATAATGCACGAAAAGCCCGATTACCATAGCCACGAAACAATAGATGAAAATCTTTCTTTATTAGATAAAGAGCGTGAACTGATTATTAAAGCATTGAAAAAACACAGAAATAAACGCAGAGATGCTGCCGAAGATTTAGGAATTTCTGAAAGAACACTGTACAGAAAGATAAAAGAATATCGTTTAGACGAATAATGCGTTGCTGTTTAAATTTGTAATCCATCAAAAACAATCAATTGAAAAAACTACTTGTTGCCAACCGTGGCGAAATTGCATTGCGAATTATGCGCTCGGCAAAAGAAATGGGAATAAAAACCGTTGCTGTATTTTCCGAAGCCGATAGACTAATGCCTTTTGTAAAATATGCAGACGAAGCCGTTTGCATTGGCGCAGCAGCCTCAAAAGATTCATATTTATTGGGCGATAAAATTATTGCCACCGCAAAGCAGCTTCATGTAGATGCCATTCATCCCGGATACGGTTTTTTGAGCGAAAACGCAGCTTTTGCCAAAGCAGTAGAAAAAGCCGGAATAACATTTGTAGGCCCCACACCCGAAGCCATAGAAGTAATGGGCAGTAAACTTGCCGCAAAAGGAGCCGCAAAGCGATTCAATATACCCATGGTGCCGGGCAGCGATGGGGCAATTACCGATGTAAATGAAGCCAAGGCTTTAGCCCAAAAAACAGGCTACCCTATTTTAATAAAAGCAAGTGCCGGTGGTGGTGGAAAAGGGATGCGCGTAGTGCAGCACGAGGCTGAGCTCGAAGAGCAAATGCAGCGCGCACAAAGCGAAGCAAAAAACTCTTTTGGCGATGACAGTGTTTTTATTGAGAAATACGTTGGTTCGCCCAAGCACATAGAAGTACAAGTATTGGCCGATGCACATGGAAACATTGTACATCTCTTTGAACGCGAATGCTCGGTGCAGCGCAGACACCAAAAGGTGATTGAAGAAGCTCCAAGTTCCTGCTTAGATGAAACAAAACGAATGGCAATTGGCGCAGCGGCAGTAGATGTGGCGCGTTCTTGCAATTACAGAGGAGCTGGCACCGTAGAGTTTTTGGTGGACGAGCAACTAAACTTCTATTTTTTAGAAATGAATACCCGCCTGCAAGTAGAACACCCAGTTACCGAAATGATAACAGGAGTGGATTTGGTAAAAGAACAATTAAAAATTGCGCGTGGCGAAATACTTTCGTTCAAACAAGAAGATCTAAAAATCAATGGTCACGCGGTAGAATTGCGGGTATATGCCGAAGACCCTCTCAATAACTTCTTGCCAGATATTGGCAAATTAGAATCGTATCAAAAACCCGAAGGACCAGGCGTGCGCGTGGACGATGGCTACGAAGAAGGCATGAACATCCCTATCTATTACGACCCCATGCTTGCAAAACTTATTGCCTTTGCCGACACCCGTGCGCAGGCAATTGCCCGCCTGCTTCGCGCCATTGATGAATACAAAATTACAGGGGTGAAAACCACTCTTTCATTTGGAAAATTTGTTTTGAAACATCCCGACTTTATCTCCGCAAACTTCGACACTCATTTTGTTACAAAACATTTTTCACCCGAAAAGCTAATTGAACAAAACAGTAATGAAGAGTTAATTGCCGCTATTGTTGCCGCCAAGTTCGCAACCAACAAAAACAACCAACAAAAAGCAGCCGTTACCACAGGCAATGTTTCAAAATGGAAAAATAGAACTTCGTTGCACGGATAAAACAGCACCTACTTTTAACCCAAATACTTTTTCCCTTTTTTCGGTCTGTTTGGCGACAACACAACCACGCCTAAATGAGAAAGATTCTATTATGCTGTTGAGATGATTTGATAATCATGTGGATTACATTTATCATTTTCGCCCCATTCAAATTACTGTTCAAATGAAATTCGGAACTAAAGTTATTCATGCAGGGCAACATCCCGACCCAACTACCGGAGCTATCATGCCTCCCATTTACCAAACATCAACCTACGCACAAGAAAGCCCAGGCAACCACAAAGGTTTTGCCTACGCACGTGGCAAAAACCCTACGCGCGTGGCATTAGAAAAAAACATTGCCGCATTAGAAAATGGCAAACACTGTCTATGTTTCAGCAGTGGCATGGGCGCTACCGATGCGGTGATAAAAATGCTTCGCCCTGGCGATGAAGTAATTACAGGCGATGATTTGTATGGCGGCAGTTACCGAATGTTTGAAATGGTATTTGCTCACTTTGGCATCAAATTTCACTACACCAATTTAAGTGATATTGAGAATGTAAAACCACTCATCAACCAAAATACCAAATTGATTTGGATTGAAACACCAACTAACCCAACCATGCAGATTATAGATATTGAAGCCTGTGCAAAAATTGCCAAAGCCAATAATTTACTATTGGCAGTAGATAACACTTTTGCATCGCCCTATTTGCAAAACCCTTTGGATTTTGGTGCTGATATAGTGATGCACTCTGCCACAAAATACTTGGGCGGCCATAGCGATGTAATTATGGGCACTTTGATTGTTAATGATGATGCATTGTATCAAAAGTTAGCTTTCATTCATAATTCATGCGGGGCGGTACCAGGCCCCATGGATTCATTTTTGGTATTGCGCGGAATAAAAACTTTGCACCTGCGCATGGAACGCCACTGCGCAAACGGTGAAAAAATTGCGCACTACTTGCAATCGCATCCGCGTATCGAAAAAGTGTATTGGCCGGGCTTTGAATCGCACCCCAATCATGATATTGCAAAAAAACAAATGCGTGGTTTTGGCGGTATGATTTCTATTGTATTCAAAGACAAATCTATTGAAGAAACATTCCGTATTGCTTCATCTTTTAAAGTGTTTACGCTTGCCGAATCGCTGGGTGGGGTAGAAAGTTTGGTAAATCATCCTGCAACCATGACCCACGCATCTGTACCAAAAGCCGAGCGCGAAAAAGTGGGAGTTGTAGATAATCTTTTGCGCCTAAGTGTAGGTGTGGAAGATATTGACGATTTGTTGGAAGATTTAAAGCAAGCATTGAGCTAAGGTTTTCATGCAAGTCAATCGCAAACTTCTTTTTGTAAATTTTGGGCTTGTGTTTTTAGGGCTATTGACAATTGAAATTGCCAGCAGAGTAATTCTTGAAAACAAGTACAACCGAGGTTTCGATAGTGCCATCATTCTACCAAACAAGTATTTCGACAGCAATGGCTTACAACCCAATGCCAAAGCAATGGTATGGGGCAAAAACTTTACCACCGACAACTTTGGATTTAGAAACACCGGAAAACCTTTCGATAAAAAGAAAAAAACGTGGCTTTTTATTGGAGATAGTGTAACACAAGGAGTTGGCGTAGATGATTCATCTACTTATGTTGCATTGGTTGCTAAACAAACAGATTCTGTAAATGTGCTAAACTGCTCTATGATTGGCTGGAGCGCACACGACTATAATAACTTAGTAAAGTCGTTGCTTACTGACTCTGCCAATCCCTTAAACATTTCACGCATTACCATCGGCTGGTGCTTGAATGACGTGTATGGCAAATCGAAAACAAGCGAATTGCCTAAGGTTGGCAACAAAGGTTTTATAAGTATTGTAAGTGCTTTTTTGCAAGCAAATTATGCTACATATCAGTTAGTAAAACTGTATGCTACCCAACACTCCGACCATTATTTTCAATACGACATCAATTTCTACAAAAAAGATAACCCGTATTTAAAAGAATCGTGCGAAACATTAGCGCACCTGCAAAAACTTTGCACTACACAAGGAGTTACAGCTTCTGTTCTTTTACTTCCATACAAGAGCATACAAAAAAACCAAGCAGCATGCAACCAACTTACGGCACTGTTAAAAGATTGCACTACCATACAAATTGATGACACTGCATTTAAAAGCAGTTTTTCGGCAGAAAATTATTTGTTTTCTGACGAAATTCATCTAAACGCATTGGGGCACAAAACCATAGCTAAGTTATTTTAGCAAAACTTTACAGCATCAGTTGTTTTTTTCGCCACACAGAAAAATAAGACCACAACAGGCTGTACTATAAAACATGAGTTACCTGCGCGAATTGCTTTGTGTATTTACTGAACAAGAGGTGAGCGACCTATTGGCGCAAGATTTTACGGGCAACGAAAAGATTGTATTAAAGTATTTGTGCGAAAAACGTTCTAACGAAAATGCCGATGAAGACCTGATGACACAGCGCGGTTTTTCGCGCAGTTATTTCGACAAACTCACCTCGATTTTATACAACAAATGTTTGCTATTTGTATCATCTGCCGAGCCACATTTGCAGTTGGCTTTTCTCGGACGCAGACATTTGCATCCACACATTTATCATCAGCTTAAAATTCAGCAACGCTCCATACAATCGGGCAAGTTGCAAGTAGATAAAGAAGTTTATTATTTGATAGCATTTAAAACTTTGCGCCAAATGGGTTTTGAATATTACAAACCCGAAAAAGTAAAGGAATATGGCGAACGCTATCTTCAATCGCTAAAACATAGAACAAAAGATGAGGAATTGCGAATAGAACTGATGCATTTAAGTGTATATCTACAATACATGCGCTCTATTGGCAAAAGCAAATCGTATGAACAAAAGCTGCGCGACCGACTGATAGAGATAGAGCCATTGATAGCAAACAATAAACTGCCACGTGCCGAATACTACTATTACAATACTTTATCGTGGTTCAATGTGCACTATACCCAAAACAACAATGCAATTATTGAAAACCTAAAAAAAATGCTTGCTGCTTATGAGGCAAACAAAACTTTGTTTGTAGCGTTCGACCGCGTATTTGTAATTCGGGCACTTGCCGAAGCCTACTACGATGCAAGCGAATACGAAAAATCGTTCAACCTATATGAAGAATTATGGAATAAACACTATGACTTAGTAAACACAAATTACTACCATCAAAGCCACTACCACGATGTAGCAATGATTACCGGGCGCAACAAAGAAGCCGAATACATACTGAAAGAGATTTTTGTAAAAACGTTGAAATTTGAAGTTACGCAGTCGCCAAAAATGAGTTCTATGTTTCAGCACATTAAACACTATCTGCTTAAAAATGAAGTGGAACTTGCAATTGAATACCTGAATGAAGGCATAGCCCACAACAACAAAAACATAATGATTTTGGATGAAATTTCATTGCGCATTTTGCAGGTTGCTTGCTTTGTGCTTTTAAAAGATTTTTCTACCGCACAACAACTGATTTCGCGCCACAAAAAGTTTTTAGGACTAAAGCAAATAAAACCACAAGACAATGTGCTATATCAGTTCTTCGACATAGCCAATCAAATTATTCGCTATCACCAAAAAGGCACTCCACCTAACCCCGAAAAACTTGAAAGCATACAGCAATTCCACAAAGGCAAATTGAAAATTTATGGAATGATAATAGATAAAATGATGGGCGATTGAACTAAAAAAACATTCAAAGCGGCAGCGAAACATACACGCTTGAGCCCATGCCACTCATAGATTCCACAGTTATCTTCCCATTATGCTTTTCAATAATTTTTTTGGCAATGGTAAGCCCCAAGCCACTACCCGGAAACTCGTCAATTCTATTGAGCCGCTGAAATGGTTCAAAAATTTTGTCTTTATACTTTCGCGCCATACCAATACCATTATCGCGCACACAAATCAAAACATTCTCTCCTTCTTGTTCTGCAGCCACTTCCACTATTGCCTTCTCTCCTCTTTTAAACTTAAAAGCATTATCGAGCAGCTGTTTAAAAGATTGAATCAATAACTTTTCGTTGCCTTTCACCTCGGGCAGTTTGTGTATAGAAATTTCAATCTGCAACTTATCGTAACCTTTTTCTGCCTCTGCCAAAGCAGCGTTAAGCACCGCGTGTAAACTCACTTTTTTATGCTCCAATGGATGCTCATCAATACTCACCATTAGCTTTATATCGCTCAGTAACTTATCCATGCGAAAAGCTGTTGCAGCAGTAAGTTCCGCATATTCATAAGCCTGTTTATACTTGCCATTTTTAAGTTTATCCAATGTAAGTTGAGCGTAATTCACCACAGTTCGCACAGGTTCGCGCAGGTCGTGCGAAGCCATCATCATTACATCGTGTGCAGTATTTTTTTCTTTACTATCTGCTTCTTTGGCAAATGGCTCTTCAAGTACTTGAACCATTTTAAAACTCACTCCATCCAAAACCACATAACGCGACACAATCGAAACAGTTTCGCGTGCGGCTGTACCACGCATAACACTCTTACAGGTAACGGCATCTAACAAATTTTCCACCGCTATTGCCGAAGTATCACTTACTTGATTATCGAACAAATGGGCAAAATTGGTGCGGTTGAACTCATTGGAGTCAATACCCAATCTTTCCATCGCTTTAAGATTGGCAGCAACCAAAACATCGCTTCTAAAAAACATTACCGGCAGGTGAAAACGCTCGGTAAGGTGCATGGCAATATGTAACCCTTCATCATGCTTTTCGTTCTTATCAGCATGAATTTCTTTTACCAAAAACAATGCTGCCTTTTCCTCGTTCCAATGAATAAAAGATGAACATATTTCGATAGATCCATTGCCTTCGCTTTTAATGATTACTGTATCCGGGCTACCTTTAGCAGAATCGTACTTAAATAGTGATAAAAAATTGGTTTTAAAGTAGTTATTAGAACAGATATTTGTAAAAGATGAAGTAGAAAACAACACTTCATTTTGAGTGTTAAGCACCAAAACCCCAAGTTTGGAATGCTCTAAAACAAGCTGCAAAGCCTGCACATCCGGTAGCGAAGCCGGAGATTTTTTATCCCAAAAAAATATGTTGTGCGTGCTTTCCAAAGGGTCAATTACATTAGAATGAATGGTAATATAGCAGGTGTCGGTAAAAAAATCAAGGGGGCGAAGTAAAGTGAAGAAAACTATTGCAACAAACTCATTCTTTTATTTACCACTAAAAGAAATTATCCCGCTCTTCTTTCTCTACAAATTGTTTCTTTCGCAATCAATGGAATTGATTCTATGGATAGCTTTGTGCAGCACTTTCTTATTTCTGTTAATGTACTATTTAAGTTTGGGAACTCCGGTTTCTACACCCACCTTACCGCAAACTTCCACTCCACTTTCGGTAATCATTTGTGCGCATAACGAAGCCCACCAACTCGAAAAATATCTGCCGCTTGTATTAAAACAAAACCATCCAGCCTTTGAAGTTATTGTGGTAAACGACCGTAGCACCGATAATACTGCTGCAATTTTAAGATCGCTTCAACAGCAATTCAAGCAACTAAAAACTATAGCAGTAACAGCAAACGAAAAGAAACTCGCTGGCAAAAAAGAGTTACTGGCAAAAGCGCTGCACACAGCCATCAATGAAACAATAGTTGTTACCGATGCCGATTGCTTTCCGGCTACACACAACTGGCTAAGTACCTTATCGCAACATGTTAGCATTGAAAAAAAAATAGTATTGGGCTATTCGCCATTTACAACAGAAAGCACAAACAGCTTATTGAACAAACTGATTCGATTTGAAGCCACGCAAACAGCATGGCAATATTTTGCAAAGGCTGTGAAAGGTAAAGCATATATGGGCGTTGGTCGCAACATGCTTTTTTTAAAACACGACTATTTACATTGGCTCAAAAATGCTGAACATAAAACTGCCGGTGGCGATGACGATTTGTTTGTAAATGCCTTTGGCAATAAAAAAAATATTGCTGTGTGTTTGCATCAAGATTCATTTGTGTACACCAAACCAAAAAACACTTATTTATCGTGGTTGCAACAAAAAACCCGTCATACTCAGGCAAGTTATCACTACTTGCTCAACGATAAGTTAATACTGTTTGGCTTTGCCCTTGCTCAGTTTGGCCTATATGCAGCAAGTGCATTATTGACTATTTTCAACCCTCATTTATGGATGATTGCAATAGGTATTGTGGCAATATTTAGCCTGATTCAAATGATGATATCGCGCAACATTTACAACACATTGCGACAACAAGACATTGTATTGTGGATACCTTTATTGCAACCACTCTATGTTTTTTCGATAAGCCTTATATTTTTGCTTTCACTCATTAAAAGAAGCGACACTTGGAATTAAATTCAAAATTTTCACCACGGGCTAAGGAAGACTACGATTTGGTGTTGCTTGCACAACAAGGCGACCAAAAAGCATTTGGCAAATTGATGGAGCGCTACCGCGAAAGCATTTATTTCATGGTTCTGAAAATGGTGCACAACCGCGATGATGCCGAGGATTTAACTTTAGAAGCCTTTGGTAAAGCATTCAACAATCTAAAAAACTATAGTGCCGATTACGCTTTCAGCACTTGGTTGTTTAAAATAGCTACCAATAATTGTATTGACTTTATTCGCAAAAAAAGACTGCAAACAACTTCGTTAGATAGTTCCAGTGTGGCAAATGAAGACGGAGAAACACCAACCATTGCCGTACCCGATTACAACCCCAACCCCGAGCAAACGGTTATTAAAGAGCAACGTGCAGAACGCATTCGTTCGGTAATTGAAAAATTATCGCCCAAGTATAGACAACTGATAGAGCTTCGCTACTTTGATGAGTTGAGTTACGAAGAAATTGCCGAACAATTAGACCTGCCATTGGGCACTGTAAAAGCTCAACTGTTTCGTGCAAAAGATATGCTGTATAACCTGCTAAAAAGCACGCAGGAGAAGTATTGAGACAGGTAATTTTATTACCCTATGAAACTTACATTTCATAAAATCACTTCGCCTTTTTATACTATTGGCTTCATACTTTTAGTAAGTGCATGTATGCACGCGCCACACTTTTCAAAAGATATTATTAGTGGGCATGTGTGGAGGCAAACGCAAACAATGGCAACCGTGGTTAGCTTTTATGAAGAAGATTTCAACATTCTTAATCCACGTAGAAACGAACGAGGAAACGGCAATGGAATCTTCCGAATGGAATTTCCGCTTTATCAATGGGTAGCTGCGGCCTTACTAAAGGTTTTCGGCAATCATGTATTTGTTGTAAGGTTATTTTCATTCATCATTGGACTCTTTTCTGTTTTTGGTATTTACCGATTATTAGAAAGGTTTTTTCAAAACCAAACAAAAGCCGCAATAGGCGCATGGGCTTTTAATTTTTCACCTGCATTCTACTATTACACCATCTGCCCAATGCCCGATAACCTTGCATTGTGCTTAGGAATTTGGGGTATTGTCTTTTTCTTAACTTGGGTAAACACACACACACTCGCCTGTTTATTCATTTCTGGTTTGTTTATTGCCGTTGCCGCACTATGCAAGTTGCCTTTTATCTTGTACTATGTTTTTCCAGTTTCCTATTTGTTGCACTCGTTTTTCAAAAACGAAAAGAAAAGCAAAATCGCAATTCAGTTTATAGTATTGCTGCAATTCATTCCGCTGCCATTGCTTTGGTATGCAAATGTGATGAAAGAATGGCACGGCAACGGCATTGTACAAGGCATTACAAACAATCAGGAAAGCAGCATTGTATTAGCTGGTTATCTTTGGGATAACCTCATTTCCATCCTTCCCGAAATGTTGTTGAACTATGGTTCGGTACTATTTTTCTTGGCAGGGTTTTATTATGCATTCGTCCTAAAAAAGTATCGCAATTATAGGTTTTGGATGTTGGCAGCATGGGGCATTGCGATAATTGCCTATTTCATTTTTGAGATAAACATGATAAAAGCCGATCACGACTACTATGCTTTTCCATTTTATCCTTTGTTATTCATTCTTGTTTCTTTTGGTGCATATCATTTGCTGAGTGCCAATAAAAAGCATATCAAATACTTGGCAATAATATTATTAGCAATTCTACCAATAACAACCTTGCTAAGAATGCAAAGCAGGTGGAAAGAAGACGCACCCGGTTTTAATAAAGATGTTTTGATGTATAAATCGGATTTACAAAAAGCAGTTCCCAAAAATGCACTGTGTATAATTGGCAACGACAATTCTCACTTCATCTTCTTTTATCATTTAGATAAAAAAGGTTGGGGATTCGACCACGACCAATTGAATGCAGAACAAATGAAACACATGATAAATAATGGTGCTCAATATCTATACTCAGATACCAGAATTATTGACACCAACCCCGAAATAGCTGAACTACTCGACCATTTACTTATGGAAAGGGCATCCGTAAGAGTTTACAAACTAAAAAGTTTAGACATTTAGCCTCTACACTCAAAAGGATTAAATAACATTATTTACTTTGCGAATCTAAATTTTGATAATGCGCAATATTGTAATTGCACTTGGATGCACTTTGTTTCTCTCGATGTTTTTTGCTTCGTGTAAAAAAGAATCGGGGTCTAAATGGGATACGGAATTACTGATTCCATTAGCTTCTACCAGTCTATCATTAGAAAATATTGTAAAAGATACCAACCTAATAAAAAAGCAAACCGACAACTCGCTATTGCTTACTTACAGAAAAGAAGTGTACAGTTTTAGTATTGCAAATCAGCTAATCAACCTTCCCGACACCTTCATTGGAACTACTTTTCGTTTAGATTCGTTGCGCTTGCCAAACCAAAGAATAGTTTACAGAACAAGCCTTGGGCAAATGGCAAAACAACTTCAAGCCAGCCCCGACCCTGCTGCCCAGTTTTTCGGGAATTTTATTTCAAGTTCACACAACCAAATGAGGGTTATTCCGGCTATAAATGGCTTGGCTGCACCGCCAACCGAGTTTGATGCTTCTTTACTATTCGACCAAGCAAAACTTAAAACAGGTTCGGTGTTTCTTCTTGTAAGAAATTACTATCCTATTCCGATTTCAAGCGCCTCAATTGAAATCAAAGATGCCTTAACAAACACTGTAATTTTAACCGAAACGCTACCTTATGTAAATGCAAAAGACAGTGCTTATAAAATTGTAGATATATCGGGCAAGTCAATAGGCAATAAACTTCTTTTCGAACTCAAAGATTTGAACTCGCCTGGCAGCAATGGTCAGCAAGTATTAGTGGATACAACCGATTATTTAGAAGCCGATTTATTGTTATCCGATTTAAGAATTGAAGAAGCTACCGCAATATTTCCGCAACAGGATGTAGTTTCGCTTACCGAAGAAGTAACCCAGCAATTGGGCGAAAGAAAATTAACCTACATAGATTGCAGAAGAGGCAAATTAAAGATATTCGTTACCAGCACCGTTCAAGAACAATTGTATTTAGAGTATAGATTAGAAGGCGCATTCGATAAATTCGGCAGGCCTTTGGTTGAATCAACCATTGTGCCACCGGCACCAGCAGGAGGGCAAGTAACTATTGATAGAGAATTTGATTTAGCAGGCTATTCAATTGACCTAAGTGGTAAAAATGGCAACAAATTCAACACTTACACGCAAACAATAAAAGGTAGAATTGATTCCTCTGGAATTAAACGCACACTAACATTAAAAGACAGCCTCATTATTCGCTACGACATTAAAGATGTAGCACCAAACTACATAAAAGGTTACGCTGGTCGCGACACCTTTGTAGCAAACGACAGCACCGCTTTTGATGTATTCAGCAACTTGTTCAAAAGCGGCACCATTAAACTAAAAGATGTGGATTTGAAACTAACATTAGAAAATGGAATGGGGATAGATGGCGTAGTTAAAATCAACGACTTCACAGCCACAAGCCCTGCCAACGGCAGCCGCACGCTTACCGGGGCAGCACTTGCAAACCCAATTACTGTTGGGCGCGCAAAAGACCTGCCGCTGCAACCTACTGTTACAAACATCAACATCAACAAAAGCAATTCAAACATCACCGATGTAATTGGCATTTTGCCCGATAAAATACGTTACAACTTTGAAGTAAAAACAAACCCAGCGGGTAACAACGGTTACTATCGCGACTTTGCTTATTTAGAAAGTGCTTTAAAGGTGAATTTAGATGCCAACATTCCACTTTCTTTTATTGCCAATAATCTAACATTAGTAGATACTATCAATTTTGATTTGAGCAACACCAATACAAATATCAATGGCATAAAAGATGGTGTCATCAATATTATTACACAAAACAAATACCCGCTGCAAGCCAAACTTACTATGGTTGTGGTAGATGAAAATTTTGTTGTTGTAGATACATTAGCTAAAGACATGACCCTAAACGGTGCGCCATTAGATGCCAACTGCAAATCGCAAAATACCATTCGCGATAAAACATCGGTACAGGTGGACGAAGCGCGCATGACAAACATCAAACGCGGCAGAAAAGCATTGGTTTTTGCAAACTTCAACACACCACAAAACAATGCAACCTGCAATGGTCAGCCATTGCAAATTTTCAGCGATTACAAATTGGACGTAACCTTTACCGCACGTTTTAACTACAGCGCGGAAGTAAAAATTGAGTAATATACAGTGAGAAAATACATTATCGCATTGCCGCTTATCTGCGCTTTAGGGCAAGCTGCGGCACAGCAAGACACAACCGAACTTAACGAAACGCCAAAGGTCAGCAACCCTTTGCTTTTCAACTACGCCTCTCCTACTGCTTTCATCAATCCTTTTTCTTCCAACTGGAATACCGACAGCACAAAGAATCGCTTTGAAATTGATGCAGGATTTGATGGAAACTCCAATGGTATTTCGCAGCAATTTGTTTGGAATATTTTGTTTGGCAACAATTTTGATCAAAAAACAAAAGATAAAATGCGTGGCATCATGCGCCCGCAAAATGGCTACGAAGACAATCAAACAGCCGGAGTGCGCTACAAGCATTACTTCAAAAAGTTTGATGGTTACTTTACTGCAGGCTACCACTTTCGCACTATGCGTGCTGCATTCTTCAACAAAGAAGTTTTTGAGTTATTGTTTTATGGCAATGCAATGTTTGAAGACCAAACGGTGGACATCACCAACACGTATTTTCAAAACTTGATATACAATCAGTTCTCGTTGGGCTTTCTTAAAAACATCCGCCAAGGCAACAACACATTCAGCATTGGGGTAAATGCTGCTTTCCTGCATGGGTTAAACAGTCAAAATTTATTCTTCAATCAAAGTAGCATTTACACAGCTCCCGATGGCGAGTATCTTGATATTGAGTATGAAATGAAATACAACCAAGCACACTTTGGCACCAAGCGCGAGCGCGAAAAAGCAGATATTGGCATTACTGGCGATGCGCAATTTTCGTATCAATATAAAGATAAGGTAAGGCTTACACTCTCTATTGTGGACTTTGGCGTAATCAACTGGCGCACTCAGCCGCAAAACTATTCCGGCAAAGACTCTATTCGTTTTGAAGGAATTGAGTTTGCCGATATTACCACTTTGGCAAATGGCTCTTTTGAAAACATAAAGATTGATAGCATTTTGGGCGATTTGTTGCCGGCAAAAAGCAGTAGCTTGTATCAAACTTTCATTCCTTACACCTTGAGCTTTACCGGCTCGGTAAACGCTTGGAGAGATAAATTAATAATTAACGCTGGAGTACAATACAAACCATTGCGCAATTATTATGCTTATGGTTTTGTAAAGGTAAATTACTTTGTTCAACCTACTTTGCCAGTAAGCTTAACAATGGGTTATGGTGGTTACACCAAATTTAATTTAGGTGTAGAGGTTGCCAAACATTGGAAAAAATTCGACTTCGCCATCGGCTCAAACAATTTGATTGGCACTGTTGCGCCCGCTGCATACACAGGAGTATCGGCATATTTACGAATGGGTGTAAATTTTTAATTTCAATTTTTATTGCTGCTCTGGCATTTTAAAATTCAATTTCAAACCACCATTTACTCCACTTGGCAACACAAAAAAAGGGTCGCAATTACTGCAACCCTCCTCTGATTATGGACACTTTGTTTGGTGACAATTCTGTTTAGTTGCTCGCAACTACTTCTACACTCGGAAAAGTTCTTGTTGAACCATCTTTACCTACAGTTTTAATGCGATAGTAACTAACTGTGTTGTTTGGCAAAGGGTATTTATCGGCACGAAAAACATAATTCCCGTCTTCAATATCAGCCCCTTCGGTTTGCACATATTTTACTTGGCTGAAAAACTCGCCTCCGTTACCGCTTCTTTCTATCACAATATGATCGTATTGAGCCATATCTTGAGCAAGAATATGCAGTGCTACTTCGCCTTTGTTACGTTCTACTTCCAAAGCCACTTCTGCGTTGGCATCCTTGAAAGCGTGTTTTGCTCCAGGGTTGGTAGCGAAAGCACAAACTGAGAAGGTTGTTATTGCTGCTAAGGTTGTTATTACGTTTTTCATAAACTTTGATTTAAGTGTTATGGTATCTGTTACGGCATACTCAAACAAAAGGTTACACTATTCCCCAAAAAAAATATTACCAAACCGATAAAACACTACACAGGCAACGTTTATGATAGAAGGGTAACAAACAAAAAGGGCAACCGATTGCTCGATTGCCCTTCGCAAATTTTTAATTTGACTATTATTTTTTGCCAGCTTTGGCAGCCTCGGCAGCAGCTTCTTTAGCAGCGCGGGGCACATCCATTCTTGCTACAGGTATTGATGGAGAATGCAATAATTCCATTCCATTCAACACAATATCTTTTACTCTTTTAATACCGCCCAAATCAACATCTTCTACATTAAGTTCTATTGACTCGCGAAGTGCTTCTGGTGCTGCTAAAACATTTAAGCGTTTCATGGTTTGTTGCAACTTACCCCCTACTGCTGCACCTTTTGGTGTACCAACAAGTTTCAATGGCAAACTTACTTTTACTGGTTTACCAGCCTCAAGTGCTTGAAAATCCAAGTGATTCAAAGTATCTTTTACAGGTTCAAATTGAATTTCTTTTACAATGGCTTTGTATGTTTTGCCATCTACTTCAACTTGTGCCACTTTAAAATCGCTTGAATAAATCAGCTTTTTAAATTGGCTAACAGGTGCAAAGAAATTTACATTTCCTTCGTTGCTGTAAAGATTGCACGGTACATTTCCTGCCGCACGCAGTGCACGGGTAGCCTTCTTTCCTAATTCGGTTCTTGCCGTGCCGTTAATGATAATTGTTTCCATTTTTATATGGTTGTTTATTGATGACTAATTAAAACTTAAACACTGGGGGTTAAAAATAGCGAGTTTATACTTTTGTGCTCGTGGGCATTTCTTATTGCTTGCGCAAACAATCTTGCCACACTTACCACTTTTATCTTTTTGCTTTCTTGAGTCAAAGGCAGCGTGTTGGCCACTATCAACTCAGTTAAATGACTTTTCTCAATATTCTCATAAGCCTTGCCACTAAGTACCGGATGAGTACATAAAGCTCTTACACTCTTTGCACCTTTTTCCATAATTATTTTAGCTGCATTGCACAATGTGCCACCCGTGTCAATCATATCATCTATCAACACCACATCTTTTCCGTCCACATTGCCTATCAAAGTCATTTCGGCAACTTCATTGGCTTTTTTGCGATACTTATCGCAAATCACCATATCGGCATTAAAATGCTGGGCATACAATCTTGCGCGTTTTACACTGCCTACATCTGGCGAGGCAAAACAAAGATTCGACCATTTATTTTTTTGAATATACGGAATAAACACAGCCGAACTATTCAAGTGATCTACCGGAATATCGAAAAACCCTTGAATTTGCCCTGCATGTAAATCCATCGTCATTACCCGATGTGCCCCTGCTGCCTGCAGCAAATCGGCTACCAATTTTGCGCCAATCCCAACCCGTGGTCTGTCTTTTCTATCTTGTCGTGCGTATCCAAAATATGGAATCACCGCAGCAATGTAGTCTGCACTGGCACGTTTTGCCGCATCTATCATCATCAGCAGTTCCAAAAGATTATCGCCCGGTGCATTTGTATTTTGAATAATAAATACAAATGAGCCACGTACCGACTCTTTTATCTCGGGTTGTATTTCACCATCACTAAACTTAAGAACGTCTATTTTACCCAAAGGCTGCCCATAGAAGTCAGCAATTTCATCTGCCAAATAGCGCGAATTTGTTCCACTGAACAATTTTACGTCTGTAACTACCATACAGGCTTATTTATTTTTTTGGGAGCCGCGAAGATAATTTTTTTGCGATACAATGTTGTTTTTTATTGAGTTCTGTAGTGAAAAAACACAGACAATATTTTTTCAATAACATGCTCACGTTTAATACCATATTGAATCGTTACAGCTCAATTACTCTCAACTGAAACATTTTTTTGTAGTTAGAACTTTCTATTCAACATTATTCATCAGTAAGCACCCACTCCATTTCCATTCTCTGCTATATTCGCCACCGAAAAAAATATTATGCTCGAACTAAACATATTGCGCCAACAACCCGAATTGGTAAAAACAAAACTTGCTAAAAAGCACTTTACAGAACTACATTTAGTTGATGAAATTTTAAAAATAGATGAGCAACGCAGAGCAGCCCAAAAAGAACTTGACGATTTGCTTGCCGAACAAAACTTAGCAGCAAAGAACATTGGCAACTTGATGCAGCAAGGCAAAAAAGAAGAAGCCGAAGCAGCAAAACTTGCCGTAGCAGAGTTAAAAGAAAAAAGCAAAGCAGTAGAAACTAAACTTACCGATAGCGAAACCGAGCAGCAGCAACTTTTAGTAAAGCTACCAAATTTGCCACACGAAAGTGTTCCCGAAGGGCGCACCCCCGAAGATAATTTTGTGCTGCGCGAAGGCGGCACCAAACCTACTCTTGCCGAAAATGCACTTCCACACTGGGATCTTGCCAAATCATACAATTTGTTCGATTTGGAGTTGGGGGTAAAAATTACCGGAGCGGGCTTCCCTGTTTATAAAAACAAAGGCGCTCGTTTGCAACGCGCTCTTATCAATTTCTTTTTAGACAAAGCAACTGAAGCCGGCTACACCGAAGTAATTCCGCCATACATGGTAAACGAAGCCTCTGCTTTTGGCACCGGACAATTGCCCGATAAAGAAGGGCAAATGTATCACGTAACTGTTGATGGATTTTACTTGATTCCAACAGCCGAGGTACCAGTAACTAATATTGTGCGCGATGAAATTTTTAATGAAAAAGAATTGCCAGTTAAGTTTTGTGCTTACTCGCCATGCTTTAGGCGCGAAGCCGGTTCTTATGGAAAAGACGTTAGGGGATTAAATCGTGTACACCAATTTGATAAAGTTGAAATAGTACAAGTGGTACACCCCGATAAAAGTTACCAAGTGTTGGACGAAATGGTTACTCATGTAGAAGGTTTACTTAACACACTGGAATTGCCTTACAGAATTTTGCGCTTGTGTGGTGGCGATATGAGCTTTGGATCGGCACTTACTTACGACTTTGAAGTATGGAGTGCAGCACAAAAACGCTGGCTGGAAGTAAGCTCGGTTTCTAATTTTGAAACCTTCCAAACCAATAGAATGAAAACTCGCTTTCGCGATGAAAACAAGAAAACAAGATTAGCGCATACTTTAAATGGTAGTGCAATTGCATTGCCCAGAATTATAGCCGCACTTTTAGAAAATATGCAGACAGAACAGGGCATCGCCATCCCTGCGTGTTTACATAACTATACTGGTTTTCCACTTCTTACAAAATAATAGGCATCGCCAAAACCTACTATTTTCAAGCATTTGTACACCTAAAACGTTCATATTAACAAATATGTGCATAACTTAACACGCTTTGGCACTACAGTTGTTCTTAATTGCGCAACATTGGTATAACAATTGCGTTAAACCAACTAAACGGAAATTATGAAAACGGATACATCAACCAACTTAATGCTTGTGGTATTTTGCGTAGTGATGATTGGTTTTGTAATCTTTAGCAGCAAGGTAAGTGAAATACTTCATGCCAAACAAGCTGCAATAGAAGTTACAATTACCGAGTAATATTCATTCTACTCCACCCATTGGTAGGCTGCAAAATATGCGGCATGATACATCTACCTTCAAAATTCAACTTTCCACATCTTTTATCGCACAATTCTTGTTGAATTATAAGCATTTATAGGATTAAACACCACTTAGTTTAGATTTTGTCTAAACTTTGCGTTACATATCTTAAATTTGCCCCACAAAACGTTATTTATACATTAACGCATCAGCAAAATGAGCCAACAACAAGATACCGCGCTTCAAGACCATATAGATAATGATTATAAATATGGGTTCACTACCGATATTGAACAAGAGTTTGCACCAATAGGATTAGATGAAAACACCGTTCGTTTCATTTCTGCAAAAAAGAACGAACCTGAATGGATGCTGGAATGGCGCTTACAAGCATTCAAAGCTTGGAAAACAATGAAACATCCACAATGGTCAAATGTTCATTTTCCAGAAATAGATTTTCAAAACATCATCTATTACGCAGCTACGAAAAAGAAAAAAGAGGTAAAGAGTTTAGATGATATTGATCCGGAAATTCGCGCTACCTACGAAAAACTCGGCATACCAATTCAAGAACAAAAATTATTGGCCGGAGTTGCCGTAGATTATGTAATGGATAGCGAAAGCGTAGTAACTACTTTTCGCGAAGCGCTAAAAGAAAAAGGAATTATTTTTTGCTCCATCACCGAAGCTATTCGCGAGTATCCCGATTTGGTAAAACAATATTTGGGTAGCGTGGTGCCTGTGCGCGATAATTTTTATGCAGCGTTGAACAGTGCCGTGTTTAGCGATGGTAGTTTTGTTTACATTCCAAAAGGCGTGCGTTGCCCAATGGAACTTTCAACCTATTTTAGAATCAATGCCGAAAACACTGGTCAGTTTGAACGCACCTTGATTATTGCAGATGACAATAGCTATGTAAGCTACTTAGAAGGCTGCACCGCACCAATGCGCGATGAAAATCAACTTCATGCCGCAGTGGTAGAATTGGTAACTTTAGACAATGCCGAAATCAAATACTCAACTGTACAAAATTGGTATCCAGGCGATAAAGATGGAAAAGGCGGCATCTATAACTTTGTTACCAAACGCGGTATTTGCAAAGGCGCGAATTCAAAAATTTCGTGGACACAGGTAGAAACCGGAAGTGCCATTACATGGAAGTATCCAAGTTGTATTTTAAAAGGAGAAAATTCTATTGGCGAGTTTTATTCGGTTGCCGTTACCAACAACTTCCAGCAAGCAGACACCGGCACCAAAATGATTCACATTGGCAAGAACACGCGCAGCAGAATTGTGAGCAAAGGCATTAGTGCCGGTAAATCGCAAAACGCTTATCGCGGCTTGGTACAGGTGCAAGCCACAGCCGAAAATGCTTACAACTTCAGCCAGTGCGACAGCTTGCTTTTGGGAGATAAATGTGGCGCGCATACCTTTCCATATTTAGAGATAAAAAACAATACGGGCAAAGTAGAACACGAAGCCACCACCTCTAAAATTGGCGAGGACTTACTTTTTTATTGCAACCAACGCGGCTTAACAAGCGAAGAAGCTGTAAACATGATTGTAAATGGATATTGCAAAGAAGTATTTAAACAGTTGCCAATGGAGTTTGCCGTAGAAGCACAAAAACTATTGAGCATCAGCTTAGAAGGAAGCGTGGGATAATGATTGGGCGATTATTCTCAA
>Ga0209573_1001037_pt1 | contig 47330 bp, 41 predicted proteins | sample TNRBio252014_DNA_FD_185870 | JGI IMG/M metagenome (GOLD analysis project Ga0209573, IMG submission 185870) | Wastewater treatment Type I Accumulibacter community from EBPR Bioreactor in Madison, WI, USA - TNR Reactor_6/25/2014_ DNA (SPAdes)... | ecosystem: Engineered > Bioreactor > EBPR >... | reverse complement strand
GGCCGGCGACGTGCTCGCCGATCCGGCGTGAGTCGAGAGGGTGCCGCACTTCGCCCGGGACGCAGACACGATCGAGGAACCTCTGCCCGTGGCGGGCGAGCGCCTCCTCGATCCGGTCGATCTCGCAGAGGTCGACACCCAGGCCCAGGACGTGACCGCCGTGGGGGTAGGCGGAGGCGAGCAGTGCGGCGCGAAAGGAAGCGTTGGGCGTCACTCAGGACCGGCCTTACGGCCGAGGAGCTCCCGGCCGGCGAGAACGAGGTGAAGGACGCCGAGCCCCGCCACGAATCCTCGAAAGGAGTGCGAGGCGAGGAGCGGCTCGAGGGATGCCGGTGACGGCAGGACGACGCGGTGGATCCAGAGCCGGCTCCACGGGGCCAGGATGAGGAACAGCCCCGCTTCCAGGAAGTAGAAGCCGAGGATGATCTGCAAAGCCCTGCCGGAACGGCTCTCGGACATCCCGCCATTGTAGAGGCCGAACGACGAGCGGCGCCGCGAAGGGCGGCGCCGCGACGAGCCCGGGTGTGTGAGGGCGTCAGCCCCGCGGCGAGGCGCTTCGAGGTGGAGTGTCGTTCGAGCGGGAGGCGGGCGGTGGCGACGAGTCGGAAGGTGGGGCGGGCGCCGATTGCGGCGCCTCGTAGGAACGGGAAGGCGGGGCGCTGTAAGACCGCGGGGGAGGGTCGGAGCGAGGAGCGGGCGCCGACTGCGGTGCCTCGTTGGAGCGCGAAGGCGGGGCGCTGTAAGACCTCGAAGGCGGCTCGGAGCGGGGAGCGGGCGCCGATTGCGGCGCCACGTCGGTGCGGGAAGGCGGCCGGGCGCTGTCGGACCTCGAGGGGGACTCGGAGCGTGGGGCAGGCGCCGACTTCGGAGCGTCGCTCGACCGGGGCGTCGCGTCCGATCCACGCCAGCCCTCATCGCCTTTCAGGTCCGGCGACTGGCGGCGCCCGGAGGGCGCCGTTCCCGGTTCCGCCCGGGCCGGCGATTCGCGTCTCGATGGGGGCTCGGCCGCCGAGCGCGAGGGCTCGGGTTCGGGAGCGTCTCCGCGCCGCTCGGTGCGCTGCGGGACCTCCGGGTTGTCGGCCACGGGCACGTTGCGACGGGCGGGGACTTCGAAAGTCTGGGATGGAGTCGCTCCCGAGCGGCCTTCGCTTCCGGGCGAACGCCAGCCGTCGTCGCTCTTCAGGTTTCGGTCGCGACCGAATCCACCGGTGAGCGGACTCTCGACGTCCCGGCGAGGCGCGGAACCGGCCGCGCGCCCCGGGCGGGTTTCGGCGCCGACACCTCCGTCGCGCCACGCATCTCGCGGCGCGGAACCGGCCCCGCGGCCAGGAGCCGCTCCCTCTCCGCCGCGCGGGACCGTGGTGCCAGAGCCGAGACCTCTGTCGCTCCCTCTCGAGGGAGTCCCTGCCGTTGTCCCGGCCACGGGCTCGCGCCGGGGAGCGGCGATCTGACCAGGCGTGGTGGGCTGATATCCCGGGTCCCTTCCCGGCGTCACGAAGGAGCGGCGGAGGCCCTCCCGCGCGGCCGTACCGAGCGTGCCGTCGCGGCGCAGCACCGGGGTGATGTCTTCGAGCGGGCCGTCTCCGCGGGTCTCGGCGCCGAGCGCCTGGGGCACCCTGCGGACAGCGTCCTGGACGGCCGTCGTCATCGAGCCGCCGCGCCCCCGTTCGATGCGGAGCGGGCTCGTCGCCACGACGCCGCGTTCGCCGGCAAGGAAGCCGACGCGGTCCTGTCCGAGGACGTCCCGGCGGGAGTCGAAGCGCGTCCCGAGCCGGCTGACCGAGGCATAGCTCCAGCCTCGGGGATCGATCCGGGTGACGTCGACACGGCCCCGCAGATGTGGGTAGGCCAGTGTCCCCCCTTCGGCACCGGACCCCTTCCTGTGGGAACGGGCATAGGGGTCGGGGTAGCCGCCGCCGTAGTACCCGCCGTAGTACCCGATCGGGCACCACCCCACCCACGAAGGGGTGTAGCTCCAGTAGACCCACGCGGGCGAGTACCAGGCGCCGGGGCTCCAGTACCAGCCGAAGCCGACGTCCCAGCTCCAGGCGCCGTAGTGATAGGGGAGCCAGCCCCAGGGCTCGTAGGAGACCCAGGTCAGGCCCGCGGGTGACCAGCGCCAGTAGCCGTCGACGTAGGGCCGCCAGTCGGCCGCGACGGACGGCCTCCAGACGTAGGAGCCGTTCACGAGGATCCACGAACCGTGCTCCTCGAAGCCGGCGGCGGCATAGTCGTAGGCATATTCCGCCGACCCGTATTGTGGGCCGGACCCCTCGTCGGCGAGATGGCGCCGCTCCCCGACGAATCGGGTGAACCGGTCGCGCGGTTCGTCCAGCCAGTCGACTTCGAGCGCGGCATCGCCGCTGGCGAAGGCGTACTGGCCAGCGCGCAGAGTGGCCCGGCCGGAGCGGGCATAGACCTCTGCCTGGCCGGATACGACGTAGATCTCGGTGCCCCGGCGCCCGGTTTCGACCCGAAGGAGCCCCTTGGCCGGGAAGAGCACGGTAACGTCGCTCGTGTCGATCCGGGTGGACTGGTCGCGTGAGGTCGACCAGCGATGCTCGAGCGAGATGGCGCCGCGATCTACGAAGAGGGAGTTCCGGTCGTCCTCGGCCTCGTAGGTCCTGGCGAGCCGGTCGAATCGCAGGTCCGTGTGGACGTCGATCCTGAGGATGTTCCCGTCCGCGAGGATCGCCTCGGCGCGCGACGTCGAGCCGGTGGAGATCCGGTCCCCCGCGAGGATGGGCGTGTTCGGACGGGCGGAGGAGTCGTCTTCGGCGGTCGACACGAGCGCGACCTCGGGACCGACGTACGAGAGATATGAGTACCCTTCGCGCTGGGCGGCGGCTGTCGTGGCCGGCAGGAGGAAGGCGATTGCGAGGGCGATCCGGGAAGCGCTGGTGGTCATCGGAGCCATCCTTCCGCAGATGTCGATGCGACCCTCGTGCCAGCCGGGGAGTCCACCCTGGGAGACACGAGGGGGTAGGTGCGGAAAGACAACCCGGGAAAGGAGACGCTTGACCAGCGCGCTCCGGCGGGTCAACCTTGAGACGTGGTCTTTGAATTTCTCAAGAAAAAGTTCCATGACCTGACGACAGCCGCCGTTCCGTCCGATGCCGGTGAGACTCCGGGAGATGTCGCGACCTACGAGGAACGACGCTCGGAGGCCGAAGCGCTCCACGAGAAGGGGGAGACAGCCAGGGCGGTCGAGCTCCTGGAAGGGCTGGCGGCGGATCTCGCGGGGGACGGGAGCTTCCCGCTGGCCGTCGCGGTACGGCACCAGATCAGCTCCTGGACTTCGGGCCCCTCGCCGGCGGAGACCGCTGCCGAGGACGGCGAGGCGATGGCCCGCCAGCGCGAGGTGAGCGGCAGCCTGAAAGTCCTGCCGAGACGTGCTTCTCCCGGCCAGCCCGTTCCCGAGGGGCTCCGGACTTCGCGGTTCTTCGCCGACATGACGAGCGAGGAGATAGCCGGGTTCATCGCCTCCACGGGGCGCCGGACGTTTCGCGAGGGGGAAGTGGTCCTGGAGCAGGGCGAACAAGGGCGCAGCCTCTTCATCGTGACCCGGGGCGTCCTCAGGGTCGAGACGGCCGGGGCTGCGGGAGGCATCCTGCGGATGGGCGTGCTCACCATGGGGGACGTGTTCGGCGAGGTCGCCTTCCTCACGGGCCGTCCGCGCACCGCGACGGTCATCGCCGAGACCGGGGCCGAGTGTCTCGAGATCGGGGCCGAAGCGTGGACGGGAATTCTGGGCCGGTACCCGCGCGTTCAGAAGGTTCTGGAAGAGGTCCATCGCGAGCGGGCGCGGTTCGCGGCCGACGCCATCCTCGAAGACCTGCGCCGGCGAAGAGAGGACAAAGAGGTCTGAATGGCCATTCGGGACATCGTGAAGTACGGCGACCCCCGCCTCGTCGCCAGGAACGAGGACGTCACGGACTTCGAGGACCCGACGCTCCCGATCCTGGTCCGCGACCTGCTCGAGACGGGATGGGCAGCCCCAGGCCTCGGGATCGCGGCGCCCCAGATCGGAGTCAACAAGCGCGTCTGCGTCGTCGATCTCTCGGTCGGCAAGGACCCCTCCCAGATTCTCGTGCTCGTCAACCCGCGTGTCGTCGATGCGGAAGGGTTCGTTCGGGACGAGGAGGGGTGCCTCTCTTTCCCCGATATCGTCGAGATCGTCGAGCGCCCCGAGGCCGTCGCCGTCGAGGCCTACGACGAGAAGGGCGTGAAGCGCATCCTGGAAGGAGGCGACCTCCTCGCGCGCGCGTTCTGCCACGAGATCGACCATCTCGACTCCCGGCTCTTCCTCGAGCGGATGTCGAGCCTGAAGCGGAGCCTGGTGCTGCGCAAGGTCGTCAAGCGACAGAAGCGCGGCGAATGGTAGGCGCGCCGTAAGGCGGTGGGGGGCTCGTGGCGAGCCTCCCCGATCCGTTTCAGTGTCCGCCGCCCCGAAGGGTCTGGATCAGGTCCGCCCTGTGGAGGGTCCTGGCGAGATGACCGGCGAGAGCCACGAGATGCTCGAGCTCGGTCGAGTCGCCCGCCGCCGGAAGCCCGCTGTGGCGGTGAATCCGAAGCGTCCCGAGGAGCTCCGGTCCGACCCAGAGGGGGGCCGACACGACGAGCCAGTCTCCGGCGGGGTCACGTCCCTCGCCTGGGAGGCGGGGGGCCTTTTCGGCGCGGGGATCCTCGGAGAGCGCGAGGGCAGCGAGATAGGACGGGGGCGTGCCACCGGGCCAGGTCGGTGACAGCGTCGTCCTGGTCTCCGGACGGCCCGGCCGGCGGAAGTGGAGGGTGACGCCGTCGGCGCCGAAGAGCTGCGCGATGCGGTCCAGGATCGGTCCGAGGGCCGCGACTCTCTTCTCCTCGGTGTCGGCTTCCTCGGCCTCGAGCTTGTCGGTGATCTCCTGCTGCAGCTCGAGGAAGCGGGTCCGCGCCCCGAGCGTGTCCAGGAGGTTCTTCGTGCGCAGGGCGTTCTTCGTCCGCGCCTTCAGCTCGCGCGCGGAAAACGGCTTCGTCAGGTAGTCGTTCGCGAGCGCTTCGAAGCCCTTCAGGAGGTCTTCCTCCTCGGTCCGCGCCGTCACGAACAGCACCTGCGTGTCGGCCGTCTCCGGGAGCGTCTTGATCCGGCGGCAGACTTCGTAGCCCGAGAGGTCGTCCATCCTCACGTCGAGCAGGACGACGTCCGGCGAACGCTGGGCCACCTTCTCGAGAGCCTCGGTGCCCGAAAGGGCGCTCTCGAAGTCGCAGTCGAGCTCTTCGGCGATGTAGGACGCGACCTCAGCCTGGAACGGGTCGTCGTCGACGAGGAGGATGAGCGGCCGGGAGGTGCGTGGGCGAAACATCGGAACGGGCGTTATCCCTCGCCAAGGCGGGGGCGTCAAGGAGATTGCGATGCGCTGCCGTCGCGACGAGAATGCCGGATCGTGAGCCTGCGCCTTTTCGATACTGCGGCCCGTTCCCTGGTCGATTTCCAGCCACTCGTTCCCGGTCACGTCGGTCTCTACACCTGCGGGCCGACCGTCTACAACCGGGTCCACATCGGCAACCTCAGGACCTTCGTCTGGGAAGACGTGATGTGCCGGGCCTTCCGGAGCCTGGGCCTATCGGTGACCCAGGTCATGAACCTGACCGACATCGACGACAAGACGATCCGGGGCGCGGTGGCCGAGGGGCTCCCGCTCCGGGAGTTCACGGATCGGCACATCGCGACCTTCTTCGAGGACCTGAAGACCCTCAACGTCGTGCCGGCCGCCGTCTACCCGCGCGCGACGGATCACGTCCCCGAGATGGTCGAGATCGTGAAGAAGCTGACGGAGCGGGGGCACACCTACGAGAGCGATGGAACCATCTGGTTCCGGATCGCGTCGTTCCCCTCGTACGGAAAGCTCTCGCGAGTCGACCTCTCGTCCATGAGGCGTGGCGCGCGCGTCGCCGACGACGAGTACGAGAAGGAGGACGTCCGCGACTTCGCCGTCTGGAAGGGGGCGAAGGAAGGGGAGCCCGAGTCGGCCCTCTGGGAGACGGAGCTCGGGAAGGGACGGCCCGGCTGGCACCTCGAGTGCTCCGCGATGTCGATGAAGTACCTCGGCGAGACGCTCGACATCCATACGGGGGCCGTCGACAACATCTTTCCCCACCACGAGAACGAGATCGCCCAGAGCGAAGGGGCCACAGGCAAGCCCTTCGTACGGACGTGGCTCCACGCCGAGCACCTGATCGTCGACGGCGAGAAGATGGCGAAGTCGAAGGGGAACTTCTTCACGCTTCCCGACGTCCTCGCACGCGGATACTCGCCCCGGGCGATCCGGTACCTCCTCCTCTCGGTTCCCTACCGGCAGAAGCTGAACTTCACGTTCGACGCGCTGCACGGGGCCGCCTCGGCGGTGGAGCGGCTCGAGTCGCTCGACGCCCGCCTCGGCGAGCGGGCAGGGGCGGCCAGGGCCGAAGCCTCGGAGTCCTTCGCGGCGCGGCTCGCCGAAGCGCGGGCCGCCGTGAAGGCGGGCTGGGAGGACGACCTGAACTCCGCGGCGGCTCTCGGCGCCCTCTTCGGCTTCGTGAAGGAGACGAACACCGCGCTCGAGGCGGGCCGCCTCGCGCCGGAAGACGCCGCGGCCGCCCGCGCATTCCTGCGGGAAGCGGACGGGGTCCTCGGTGTCCTCCCCGCAGGGGCGGACGCCACGCTCGAGGCGGAGGTCGAGGCGAAGATCGCCGCGCGCCAGGACGCGCGGAAGCGGCGCGACTTCGCGGCCTCCGACGCGATCCGCGACGAGCTGGCGTCCCGAGGAATCCTCCTCGAGGACACGCCCCAGGGGGTCCGGTGGAGGCGGAAGGGTTGACAGGGTCCCGGGGCTCCCTCCAGAATCCGCGCGCGATGACGTTCGCTTCGGTCCTCTGGCACTGGCATCACGCGTAGCGACGACGAGCGACACCCGCTCGTCGGACGCGAGTCGTCCGAGGGCGCGGGGAAGAGAGAGAAGCCGCAATAGACCCCCTCGGACGACCGAGGGGGTCTTGTTTTGGGTCTCACGGCAGAAAGAACGCTTCTCGTCGCTTCGCTGGGCCGCGCGACGAACGCGGGCCTGATCGAGGCCGCACGCGTCGTCGACGGGCGGATCCCGGCTGTCGAGCTCCGCCTCGACGCGCTCGAGGAGACGCCCGATCTCCCGGCTCTCCGCGGGGCGTTCCGGGGCCGGACCCTCCTCGCGACGCTCCGGTCGCGGAACGAAGGAGGAAGGTACGAAGGGACGGACGCCGAGGCCGCCGCACTCCTCGGCGCGGCGCTCGACGCCGGCTTCGACCTCGCCGACGTCGAATTCGCGCGCGCGGGCGAGGGGCTTTTCGCACTCCCGGGCGAGCGCGTCGTCGTCTCGGCGCACGGCGTCGCCGGGATGCCGGACGACCTCGAAGGGCGCTCGGCGCGGATGCTCGGAACCTCTGCCCGGTACGTGAAGGTCGTCGCGACGGCCCGCGGGCTCGACGACGCCCTACGGCTGCTGCGCCTGCAGGCGTCCGGCGAGATGGGCCGCTTCGCGGCATTCGGGATGGGGGAGGCCGGTCTCGTCACGCGTGTCCTGTCGCCGTATCTCGGCGCGGCGCTCTCGTTCGGAGCGGTTCTACCCGGAGAGGCGACCGCGCCGGGCCAGCTCCTTGCGGCGGATCTCCTCGACGTGTATGCGGTCGGACGCGCCCGCCGGATCGACGGCCTTTTCGCCCTTCTCGGGAGCCGCGTCTCGCACTCCTTCTCCCCGGCGATCCACAACGCGGCCTTCGAGGCGCTCGGCCTCGAGGCGCTCTACGTTCCCGTCGCTCTCGAATCGCTCGGAGAGGAGCTGCCGCGTCTCCGGGAGGCTCTGTCGGGTCTCGGCCTGCCGCTGGGAGGGGCGTCGGTGACGATCCCGTTCAAGGAAGGAGCCTCGGCTCTCGCCGGCGGCCCGGCCGGGTGCGTCGCGAACACGCTTCTCTTCGGCGCGGACGGAGCAGTGTCGGGGGCGAACACCGACCGGGACGCCCTCCTCGGCGCGATTCCCGCGGCGCCGGAATGCGGCACAGCTCTCGTCCTGGGGGCGGGCGGCATGGCTCGCGCCGCCGTCGAGGCGCTCGCGGACCGAGGCTGGGCCGTCGACGTGACCGCCCGGACGCCGGAGCGGGCCACGGCCCTCGCCGCCGCCTGCGGCGCGCGCGCCGTCGCGAATCCGGCGGCCTTCGCGCTCCCGTACGGAGTCGTCGTGAATGCCACTCCCCTCGGCCTCGATGCGCCCGACCCCCTGCCGTGCGACGCCTCCCTGCTGTGTCCGGGCGTTCTCGCGATTGATGCGCCGTACCGTCCCGGCGGCACCGCGTTCTCGCGAGAAGCGCTCCGCCGGGGCGCACGTCTCGTCGACGGTTTCGCCCTTCTTCTCTGCCAGGCGGCCGGTCAATCGGCCCTCTTCACCGGCCGCCCGGCCGACGCGGCGACCCTCGCCGCGCGCCTTCCGGCCCGCATCCGCTCCCTCTTCGAGGTGAACCCGTGAGCTCTCCTTCCCCGAACCTCCCTCGCGGCGTCCAGGCGCTCCTCTTCGAGTCCGCGGAGCGCCGCCGGCGCGTCGAGGAGTCGGTCGTCCGTACCCTCACGGATACCGGATTCCGCGAGACCATCCTCCCGGTCCTCGACTTCGCCTCGCCGTACGACGGTGTCACGGCGGAAGGCGACGAGCGGCTCTACCGTTTCATGGACCGCGGGGGCGAGCTCCTCGCGCTTCGCGCCGACTTCACGCCGATGGCCGCGCGCGTCGTCGCCCCGCGCCTCGCCGGCCTGCCGATGCCGGTGACGCTCTTCTACAGGGGCGACGTCGTGCGCGACGAGCCGTCGGGCCTCGGGCGGCCGCGCGAGTTCGCCCAGGTCGGGGCGGAGCTCTACGGCGACGCTTCGTTCGAGGCGGATCTCCGGATTCTCCGAACCCTTCTCGCCGCGGCGGCCGAGGTGCCGGCAGGGCGGCTCTGCCTGACGCTCGGATGGGCTCGGCTCCTGCCGGCGATCCTCTCGGCGATCGCGCCGGGACTCGTGAACCGGAAGAAGGGCACCCTCGAGGAGGCGCTCGCCGATGCCCGGACCCGTCGCGTCGGCCGTCTCGCGGAGCGTCTCCGTGCGGGCGGGGCGAACGGGGCGCAGGCGGAAGAGGTCGCCTCCGCTCTCCTCGCGGGCTTCGACCCGGCATCGCCGCTCTTCGACCTCCCCGTCCTCGCGGAAGCCGCGCGGTCGCTCTCCGCCGCGGCGCGGGCGGCGCGCGAGGCCCGTCCCGGACTCGAGGTCGTCGTCGACCTGGCCGGCACGCCGGAGACGCCCTACTACACGGGCCTCACGTTCACTCTCGACGCGAGGGGGTGCGGCGGGCCCCTGGGCGGCGGTGGACGCTACGACGGTCTCCTCGGGCGTTTCGGGCCGGACGGTCCCGCGGTCGGTTTCTGCATCGGGCTCGAGGCGCTTGCGTCCGCGACCGAGGCGGCGGAGCCGGCCACCGCGGCGCCGAGGCCCTTCCGGATCGCGACGGGGAAGGGGCGGCTCCTCGGCAAGACGCTCGATCTCCTCCGCGCGGCCGGCGTCGACTTCCCGGAGGCCGACGGACGGAAGCTCCTGCTGCCCGACCGGAGCGGGCGCTTCGAGCTTCTCCTCCTGAAGGACGACGACGTGCCGACCTACGTCGCCTTCGGCGGCGCCGACGCGGGTGTCGTCGGGAACGACCGGATCGAGGAGTCGGGAGAAGTGGTCTGCGAGCCGCTCGAGCTCCCCTACGGCGCCTGCCGCCTCGCGCTCATCGGACGCGCGGGTGAGGAGTTCCGCCCGAACGGCCACCCGGTCCGGGTCGGTACGAAGTACCGTCGCGTCGCGGAACGGTTCTTCGACGCGAGGAAGATCCCGCACGAGGTCGTCCCGCTCGCCGGCTCCGTCGAGCTCGCCGCCGCGCTGAAGCTGACGGACGTCGTCGTCGACCTGATCGAGACCGGCTCGACGATGGCCGCCCACGGCCTCGTGGAGCTCGAGACGATCCTCCCGAGCCGGGCGACGTTCATCGTGGGGCACCGGGCGCTCGTCGAGAGGCGTGCCGAGGTGGCCGGGCTCGTTTCGCGCCTTTCGGCGGAAGTGGCAAAGGTGGCGCAGGCAGAAAGGGCGGCGGATCTGGCGAAGGAGGCGAAGGCATGCTGAAGGTCGCTTCCGTCGCCACGCGCGAGGGCAGGGCCCTCCTCGCCCGACTGCGCGCACGCCGCCTCTCGCCCGACTTCTCCACGCTGCGCGAGGCGCTCCCGATCGTCGAGGCCGTCCTCTCGGGCGGTGCTCCGGCGCTCGCCCGGTTCGTTGCCGACCTCGATGGAGAGAAGACGGCGCCGAAGCGGCTCCTCGTCCAGCCGCGGCCGGAGAAGGATGTCGACCCGGCGTTCGCGTCGGCGTTTCACCTCGCGCGCCGCCGCCTCACCGCTTACCACCGGCGGCAGGTTCCGAAGGGGTTTTCGTATCGTGACGCGCTCGGGGTCGCGTTCGTCGAACGGCCCGTCCCGCACGAGGCCGTCGGCGTCTACGTCCCCGGCGGCCGCGCCTTCTACCCGTCGTCGCTCCTGATGGGCGTCGTCCCCGCGCGGGTCGCCGGGGTGAAGAGGATCGTCGTCGCGACTCCGCCCCGCGCGTTCCGTCAGAGCCGCGAGCTGCGGTGGGCGCTCGCCGAGCTCGGCGTCGACGAGGTCCTTCTCGCCGGCGGGGCTCACGGCATCGCCGGCCTCGTCTCCGTCGCGCGCTGCACGAAGGTCGTCGGTCCCGGGAACCGCTGGGTCGCGGCGGCCAAGCACCTCGTCTCGGGGCTCGTCTCGATCGACATGCCGGCGGGTCCCTCCGAGGTGCTGATCCTGGCGTCCGGCGGGGCCGACCCGGAGCGGATCGCGGCCGACCTCCTCGCCCAGGCCGAGCACGACCCCGACGCCGTCTGCCTCCTATTCACGGACCAGCGCGACCTCGCGAGCGCTGCGGCCGCCGAGGTCGCCCGGCAGCTCGACGGCCTGCCGACCGCAGCGACGGCGCGCGCCGCGCTCGAGGCGAACGGCCTGACCCTGGTCTTTCCCTCCCTTCCGGCCGCGGCGAAGGAGGGAGCCGCCTTCGCCGCCGAGCACGTCGAGCTGATGGGGCGCGCCGCGGAGCGCTTCGCCTCGCGCTTCGTGGCGACGTCCGGCGCCGTCTTCGTCGGGAGCGACACACCTACGGCCTTCGGCGACTACCTCGCCGGCCCGAATCACGTCCTGCCGACGGGGGGCGCGGCCCGGAGCTTCTCGGGGCTCTCCGTCCGGGACTTCCTCCGCTGGGGACGCAGCGTCTCCCTCCCGGTCGCGGCGGCCCGAAGGCTCGGCCCTCCGGCCGCGATGCTCGCGCGTTTCGAAGGGCTCGAGGCGCACGCCCGCTCGCTCGACCTGAGGAGCGGGAGATGACGCGCGACCCTCTCGCCGCCGTGCGGCCCGAGATCCGTGCCCTCCGCGCGTACCGCTTCGATCCGGTTCCCGCGGGCCTGAGCGCCAAGCTCGACTTCAACGAGAGCCCGGCCGACGTTCCGGCCGACGCGAAGGACGCCGCCCTCGCGGCGATCCGGACGCGTCGCTTCGCCCTCTACCCGGAGTTCGGCTCCCCCAGGCTTCGGGCCGCGCTCGCGGCCTCGGTGGGGCTCTCACCCGAACAGGTCGTTCCGGGAAACGGGTCGGGCGAGGCGATCCTCGCCGCCGTCTCGGTCTTTGCCGGATGCGGCGGCGCGCTCCTCCTCGCTCCTCCGGTCTTCTCGCTCTACGCACAGATGGCGGCAATCGCCGGGGCGCGCGTCGAGACGGTGCCCCTCGCCGGCGACGACTTCCGGCTCGACGAGGAGGCCTTTCTGGCGCGGGCAGCCGCAGGTGAGCGAACGGTGCCGCTCCTCTGCTCGCCGAACAACCCGACGGGCGGAACGGTCTCGCGGGACCTCGTCCGCCGCCTCTGCGCAGTTTCGCCGGTCGTCCTCCTCGACCAGGCCTACGTCGACTTCTCGGAGGAGGAGGACGACCTCCTCCCGCTCCTGGCCGACCTGCCGAACCTCGTCCTCTTTCGGACCCTCTCGAAGGCGTACGCGATCGCGGGGCTCCGCGTCGGCTACGCCGCCGCCCGGCCCGACGTCGCGGAGGAGATCGGCAAGGCGATCCTGCCGTTCAGCGTCGACGTCGGCGCGGAGGAGATCGCTCTCGCCGCCCTCGCCCGGCGCGGGGAGGTCAGGGAGCGCTGCCGAGGGATCGCCCGCGAACGCCAGAGGGTCGCGGCGGCGCTGGGCGCGCTCGGAGCCCGGGTCGCGCCGTCGCGGGCCAATTTCCTCTTCCTCGTCCCGCCGGGCGGCGACGGTGCCCGGGTCTTTCGCGACCTGCGCACGCGCGGGGTCCTCGTCCGCGACCAGACCGCGGTCGTCCCCGGCGCCCTCCGCGTCACGGTGGGGACGCCGGAGGAGAACGACCTGTTCCTCTCGACCCTGAAGGAGGTCCTGTGAGACGCACCGCCGAGGTGAGACGGACGACGAAGGAGACGAGCATCGCGCTGACGCTCGACCTCGATGGCACGGGCGAGGCGCGAATCACGACGCCGGTCGGGTTCCTCTCGCACATGCTCGAGACCGTTGCGAAGCACGCCCGTTTCGACCTCGCCGTCGAGGCCTCGGGCGACGTCCACATAGACGCCCACCACACCGTCGAGGACGTGGGGCTCGCCCTCGGCGAGGCCCTCGACCGCGCCCTCGGCGACCGCTCCGGGATCGCCCGATTCGGGCACGCGTACGTCCCGCTCGACGAGGCGCTCGCGCGGAGCGTCGTCGACCTTTCGGGCCGGCCGTACCTCGTCTTCGAGGCGCCGTCGACGCCCGAGCTGCAGTTCGTCACGAGAGATTTCCCGTTCGCCCTCGTCGAGGAGTTCTGGAAGTCGGCCGCCTTCCGCGGGAAGCTGAACCTGCACGTCGACGTCCTGCGCGGGCGGAACGCGCACCACGCGGCCGAGGCGGTCTTCAAGGCGACCGCGCGTGCGCTGCGCCAGGCGGTCGCCCTCTCGGAGGGGGCCGTCCTCTCGACGAAGGGAACGCTCACGGCATGACGCGCGTCGCGCTCCTCGATTACGGCGTCGGCAACGTCTTCTCCGTCCGCCGCGCGCTCGAGCGGCTCGGCGCCGAGGTCCAGACGACCTCCGACCCGGGTCTCGTCGCCGCCGCGTCGCGCGTCGTTCTGCCCGGCGTCGGCGCCTTCGCGCCGGCCCGGGAGAGGCTGGCGGCTTCGGGCCTCGAGGCGGGCCTCCGTGCCGCGCTCGACGGCGGCGCCCGCCTTCTCGGCCTCTGCCTCGGCTTCCAGCTCCTCTTCGAGGCGAGCGAGGAGTTCGGAACGACGCCGGGCCTCGGGCTCCTCTCCGGGCGCGTCGTCCCCTTCCCGCCCGGCGCCCGTGTGCCGCACGTAGGGTGGAACCGGCTCGAGACGGACGGAGCTGCCGACGGGCCGCTCCTCGCCGGCCTGCCACGCGGGTCGTACGTCTACTTCGTCCACTCCTTCCGCCCGGAGGGGGCCGAACCGGCCGACGTCGCCGCCTTCTGCGACCACGGCGGCCGCTTCGTCGCGGCGGCCCGCCGGGGAAACGTCTGGGGCTGCCAGTTCCACCCCGAGAAGTCGTCCGCCGCCGGTCGGCGCATCCTCGCCAACTTCCTCTCGGAGGCCGCGTGATCGCCCTCTGGCCCGCGATCGACCTGATGGGGGGCCGGGTCGTCCGTCTCCTCCACGGCGACCCGTCGCAGCGGACGGTCTACCCGGAGCGCGCCGTCGACGTCGCTCTCCGCTTCGCGGCGGAGGGGGCCGACGGGATCCACGTCGTCGATCTCGACGCGGCGTTCGGGACCGGCCACAACGCCGGCCCGATCGGCGAGATCGTCGCCGCCTCGCCCGTACCGGTCGAAGTCGGCGGTGGCCTGCGAGACCGGGCGGCGGTCGAGGCCGCGCTCGCCGCCGGAGCCGCGCGCGTCGTCCTCGGGAGCCTCCCGTTCCGCGCGCCGGAGCTCCTTGCCGCGCTCGTCCTGGACCTCGGTCCACGGATCGTCGTCGCCCTCGACTGCAAGGAAGGGCGGCCCACGATCCACGGCTGGGCCGAGGACGCCGGGGCGGGCGGCGCGGCCCAGGTCGCCCGGCGCCTCGGCGCGCAGGGCGTGGCGGCCCTCCTCGTCACCGACGTCGCGTGCGACGGCGCGATGACCGGCCCGAACCTCGACCTCCTCTCCTCCGTCCGTGCCGTCTTTGCCGGCGAGATCCTCGCCTCGGGCGGGATGCGCGGCGAGGAGGACCTCGCCCCGGCCGCCGCGGCGCTCGCGGGCGGCCCGGCCGGCGCGATCTTCGGCCGCGCCCTCCACTCCGGCGCGACGACCGTCGCCCGGCTCGCCGCGGCGCGCGCCGCCCTCGAAGGAGACCGATGAGCCTCGCCGTCCGCGTCATCCCGTGCCTCGACGTCGCCGGGGGCCGCGTCGTGAAGGGCCTGAAGTTCGAGAACCTGAGGGACGCCGGGGACCCGGTGGAGGCGGCCCGCCGCTACGAGGCCGAGGGCGCCGACGAGCTCTGCTTCCTCGACGTCGCCGCCTCGCACGAGGAACGCGGAACGCTCGTCGGCCTCGTCGCGCGCGTCGCCGAGGTCCTCTCGATCCCGTTCACCGTCGGCGGCGGCGTCCGATCGGTGGAAGATGCAGGGGCGCTCCTGGCCGCAGGGGCCGACCGCGTCACGGTGAACACGGCCGCCGTCGCCGACCCGTCGCTCGTCACGCGGCTCGCCGAGCGGTTCGGCTCGCAGTGCGTCGTCGTGGCCGTCGACGCGAAGCGGGACGGGGAGCGGTACGTCGTCTCGACCCACGGCGGGCGGCGGATCACGACGACCGGCCTCGCGGAGTGGGTCGGCGAGGTGACGGCCCGGGGCGCGGGGGAGATCCTCCTCACCTCGATGGACGCCGACGGCACGCTCGCCGGCTTCGACCTCGCGATGCTCAAGGTGGCGCGCGCGGCCACGGCGCTCCCGATCGTCGCCTCGGGCGGCGCCGGCGACCTCGCGCACTTCGCCCCGGCGGTCCTCGAGGGTGGGGCCGACGCGGTCCTGGCGGCGTCGGTTTTCCACGACCGCGTCTACACGGTCGGGCAGGTCAAGCGCGCCCTCGCGAAGGCCGGCGTCCCGGTTCGCCCAGCGATCCCGGCCGGCCTCGAGGAGGTCTCCTTCGACGAGCGGGGCCTCGTCCCGGTCGTCGTGAGAGACGAGAGGACGGGAGCCGTCCTGACGCTCGCCTGGGCGAACGAGGAGGCCCTGGCCCTCACGGTCGAGACGCGCTTCTCCCACTTCTGGAGCCGCTCCCGACGGGAGCTCTGGAAGAAGGGGGAGACGTCGGGCAACGTCCAGCGGGTCGTCCGCGTCTCACTCGACTGCGACCGCGACGCCGTCCTCTACGACGTCGAGCCGGAGGGGCCGGCCTGCCACACCGGCGCGGCGGGCTGCTTCTCGCCGGTCGCGGCGACGCCCGCGGTCGCTGGTGCCGAGGCGCCCTCTTCCGATCCCTTCGGCCTCGGTCCCCTCTTCGAGGTCGTTGCCGCGCGGAAGGCGCGTCCCGAGCCGGGTTCATACACGAACCGCCTCCTGGCGAAGGGCATCGAGAAGTGCGCGCAGAAGGTCGGCGAAGAAGGGGTGGAGACCGCCCTGGCGGCCGTGACGAGGGACGACGCGGGCCTGGCTGCAGAGATTGCCGACCTGATGTATCACGTCGTCGTCCTGATGGCCGCGCGGGGGCTCCCGCCCGGGGCGGTCGCGGCGGAGCTCGCGGAGAGGCGTCAGAAGAGGCGCGGGACGCGCCCCGAGGAGAAGTGATGGCAAAACCAGAGGCCCGGACGCTCGTCGTCCTCGAGCGCCCCGCCGACCTGACGACCCCGGTCTCGGTGATGAGGACGCTCCTCGCGGGCGACGACCCCTGCTTTCTCCTCGAGTCCGTCGAGGGCGGGGCGCGTGTCGCGCGGTGGTCCTTCCTCGGCACGGCGCCGGAGCGGTCGTTCAGCGGGGCGGACGGCGACCCGTTCGAGCTCCTGCGCGGCGTCGTCAGGACGGAAGCACGGGCGCTCCCGGCGTCCGACGGTTTTGGCGACGACCTGCCGCCGTTCACGGGCGGGGCGGTCGGCTTCGCCGGCTACGACGCCGTGAGACGGCTCGAGCGGCTCCCCTCGACGAATCCCGACCCCGTCGGTCTGCCCGACGCCTGGTTCGGCGTCTTCGAGACCGTCCTGGCCTTCGACCACGTGCGGCACCGGCTCCTCTTCCTCGGCCACGCGCGGACGGGCGAGGAACCGGCGGTGAGGACGCGCCTCGCGACGCTCGCGGCGCGCGTCGAAGCGGGCCGGGCGCACGGCGGAAAGCTCGCGCGGCTGGCGGGTCCGTGGGAGGAATCGCTCCCGCGAAAGGCCTACGTCGACCGCGTCGAGAAGGCGAAGGAGCACATCCGCGCCGGAGACGTCTTCCAGGTCGTCCTGTCGCGCCGCTGGTCGGCGGCCGTGGACGGCGATACCTTCTCGATCTACCGCGCTTTGCGGCGTGTCAGCCCGTCGCCGTACCAGTACTACCTCCGGACGCCCGACGCCGTGATCTTCGGCGCGTCGCCCGAGCGCCTCGTGCGGGCCGGAGACGACGACGTCGAGACGATTCCCCTCGCCGGGACGCGCCGCCGCGGCGCGACGCAGGAAGAGGACCTCGCCCTGGCGCGTGAGCTGCTCAACGACGAGAAGGAGCGGGCCGAGCACGTGATGCTCGTCGACCTCGGACGGAACGACCTCGGGCGGGTCGCCGCCCCCGGCACGGTCCGGGTGCGCGACTTCTTCACGGTCGAACGCTTCTCTCACGTGATGCACCTGGCCACGCGCGTGACGGGGAAGCTCGCGGAAGGAAAGGACGCCGTCGACGCGCTCGCGGCGACCTTCCCCGCGGGGACGCTCACGGGGGCACCGAAGATCCGGGCGATGGAGATCATCGAGGACCTCGAGCCGGTGCGGCGCGGCGCGTACGGGGGAGCGGTGGGCTACCTCGACTTCGCGGGTCACCTCGACATGGCGATCGGCATCCGCACGGCCGTCGTGAAGGACGGCGTACTGCACGTCCAGGCGGGAGCGGGCATCGTCGCCGACTCGCGGCCCGAGGCCGAGGCGGACGAGTGCGAGAGCAAGGCGTGGGCGCTCATGCGCGCCGTCGACGCGGCAAAGGAGTACGAGCCGTGATCCTCGTCGTCGACAACTACGACTCCTTCACCTACAACCTCGTCCAGGTCCTCCAGGCTCTCCACGGCGACGTCCGCGTCGTCCGCAACGACGCGTTGACGGCCGCCCAAGCACTCGCGCTCGGTGCAACGCGGATCGTCATCTCGCCCGGGCCCGGGCGCCCGGAAGACGCGGGAATCAGCGAGGAGGTCATCCGTCGCAGCGAGGATGTCCCGCTCCTCGGGGTCTGCCTCGGCCACCAGGCGCTCGGGCACGTCTTCGGCGCCTCGATCGTCAGGGCGCCGGTGCTCATGCACGGAAAGACCTCGGATATCCGCCACGACGGAGAGGGTATCTACGCCGGCCTCGGCAACCCGTTCGTCGCGACGCGCTACCACTCCCTCGTCGTCGACCGTGCGAGCGTCCCGGAGTGCCTCGAGGTGACGGCGGAGACCTCCGACGGGCTCGTCATGGGCCTGCGGCACCGGACGCGGCCCCTCGTGGGGGTCCAGTTCCACCCCGAGTCGATCCTGACGCTCGAAGGGGAACGTCTCCTGAAGAATTTCGTCGAGCGGGGCGTCGGGTGAGCGACCTGCAGCGTGCGCTGAAGAGCGTGATGGACGGGCGGACGCTGGAGAGAGACGAGGCGCGTCTCGCCGTGGACGAGATGCTGACCGACGGTTTCTCGGCCGTGCGGGCCGCGGCTCTCCTCGCCGCGATGGCCCGGCGGGGCGAGGCCGCCGAGGAGGTCGCGGGCTTCGTCGACGCGCTCCGCGCCCGGGCGGCGCGGGCCCCCGTCGCTGCGGAGCTGGCGGAGCGCTCCGTCGACGTCTGCGGGACGGGCGGGGACGGCCAGGGGACGTTCAACGTCTCGACGACGGCGGCGTTCGTCGTCGCGGGGGCCGGTGTTCCCGTCGCCAAGCACGGGAACAGGGCCGTCTCCTCTGCGAGCGGGTCGGCGGACGTCCTGTCGGCCCTCGGCGTGAGGATCGACATGCCCCCGCCCGTCGCCGCGCGCGCCCTCTCGGAGGCGAACGTGACGTTCCTTTTCGCTCCGGCCTACCACCCCGCGATGAAGTCGGTCGGGCCGATGCGTCGCGAGCTGGGGATCCGGACGGCCTTCAACCTCGCCGGCCCGCTCGCGAACCCCCTCGGCGTGACCCGCCAGCTCGTCGGCGTCGACCGGCCGCTCCGCGTCCCGGTCCTCGCGCACGCCCTCGCGGCGCTCGGCGCCGAGCACGCGCTCGTGGTCTCCAACTCGGGCGCGGGGGACGAGCTCCTCCCTCACGGCCTGACCATCGTGGCGGAGGTCTTCTACGGAGAGGTGCGCCTCGAGGAGTGGACGGCCGCGACGTTCGGTCTCCCCGAGCGCGACCCGCGAGACATGGCGGGCGGAAACGCGGAGACGAATGCCGGGATCCTCAGGGCCGTTCTCGAAGGCGAGAAGGGACCCCGCCGCGACGCGATCCTGATGAACGCCGCGGCCGCGCTCCTCGTCTCCGGCGTCGCTCTCGACCTCGGCGACGGGATGGCCCGAGCGGCCGCGTCGATCGACTCGGGCGCGGCGCGCCGGGCCCTCGCGGCGCTCGTGGCGATCTCGCAGGAGGCGGCGTGAGCGTCCCGTCGATCCTCGCGGAGATCCTCGCGGCGCGTCGGCGCCGGCTCGCCGCGGGAGAGCTCGCACCGCGGGGCACCGCGGGGATCCCGTCCGACGGCGCCCGGTTCCTGGCCGCCCTGCGCGCCGACGGCCCGCGCGTGATCGCCGAGATCAAGCACCGTTCTCCCTCGGCCGGGACGCTGCTCTCCGGGGGGCGCTCTTCGCAGCTCCCCGGACCCCCCGACGGCCTCGGCGAGCCGGGCGCGGCGATCCGTGCCGTCGCGAAGGCCTATCGCCGTGCCGGCGCGGCCGCGATCTCGGTCGTCACCGAGCCCGACTTCTTCGGTGGCGACCTGGCGTGGCTCCCGGAGGTGAAACGGATCTCGGGCCTTCCGGTCCTGATGAAGGACTTCGTCGTCGACGAGGTCCAGCTCGATCTCGCGCTGTCGCTCGGGGCCGACGCCGTCCTCCTCATCGTGGCGGCGCTCGAGGACGCGCCTCTCGAACGTCTTCACCGCGCGGCCCGCGAGCGCGGTCTCGCCGTCCTCGTCGAGGCGCACGACGAGGAGGAGGTCGGACGGGCGTTGGCCGCGGGTGCGGAGATCGTCGGGTTGAACGCGCGGGACCTAAGGACGTTCCGGGTCGACCTCGACCGCATCGTAGCGATCGGGCGTGGCCTGCCCTCTCGTGTCGTCCGCGTCGCCGAGAGCGGCATACACGCCGCGGCGGACGTGGAGCGTCTCGCGGCTGCCGGCTTCGGCGCGTTCCTCGTCGGCGAGTCGCTCCTTCGCTCCGGCGACCCGGCGCGCGCGCTGCGGGCGCTTCGGGGCGAGGGGACGACGGAAGTGAAAGTCTGCGGGGTCACACGCGAGGAAGACCTGTCCGCCGCGGAAGAGCTCGGCGCCGACTGGATCGGCCTCAATCTCTCGTCCCGCTCGCCGCGGCGCGTGAGCGTCGGGCGGGCGCGGGCGCTCTGCGAGGCGAGCCGCTTCGCAAAGGGCATCGTCGCGGTCGTTGCCGGGAGCTCCGTATCCGAGGCGGAGGCGATCGTCGCGGAGGTGCTTCCCGACGCGCTGCAGTGGCACGACGATCTCGCGTCGCGCTCGGGCCTCGATGCCCCCGTCCCGATCTGGCAGGCCGTGAGGGTCGGCAGGGACTCGCTCGAAGGTGCCGCGTCGTGGCCGGCGGACGTCCTTCTCCTCGACGCGGCGCACGCCTCGCTCGCGGGCGGGACCGGCGAGACCTGGGCCTGGAGCCTGCTTTCGCGGTTCCCGGCGACGAGGCCGGTCTTCGTGGCGGGAGGGCTCACGCCGAAGAACGTGGCGCGGGCGATCGCGGAATGCGCGCCGGCCGGTGTCGATGTCGCCTCGGGCGTCGAGAGTGCGCCCGGGATCAAGGACAGGACGAAGCTCGCGGCGTTTCTCGCCGCGGTGAGACGGGTGAAGGGGAAGAATGGTGGCTGAGAAGTTCGTGGTTCCCGAGGCCGACGCGGCAGGCCGCTTCGGCGAGTTCGGCGGGCGGTTCGTCCCCGAGACGCTCATGGCCCCTGTCGAGGAGCTGACCCGCGCCTACGCGAAGGCGCGTGCCGACGCCTCCTTCCGGCGCGAGCTGCACGGTCTCCTGACGACCTACGCGGGGAGGCCGACCCCGTTGACCGAGGCTTGGCGCCTCTCGGCCGAGCTTGGCGCGAGGATCTTCCTCAAGCGCGAGGACCTCCTCCACACCGGCGCGCACAAGATCAACAACGCCCTCGGGCAGGTTCTCCTGGCGAAGCGGATGGGGAAGAGCCGCGTCATCGCCGAGACCGGCGCGGGGCAGCACGGCGTCGCGACGGCGACGGCGGCGGCGCTCATGGGCCTTCCCTGCGTCGTCTACATGGGGTCGGTCGACATCGAGCGGCAGGCGCTGAACGTCTACCGGATGCGCCTCCTCGGGACGAAGGTCGTCGCCGTCGACTCCGGCTCGAGGACGCTGAAGGACGCGATCAACGAGGCGATGCGCGACTGGGTGGCGAACTACGGCGACACGCACTACGTCCTCGGCTCGGTCCTCGGCCCGCACCCCTACCCGCGGATGGTGCGGGACTTTCACGCCGTCATCGGACGCGAGACCCGCGCGCAGGCGAAGAAGGTCCTCGGGGGGAAGCTCCCCGACCTTCTCGTCGCCTGTGTCGGTGGCGGATCGAACGCGATCGGCCTCTTCCACGCGTTCCTTCCGGACGCCCAGGTCGAGCTCGTCGGCGTCGAGGCCGGCGGGCGCTCCTGGGCCCCCGGCGAGCACGCGGCCCGCTTCGGGCCGGGGCGCGTCGGCGTCCTGCACGGGACACGCACGCTCCTCCTTGCCGACGACGACGGGCAGATCCTCCCGACGCACTCCGTCTCCGCCGGCCTCGACTACCCGGCCGTCGGCCCCGAGCACGCGAACCTCGCCGCGCTCGGTCGGACGCGCTACGAGAGCGTCACCGACGACGAGGCGCTCGCTGCGTTCCACGCACTCTCGGAGAAGGAAGGGATCATCCCGGCCCTCGAGACGGCGCACGCCGTCGCGTGGGTCCTGCGCGAGGCGCCGAAGCGGCCGGGTTCGACCATCGTCATCGGTCTCTCCGGGCGCGGGGACAAGGACGTCCCGAGCGTGGCCCGGCTCGAAGGGCTCGAAGGGGTGGCGTCGTGAGCGGGCGGATCGCACGGGCCTTCACGCGCTCCGCCCGCGAGGGGCGCGCGGCGCTCGTCGTTTTCGTCGAGGCGGGGGACCCGTCGCTCGAGGTGACGGAGCGGCTTCTCCCGGCGCTCGTGGAGGCGGGGGCCGACGTGATCGAGCTCGGTGTCCCGTTCTCCGACCCGATCGCCGACGGGCCCGCCATCCAGCGCGCGAGCGAGCGCGCTCTCGCGGCGGGGACGAGCCTGGCGGGCGTCCTCGACCTCGTCGCGCGCGCCCGCTCCGGCGGACTCGACGTTCCCGTCGTCCTCTTCGGCTACGCGAACCCCGTCCTGGCGATGGGAGAAGCGGCCTTCGCCTCGCGTGCCGCGGAGTCGGGCGTCGACGGCGCCCTCGTGACCGACCTTCCCCCGGAAGAGGGGCAGGCGTTCGCCTCGACCCTCCGCGCGACGCGCCTCGACCCGGTCTTCCTCCTCGCGCCCACGTCGCCGCCCCGCCGCATCAGGACCGTCGGCCGCATGTCCCGCGGTTTCGTCTACGTCGTGTCGCGTCCCGGCGTCACCGGGGTTCGTGCGGACGTTCCGGGGGGGCTGGAGGACCTCGTCGGGCGCGTGAAGGCGGGCGTGGGCCGGCTCCCCGTGGCGGTCGGGTTCGGCATCTCGACGCCCGGCCAGGTCGCGGCGGTCGCGCGATTCGCCGACGGCGTGGTGGTCGGAAGCGCCGTCGTTCTCGCGATGGAGGGTGCGGTGGCGGCGGGGGAGGACCCGGTTGTCGCCGCGGCGACGCTCGTGAGGAGGCTCGCCGCCGCGACGGGCCGATAATCGGAGCCGTGAACGGGGAGCGTCCGGACGCGGCGGATCGCGCGTCGCTCACGGCCGTGCTGGTGCGGGCCGACCGGGCCGCGCTTGCGGCCTTCGTCCGCGAGAACGTCTCGCGCCTCTCGGAATCCGACGTCCTTCGCTGCCTTCGCCACCCGTACTCGGGCGAACCGGTCGTCGCCGAGATCCTCGCGTCGCCGGGCCTCCTCTCGAGCCGGGAGGTCCGCAAGGCCGTGGCCCTCCACCCGGCCACGCCGCGCGCCGAGGCGCTGCGCCTCCTCGAGGACCTCCCTTGGCGCGACCTGGCCGACGTGGGCCGCGAGGCCCGAACTCCTGCTCCCGTGAGGCATTCGGCGAACCGGCGCATCCTCGAGAGGCTCCCGAAGCTCTCGCTCGGGGAGAAGACCGCCCTCGCCCGGCTTGCCGACCGGGCGCTCGCCGGAGCTCTCCTCGACGGCGGGGAAGTGGACGTCCTCGCGGCGCTCCTCGGCAACCCGCGGCTCGTCGAGGAGGACCTGACCGCCTGGGTCCTCGTCCGGCACCCGAAGGAGTCGCAGCTCGTTCTGCTGGCGTCGAACGAGCGGTGGATGGCGCGCACAGCGGTGCGGACGGCCGTTCTCCTTTCCCCGCGCACCCCACGGCCCGTCGCCCTCTCGCTTCTGACGTCCTCGGTACGGTCCGTGTGGGAGAGGCTCGTGCAGGATCCCTCGGCCGACCCGCTCCTCGCCGCCTGCGCCAGGACCCTCCTCGAGGGGCCGGGGCCGACAGCCGGTTGACAGCCCTGGAATCGAGATGTAATCTCTTGTGCCCCGGAGGGTTATCTGTAACCGGTGGAAACTCCGCAGGAATTCGGCGAAGAGCTGCGTCGGGAACGCGAGCTCAGGGATGTCACTCGCGAGCAGCTCGCGGAAGTGACGAAAGTCTCCGTGCGCCAGATCGAGGAGCTCGAGGCTGGCCGCTTCGAGCATCTTCCCTCGCGGGTCTTTTCGAGAGGCTTCGTCCTGGCGATCGCCCGCCACCTCGGGCTCGACGCGGAGAGGACGGCGGCCGCTTTCAACCACATCCACGAAGGCTGGTCGGCCGAGCGGGAGAAGACCGCCTCCGCGAGCGTCAGCTCCACCTCGCACCGCATCCGCCTGTCCCGTCCCAGAAAGAACGTTTCGATCAACACGACGGCCCTCGGCGTCGGAGTGGCGCTCGTCCTGGCCCTCGTGACCTTCGTGGCTGCCGTTCTGAAGGGAAGAGCGAGCGAGCCTGAGCGCTCCGTCGCGCGAAGCGAAGCTGCTGTCGAGTCCGCGACGCCCGTCCCGGAAGCCCTCCGCCTCCCGCCCGCGATCGCCTCGGCCGTGGTGCCCGTTCCGTCCGGGCAGCCGCTCATCGAGCCGGCGGTCACGAGATCCCCGCAGGCCGGCGCTCCGGCGGGAACCGGCCGCACCCTCACCCTGACGTTCAGCGACGATTGCTGGACCGAGGTCAGCGTGGACGGGCGCGTCATGGCGGCCGAGCTCTTCCGCAAGGGGACGACGCGACGTTTCGAGGGAGGGCGCACGTTCGTCCTGACCCTCGGCAATGCCGGCGGGGTCGAGGTCGACGTGGACGGCGCGGCGATCGGCGCGGTCGGCCAGCTCGGCCAGGTCGTCAGGAACTTCGTGATCGGCGAAGCGTCCCCCGGTGCCGCTCCCCAGGGCGGCTGAAGCCCGCGTACTGTCGTAAGCTCCCGCCAGCATGTCTTCGGACGCTCCGGGTCTGGACATCCTCGCATCGATCGAGAACGGTCAGGCACCCCGCCGGATCCTCGAGTTCGCGGCTCGCGGCTTCGTGCCTCTCTCCCCGGCGGAGCTCGTCCGGGCCGTCGGGTCGATGCTCGCGCAGGGGGACCCGGAATTCTCGCCCCTCTGCGAGGAGACGTTCCGGTCGTTCGACGTGCCTGCCGTGCTGGGAGCGGTCCGGATGCCGGAGTGCCGGCCGGAACAGCTCGACGCGATCTCCCGACGGACCCGTGAGCGGTCGGTCCTCGAAGGAATCCTCCAGCATCGGTCGGTCGCGACCACGACCCTCGTCCAGCTCGCCCGCCACATCGAGCCCGAGCTGCAGGACATTCTCGTCACGAACCAGGCGCGCCTTCTGGCCGCGCCGGAGATCGTCGAGAGCCTGTTCGAGAATCCCGAGCTCTCCGCGGACATCCGACGGCGCGCGGACGAGTTCCTCGAGGAGTTCTTCCTCAAGCGGGAACGGGAGAAAGGCGAGCCGATTCCCGAGGCGGAAGACGCCGAAGAGGCCGCGTCGGTCCCGGGCGGGCCCGCGAGCGTCACGGCCGGCGGCACCGCGCCGGCTCCGGCGCCCGCGGAGGAAGAGGTCTCGAAGGATCTCGTCGTCCGCCTCACGTCGCTCACCGTCGCGCAGCGGGTCCGCGTCGCCTTCCGCGGGACCCGGGAAGAGCGCCTCTTCCTCGTCCGCGACCCGAACCGCCTCGTCTCGACGGCGGTCCTGAAATCTCCCAAGACGAACGAGGCCGACGCCGAGGCGATCGCGAACATGAAGAGCGTCTCTGAAGACGTCCTCAGGGCCGTCGCCCAGCGGCGGGAGTGGATGAAGAAGTACGGCCTGATGGCGGCGATCGTCCGGAATCCACGCTCCCCGATCGACGTCACGCTCCCGCTCGTCCTCCGCCTCGCCCAACGGGACCAGACGGCCCTGGCCACGGACCGGAACGTCCCCGAAGCCGTTCGCGTCACGGCGAAGCGCATCGTCCAGCGTCGTCAGCTCTAGAAAAGGCCCCAGGGGCCCACGGGTGCTCTCGCGGAGCTTGAGTTTCCACTGACCGTCGTGTGAGAATTTCGCAGCTGTCTGCGCAAGGGGGCCCGGAAGGCACGAGCCGATCGGTAAGCTGTGACGAACTACTACGAGATTCTCGGGGTGGGCCGTGATGCCTCCGAAGAAGTCATACGGGGCCGGTTTCGGGCCCTTGCGAGAGACGCCCATCCGGACCGGTTCACCGACGCGGTGAAGAAGGCGGAAGCCGAGACCCGCTTCCAGGTTCTCACTGAGGCGGTAAACGTCCTGACGAACGCGCAGCGCCGCAAGGCCCACGACTTCGATCTCGACAAGGGCGCGGGAGGCGCGGCCTTCGACCCCGCCGGCATCGCGAAGGTCTACCTCGCCAAGGGAGTCAAGGCGTATCGCGACGGGGACTTCGCGACGGCCTTCCAGCAGTTCGACCTCTCCGTCCATCACTGGAAGAAGGACGCCAAGGCTCTCCACTACCTCGCTCTCGTTTGCAGCCGGATCCCGGGCAAGGCGCGGCGTGGCGTCGAGGCCGTGGAAGCCGCGCTCAAGCTCGATCCGGAGAACGGGGCCATTCACAGGGAGGCTTCCCGGCTCTATCTCCAGGTAGGCCTCAGGACGAAGGCCGAAAGACACCTCCAGGAGGCCCTCAGCAGGATCCCCGAGGACGGCGACGTCCAGAAGCTGGCAACCGAGCTGCGCCCCCCGTCCGACAACAAGGGATTCCTTGGCGGGCTGTTCGGGCGGAAGGGCTAGAATCCGCACGTGGCTCTCAATGCATACGGTCTCACCGACGTCGGCCGGAAGAGGAAGCACAACGAAGACGCTTACCTGCTCGACGCCGAGCGGGGTCTCTTCGTCGTCGCAGATGGCATGGGTGGACACGCCGCGGGCGAAGTGGCCTCCCGTCTGACGGTCGAATCGATCCAGGAGTTCATCGCCGGCACGGAGGACGACCACGACAACACGTGGCCGTTCGGCTACAACAACCGCTACTCCGTCGACGGCAACCGTCTCAGCACGGCGGTCGAGCGCGCCAACGAGAAGGTGATGCGCGCCGTCGTGAACCGTCCCGAGCTGAAGGGGATGGGGACGACGGTCGTGGCCGCCCTTTTCGACGAGAAGCGGGCGACGCTCGTTCACGTCGGAGACAGCCGCGCCTACCTCCTGCGCGAGGCCGAGCTGCGGCGCCTGACCGACGACCACTCGTGGGTCCAGGAGCAGGTCAACGCCGGGATCCTGTCCGAGGACGAGGCTCGAAGCCACCCGCTCAAGAACGTCGTCACCCGCGCCCTCGGCGGGGGTGCGCACGTCGCCGTCGACCTCATCGAGATTCCCGTCGGGGGCGGCGACCGGTTCCTCCTCTGCTCCGACGGTCTCACCGGCATGGTGTCGGACGAGGAGATCACGAACGCCCTGGCATCGTCACGGTCGCTCGAAGAGATCGTCCACGGACTCATCGACCTCGCCAACGACCGGGGCGGCGTCGACAACATCACGGCGATCGTCGTCGAGGTGAAGTCCGGTTCGGCCGCCGATGCGCTGAACAGGTCCTCCGACACTTCGAAGGAGAAGACCACGGTTTCGCTCAGGACCGCGACGGTGAGCGACGAGGACATCACGCCCAGGGAGGGGGTCGAGCTTCCGGTGGCCGAGAAGCCCGCCGGCGAGCCTTCCCCGATGGCGCCCGAGGCACCTCCCGAGGCGCCGGCCACCGAAGCACCTCCCGAGGCGGAGGCACCGCCGGAGGCGTCGACCGAAGCGCCCCCGGTGGCACCGTCCGAAGCACCGGATTCTCCCGAGCCACTCGAGCCGAAGAGCTGAGCTCTGACCCGGCCGCGCTTGCGGGGCCGGGTCGGGCGCCGGCTGCGCCGGCGCCCTCCGCCAGGGAGGCTAGACGTTGAACCGGACGTGAACGACGTCCCCGTCCTTCACGACGTAGTCCTTCCCTTCGAGCTTCAGCTTTCCCTTCGTCCGGCAGTCGGCGAGCGAGCCGAGGTCGAGGAGGTCCTCGACGGGCACGACCTCGGCCCTGATGAAGCCGCGGGCGAGGTCGGAGTGGATCGCCCCGGCGCACTCCACGGCGGTCGCTCCGACGGGTACCGTCCAGGCCCGGCACTCGTCCTCGCCGGCCGTGAAGAACGACTGGACGCCGAGGAGGCGGTAGGAGGCGCGGAGGACCCGGTCCACGCCGCGCTCGGAGAGACCGAGGTCGGCGAGGAAGACCGGAACGTCCTCGTCGGGGAGGTCGTTGAGCTCCATCTCGATCTTCGCGGCCGCACGCGCCACGACGACGCGGGGCTGCCCGGCGAAGCTCTCCAGGCCGAATCGTGCCACGGGATCGGCGGCCGCGTCGGCGTCGGAGACGTTGACGACGAGCAGGAGGGGCTTCAGCGACAGGAGCGTGAAACCGCGAAGGCACTTCTCTTCGGCCGCGGAAAGGCCGGCCGCCCGGAGCGGCGTGGCGGCCTCGAGGGCGGGAAGGCACTTCTCGATGGCGGCCCACTCCGCGTCGAGCTCGGCCGACTTCATCTTCTTCCGCTCCTTGTCGAGCTTCTCGCGCCGCTTCTCGAGAAGGACGTAGTCGCAGAGGACGAGCTCCTCGTCGAGCATCTTCGCGTCCCGTGCGGGGTCGACGCCGCCTTCGTGCGGAAGGTCGGCATCCTCGAAGGCGCGCAGGACGTGGACGAGGGCGTCGACGTTCTTGAGGGCCGAGAAGTCGATCTTCTCCTGTTCCCCCTTGGCGATCCCGGGGACGTCGACGAAGTCGACCGTGGCGGGCGTGTGCTTCTTCGGCTTGAAGAGCGCGGAGAGGCGGTCGAGGCGCGGGTCGGGAACGTGGGCCGTCCCGAGGTGGGTCTCCCGCACGGCCCCGAACTTGTCGACCGACTGGTGCGAGCGGGTCAGGAGATTGAAGAGGGTGGTCTTTCCGGTCTTCGGCCGGCCGACGATGCCGAGTTTCATTGCCGCCGGAGCGTAGCAGACCGCCGATTCCCGGCCGTCTGCCGCGCTCCGAGCGGGCCTTTGGGCTACTTCCTGGCGATCGCCGCGGGCTCGGGCCGGATTCCGGCGAGCTTCTCGGCTTCGGGGAAGAGGGTCAGGGCCTTCTTCAGCTGCACGTCCCCTTCGATCGAGATCCGGTAGCCCGCTTCGGGCCCGTGGACTGCGCCGACGATCTCCTCGACCAGCGCGCGGTCGACCGAGGGCTGGTCCTTCTCGTCGGCGAACGCCGTCCGGGAGGGGGTCTCGGGCGCGTTCGGCCGGGCGTCGGCGAAGGCGAAGAAGTCCTGCCGGATCGCGTCGGTCACCTTGAAGTCGCGAGGGATCTCGGCGTTCTTCGAGCGGTACTGGACCGCCCATTCGAAGAAGACGCCGCGGGCGTAGAGGGTCGCCATCCAGCGCGAGAGCTTCCCGGCCTTCACGACGACATCGGGATTGATGCCGCCACCGCCGTAGACGGCGCGGCCTCCCGTGGTCCGGAAGACCTCCCGCGTCCCGGGCTCGGCCGGGACGTCGCCCTCGGCCTCCTCCTCGTCGGCGGGTGCGACGTACTCGATGAACTCCTTGTAGTCGCGCTGGATGCAGCGCCCCGACGGCGTGTAGTACTTGGCCGTGGTCAGGGCGAGTCCCGCGCCGTCGGAAAGGGTGTAGACCGACTGGACGAGACCCTTCCCCCAGCTCGTCTGGCCGGCCACGATGCCGCGGTCCTGGTCCTGGACGGCTCCGGCGACGATCTCGGCGGCCGAGGCCGAACCCTTGTTGATCAGCACGACGACCGGGATGCGCACCTTCGTGTTGCGTCCGGGCGCGGTGAAGACCTGTTCCGAATTGGCCTGGCGTCCGCGGGTCATGACGACCTTCTCTCCCTTCCGGAGGAAGAAGTCGGAGACGGCGATGGCCTGGTCGAGGAGGCCGCCCGGGTTCGCCCGCAGGTCGAAGACGAGCTTCTTCATCCCCTGCTTCTCGAGCTTCGCCCACGCTTCCGCGAGCTCGGGGGCGGACGTGTGCGTGAAGTCCTTGAGGCGGATGTAGCCGACTTCCGGCTCGATCATGAAGGCGAAGGAGACCGAGTTCGTCGGGATCTCCGCGCGCGTCACGGTCATCTGGAGGGGCTCCCCGAGGCCGGGCCTGACGATGGTGATCTTCACCGTCGTCCCCTTGGGGCCCTTGAGCTTCTTGACGACGGCGTCGATCGGGAGATCGTCGATCGGCTCTCCCTCGACGAGGTCGATGATGTCGCCCGCGCGGATGCCGAGGCGCTGGGCGGGGGAGCCCTCGACGGGCGTGATGACCGTCACCCTGCCGTTGCGCTTGGAGATGATGATCCCCAGTCCATAGAACGACCCGCGCTGCTTCTCCTGCATCACTCCGTATTCCTCGGGCTCGAGGAAGTTCGAGTGCGGGTCCAGGGAGTCGAGCATTCCAGAGATGGAGGAGTAGACGAGCTTCTCGGTTCCGAGGTCGTCGGCATACCAGGCCCTCGCCGTGGCGAGAAGGTCGGAATACTCCTTCATCATCGGGTTCGTCGCGTCGGAGACGGCGAGGAGGCGCGGTCCGAAGGTGCCACCGAGGAGCGTCGTGGCGGCGAGGATCAGCGGCGCGGCGAGCAGCATGAGGGCACGGGAACGGGGCGGATTCGGCGTCACGAAGGCCTCCATCGTGAACGGTAGCACGCGGCGTGCCGTCCACGGGAAAGGTCGGGGGGCGGCCAGGTTCGGCCTTGACTCCCGGGGGTGCGCAGCGGACGATTCCGCCGCCATGGGCAACCTCGGAATGCCGGAGCTGATCTTCATCTTCGCTCTGGCCCTGCTGATCTTCGGACCGAAGAAGCTCCCGGAACTGGGCAAGCAGCTCGGGAAGGGGCTCGGCGAGTTCAAGAGGGCCTCCACCGACCTCAAGCGATCGATCGAGGAGGAGGTGGAGAAGGCGGCCCGCGACGAGGCGGAGAAGCCCGCTCCCGCTCCCGCTCCCGATCCCGGTCCGCTGGCCGTCCCGGCCGGGGGGACCGTTGCGAGCCCTGCCGCCGAGGAGCGCGGCGACTCGGTCCGGCCCGCGTGACGGAGACTCCCGCCGACGACCTGACGCGGATGACGTTCCTCGAGCACCTCGAGGAGCTCCGAAAGCGGCTTTTCTACTCGGCGATCGCCATTGCAACGGGCTTCTTCGTCGCATGGTGGAAGGCCGCGGACCTCTTCCGGATCGCGCAGAAACCGATTCTCGAGGTTCTCCCGGCCGGGACGAAGCTCGCCTATACCAACCTGACCGAGCCGTTCATGCTCTACCTGAACATCGCGCTGATCGCCGGGATCTTTCTGGCGAGCCCCGTGATCCTGCTTCAGGTGTGGCTTTTCGTCGCGCCCGGGCTCTATCGTCACGAAAAGAAGTGGGTCTTCCCGTTCGTCTTCTCGACGGCCTTCTTCTTCTGCGCGGGCGGGTGGTTCGGGTACGAGATCGCGTTCCCCATGGTGGCGAAGTTCCTCGTGACGATGGGCGCCGATTTCACCCCGGTGCTGAAGATCGACGACTACCTCGCCATCCTGTCGAAGATCCTCCTCGGGATGGGGCTCGTCTTCCAGACGCCGCTCGCCATCGTCTTCTTCGTGAGGATCGGCGTCGTGACGGAGAAGTGGCTTCTCCAGAAGTTCCGCTACGCCGTGCTCGTCATCTTCGTCATTGCGGCGCTCATCACGCCGACGCCCGACATCCCGACGCAGTGCGCCTTCGCGCTTCCGATGATCGCGCTCTACCTGCTCGGGATCGGCCTGGCCTGGCTCTTCCGCAAGCGCGGGAAGACGGCAGCGCCCTGATCAGCTTCGGGAACCGGGGAACTGCACCACCGAGCCGTCGGACGACGGCTGGGCGGGCCGCACTTCCTGCGGCTTGTCGGCCCGGGCGCCGCGGCGGACCTCGAGGATCAGGTCGCAGAGCTCGCGTACGGCGCCACCGCCGCCCGGCTTCGCCAGGTGCAGCGCGGCCGCGTCCTTGACGATCGAGACCGCGTCCGACGGGCACGCACCGATGCCGGCGCGCCGCATCATCCCGAGGTCGGGGAGATCGTCGCCCACCGCGACGGCCTCGTATGACTCCAGGCCCCACCGTCCGACGAGCCTGTCGAACGCGGCGGCCTTGTCGAGCTCGCCCTGCAGGATGCTCTCGTCGGGGATCTTCAGGTCGCGGCAGCGCTGGGCGACGACCTTCGAGGCGCGGCTCGAGATGATCCCGATCCGATAGCCGAGGTCGCGCAGGAGGACGAGCCCGAGTCCGTCCTTGACGTCGAACGACTTCAGCTCCCGGCCTTCCTCGTCGAACGTGAGTGTCCCGTCGGTGAGCACTCCGTCCACGTCGAGGACGAGGGCACGGATGCGGAGGAGTTTCGTAAGAAGGTCGTCGGGAACGATCGGAGCTGCCGGCATGACCGCGGATTATCCGCCAGTGCGGCGCATCGTCATATCGACTCGACGCCCCAGAGGTCGTGGAGGTGGACGATTCCCTTCGGACGCCCGTCCTCCCCGACGATGAAGAGGGAGGTGATCTTCCTCTCCTCCATCAGCCGGAGCGCCTCCGTGGCGAAGGCGCCGGAGGCGATCGTCTTCGGGGCCCGGTTCATCGCCCCGGCTGCGTCGGTCCCCCAGGCTCCTTCTCCCTCCCGCTCGAGGAGGCGGCGAAGGTCCCCGTCCGAGACGACCCCGGCGAGGCGTCCGTCACGGTCCACGACACCCGTGATCCCGAGGCGCTTCTTCGACATCTCGTAGACGACGTCCTTCATCGGGGCCCCGACCGCAACGAGAGGCAGGTCGTCCCCCGAGTGCATCAGGTCGGCCACCTTCAGGAAGCGCTTCCCCAGCTTTCCTCCCGGGTGGAGGGCCGCGAAGTCCTCAGGCCGGAAGCCCTTCTCGACCGACAAGGCCATGGCGAGGGCGTCTCCCATCGCCAGCTGCGCGGCCGTGGAGGCCGTCGGGGCGAGGTTCAGGGGACAGGCCTCCTCGTGGATGGCCGCCTCGACGACGGCGTCGGCCTCCCGGCCGAGCGTCGAGCCACGCCGTCCCGTCAGTGCGACGAGCCTGGCGCCGCGGCGCCGCACGTGGGGGAGCAGGGCGACGATTTCGGCGCTTTCTCCGGAGTGGGAGAGGGCGAGGACGACGTCACCGGCGAGGATCATCCCGAGGTCGCCGTGGATCGCCTCCGAGGGGTGGAGGAAGAAGGAAGGCGTCCCCGTCGAGGCGAGCGTCGCGGCGATCTTCTGCCCCACGATCCCGCTCTTGCCGATGCCGGTCACGACGACGCGGCCCGTCGTCCCGTGCATCAGGGCGACGGCCGTGTCGAACCCGTCGTCGAGACTGTCGGCGAGGGAGCGGATCGCCGCGGCCTCGATCTCGAGGACGCGGCGGGCTTCGCGGCGTGCGGAGGTGGTCACCCTCCGATCTTACTTGCCGGCCGGTCGGCCGCGGGTGATGGGGGTCGTGGCCAGGGTCTTCGGGTCGAGGAGGACGAGGCGCTGGTCCGTATCGAATGCGAGGTGCGTCACCGGGCTGCCGGGGGGAGGGAAGGTCAGGCCAGAGGGCCAGAAGCGATACGCGAGTAGCTTTTCGCCGAGCGGCCTCAGGCTGCCGTCCTCGAGATTCACGAGGTACCAATCGTTCGCTTCGGTGCTCTTTCCGGCGGCTACACCGACCGAGAGGTTTCCTTCCCCCATTTCCGAGCCGAATCGGACCCGGGACGTGCCGGCGGGCAGGGCGATCTCGGAAATGCGGGTCCCGTCGGTCGAAAGGAGGACGAGCCGGCGGCCCTCCGGAATCGGCTCGGCAACGACGGCACGGCCATCGGCTAGGAAGACGCCCGTTGGCCGGCCCAGCTCCTCCGAGCCGTCGACCGATGCGAGGACCCGGCCCGACGCGGCATCGAGGAGCCGAACGGAGGGCGCGGTACCGAAGCCGACGACGAGGACACGGGAGAGATCGGAGCTCGGGAGGAGGATGAAGGTCGGACCGGAGTCGACCCCCTTCTGTTTGCGGGCCGGGATCGCGATGGAGGCAATCGGGTAGCGCGCGAGGCTCGTCACCGACTTCTTCGCTACGTGCAGCTCCGCTACCTCGGGGTCCTCGACGGCCCTCGTCGCAGGACCCGACCTACCATCGCTCCTCCGTAACATGCGAAGCGGGTGCAGCCTCACCGTGTCGGGAGCGACGAACCGCGGCTCGTAGGTCCAGGGTGAGGACGGGACCCGCGCTGAGGCGAGGAGACGGAGCGAGGGGAGCTCGACGACACTGCAAAGCCCCTGGGAGACGACCGCGAGCCGACGGCCGTCCGCCGTCAGGTCGACTCCCTCCGGCCAGTCGGGGAGACCGAGGGTCACGGAATCCCCCGTCTTCAGGTCGATGGCTTCCAGCTCGATCTTCTCCTTCGAGAACGGAGAAACGTGGACGTAGGCGGCGCGCGAGCCGTCGGCCGAGACGGTGGCCGACCAGCCGAGCGGCAGGAGAATGCTCTGGCCGGTCCTGAGGTTCAGGAGGTAGTTGGTACCGCCGGCACCGTCCTTCCGCGCCGAACCCTGGACGAACGCCCAGTCGCCGTTCGGCCCCGAGGGCTGCGCCCACGCGCGGACGAGCCGGCCCACGCCCGGGTCGATCGTCCGCTCGGCCCAGAGGGCGCCCCCGGCGGTCGCTGCCAGGAGGAGTCCCCAGAGGACAAGCGACTGCGCACCGTGGCCTCGCCGCGCGTCGGTCCGGCCGACGACGACCTGCGCGAACGTCGCCGCGATGAAGGCCGCGAGCAGGACACCGATCGCGGTCGCGGCCGCGGGGCCAGGGTCGACCCATCCGCCGAACCGCAGGAAGCGCCGGCCGACGACGAACAGCACCGCAGGAAGAGCGACGAGAAAGGCGAGGTCGGCAATGAGCCAGGGGGACCGGGACCGGAGGGCGACCGAGCCGAGCCACGCGAAGAGGAAGAGAGGAACGGCGGAGAGGAGGATCGCCCAGGGGAGCCTGGCGTCGAGGCCAAGACCGGGGAGTCCCGGGAACTGCCCGCTCACGGCCGCCGCGGGAAGGAAGACGACCAGCTCGGCGAGCAGGACGAGCGCCAGGCCGCCGGCGAGCTTTCCACCCCAGACGATCGGGGCTGGCAGGGGGTGTGAGAAGTGGAATGACAGCCTCCGCTCTGCGAGCTCTCGGCCCACGACGGAGGCGCCGACGAGAAGGCTCCCTCCGAGGCCGAAGGAGCAGGCGAGGATGAGGGCGGTGATTCCGCGGGTGAGGTCGGCCTGGTCGCCCGGCACGCCGGGCAGGAGCGGGACGAGGAACGCGATGACGGCGGCGGCCCCGGCAGCCGGTAGAACGAAGCGCCGCGCCGCGATCTCGCGGAGGGCGACGGCGGCGAAGCGCTTCATCGGGCGGCTCCTTTCTCCTCGCCGGCCACGGCGAGGAAGACCTCTTCGAGGGAAAGGGGCGAGGCCTCGGCGTCCGTGATGCCGTCCCTGGCGGCGAAGCGATTGAACCGCTCGTCGCTGTACCCGGCGACCACGGACTCGATCCCCCATCCCCGCACCTTCGCGCGGAGGGGGTCCATCTCGTCCAGCTCGTTGCCGAACTCCGTCCGGCCCTCGGTGACCTCGCTCCGGTAGCGGATGGAACGGAAGCGCGACTTGAGGCGCTCCGTCTCCTCGCAGAGGAGGAGGCGTCCGTCTTTCAGGATGCCGACGCGGTCGGCGATCCGCTCGACGCCGGCGAGATCGTGCGTCGTGAGGATCACGGTCGTCCCGCGGTCGGCCAGCTCGGTCACGATCTCGTCGAAGAAGGCGTGCCGGGCGACCGGGTCGAGGCCGAGCGTCGGGTCGTCGAGGAGGAGGAGCTCTGGAGAGGCCGCGAGGGCGAGGGAGAGCTGCGTGAGCCCCTTCTGCCCCTTGGAGAGGCGGCCGAAGGGAGTTGCGGGCGGCACGCCGAAGCGCGAGAGACGGGCGTCGTAGCCCTTCGCTTCCCACGAGGGGTAGAGGTGCGCGCAGAAGGCCCCGAGCTGCCGGGGCGTCATCTCGCGGGGCGCGTCGGGTTCCTCGGGAACGACGCCGACCCGCTCCATGAGCCTCGACCTCTTTCCCCACGGCTCGCTGCCCAGGAGCTCCAGCCGCCCCGCCTCGGGCTTCTGCTGACCGAGGAGGCAGCGGACGAGCGAGGACTTTCCGGATCCGTTCCGACCGAGGAGAGCGAAGACGGACCCTGTCGGGACGTCGAGCGAGACGGCGTCGAGGGCGATCGTGCGTCCGTAGCGGACGGTGAGCCCGTCGACGCGCACGGCCGGGGTCGTGGTTGCGGCGTCGGTCACTTCTTCTCTCCTTCCTTCGAGGGGGCGAGGCGCGCGAACGCGGCGTCGAGAGCGCGGGCCGCCTCGTCGCGCGACGCACCGACGGTGACCGCCGCGCTCGCGTATCGCAGCGCCCCATCGGCGAGGGCGCGGCCCCGCTCGGCCTTCGGGACCGAAGGGATCGCGTCGGCGACGAACGTTCCCTCGCCGCGTTTCACGGCGAGGAGCCCGGCCTCCACGAGGTGCTGGTAGGCGCGAACGACGGTCGCAGGGTTCACCTGCAGGTCCCGGGCGAGGTCGCGGACGGAGGGGACCGGCGCTCCCGGCTTCAGCGCGCCGGAGGCGACGAGGCGCCGCATCCCTTCCTCGATCTGCTTCCAGATCGGAACGGCGTCGCGCGGGTCGACGTGGAGGCCGCGGGGGGTCACGGGGTTCTCCGAGCGCATCGGTGTATCACAACACCAATACAGTAGGGTCGCGTTGCGAGGTTGTCAAGGGTCGACGAAGGAAACGGCGCGCCGTGCCCGGACCGGATGGGGCGAGGCAGAATCGCGCCATGCCGCGCCCGTCCCGTCTCCTCCTCGTCCTCCGCCGGGAGCTCGACGTCCACGGCGATCCGGAGCGCGCCCGCGGGGCGCGGGCCTACATGAAATCGGCGACGCCCTTCCACGGCGTCGGGGCGGTGCCCCTGCGCGCGATCTGTCGTGGCGCCATCGCGGGGCTCGACGTTCCCGATGCCGGGGCGTTCCGCCGGGAGGTTCTCGGGGTCTTCCGGGGGGCGGCCTTTCGCGAGGAGATGTACGCGGCGGTGGAGCTCGCCCGGTGGAGAGCCTTCGCGCGGTTTCGCGACCTGGATGCGCTCCCCGTCTGGGAGGAGATGGTCGTCGAGGGGGCCTGGTGGGACGTCGTCGACCCGGTCGCTTCCCACCTCCTGGGCGAGCTGCTGGGAAGGGAGCCTCGCGCGCTGCGCCGGGCGATGCTCGCCTGGGCGCGGTCCGACAACCTCTGGAAGCGGCGCTCGGCGATCCTCTGCCAGCTCGGCTTCAAGGAGAAGACGGAGCTCGACCTGCTCTACGGCGCGATCGAGCCGTCGCTCGGGTCGAAGGAGTTCTTCCTCCGCAAGGCGATCGGCTGGGCGCTCCGGCAGTACGCGCGGACGGACCCGGTCGAGGTGCGCCGGTACGTGGCGGCGAACGCCGACCGACTCTCCGCCCTCTCCCGCCGGGAGGCGACGAAACACCTCGGATGAGCGGTGTCGGGGCGAGGGCGCTTCCCGCGCCCGGCGCCGGCCGCGGCGGCTCGCGAGACGGGGATCGCCCCTGCTAACCTCCGCCATCTTCCGAAATCGCCTTCTTCCGGCCGCGGCCCTCGCCGCGACGATCGCCGCGCTCCCGGCCGTCGCCGAGCTGCGCTGGACGAGCGTCCGCGTCGACGCGGACCTCGAGGCCGACGGGACGGTCGTCCTGACGGAGAAGCACGTCATCGTCGCGTCGGAGAGCTCCTTCGTTGCGACGCGCCGGCTCGATCCGCGGCAGCCGGCCTTCCCCGAGCTCCTCGAGGTCGTCCTCCTCGATCCGGCCGGCGGCGAGAGGAAGATCGAGGTAGGGACCCTCTGGGAACAAGACCGCTACACCCTCGACGGGACGACGCTCTCCTGGGCTCTTCGTCCCTCGAACGCGCCGCCGTGGGAGGCGCCGACGAAGCTGACCTACCGGATTCGCTGGAAGGCCTGGGGGGCGATGACGCCCGTCTGGGCGCCACGGCCCAGGGCTCGGCCGATGCCTTCGAGCTCGCTCGGGGAGCGCCTCTCGGAGCGGTGGCGCGAGACGCGCGAGGCGCTGAAGCGAGCGGGCCCGAATCCCCTTCACCGATACGTTCTCGACCTGAACGTCGCCGCCCCCGGCCGGGAAGGGCCGATCGAGACGCTCGACTACGGCCTCGTCGGGCACAACTCCTGGACCTTCGCCGGCAACTTCATGTTCGTGACTCTCGGCAGGGCGCTCCCGGCCGGCGAGGGAATCGACCTGTCGTTCTTCTTCGATCGGGAAGACGAGGAGCGGCCCCCCGGCGTCGACGCTCTCTTTCCGGCGGCGCTCCTCGGGCTCGCGCTTCTGCCGATCGCGGCGGGGCTCTACCTCCTGGGCAGGACCCTCCTCGCGTGGCGCCGCGGGCGCCGGCGGAAAGCCCCTGCGCCGCGGCCCCTTCCGGAGAGGCCCGAAGCGCTCTCGCCCGAGGTGTTCGGGTCGCTCTTCGGCGAGCGCGCGCCGCTCGCCCCCGCGGCCGGCGAGGTCTGGCGCCGCCTGCGCGACGCGAAGGCCGTCGTCGTCGACCGGCTGGAGCCGCCGAACCTCGTCCTGCGCGCCGACCCGTCCGACCTGAGACCCCCGGAGGCCGCGCTCGTCGGTCTTCTCTTCGGCGACCGTGGCTCCCTGCCCCTGGCCCAGGCCCGGGAGGCGGCCGCGCGGCTCTGCCGGCGGCTCGACGAGGCCGTCACCGAGGCGTTCAGCGGTGAGACGCTGGCCTGGGTGGGGGAGGCCGAGCGCTTCGACGCGGCTCGCCCGCCGGAGCGCTCTCGCGACATCGCGGAGGTGACGCCCGTCGCCTTCGTCGTGGGCCTCGTCCCGCTCGCTTTCTTGGAGGCCCCGCTCGGGCTCAGGGTGGCGGGCGTCGCCGCCGTGCTCGCCGTCGCCGCGGCGGTCTTCTTCGCCGCGCGAAAGGCCCGGGACGCCGGCTTCGGGGCCCTCTCGACCCTCGTTCCGGCAGTGGCGTCGCTTCCCCTCGCGGCGGCGCTCCTCGCATTTTCCTGGCTCGATCCGGAGCCGCGGACAGACGCCTTCCGCGCGCTCTTCCTGTCGGCTGCGGCCGTCCTCGTCGTCCGCACCGGGTTCGTCGGCGCCCGGCCCGGGGTGAAGCAAGAGCCGTCGCCGCTCCGGGCCTGGGCCCTCGAGCAGAAGGATCTCCTGCGCGAGCGGCTCATGCGGGGGGGAGGCGAGGTGGAGCCGGCCGAGGCGCCGTGGTTCCGGGCCGCCGGGCTGGAAGTCCTGCTCTCGGAGCCCGGTGTCCCGATGGACGACATGGACGAGATCCTGGGCGCTCCGTCAGGCGAAGAGGGCTGAAGCCAGCGACGAAGACCGTGCGGGGAGATCCGGAAGAAAAAGAGCCCCGGCCCGAAGGCCGGGGCGAAGGAAAGCGCGGGACTGGGTCCCCGCGGGGCTGACGCTAGAAGCGGAGTCCGACGGAGAAGCGGAAGGTGCGGGGGTTCTGGTACGCCGCGGGACCGATGGGCTGGCCGAACGTCGGGGAATAGTTCCAGTTCGCGCCGGAACCGCGCGGGCCCTGCGTCGGCGTCGTGGTGAAGGGGTTGAACGCGGCGTAGGAGGCGCTGTTGTTCTGCCGCGTCTCGATCGTCGTCGTGATGTTCGCCGTGTTGCTGGCGATCGCCTGCTGGTTGAAGACGTTCGTGACCTGGGGGGCTACGAAGACTTCCAGCGAGCCGACGGGCCGGAAGCTCAGGTTGAGGGAGAGGTCGGTCCTCCAGACGTCGTCGGTCCGGAAGGCGTCTCGCGCGCTGAAGTAGTAGGTAGCGGTCGAAGGCGGTGCGAGGTATCCCGGGTTCGTGACGTACGGCCGTGTGTCCACCAGACCGACGGCGCCGTACGGCAGGCCGGTGTCGAAGTTCTGCAGGATGCTGACCGAGGTCTGCATCCAGTCGATATTGAGAGGAAGGTCGTAGATCGCCCAGAGACGGACCTTGTGGCGCTGGTCAGCGGCGAGGTCGCCCACGGGACGGGTCCACGATGCGTCCTTGTACTCGGGATAGAACGGGTCGACGCTCCGGAGAGAGCCGCTCGCCGCGTTCTCGCCGTCGAACGTGCCGCGCAGGCGCGACCAGGTCCAGTTTCCCTGGAGCTGCAGGCCATCGACGGGGCGGAAGCTCGAGCTCAGCGTGAAGCCCCAGTACTCCCTTTCCTCCTCGCTCGTGTTGACGATGAGCTGCTTGTCGAAAGTACGGGTCACGCCGGCGAGGGAGCCGGAGACCGTTCCGGTGCCCAGGTCGACCCGGGTGGCGTAGAAGTCGTTCCAGGTGCGGTAGACGACGTCGCCGCGAACAAGGCCCCGCGTGCCGAGCCGTTTCGTCAGGCCGACGGAGAACTCGTCGGTGTTCGGGGAGGAGAGCCCTCCCTCGATGTTCGGGTTGATGCCGGGGATGGACGGGGTACCGCGGATCGGGCGGCTCGTCCCGCCGTTGGCCTGGAACCAGGCGAAGACCTGTCGGATGACTTCCTCGGTCGACACGAGGGTCGTGGCGTTCGGGTCGAGGTTGAACGTCGGTCCGCGGTAGTCGAAGTCGACCGTCGCGGGCTGGCCGCCGAGAGAGGAGGCATCGCCCTGGGAGTTGTTGATCCCGGCGACGTACCGGGCGTAGGAGGCGTTGACGAGCATGTCGCCGTCGGCCTTGACGTCCCAGGTCATCCCGAGGCGCGGGCTGATCGCGTCACCGCTGACGGTCTTCCGGCCGGCGCCGTCCTGCCCGTCGTTCTTGTCCCAGCGGACGCCGACGTTGAAGCTCAGGCTGCGGTTGAGCGTCCAGTTGTCGTTCAGGAAGACCGACCAGGTCTTGAAGGAGTTCCCCTGGGTTCCCTGGAGGATCGGGGTCCAGCGGATGAACGAGAGAGAGTTCCCGGCCGCCGTCGTGTTCACGACCGGGTAGACGACGCCGTTGCGCACGACGACGTCCGTCGTGTAGATGCGGTAGTCGCTCCCCGACTGGTGGTTGTTCGAGAAGCGCTGGTCGTCGTACATCTCGCCGCCGAGGACGATGTTGTGCGAGCCGAGCCCCTTCGTGGAGAGGAAGTACGTGCCCTTGAGAAGGGCCTGGTTCGCGTCGCGCTTCTCGTCGTCGCAGACGCCGCAGAAGGTGGGCGACCACCAGCGGCGGCCGTTCGCGTTGTTCACCATCAGCGTACCGAAGATGAGGTCCGTGTAGAGCGACCCGGACCCGACGAAGCTGAACTGCCGCTGTGAGTACTGGCCCTCCAGGAAGATGTTGTCGGAGAGCGTGCCGGAGTAGTTGAGGGAGTAGAGCTTCTGAGGCAGCTCGCGGTCGTAAAGGCTCTCGAGGTCGTAGATCGTGCCGAACGAGCTGTTCGACTCGACCCGGTCGATCTGCTGGTAGTTTCCGAGAATGGTGTGCCTGCCGCCGAGAGATGCGGTGAGCTTGGCCTCGTACCGCTTCTCGTCGGGGTTGAAGACGTACGCGGCGCTGACGGGCGTCGCCGTGTTGCGGCTCGCCTCGGTTTCGAGGGCCCGTCCGGCGAGGAAGAACCAGAGGGTGTCCTTGAAGATCGGGCCGCCGACCGTCGCCTCGTAGGTCGGGTTGATCTTGTCGACCTTCACCTCCGTGTTCTGGCCGGTGGTGGGCGAGACGTAGTCGGTCTTCTTCGTCCACTTGTCGTTGTCGAACGTCGTCCGGAACGATCCGCTGAAGACGTTTCCACCCGACTTCGTGATGACGTTGACGACGCCGCCCGTGAATCGGCCGTACTCGGCGCTGATGCCCGAGGTCGAGACCGTCTGCTCCTGGATAGCGTCCTCGATGAAGAGGTTGTAGGGAGTGTTGCGGATGTTGTCCTGGACGGCGACGCCGTTCACGAGGTAGAGGTTCTCGAACGACATCGCGCCGCCGATGACGGTGTTGCCGCTCGGCCCCGTGTTGGACGTCCCCGGGGCGAGGGCGACCGCCGAGGCGATGTTCCGGGCCGTCGGGAGCTTGTCGAGCTGCTGGGAGGTCACGGTCGTCGCGTTCTGCTGCGTCTGCGAGATCGTCTCCCGCTGCGCGACGACGGCCACTTCGGCGGCGATGGAGGCGAGCCCCATCGTGATCTGGACGGGGGTGGTCTGGGCGGCCGAGAGCTTCACCTGGCGGGTGACGGTCTGGAAGCCGCTCATCGTGAAGGTGGTGGTGTAGTCACCCGCGGGAAGCTGGGGGAGGACGAAGTCGCCGTTGATGGACGTGACGGCGGTCCGGGATCCCATCAGCGACGGGGACTTGACGGTGACGGTCACCCCGGGAAGCCCCTGCCCTTCGTTGAGGACGCGTCCCGTCAGGGTGCCCGTCGGGTTCCCCTGCGCGAAGGCGACCCCCGTGAAGAGGACCGCAACGACCAGGAGCGCTGTGAGTCGGAAAAGCTTCATACGTCTATCTCCTCCAGCCTGATCTGTTCCAGTGTTTCCATGACGTCCACTGCCACCGTAGGTGCCTGCGCAACGGGAATCCGTAGCGCAACCCGGGATTCCGTATGGGATCTCGCCCTGTGGTTTCCTTCCCAAGGTCCTCGGCCCGCATTCAGAGGCCCTTGCGATCACCTGATTGTTGGGTTTCCCGGGTTCGAGGGTTGTCGCTGCAAGCGGGCTGCCAGTGCCAGAGGAGACGGAACTTCGAGGCTCGCGGGGTTCCGGAGCGCTCGAAGAGGCTCCGCCGAGTGTCCGGTCGCATGACCTCCGTCATCCCCTCTGAAGACGAGACGTGATCTCCTCGTGCGGTGATGAAGGCGTTTCTGAGAGCCCTCCCGGTCGTCCTTTCGGTTCTCGTGCTCGCCGCGCACTTCTTCCGGGCGCGGCAGGTGCCGCTCGTCGCCCTTTCGCTGGCGCTGCCGCTGCTCCTTCTCGTCCGGGAGCGGTGGAGCGCCCGGGCCGTTCAGGCGGGTCTCGTGCTCGGCGCGCTCGAATGGGTGAGGACTCTCGCCTTCTTCGCAGGCCAGAGGGTGGAGGCGGGGCGGCCGTGGGGGAGGCTCGCGGTCATTCTCGGGGTCGTGGCCGCCCTGACGGCGCTCTCGGCGCTGGCCGTGAAGGCCCCGCCCGTGCAGCCGGTGTCCGGCGGGGAGGGGGAACCCGTCCGATGACCTCCGCCGAGCGCCGGGTCGCCCGGGAGTGGAGGACCCTCCAGGCCATGATCCGAATCGCCTGCCGCGATCTCCACGGGGGAGCCGAGGAGCTCTGCGCGGGGTGCCAAGAGCTGCGTCTCTACGCCGAACGGCGTCTCGCCAGGTGCCCGTTTGCCGAGGAGAAGCCGACCTGCGTGAAGTGCCCCGTCCACTGCTACGAGGCGGAGATGCGGGAGCGGGTGCGGCAGGTGATGCGCTACGCCGGCCCGCGGATGCTCTTCCGCCACCCGGTCCTGGCCCTTCTCCACCTGCGCGACGAGCGGCGCCCCCTCTCCGAGAAGGCGCAGAAAGTGTTCGAGCGGCTGAAACGACAGGCCGGGGAGAGCTGAAGCCCCGCGCGCGGCCCGGGGCCGATCCGACCGGCTAGGGATTCGGCGCCGGCTCGAGAGGCGGGGGTGCCTCGATCGTCCCCTCGCCGACGACGATCTCCAGCCGCCGGTTCGCAGCGCGCCCCTCGGCGGTCGCGTTCGGAGCGACGGGACGCTCGGCGCCGTAGCCCTCGTAAGCGATCCTCTCGTCCGCGACACCCTGCTCCAGCAGGAGGTCGGCAACGGCGCGAGCCCGCTCCTCGGCGAGCTTACGGGCGGTCTGGGCGTTCTTCGTCGGCTCGGAGTGCCCCTCGATGCGGACGTTCTTCTCCGGGACCATCAGGAGAATCCCCGAGAGCTTCCCGATCGCCATGCGGCCTGCCGCCGTCAGGGCCGATCGGCCGGCCTCGAAAGAGGCTCCGGGGATGACGACGACGAGGCCGCGGAGCGTCTCCTCCGTCGGGGCGACCGTTCCGAGCGCCTCCCCGAGCCGGCCCGCGAGGGCCGCGCGCTCCCGTCCGAGCTCCGCCTCCCGGCCGGCGAGCGCGAGCCGCTCCGCCTCGAGCTGCGCCGTCGTGGCGGCGAGAGCGGCGTTGGCCAGTCGCGTCCGCTCCTGGTCGCGGAGGGCCTGCTGGCGCAGCTCCTCGACCTCGGCGAGCGTCGCCTCGGCCTGCCGTTGCCGGTCGGCCTCGTCGGCTGTGCGCTCGCGCTCCGCGGCTTCCCTGGCCTTCCGTTCCGCCTCGAGCCGTGCCGCCTCCTCGGCGGCGCGCCGCCTCTCGGCCTCGCGAAGCGCTTCCGAAGCGTAGAAGGCCGCCTGGCGCGCCTCGTCGGCCGGTGCCCTCGCGCCCTCGCGGACCCAGGACGCTTCCGCCCGGCCGAGCGCCGCGCGGGCGTCGGGAAGCGCGCGCAGCTCGCGATCGCCCTTCGCCGCCTCGGCGAGGGCGACGAGCGTGCGCGCCTTCACGAGCTCGACCGGATCGCGGCGGGTCCACTCGAGGGTGGCGATCGTCGCGTTCTGGGGCTTCGCGGTTCCGGAGAGGCCCGCGAGCGTGAACGGCTCGCTGCGCGCCTTCCCGGGTTTCGGGGCTCCGCCCGTGAAGAGGACGACGTCCGACGGGCGGGGGAGCCCTGGAACGGGCTCGGCCGTGACGAGGAGCCCGAACGCGTTCCGTGTGGTCGCGAGAGTCGCCTCGCCTTTCGCCTCCCCGACGCCGAGCTCGCCGAGGCTCTCGACCGTCCCGTCCCTGGCCACCGCCCAGGCGACGTACGACGTCACGTTGCCGCCGAAGAGGATCGCGGGCTTCATCTTCCGCCACGAGAAGACCAGGCGCGTCCGGGCACCGTCAGGGCGGACCTCGGCCTCGAGCGTCGCCCCCGCGGGGGCCCGGACGGTCGCGACGAAGGGGATGTCGACCGCCGATTTTCCGTCGAACACGACCTCGTACAGCGGCACCTCGGCCGCGTGCGCGACCGGGAAGAAACCGAGCGCGACGGCGGCGAGGAGGACGGCCGGCCAGGCGGCCCGCGGTGCCACGCTCAGCCCTCCGTCTCGCGGCGCAGGGCGTCGAACTTCAGGAGGTCCGAGAGGAACCTCGGGAGCTCGGCCAGGGGGAGCTGCGTCGCGCGGTCGGACTTCGCATTGGCCGGATCGTCGTGCACCTCGAGGAAGTAGCCGTCGACGCCGACGGCCGCTGCGGCCCGCGCGAGCGCCGGGGCATATTGGCGGGCCCCGCCCGTCTCCTTCCCGAGGCCGCCGGGGAGCTGCAGCGAGTGGGTGGCGTCGTAGATGACCGGTGCGCCGAGCGATCGCATCATCGGCAGGCCGCGGAAGTCGACGACGAGGTTGTGGTAGCCGAACGTCGTCCCGCGTTCGGTCAGGAGGACGTTGGAGTTCCCGGCGCCGCGACACTTGGCGACGATCTGCGCGCAGTCGTCGGGGGCGAGGAACTGCCCCTTCTTCACGTTCACGGCACGGCCCGTCCTCGCCGCGGCGACGATGAGGTCCGTCTGCCGGCAAAGGAAGGCGGGGACCTGGAGGACGTCGGCAACCTCGGCCGCCAGCTCGCACTGCTCGACCTCGTGGATGTCGGTGAGGATCGGCAGGTCGAGCTTCTCCTTCACGGTCGAGAGGATGTCGAGCCCCTTCTCGATGCCGGGGCCCCGGAACGCATCGCCCGCCGAGCGGTTCGCCTTGTCGAACGACGCCTTGAAGACGAGGCGGTCGGCGACGCCGAACCCTTCGAAAACGGCCTTGACCGCCTTGGCCATCTTCAGGATGTGGGCGCGCGATTCGATGACGCAGGGACCCGCGAAGAAGACGGGGCGGCAGCGGTCGCCGGCGGAAAGGTAGGGGGTGATCGAGGCGTGGACGGCCATCCCGCCGATCGTAGCCTTTCGGGCCGGTGCCGGCGATGGTCCGGGACCCCGGAGGGAAGGCCGCGCCATGTACCATCCGGGGCGCGAAGGAGAAGCCCATGGCCGAAGCCGCCCTCCGCCGCCTCGCGGCAAACACCCTCCGGACACTCGCGATGGACGGTGTCCAGAAGGCGAACTCGGGGCACCCCGGGATGCCGATGGGGATGGCCGACGTGGCCACCGTCCTCTTCACCCGGTTCCTGAAGTTCAGCCCGAAGAACCCGTCCTGGCTCGATCGCGACCGCTTCGTCCTCTCGGCCGGGCACGGCTCGATGCTCCTCTACGGCCTCCTCCACCTTTCCGGATACGAGCTCCCGCTCGAGGAGTTGAAGACGTTTCGCCAGTGGGGGAGCCTCACCCCGGGCCACCCGGAGCACGGCCTGACGGCGGGCGTCGAGATGACGACCGGACCGCTCGGGCAGGGCGTCTCGACCGCCGTCGGCCTCGCCCTCGCCGAGCGGATGCTCGCGGCCCGCTTCAACCGCCCGGAGAACGAGATCGTCGACCACTTCACGTACGTGATCGCGAGCGACGGCGACCTGATGGAAGGGGTGTCGCACGAGGCGTGCGCGCTGGCGGGGCATCTCGGGCTCGGGAAGCTCGTCGTCCTCTACGACGACAACCACATCTCCATCGACGGTCCCACGTCCCTCTCCTTCTCCGAGGACGTTCCGGCCCGCTTCGCCGCCTACGGCTGGCACGTCCAGCGCATCGACGGGCACGACCCCGGCGCCGTCGAGGCGGCGATCTCGGCGGCGAAGGCCGAAGGCGGCAGGCCCTCGCTCGTCGCCTGCCGGACCCACATCGGCTTCGGCAGCCCGAACCGGCAGGACACGAGCAAGGCCCACGGCGAGCCGCTCGGGGCCGACGAGGTGAAGCTCACGAAGGAGAAGCTCGGCTGGCCGGCCGACGCGCAGTTTCTCGTTCCCGACGAAGTCCGCGCCTTCTTCGGCGAGGCCGCCTCTCGCGGTGCGGCCGAGGAAGGGATGTGGAACGCCCGGCTCTCGGCGTACCGCGCCGAGCACCCCGATCTCGCGGCGCAGCTCGACCTCTTCGTCTCAGGGAGCCTGCCGGAAGGCTGGGAAGCGAAGCTGCCGGCCTTTGCTGCGGACAAGCCCCTCGCAACCCGCCAGGCCTCGGGCGCCGTCCTCGACGCGCTCGTTCCGGCGATTCCCACTCTCGCGGGCGGCTCTGCCGACCTGACGCCGTCCAACAACACCCGCGCGAAGACCGCCGTCGACGTGAAGCCGGGCGACTTCGCGGGTTCGTACCTGCGCTTCGGCATCCGCGAGCACGGGATGGGCGCCATCCTGAACGGCCTCGCGCTCCACGGGTTCCGGCCGTTCGGCGGCACGTTCCTCGTCTTCTCCGACTACATGAAGGGGGCGATCCGCCTCGCGGCGCTCATGGATCAGCCGGTCGTCTACGTTTTCACGCACGACTCGATCGGTCTCGGCGAGGACGGCCCGACGCACCAGCCGGTGGAGCAGCTCGCCGCGCTCCGCGCCACGCCCCACCTCGTCGTCTTCCGCCCCGCCGACGCGAACGAGACCGCCGCCGGCTGGCGTGTCGCCCTCGGACGGGATCACGGTCCGACGGCTCTCGTCCTGACGCGGCAGGCGCTCCCGATCCTCCCCCCGACCGACGCGGCTCTTCGCGGTGGCTACGTCGTCTCCGACGCGGAAGGATTCAAGGCGATCCTGATCGGTTCCGGCTCCGAGCTCCACCTCGCGCTCGCGGCGCAGAAGCTTCTCGCGGCGGAAGGTCTCCCGGCCCGCGTCGTCTCTATGCCGTCGCTCGAGCTCTTCCTGGCGCAGGACGAGGCGTGGCGCGAGTCCGTCGTTCCGCTCTCCTGCCGCGCCCGGGTCGCCGTGGAAGCCGCCGCCTCCATTTCCTGGGGAGGGATCGTCGGTCTCGATGGAACCGTCGTCGGCCTCGATCGCTTCGGCGCCTCCGCCCCTTTCCAGACGGTCTACGAGAAGCTCGGCCTCACCGCCGCAGCCGTCGCCGCAGCTGTCCGCAGGCTCGTCTGACCCGCCCCCAGGGCGTTCCGGAGGGGCCCCTTCAGTGGGGTCTGGTCAACGTTCCATCGTTCGGGGTCTGGTCTACGTTCTACACTCTACGGAAAACCGTAGAGTGTAGTTACGCACCGACCTTCGGCCGGTAGCGAGGGACGAAACGGGGCACGATTCCGCCTGGAGCCGGCGTTGAGGTCGTTCGTTCAATGGTGCGCGAAGCCCGTAGTTTAGTTGGACCCGGG
>Ga0209573_1001036_pt1 | contig 47464 bp, 32 predicted proteins | sample TNRBio252014_DNA_FD_185870 | JGI IMG/M metagenome (GOLD analysis project Ga0209573, IMG submission 185870) | Wastewater treatment Type I Accumulibacter community from EBPR Bioreactor in Madison, WI, USA - TNR Reactor_6/25/2014_ DNA (SPAdes)... | ecosystem: Engineered > Bioreactor > EBPR >... | reverse complement strand
TTCAAGCATACTCCCTTCTGGTTTTATGTTCAGGGTAATGCTGATACTCCCATCTGATTCCAGTTTGTATTGCGCTGCCATATGCATTAGTTTTGACTCAAATATACATCAAATTGGAGCCGCACCCTCTTCATCCTGCTCAAAACCGCAGGGGAGGCCGTTTACGGTTACTTGGCTGGTGCATGAAGCTGTATTACCTGCTTCATCCGTGGCTGTTACCTGTACGGGCACGGTGGAGCCGACTTGCCCACAGGAAATTGTAGTAGGAAGATAGGTGATGTCATCGAGCCCGCAGTTGTCGTTGGCTGTGGCTAAGTTTAGCGAGCTGGTGTTCACAGAGGGCACTCCATCAAGGCTTATGGTTATGTTATTGCAGTTTATTACAGGCGGTATACCATCTGTACCTGCTGCGATATTGGCCGTGGTGGCTGCCTGGCAGGAGGGAACACCATCGTCGGATACCGTTATCGTATAAACGCCATCGGGCAGGTTGATAAAAACCCCTGTGCTATTGGTTGCATTCACAGGCCCTGAGATGCTGTACGTTATCGGCCCGGCGCTGGTAGATGCGCTAATCGTAATGGCGCCGTCATTGGCGCCAGGGCAGCCTTCAGGCGTAACATCTACATCATCGATGGCTACATCGCAGGGGTCTGCCACCGGAGAAGAAACCAATACTCGGTCGAAATAAATTCGGCCTGTAATAGCGCCGGGCATAGTGTTAAAGGTAGTAACAGGAGGCGTGTACGAAGGCAGGCCATTACTGCCGCCGGTATAATTTTCCTCTGATACCCATAGCCGGCCATCGGCCGTAACATCGATGGCTGTAAACTGCGAAAGGGAGCCTCTCGTAAAGGCGCCTAATTCGGGTACGACCAGGTCGGAGCCTGCGCTGCTCAGGTCAGCCTTGTTATACACAACAATTGATTGAGCGGGCGAGCCCTGGCGGATTACGTAAATTTTGTCGCGAAAAACGGCAACATCTGCGGCATTAGCCAAGGTAACGGTATGCGTTATTGCACCGGCAGCGTTGAGCCGACGTACCTGACCGCCGCCTGCCAGGAAAACAACTCCATCTGTATCGACCGTAAGCCCATCAGCGCCGGAGCTTATTCCTGCCGTCCAGCTCATATCCAGAGCAGGTGAAGCAGCGTTCGTTACATTGTATCGACGCAACTGCGTGCCGGCAGCCACATACAGGTAGTAGGTGCTGCCGCTCTTATATACGGCTACGCCTGTTGGGCCTGTTATGGAAATGGAGCCTAAGGTAGAGGTAAGGTCACTGCTAAGGATAACGACCTGATTGGCGGGGCTAATGCCCGAACTCAAGGCAGCATACACATAACCCCGATCATCGGTAGCGAGGCCCCGCGGACTGTTGCCGGTGGCTGTCCAGCCCAAAAAAGTGCCGGTAGATCCGCCTGCGTATACAGGCTGACCGCCTACCGGGCCAAAAGCGCCTGATCCGCCAGGCATACCATTGCCGAAAATGACGTGATCCGTACCTGGTGTCGCCAGTATAGCGCTGCTTACTTTGCGGATGGCGTTTGAGCCCACATTGGGGCTTTGAATATTGCCGGTATACACCGCGCTGCCGTCTTTACTAACGGCCATACTGCGTATGGTGCGCGTTTGTGCAACGGCATTGCGTTCGGCAAAATAATCTGACTGGACCTGCCAAGTCACGGTCATCTGGGCCCCGACTGTAGTACTGAAAAGCAGTAGCGAACTAAAGAGTGCAAATAAAATCTTTATACGATGATAAAGGAGGAAATGTGCCGCTCCCGATGTGCTCAGAGCGGTGTTGGTTTGGTTGGTGATACTGTGCATAAATGAAAGATATTAATAAGTTTTAAAAAATGCAGTGCTATTCCATGTGATATTTTGATCTATTAAAGGAGCGCTTTTTATGGGGCTTGATTTTGTCGCACGTGTAAAAGTATTGCTATTGATTTGTTTACGGGGGAAGTGGATAATAGTTGCCGTGTGAAGTTTTTAATTTGTCGGATAAACGACATTGGCATTTGTGTTCTGTATGGCAGGTGTGCTAAGGGCGTGTTGGGAAATCTATTAATGAGCTGCAAGCGGCAAATGTGATGCTGTGTTGCATTATGGTTCTCCAAGGCAAGGTTTATAACTCTTAACTTGGAGAACTATAACAAGCGCCCGGGATACACAAAAAAAATAAAATTCAGTACAATTTGTTTATTATTGCGCTCAAATTGCCTTGCAACATGAACCTTGAGCAGGCGGCACAAGCGCTTCGTCAGTATTTTGGCTACGACCGTTTTCGTCCCATGCAGGCCGATATCATACAGGCCGTGTATGCAGGGCGCGACGCCTTAGTGCTGATGCCTACAGGAGGCGGTAAGTCCATCTGTTTTCAGGTACCCGCCCTCACGATGCCGGGTACGGCCGTGGTGGTCTCTCCGCTGATTTCGCTTATGAAAGATCAGGTAGAAGGGCTACGGGCCAATGGTATCCGGGCGGCTTACCTCAATAGTTCACTGGATGCTTCGGGGCAGCGGCAGGTAGAAGACGATTTTTTCCGGGGGCAGTTGCAATTGCTGTATGTATCTCCGGAGAAGATGGTATCGGGCAATTTTATCCCGCTGTTGCAGCGGGCGCAGGTATCGCTGTTTGCCATTGACGAGGCGCATTGCATCTCGGCCTGGGGCCATGACTTTCGCCCGGAATACACCCAGTTGCAATTTCTCAAGAAGCAGTTTTCGCACATCCCCATTGTAGCGCTAACGGCCACTGCCGACCGACTTACCCGTCAGGACATAGCAGACCAGTTGGGACTGCGTGATCCTGCTGTGTTTATAGCTTCTTTCGACCGGCCCAATTTGAGTTTAGAGGTGCGGCCCGGGCAGCGTCGGCGCGAGCAGATACTCCAGTTTTTGCGTCGCCATCCCAACCAGTCGGGCATCGTATATTGTCTCAGTCGCAAGAGTACGGAAGAGCTTGCCGCCAACTTGGTAAGCGCCGGTTATAAAGCTGCCGCCTATCATGCCGCCCTGCCCGATGCTGAGCGGGCGCGGGTACAGGAAGAGTTCATCAACGACAACATTCCCATTGTATGCGCTACCATTGCTTTTGGTATGGGTATCGACAAAAGCAATGTGCGTTGGGTCACTCATTACAACCTGCCCAAAAACATTGAAAATTACTATCAGGAAATCGGTCGGGCGGGTCGCGACGGATCGCCGGCTCAGACCCTCCTTTTTTACAGTTATCAGGATGTGAGCACCCTCACCGACATCATCACCGGCAATGGGGGCGGCAATGCCGAGGTACAGCTTGCCAAGCTCGACCGCATGAGGCAGTATGCCGAAGCGCTCACCTGTCGGCGCAGGCTACTGCTCAATTATTTCAATGAAAACCTCACCCAAAACTGTGGTAATTGTGATATTTGCCGCAACCCGCCCCAATCGTTCGATGGCACGGAGGCGGCTCAAAAAGCCCTCTCAGCGGTAGCCCGGCTGCGGCAGGAAGTAGGCATGACTATGCTTATTGACGTATTGAGGGGGTCGGCCAAAAAGGAAATCTTTGAACGTGGCTACGAACGCATCAAAACCTATGGCGCCGGCCGCGACCTTTCGGGGGGCGAGTGGCAAAACTATCTGTTACAACTCATTGACCTGGGCTTCCTCCAAATCGCCCACGACCGCCACGGCGCCCTGCAACTCACTCCAGCCAGCGAACAACTGCTTTTTGGTGGCGCCCGGGTACAATTGGTGCGCTTAGCTACCGTACGCGAGCGCCAGCAGGCCGAGAAAGAGCGGGCCAAGGCTTCTCCCGCTCCCGGCGCCCGCGAGCGGGTGCGCGATGAGCTCTTCGAGCATTTGCGCCAATTGCGGAAGCGTTTAGCTCAGGAGCAAGGTGTTCCTCCCTACCTTATCTTTAGTGATGCCACTTTAGAGGAAATGGCCGCCCAGCGCCCAGCTACGGCCTCCGCCCTTAAAGCCGTCAGCGGGGTAGGCGAGCGCAAATTAGCGCAATACGGCAATGATTTCCTTGATGCTATTCTTTCCTTCCTCGGCGAGCGCGGCCAGGCGCCCGAGATGGCGCCCCATCGCCTCACTTATGCTTTGTTTCAACAACAGGGTATGAGCCCCCAGCAAACGGCCCTTAAGCGCGAGCTTCCTTTGAGCACCATTTATGCCCACCTGGCCATCTGTTACGAGTCGGGCGATCCCCTCGATCTGGCCCGCCTCATGCCGCTGGCTCAGCTCGATCAGGTGCAGCAAAGTACGCGCTATCTGCGCGAAGGTTATGGCATCAACGACATTTACGAATACCTTGACGGAGCTGTTGAAAAGCACCACATCCGGCTGGCTTTAGCCCACTTCAAAGTAAAAGGGCGGAGATGAGACCCCATATTGCCAACCTCTGTTTCGTTACAGGAGAGGAATGATGCGAAGCCTGATGTTGATATGCTGAATCGCCCCATGCCCAGCCTACTAAACATTAACCTTTAGTAGCTGCCCCAATCGCTTCAGCGCATCCTCTGCTTTATCGTCTTTTTCTTCGGCCGCGCCCCCTGCCTCCATCCAGGAGACAAATGCATTCTGGCATTTCCAAAGCTCTACCTGAATGCCCAGTTCTGCCAGTAGCTCCAGTAGTTGAATAAGCTTGTGGAGTTGAGCGGTGGAGGCCCCTCCGTGCAGGCGGGCGACCTCCTGTTGCAGGCGCTCGCCGGCGGCTAACTGGAGGGCGGCAGGCTCGCTGAGGCTTACGCTCCACTTTTTAAACTCTCGCACCAAACGTTGCAGCTCGCGCAGATGTAGCTCGGGACTTTGCAGGAAGAGGTGGAAATCGCGATTGAGTACAAAGGCAATGGTAGTGAGGTAGGGCTGAGGGAGGGGTATGCTGGCATTGAGCATACTGGTCATCAGTTGGTAGTTGTTGTTGTAGATGCTGCGGAAGTCGCTCTCGGCCTGCTCTAAACTTTTACCAACGATCATTTGCAATACCTTGCGCTGTTCGTCTCGGAAGAGGTGTTGAATGCTGTAGCGATCCTTGCCGAGGTAATCCTCCATGATACCGATGACCAAACTGAGGTCCGGCTGTTGGAAGGCCGTCGTCATGGCTTTTGCCATATCTTCATAGCGCTCGCGGGAGAGCTCTACATTGATTTTACCCACTACGTTTTGCTGGCCTAAGTGGAGGGCTGCAAAGGTAAACTGCCGGCGGCTGAGCGTCAGCCGCGACTCCGTAAATACCCGGCCAAAAACTAAGCACTGCTCGCCGGCTTCCAATTTTTCAAAGGCTTCGCTTTCTATCCGATAGTTAAATACTTGAAGTATCTGCGTTGCCGGCTCAAAAATAGATGCCACGGCAAAGTGCATAGCTACCCGTTCGAGGTCGATACGGGCGGGCATTACGTTTTTGCGATAGCTTTCGGCGCCGTTGGCGTATACATTGCTGGGCGCCGCTTCTAAGCGTTTCACAAAGGCTTCGTGCAGGTTCAGCCCGCCCACCTGTTGTGCGTAGTGGATGGCCCGGTTGGCATACTGGAGAATCTGATCGGTTTCCAAGCCCGAAATTTCATCAAAAAACCAACCGCAAGAGGTATACATCAGCAGGGCATGGCGTTGCATCTCCAGTAGCCGAAGCAGGCGGGTGCGCTGCTCTGTTTCGGTAGCGCGCGGAGCGTGATCGGCAAAAAAGCGCCCGACATTTTCTTCGGAACGGTCGAGGATGAGGGAGATATAGGCATCCCGCAGCGCCCAGGGATCGGCTACCAGTTTGCCTGCTTCACGCTCGTATATGGGCGCCAGCAGGTCGCGCAGCCAGTCGAGGGTTTCGCGCAAGGGAGCGCGCCAGTTTTGCCGCCAACCCGGCCTTCCTCCCGAATTGCAGCCGCAGTCGGAGCGCCATCGTTCGACGCCATGCACACAACTCCAGGAGCTGTGCTCGTGTATCTGCGCCTCCCATTCGGGGGGGAAGCTTTCTAAAAACGCTCCGTATACCGTCAGCGCTATGTTTGGTTGCCGTTCAATGTGATCAAGACAGTCGGCTAAAGCCATCTCACCTTTGCGGTGGTGGTGGCCGTAGCTTTCCCCGTCGGTAGCAATATGGGCCAATTGAATGGCCTCGCTGCTGTCGAGGGTACTCATGATGCGGTGGGCAAAAAATTTACCGTCATTGAGCAAACCTTCAAAGGCTACGGCCTGAGATACGTTGCCATCGTAGAAAAACAAGTCGACGTATCGCCCGCTGGGCAGGTTGCAGCGGTAGGCGCGGCGCGGATCGACGGCGCCGCCCACTTCCTGCCAGTTGTCGCTGCCCGTTTTGCGTACGGCTTTGGCCTGGCGGGGTGCCAGTACCGTAAAAGCAATCCCTTCGGCCGCCAGGGCTTCCAAGGTAGCTATATCGGCGGCCGTTTCAGCCAGCCACATGCCCTCCGGGCGGCGGCCAAAACGGTGAACAAAGTCGCTGATGCCCCAGCGAATTTGCGTCAGCCGGTCGCGCTCATTGGCCAGCGGCATGATGATGTGGTTGTACACCTGGGCTAAGGCCGAACCATGGCCTCCAAAGCGGGCGCAACTGTTGGCATCGGCGTCCAATATGGCCTGGTAGGTGACAGGGTCGGCCTCCTGCATCCACGAAAGCAGGGTCGGGCCCATGTTAAAACTGATGCGCTCGTAGTTGTTCACGATCTTCATGATATAGCCCTCCCGATTGAGTATGCGGGCGGCGGCGTTGGGCGCGTAGCACTCAAAGTTGATGCGCTCATTCCAGTCGTGAAAGGGGGAGGCGCTGTCTTGCTTTTCTACCGTCTCTAACCAGGCGTTCTCCCGGGGCGGCTGGTAAAAGTGGCCGTGGATGCAGACGTATTTCTTAGGATGGCTCATGCGAATGGTTAACTTGCTACAACCTCTGTTGGGGTACGGAGCAAAAATAGCGCTCTAAATGGAAAACCGGGCCTTTTATCCATAAAGGAAGTCATTTGATATAAAAATTAGCCCTTTCCAAAGTCAAAATGGGTACGTTTGTCGACATGTTTTAAATCACTCGGCTATGAAAAAGAAATTGACTGGTTTTACCTTGATCTTCTGTCTGTTGACAGTCGGCATTCTATCCGCCCAATCGGCCATCTGGTCGCTCGAACAGTGCGTTAACTATGCACTCGAAAACAACCTCCAGATGAAGCAGGCAGAGCTAACCCTCCGCAACGCCGAACTTACAGTTCGGCAAAATCAGCTCAGTCGCCTGCCCAACGTCAACGGCCAAAGCAACCTCGGCTTTCAGTTTGGTCGTACCGTCGACCCCACTACCAACGCCTTTAATACGGAGCGCATCGCCTTTAACAGCTTCTCCGTTAATGCCGGCGTTACCCTCTTCGACGGTAGCCGCATCAACAATATGGTAGAGCAATCCAAACTCGACCTTCAGGCCGCTCAAATGGACGCTCAAGCCTCTGCCAACGACATCGCTTTGCTGGTAGCCAATACCTATCTCACCATACTGATGGCCGAAGAGCAGCGCCAGAACACCGAACGGCAGCTTGAACTCACCCGCGCCCAACTTGCACAGGTGCAATCCTTCATTCGCAGTGGCGCCCGCCCCGACAATGATCGATACGAGATAGAAGCCACCCTGGCCCGCAACGAGCAGGTGCTCATCGAAGCCCAAAATCTCGTAACCATAAACTACCTCAGCCTCAAGCAACTCCTCCAGCTCGACCCCGGCGCCGATATCAAAATACAGGCTCCTGCCGTAGCCCTGCCCGAAGAAGTTTTTGTACAAATCTACAACCTCGAAGAAGTATACGCCGCTGCATTGCAAACCCAGCCTCAAATTCGTGCGGCCGAATTCCGCCTCGAAAGCGCCGCCGTGGGCGAAGACCTGTCTCGGGCGTCCCTTTGGCCTACGCTATCGGCTTTTGGCAGCCTTAGCACCAGTTATTCGAGCGCGTCGCGGGATTTTCTCAATCCCAATACCGAAAATGCCGTCACCGTGGCCAACCCGCCCCAAACCATACTTGTCAATGATACCGAGGTAACCATCACCACCTTTAGTCAGGAAGGTATTGAGTTTCCCCGTATCGACTATTTTGACCAGATCAACAACAACTTTGGCCAGAGTTTAGGCCTTAGCCTCAGCGTGCCCATCTACAACAACCACCGCACCCGCACCGCCATCGAACGCGCACGCATCAATTCCCTTACGGCCAACGTACAGCGCCAGCAGCAACGCGACCAGCTAAAGACCAACGTACAACAGTCTATCACCAACTTTTTAGCCTCGCGCGAAAACTACCGCGCCGCCCAGCGCAGCCTCGATGCCGCCCAGGTGGCCTACGACGTAGCCAACCGCCGGTATAGCCTTGGCGGCGCCAATAACTTCGAGCTTACCACAGCCGCCAATAGTCTCGACCGCGCCCGCACTGAACTGAGCCGCGCTAAGTACCAGCTCATATTCAACTGGAAGGTGGTCGACTTTTACCTTGGCAAGCCTATAAAATTGTAAAAACTACCCTCGTTTCACATACCAACCGACTAAAAAACAAATAACATGGCACAGCGCAAGCGCCGGATTTGGCTTTATGTTTTATTAGGCGTTGCCATCATCGCCATTGCAGGGGCTATCGCCACCCGCAATGACGCCGATGCCGGCATCAAAGTCTTCACTGAAGATGCCGCCAAACGCGATATTCAGGAAACCGTAACAGCCAGCGGCAAAGTCTTCCCCAAGCTCGAAGTAAAGATTAGCTCCGATGTCTCGGGCGAGGTCGTCGAGCTCTACGTTGAAGAAGGCGACTCGGTGGTAGCGGGCCAGGTGCTGGCCAAAATTGACCCCGACGCCTACCAGTCGCAGGTAGAGCGCGGCGCGGCTGGCGTCAATGCCGCCAAAGCCCAGCAGGCCAATTCCCGCGCTCAGATCGAAACGCTGCGCGCCCAGAAAGAACAAACCATCGCCCAGCTCGAAAATGCCCGTGAAATACATCAGCGCAATGAGCAACTTCGCAAAGATGGGATGATATCGGAAGCCGATTTCCAGGCTTCGCAAGCCAACCTCCGCGCTTTGGAAGCCAATGTCAGGGCTGCCGATGCCAACATCCGCTCTGCCGAAGAAACGGCCCGCTCGGCAGGTTTTAACGTACAAAGCTCCGAAGCTACCCTCAATGAGTTGCGCACCAGCCTTCGCCGTACCACCATCGTTGCGCCCATGAGCGGCATCATCTCCCTGCTCAATGTCGAAAAGGGAGAACGTGTAGTGGGAACCCTCCAGATGACCGGCACCGAGCTGATGCGCATTGCCAATCTGTCTGAGATGGAAGTGCGGGTCGAAGTTAGCGAAAACGACATTCCCCGCGTCAAATTGGGCGATAAAGCCGAAATTGAAATCGACGCCTACTTAGGGCGCAAGTTCATAGGTACCGTCACCCAGATTGCCAACTCCTCCACCACGGCCGCCCTCAGCGCCAATACCCTTACTTCCGATCAGGTGACCAACTTCGAGGTGCGCATCGAAATCAATCCGGCTTCCTATGCCGACCTCGTAACGCCCAAGAAGCGCTACCCCTTCCGCCCCGGTATGTCGGCATCGGTAGAGGTGTTCACCCGCAAGGAGAGCCAGGTCGTCAGCGTACCCATACAGTCGGTAGCTACCCGCGAGCAGGGCAAAAATAAAACCGGCGCCCAAAAAGAAGCCGAAAACCCAACCGCTGAAGAAGGCCTACGCAAAGATCTCATCGAGGTTGTCTTTGTCATAGCCGGCGACAGCGTACTACAACTGCCCGTCGTCACCGGCGTACAAGACGATGAGTACATCCAGATCGTCAAAGGGCTCACCCCCGGCCAAAAGATCGTCAAGGGCCCCTACGACGCCGTAGCCCGCGAGCTTGAGCAGGGCAAAAAAGTAACCGTCACCGACGAGGATACCTTCTACAGCGAGGCCAAAAACCAATAACCCCCAAGCCCAATGGCCTATCTGCGCGAAGCTTGTGTAGAAACCCCCGAGCAAGCGCTGGCGGCACAGCGCCAAGGCGCCGATCGGCTCGAATACTGCGCCGACCTCTCCGTAGGCGGCATAACGCCCCCCTGGGACCAAATAGAGCACATCCTGACCAGCATGCGCATTCCCGTCAGATTTATGCTCAGGCCCCGGGGGGGCAATTTTTTTTACAACCCCGCCGAGCGCGCTGCCCTGCTCAATCAGGCGCGTCGCTATGCTGCCCTTGGCGCCGCCCACATCGTCACCGGCGCCCTGGCCTCCGACGGCCGCCTCGACCTCTCGCTTATCCATGAATTGTTAGACATCTGCCCCGACTGGGGCATCACCATCCATAAAGTGATAGATGAAAGCGTCGACCCCGTCGCCGACGTTGGGCGCTTGGCAGCCCTACCCGCGCGCCTCAGCATACTCAGCAGCGGCGGCGCGCCCACGGCTTTCGAGGGCTTGCCCCAACTCCGCCAACTGCTGGCCGCCTCAGGTACCGCCATTGAGCTCGTCGCCTGCGGCAAGGTCACGCACATCAACCTCCCCGAGCTGCACGCCCAACTCGGCGCTCCGGCCTACCACGGCCGCCTCATCGTAGGGGCGCTACCCGCCTGATCTCCTTTTTTAGTAAGGTTGTTTTTTTTGGGCCCCGCCGCATAGCATCTACCTGATTAAGCATCTTGCGCGGCGCCGGGTGTTCCGCTATTATGCCCTCCCTTAGGGTCGGGCATACCGCTGCACCCCCTGGTCCATTGGCGAGCGCTTTGGGTTTTAGTGGCCGGGGCATAACGCTCTGATCAGCAGTGCGCCATGCTCCGGCCACAAAGACGCTAAGCTTCCATAAAAGGATAGCGATAGTCGGTAGGCGATACAAAGTTTTCCTTGATGGCCCTGGGGCTCACCCAGCGGTAGAGGTTGAGCACCGAGCCGGCTTTGTCGTTGGTACCCGAGCCGCGGGCTCCGCCGAAGGGCTGTTGGCCCACTACGGCCCCCGTGGGTTTGTCGTTGATGTAGAAGTTGCCGGCTGCGTTGCGCAGGCGCTCGGCGGCCTCTACAATGGCTGTGCGCTCGCGGGCAAATACCGCTCCGGTGAGCGCATAGGGCGAAGTGCTGTCGATGAGCGTGAGGGTAGCATCCCAGGCTTCATCTTCATAGACGTAGATGGTGAGCACCGGGCCAAAGATTTCCTCTTCCATGGTGCGGTAATGCGGGTCGGTTACCAGCAGCACCGTGGGTTCAATGAAATAGCCCACCGACTTGTCGTAATGCCCGCCGGCTACAATTTCCACGCCGGGGTCTTTTTTGGCCTCGGCAATGTAGTTGCTTATCTTATCGAAGGCGCGTTCGTCGATGACGGCCGTGACAAAGTTGGTGAAATCTTCGGGCGAGCCCATCTTTACGGTCGCCAAATCGCGCACTAAGCCCTCGCGCACGCCCGCCCACAGGCTGCGCGGAATGTAGGCGCGGGAGGCTGCCGAACACTTTTGCCCCTGAAATTCAAAGGCGCCGCGCACCAGAGCCGTCACTACTTCCTGAACGCCGGCCGAGGGGTGGGCCAGTACAAAGTCTTTGCCTCCCGTTTCGCCCACGATGCGGGGGTAGGTTTTGTATTTGGCTATGTTTTTGCCGATAAGACCCCATAGCGACTGGAATACCTTGGTGCTGCCCGTGAAGTGCAGCCCGGCGAAGTCGGGGTGGCTGAATACGATATCGCCGGCGGCGGGGCCGTCGGCGTATACTAAGTTGATGACGCCGGCAGGCAGCCCGGCGGCATGCAAGACCTCCATGATGACGGCGGCGGAGAAAATTTGCGTTTCAGCGGGTTTCCATACCACGGTATTGCCCATGAGCGCCGGCGCTGCGGGCAGGTTGCCGGCAATAGAGGTAAAGTTGAAGGGGGTAATGGCAAAGACGAAGCCCTCCAAGGCCCGGTATTCCATGCGGTTCCAGTTGAGGGGCACGCTGTTGGGCTGGGTGGCGTAGATATCCGTCATGTATTGCACATTGAAGCGGAAGAAGTCGCAAAGTTCAGCTACAGCGTCGATTTCAGCCTGAAAGATGGTTTTGCTCTGGCACAGCATTGTGGCTGCATTCATGCGGGCGCGGTAGGGGCCTCCGAGCAGGTCGGCAGCGCGCAGGAAGATGGCGGCGCGGTCTTGCCAGGGCATACCTTCCCAGCCGGCCCTGGCAGCCAGGGCGGCGTCGATGGCCTGATGGACGTGGGTAGCGGCGCCCTTGTGGAAATACCCTAAAGTGTGGGCCAGCTCGTGGGGTGGGTGCATCGCTATGCGATGGCTGGTACTCACCCAGGCGCCATTGATGTACATGGGCACTTCGAGGGGTTCCGACTTGAATTGGCGGATGGCTTCCAGCAGGTCAGCCCGCTCCGGCGAGCCCGGGCGATAGGCCAGCACAGGCTCATTGACGGCCCGCGGCGGCGTAAAATATGCGTTTGCCATAAGAATGGTCGCTATTTGGTTAAGCGGGGCAAAGGTAGGGTTTTGGCGGCAGAGTAGGGGGATAAAAATGAAGGTAAACCGGAGGATGGGGCCTGGGTCGCTGCGGAGCCGCGTGAGGGGGTGAAGCGGTATGCCCTCCTTTACCCTGCGGAATAACGCAGCGTAATTTCACGGGGTAAAGGAGGGCATAAGAGCGGAACACCCGACCCCGTCGCCCGCAAGTTTTGTGCTGAACGGAGGCGGTTGCCGGTTTTCGGGTTGGGGCTTCATTGGCGGTCGGCGGGCGGCGGGGGCACGCCCGGAAAAACGACAAAGCCCCGGAAGCAGGGGTGCTCCCGGGGCTGTTGTCAGTGGCTGTTGCGCATAGGCCGCTTATGGGCGTATGGCTTGCTGCTTGACCACTTTGAAGCTGGCGGGCGGCTCGTCGGCTACGCGGATGCGGAACCAGTAGACGCCATCGCTGTAATCGGAGAGGTCGATGACCTCCTGCTCGGTAGCTTCGGCTATGCGGCGTGAAGTAACGCGCTGACCCTGGCCATTGAACACCTCTACGTTTACTTCCCGTCCGTTGACCTTGCTGAGATCAAGGCGCACCTGCCCGTCGGTGGGGTTGGGGAAAATGCGCAGGTCGATGGGCTGATGATCGATGGCTGAGTTGGGCGCTTGTTCGGTTAAGTTATTATTGCTACCGCTTACGCTTACGTTATCGAAGGTGCCGTAAGTACGGGTATTGGCGTTGATGCTTTCAACGAACATGCCGAAGTGTACGCAGTTGCTCATGCTGATGGTAGTGCTGAAGGCAGGGCTCCAGTTGACGCCATCCACAGAGACAAAGCCGGACACCACATTACCTGCGCGGATGAGGCGCAGCCAACGCGGAACCTGAGGCGTCGAGAGCTGAAGTATGCTCTTGTTGGCGTTGGGCGTGAGGCGGATGTCGCGGCGTACGAACGACGATAGCTGGGTGCGCAGCGCAACCATACGGCTGCCCGGCATGAGGTTCTCGCGGATGGTGATACCAGCCCAGCCGCCATTGGCTACCATAGCTACGCGGGCAATGATTTCGCCGTCGCCGCATATCTGTTGGCTCACCAAGTGGGCTACATCAGAATTAGGCAGGGAGAAGCCCGTGGCGCTGAGTACAAATGAACCGCCGTTGGTACAGGGCGAGAAACGCGAGGTCCCGTTGGCCGTAGTACCTACATTGCCGGGCATCCAGGGCTCGGGCAGGGCCGTGCCTTCCGTTACGTGTACGTTGGCCACGCAGGTGGTGGCGTTGCCGCATGGGTCGGTAGCGGTTACGGTTACCGGAATGGTATTGTAGAGATCATCGCAACTGACCGTAGTGGGGCTGATGGTAACGTCGAAGATGCCGCAGTTGTCGGATACCGACTGTACGACATCGGCCTGTGCAATGGTGTACACTCCGTTGGGGGGCAGCACGATGGTTACATTCTTGCATACCAGCATGGGCGCCGTGCCATCGATGTTGGTGGTGTAGCTGGTCATGCTGCTGTTGCCGCAGCCGTCGGTAGCGGTGATGGTGATGGTGGCGTTGCATTCGCCTACCGTATTCACATCTACATCGAGGGTGCTGAGGCAGTCGTCGACGATGGTGGTAGCGGCTAAGGCGGCGGCTTCAGCGGCGGCTACCGTGGGGTAGCAGAGCGCTATGGTACCCGGCGTTACGGTAGGTCCAACGTTGTCGATGCGGGTGTTGTAGACGACCGTGGCGGTATTGCCGCAGCCATCGGCGAGCGTTACCGTCACTACGGCTGTGCAGGTGCCTACCGTTGAAGCCGTTTTGGTGACGGCGCCCGGACAGTTGTCGGAGGCTACCGTAGCGGCAATAGCAGCCGCTTCAGCGGCGGCAACGGTGGGGTAGCACAAGGCCAGCGTGCCTTGGGTGAAGGTTGGCGCCGTGCCGTCGATGCGGGTGTTGTAGGTCACGGAAGCGCTGTTGCCACAGAAGTCGGTAGCCGTTACCGTGATGACTGCCGAGCAGGTACCCACCGTTGAAGCCGTTTTAGCGACGGTACCCGGGCAGTTGTCGGAAGCGATCGTAGCGGCAATAGCAGCCGCTTCGGCGGCGGCCAGCGTAGTATAGCAACTGGCGATGGTACCCGCCGTTACGGTCGGGGCTGTATTGTCGATGCGGGTGTTGTAAGTCACCTGTGCCGAATTGCCGCAGCCGTCGCTGGTGGTTACCGTGATGACTGCCGAGCAGGTACCTACGGTAGATGCCGTTTCGGTGAGCGTGCCGGGGCAGTTGTCGGTAGCCGAGGTGGCGGCTAAGGCAGCGGCTTCAGCAGCGGCAACGGTGGGGTAGCAGTCTGCAATGGTACCCGGCGTAACGGTCGGGGCCGTATTGTCGATGCGGGTGTTGTAGGTCACCGAAGCCGAGTTGCCACAAAAGTCGGTGGTAGTAACGGTGATAACGGCCGAGCAGGTACCTGCGGTAGATGCCGTTTCGGTAAGCATACCCGGGCAGTTGTCGGTGGCCGTCGTAGCGGCTAAGGCGGCGGCTTCAGCAGCGGCAACGGTGGGGTAGCAGGCTGCAATGGTACCCGGCGTAACGGTCGGGGCCGTGTTGTCGATGCGCGTATTGTAAGTGGTTGAAGCCGTATTGCCGCAGGCGTCGGAGGCCGTTACGGTGATGACGGCCGAGCAGGTACCTACGGTAGATGCCGAGAACATGATATTAGAAGGACAGTCGTCCATAGCCGTTGTGGCAGCAATGGCGGCAGCCTCAGCGGCGGCGACGGTAGGGTAGCAAGCGGCAATGGTACCCGGCGTTACGGTGGGGCCTGCGTTGTCGATGCTGGTGTTGTAGGTTACGGAAGCCGAATTGCCACAACCGTCGGAAGTGGTAACGGTGATAACCGCCGAGCAGGTACCTACGGTAGATGCCGTTTCGGTGAGTGTGCCGGGGCAGTTGTCGGTAGCCGAGGTGGCGGCTAAGGCAGCGGCTTCAGCAGCAGCAACGGTGGGGTAGCAGGCTGCTATGATGCCCTGGGTAACGACGGGGGCCGTGTTGTCGATGCGGGTGTTGTAGGTCACCGAAGCCGAGTTGCCACAGAAGTCGGTGGTAGTAACGGTGATAACCGCCGAGCAGGTACCTGTGGTAGCTGCCGTTTCGGTGAGCGTACCGGGGCAGTTGTCGGTGGCCGTTGTAGCAGCTAAGGCGGCGGCTTCAGCAGCGGCAACGGTGGGGTAGCAGTCTGCAATGGTACCCGGCGTAACGGTCGGGGCCGTATTGTCGATGCGGGTGTTGTAAGTGACCTGTGCCGAGTTGCCACAGCCGTCAGTGGTAGTGACGGTGATAACGGCAGAGCAGGTACCTACGGTAGATGCCGTTTCGGTGAGCGTGCCGGGGCAGTTGTCGGTAGCCGTTGTGGCGGCCAACGCAGCAGCTTCAGCAGCGGCAACGGTGGGGTAGCAGTCTGCAATGGTACCCGGCGTAACGGTCGGGGCCGTGTTGTCGATGCGGGTGTTGAACGTAGCTGTGCCCACATTGCCGCATTCGTCCATGGTGGCGACGGTAATGACGGCCGAGCAGGTGCCCGAGGTAGAGGCCGATTCCTGGGTTTCGAGGTAAGCGCCCGACGAGCAGTTGTCGCCCCATGTTGTAGCGGCTAAAGCAGCGGCTTCCGCTTCCGCTACCGTGGCATAACAACTGGCGATGCCTACCACGCTGGGCGTGGGCGCCTGGTTGTCGATGCGGGTATTGTAGGTGGTGGAAGCCGTATTGCCGCAGGCGTCCGAAGCCGTTACGGTGATGACAGCCGAGCAGGTACCTACGGTAGATGCCGAGAACATAATGTTGGAGGGGCAGTCGTCCATAGCCGTGGTAGCGGCAATGGCGGCAGCCTCAGCGGCGGCTACGGTGGGATAGCAAGCGGCAATGGTACCCGGCGTTACGGTGGGGCCTTCGTTGTCGATGCTGGTGTTGTAGGTCACCGAGGCCGAATTGCCGCAGCCGTCGGAAGTGGTGACGGTGATAACAGCCGAGCAGGTACCTACGGTAGCTGCCGTTTCGGTAAGCGTGCCGGGGCAGTTGTCGGTAGCCGTTGTAGCGGCCAGCGCGGCGGCCTCAGCAGCAGCTACGGTGGGGTAGCAGGCTGCGATGGTACCCGGCGTAACAGTCGGGGCCGTGTTGTCGATACGGGTATTGTAAGTCGTAGAAGCCATATTGCCGGCAACATCCTCAGCGGTTACCGTGATGACTGCCGAACAGGTACCTACTGTGGATGCTGTTTTGGTTACAACGCCCGCACAACCGTCTACGGCCATAGTAGCGGCAATGGCGGCCGCTTCTGCCGCAGCTACCGTTGGATAACAAGCCGCAATGGTTCCCGGTGTAATAACCGGCGGGGCCATGTCGTTTACGGTCACGGTTTGGGCGCAGGTAGACTTCAGCCCGTTTACGTCCGTGATCTCATAAGTACGCGTAAACATCAGGCTGTTCCCGGCAGAGTTGATCAAGGCGAAGCTCGCATTGTTGATGCCGCAATTGTCGGCCACCGTTCCACCTGCATTGGTAAACTCTGTCAGGTTGGCATAAGGCGCGGGAACATCCGTCGGGCAGTTAACCATAATGTTCATCGGGCAGGCAATCGTTGGCGCGTCGTCGTCGGTAACATTGACAACCACCGTACACATATCGGTTTGCAGCGCCCCGTCGGTGATGGTCCAGATGATGGTAGTCATACCTTCAGGCAGTACTGCGCCAGCTAAGGTATTGGTGTTGTTGAAGTTATTGGTGAGGGTGAAGCTTGGGCAGTTTTCATCCACCGTAGGATTGAACTCCGAACCCTGCACCGTATAGCTGCAATTGCCTAAGTTGGTACCCCGGTTCTGGGTTCCGCTCACGCAGGTGATTTCGGGCGCCTGATCGTCTACTACCGTGACGGTGAAGGAACAGGTAGCGGCGGGCATGACACCGTTTGAGGCCGTTACATCCACGGTGGTGGTACCCACGGGGAAGTTGTAGGGCGACGTGATGGTGGTAGGGCCTATCTTATAGGTAAGCGTAGGCGAGGGGCAGCCCACAGCCGTAGCGGCGAAGACTACACTGGCCGTACATAGGTCGTCGTCGGTAGTGGTATTGACGGGGCTCGGGCAAACCGTAATGGTGGGCGCAATGTTGAGGGGCGTCACCGTGGGGTTGGCGGGGCCGCTTACGCCGGGATCATCCGTTAGTACGTTGGAGAAATTGCTTCCCGTTACCGTACCCTGGTTGCTCACCTGGCAGATGCCTAACGGGAAGGGATTGTCGATGGTTACGCGGAAGACGATGGTCATCGCGGCGTTTTGCGGGAGCGTGAAGGGGCCTGCCGTAACGGTTTCGCCCGACATGAAGAGGGCGGCTACTTCAGGCTGGTCTTCGGGTGCTTCGGCTACCTGGGTTTCAGCAGGCGGCGCCAGGGCAGTTTCCACCGGCGTAGCCGCCTCGGCAGCCTGGTCGGGGGCTGTAAGTTCGGCCAATTCTTCCTCTGTGGGAGCAAAAGCGTGCGTGGGCAGGAGACAAACACCGTTGAAGGTAAACGTAGCTGTCGGCCCTGAGGTAATCATACCATTGTTATTGGTATTGTTATTAGCCGTCCAGTTGGCGGCTACATTGGCGCCGCCGCCCTGAAGGTTGAAGAAAGAGGTCGGGTCGAGGTAACGCGCCCGGAAAGCCCTGGGATAAGGCGCGGGCGAGGGCAGAGGTACCGTAGCGGGCAGCGTCAGGTCGTTGTTTTTGACGTTGGCGCAGAGGGTGTTTACCCCAGTACCCATAGTAGCCTGTCCCACCTGCAATATGATGCCTTCCTGACCGGCCTCCGTAGTAGTAGTATTAGAAATGTTATTATTATCAATGGTGGCATCTAAACGGGAAGCAGCGCTAGTACCAACCCTGGCAATAAGCCCTACCGGGGTGTCGGTGTTGGAGGAAGCAATATTGGGGTTGTCTTTCACTTCCAAAACAGCCTGCCCGTTTCCTTCGTGCAAAACCCGTACCGTTGCAAAAGTGGAGGCCGTGGTATTGTTATTGGTAATATTGGCGTTGTTGTTTACCCGGCCGCTGAAGTCGGAAGTAGTGAAGGTGGAAGCCAGTACGGCCACTTCGCCTGAGGACTCAATGGTGGGGTTGTTGTTGATGTTGAAGTTCATGTTGGCATTGGCGCCGCTGGAGCCTACTTCAATGCCGGCCATTGGGTTGCCAAAACGCTGAACGGTACAATTGGTGATGTTCAGGTTAAAGTTTGAACTTCCTTCGGCTAAGCATTGGATGCCTTTTGAGCCTGCCCGGTGGAAACTGCTGTTGCTGAGGGTTACCGTGGCATTTGCGGTACCTAACGTTCGCATTTCAAAGCAATCTATCCGGGTCACTTCATAAGCTGTATTCGAGAAACTGCAATTGTTGACCGTCAGGTTCAGGGTTCCTGAGCTTGTGCGGATATGGGTGTTTCTGGCGGCCGAGTTGGAAAAAGTACAGCCGGTGAAACTACAGGTTCCGAAGAGTTCGATCAGCTTTATGCCGTTTTCGTCATTCGATACGAGCGGCGTGCCGGCCCCGGTCAAAGTGCAGTTGGTCATGACGAGGTTCGTCACGTTGTTGCCATTGATTCCTTGCTCTGCCGTAGTAGTCACGTCCACGTTGTTCATGGTTATGCCGTTTACTGCGCTCATGTGGATGGCCGCATAGCAGGACGTATTCTGGTCTTCGTCGCAAACGCCGTCAAACCCCGCATCGCCCGTATTGGCGCTGTTCAGGGTCATATTCCGGAGGGTAATGTTGGTAGCCGTGAGCAACTCGATGCCGCGTTGGACTATTGTGCTGATGGTACCGCCCGAACCGTCGGTAGTGCCCGTACCGGTGACCTCAAAAGAGCCGGTTGTATTTTGCAGGCGAATGCCGTGTGAGGCATTGGAAGCCGAAATGGATTTAAAAATGGCATTCAGGGCGGTGCTCGTAAATTGAACGGCAATACCGCCGCTATTACTGACGGTAACGTCTCTTACGAAGGCCGAGGCCGAACTGGCAGACACCAGCGCAATGCCGCTGGTATTGACGATATCTACCCCCATCACCTGGTTTTGAGACTGCATATCAATCGAGTTGCCCGTCTGGTTAATAACGGGATTGGTTCCGCCAACCATCGGAATAACAGCCGGAGCAATGGGCGGGTGCACCGAGAACGTCACGCCGGCAAGGGTCGCCAGCGTACCTTGAGCGCCCTGGCCAATGAGCTTTTGCTGACCCAGCAAGAGCGTATTTCCGCTGTTGTTATATGTGCCGGAGTACACAAAGATGTTGTCTCCAACACCATCAAGAGAGGATACATTAAAAGCATTAATGGTATTCCAAGGCGCGCTGAGGCGGCCGTCGCCTCCGGCGGGGGCGCTGTCGTCGATGAACCAAATCATCCCCGTAACGGCGATGCTCACCTGACCTTGATCGGTGAAGGTGCCATCAGACACGGTATAAGTGAAGGTAGTTGTACCTTCGTAGCCGGGGTTGGGGTTGAAGGTGAAGCTGCCGTTGGCATTGTGGGTTACAGTACCTTGTGTGCCGGCTGTATTGATGGCGGTAACGCTGAGGACGTCCCCGTCGAGGTTCACTTCATTGGCCAGCATACCGGCGCCTGCGGGCACGGCGATGGATACGTTGCCCACCGTCGAGTAGCTGTCGTCGATGGCCACTACCGAAGTTTTCAGCGAGCCGGCCACCAGCGTGGTGTTGGGGTCGATGGTGTCGGTGAAGTTTACGCCAGTGGCGTCGGCTCCGGCCGGATTATTTATTACTACGGTGTACTCCAGTATGTCGCCGGGGCTGGGGCCGGTGGGGCCGCCGTCGGCGCCTACCTGCGCATATACCTTAGTGGCGGTTATGACCGGCATCATGGCAAAGGGGTACATAAATTCCGCTTCGTTGCCGGTAGCCGGTTGGATGGAGGCGGAAGGTTGATCAGCCGATGGCGCCGGTTCGCATTGTTCGTGCGCGGCGGTCGAAGGGCGATCGGGTAGTTGGGTCTTTTTATCGCCGTCGTTAAACAAGGCGAAGAAAAGACTACACAAGGCGTAAAAAAAATACATCTTCATGTTTGCACTTTTTGGGCACGGTAAAACAATAAAATGTTACAAACCAAGATTCTGTCTTTGGCGCAACACCTTAGATGATATTAGATAATATAGTTAAGCAAAGCTGCTTACAGCTAATGTTTTCACATGTCAAGATGCCAGTCAGAATACTTCAAAGCTCTTATATCCCTGATAAAACATCTGGTGGAGGGGGGAGAGGCTAACTGGGAATAACCGTCGGGGACGCTACTAAACCCGGCAAACCGACACAAAGATATATACTTTTTAAAAACAGGTGCTAAAAATGTTGCGAATTAAAATACCCGTTTTATCTTTGTCAGGTAGCAGCCAATGTGTTGTAGAAAAAGCTGCTTACGCCGGCTTCAGCCGTTTGTATTATGCCGCTTGTTCCCCCCATGTGCGGCGCGTTGTTATAAGCGCATTTTATCCATTTAACCCACTGATTCTGTTGGGGTTATTTCCCTTTCAGGAAGGGTTTGATAATAAGTCTTTTTACCATGCATAGAAGAGATTTTTTACACCAGTCAAGTCTTGGGTTGGGTGTGTTGCTTGTACCGGGCAGCTTTGTCCGCTTGTTTAAAAGTACGGCAGTCGCCGAGCTTTGGACGGAGTTTACCACCCTGCTGCGCGCCCGCGAGCTGGGGCTTCCCCCCGCCGGCTTAGACGAATTGCTTGAGTCTGGCCAATTTTCAAAGAACATACAGCCTTTTGATGCCGGCCGCGCCCTTTGGTATGGCTACGGCCCGGCAGGCGAGTACGCGCTGGGTTGGATTCCACTCTACATAGAAGAGCAAGGCTTAGTAGGTTTTCTTGCGCCGATCTATGCGCGTACCCGCAGAGGGCGTTGGGCTAAAGTGCGCACGCTCTCGTGTTTTGAGGTGGAAGCCATCGTCCACCTAATGCGCGCCGGCCATGCCCCCGATCGCCTGTTGCCCATACTGCCCGAGCAGCCGCACCGCCAACCAGGCTACCCCACCGCTAAAGGAGGCATAGAGATGACCCTCCGCTTAACCGACAATCGCCTAAGCGCACAAGTGCGCCTGCTTGACAGCCAGTCCAAAGAGATGGCCGCCGCAATAGTACATTCTGCCTTACTCTGATGCCGGTAAAAAAGGTTGAGGTAAATCTTACCTCTGCCTTAACCTAAAACCCGTACCATGCTTGTATTGAAAATTTCTCATTCATAACTAAACCTGTAATACCATGTCTGAACCTTTCTTGGGGGAAATCAAGATCATGAGCTTTAATTTCCCTCCCAGAGGATGGGCTTTATGCAATGGTCAATTGCTGCCCATCAACCAAAACCAGGCGCTGTTTGCGCTGTTTGGCACTACTTATGGGGGCAATGGCCAAACCAATTTTGCTCTCCCCGATTTCAGGGGGCGCGTCCCCGTACATCAAGGCGCCGGCTTCGTTATGGGGCAAAGAGCCGGCCAGGAAGCGCATACGCTTACGGTAAACGAAATACCTACCCACAATCACTTTGTGGTAGCGGTATCCAATGTACAAAACTCCATTGCTCCTACCAATAATTCCTTTTTTGCGGCTACCACGCCTTCCGAGTTTTACTCAGGCGCAACCCCCGACACGACCATGCTTCCCGATATGCTGGGCAACCAGGGGGGGAATCAGCCCCACAACAACATGCAACCCTACCTGACGCTCAACTTCTGCGTTGCGCTTCAAGGTATTTTCCCAAGCCAAAATTAAACTGCAACAACAATGGGATCACCATACGTTGGCGAAATCCGAATGTTTGCCGGCAACTTTGCGCCCGCAGGCTGGATGTTTTGCCAGGGCCAATTGCTGCCCATCTCAGAAAATGAAACTTTATTTCAGCTCATTGGCACCACCTATGGCGGCGATGGCGAGCAAACCTTTGCACTGCCCAATCTGAGCAGCCGCGTGCCATTGCACATGGGCCAGGGGGCGGGGCTGTCTAATTACGTCATCGGCCAGTCGGGCGGTACGGAAACCGTAACGGTTACAGCCCTGCAAATGCCGCTGCACACTCATGCCGTAGGCGCTACCAATAGCAACGGCAGCGCTACCAGCCCCAATGGGGCGCTTTTTGCCCGCAACCCTTCCTCGCCGGATACTTACTCCAATGATATCAGCGGCGGCATTGTACCCATAAGTCCCAATGCGGTATCTCCTTCAGGAGGTAGCCAGCCGCATGAAAATATGCAGCCCTATCTGGCGATCAACTTCATCATCTCCCTGTTTGGCATTTTTCCTTCACAATCTTAACCCACCATAATCATGTCTGATCCATTTGTTGCAGAAATCCGCATGATGGGCTTCAACTTTCCGCCTACCGGTTGGGCGCGCTGTGACGGCCAGATACTGCCCATTTCCCAAAATACGGCTTTGTTCTCCTTGCTGGGCACCACCTATGGCGGCGACGGCAAGTCTACCTTTGCCCTGCCCGACCTTCAGGGCGCCACGCCGCTTCAGCAGGGGCAAGGCCCGGGCTTATCGCTCTATGACCTTGGTCAGATAGGCGGTTCCAACACCGTTACGCTGCTACAGAGCGAAATGCCCTCCCATACCCACCCCATGGTTGCCCTCAACGACACGGGCTTGCAGGCCAATCCGCAAGGCGCCGCTCCGGCACGCGCCAATATCTACTTCAATTCGTCGGGCAATGCGATCAATATGTCGCAAAACATGATTGGCATCACGGGGGGCAGCCAACCGCACAACAATACCCAGCCCTACCTGACGGTCAATTTCTGTATCGCCATGCAGGGGATATTCCCACCGCGGACATAATCATTTCGACTATGAGCGAACCGCTGACCTTACTGCCCATCGCCGACGGCGAAGCCCTTGATGTCCTCCTGCTCATCTATGCGGGCGCCCGCGCCCATGAGATGCAAATGGTCAATTGGCCCGTCGAGCAAAAGGCGGCTTTTGTAACCCAGCAGTTCAATGCTCAGCATACTTATTATCGGCATCAGGTATATCCTGATGCCGATTATTACCTCATCCAGCGGGCCGGCCTTACCCTGGGGCGGCTCTACATTGAGCGCCGCCTCATTCCGGGCTCCATTCGCATCATCGATATTGCCCTGTTGCCCGAATACCGGAATCAGGGCATCGGCGCTCATTTCGTCCGCCAGGTACAGGAAGAAGCCCGTGCTCAGGGCAAGTCGGTGTCTATCCATGTCGAAAAATTTAATCCTGCCCAAAACCTCTACCAGCGCCTCGGGTTCAAAGCCCTGTACGAAACGCATGGCGTATACCTGTACATGGAATGGCAGCCCGAATCTTCGGCTGAGCCCGTCGCTTAGGCTTTAATGCCGCGCTAAATTTAATCTCAATCGCTGCTATGCTTGACCAACTTCAACTCTCCGATTTCGAGCCGCTGATTCAGCAGTCTTTCACCATCCGCTTCCGCCTCCCGGAGGCCGAGCTTCCCGCCCTGCTCATGGCCGTTACGCCGCTCAAAAGCCATCCCGGCTCGCCCCGCCCGCCTTTTTCCCTCACCTTTCGCACTCCCCAGCAGGGGCAGTACTACCAGCAGGCTATGTACACCCTGGTACACCCTGAAAAAGGCGAACTCGAACTCTTTTTTGTACCCATTGGGTTCGATGCAGAAGGCATGAAGTACGAGGTGATTTTCAATTGAGTCGTTTTTTTTTTTGGGCCCCGCCGCATACCATCTACCTCCGCGTAGCGCCTTGCGCGGCGCCGGGTGCTCCGCTATTATGGCCCGGCATTGCTGTTATGTCCGGGTATTAGCATAAGCCCAGGCCGGGCCATACCGCTGCGCCCCCTGGTCCGAATAAATTGAACCCAGGGCATAATCCTTGAGTCATTAAAACCAAAATCATTTCTGCTCCCATACTTACCTTTGCAGCCATGCTCAACCTGATTGCGACGTTGACGGCGGGATCGGCCATTTTTTTGGCTTTTTTGGTGGTGGCCGTGAGGCAAGATGCCAATGTGGCAGCCAATCGGTGGTTAGGCGTGTTTTTGAGCCTGTTGGGGCTTTTTATGCTCGACGACAGCCTGCTCTCTGAAAAACATCGGCACCTTAGTATGGTAGGCATCGCCTTTGAGGCGGGCTTCAACTCTAAGACGGCTTTTAATACAGCCTTTAAAAAGCAGGTAGGGGTGTCGCCAACGGCATTTCGAGAGGGCATTACTTCCTGATCAGTTCCTGACCTTTTTTCTTCCTTTGATTTCCCAAAAAAGTTTAGTTTTGCGTCGCTTTAACTATGCGGTTTCCCGCAAATATGTTGTTCACCAAATGTAAATGACGCACCATGGGTAAAGGTGATAAACGCTCCAAGCGCGGCAAAATCTGGCGCGGGAGCTACGGCAACAGCCGCCCCAAGGCCGGCAAACCCGCTAGCCAGCCCGCAGAAAAGCAAGGCTAAACCAAACGCCTTGACGGTATAACTGCGGCAAAGAGACGGACATCCGGCCGAGGGGTCGGATATCCGTCCTCCATGCGTTGCGCCCTCGTTAGTTCCCCCAAAAAAACATGTCTTCATCCGTCTGTTCAAAGGTACAATCGTAAGCTGGCCGACACTTCCCGCGTAGGGGGGGCGGCAGAATTCTGTGTCTCCTTATTCGTAGGCAACACAATTATGGCGAATTCCAGGTATTACTGGTTGCTGGCGCAACAACTGCAACGTGCGCTGAGCCCAGACGAAAGAGCGGAACTAAATGAACTGAAGGCTGGCGCGGATGACTCCGCCGCTGAGCGCGATATGGCGCGTCTGTGGAAACTCACAGGCAAACATCAGCCCGACTTTCAGCCCGATACAGAAGCAGCTTTGGCTAAATTGCACCAGAAGATGCGCGCTGCCGGGCCCGGGCAGCCTGCCCGCCTGAGCGTGTGGCGGCGACCCTGGGCAGTAGCTGCTGGCTTTCTATTGCTGCTGACGGCCGGATGGCTGACGTTCAGCCGGTGGCCGGCGCCCGCCGATGCTTGGGTCAGCGCTACTACAGGCCCCCAACAGCAGCAAACGCTGGAACTGCCCGACGGCAGCCGGGTGCAACTCAACGAAAATACAACGATCACATATCCTGCGGGCGATTGGTCGGCCTTGGAAGGCCGGAATGTGCGGCTATCGGGAGAGGCTTTTTTCCAGGTGGCCCACAAGCCGGAGTCACCCTTTAGGGTAGTTGCTCAAACCGGGGTAGTGCAGGTGCTGGGCACCCAGTTTAATGTGCGCGCTTATACAGCCGAACACACCATTGAGGTGGCTGTAACCAGCGGTAAAGTAGCCTTGTCGGATGCCGCCAATATCCAGCGGGTGGAGCTGACGGCAGGCGCAGCCGCCCTCATCGATGCGAATGGAAAGCTCAACAGGCTCGATATGCCCGCGCGTAGCCGCATGGCCTGGCGCAATGGAGAACTATACCTCAAGGATGCCGAGCTGGGCGAAACCCTGAGGCTGCTGGAGCGCTACTATGGGGTGTCGATCGTGGTGAGGCCCGAGCAAATTATCAACTGCCCAGCCCGGATTACGGGCGAATGGAAGGCGCGGGACTGGAATAATGTAGTGGCTTATCTGGCCCGGGCTACACAGCTTCGATTGGAAAAAACTGGCGAAGGCCAGTATCGGGCTATGGGCAATTGCTATTGACGTCTGCTATACGGCGTTTTTGTATGCAGCCAGATGGATATTTTACCCGAAATTTGACGCGAATGCTGTTTGCGCCAAGGCGCGCCCAACCTTTGTGCGCGATTTGAGCGTTTAACAATAGGTAATGGTTCGTATTGCGTGTCGGTAGGTTTTGTACGTAGCGCGGGTATGGATACGGGTAACCTGTGCAAAAAATCTGCCGGCGCGAACTATAGCAGCGCGTCGCATTATGATCAGGAAATTCAGTTGGATGGTATTGGCCTTGCTGGGGTGCTGGCAACTGGAGGCGCAAAGCCCTCTAAACCAGCGCATTTCCATACAGGCCGACAATCTGCCGCTGGAGCGCTTTCTATACCAACTCATCGAAGAATCAAGTATAGCACTTTCTTTTCGCAACGACCAGATACCGCCTGGCGTTACCGTGAATCTGCGCCTGCGCCGACAGCCGTTGGCCATCGTACTCAGCAGAGCCTTGGAGGGCACAGGGCTGGGATACGAGCTCATTGGCTCGCTGGTAGTCATCTTGCCACTGCCGCCGCCGCCGCCGGAGAGCAGATTTACCATTAGCGGCTATATTGCGGATGAGGCCTCTGGCGAACGCCTCATCGGGGCCAACATCACCGATGCCTTGGGGCAGCGAGGCACAGCCAGCAACGAATACGGTTTTTTTAGCCTTACCCTGCCCGCCGGAGAAGTATTGCTGGTGGTGTCGTACCTCGGCTATGAATCTTACCGGCAATGGCTGAACCTCAGCGGCGATATTCGACTCAACCTTCGGCTGTCGGCCAATTCTTTTTTGCCAGAGGTAGTGGTGACGCCTAAAGATACGGGCAGTTGGCTGCCATCGAATGGTGTCGATCGCCAGGCCGGCGATCTGGTGCTTATCACCCGCGAGTTGCCGTCATTGGCAGGCGAACCCGACCCCGTGCGCACCATGCACCTCCTTCCTGGCATACATACCGGGGCCGACGGAATAGAGGGGCTGCATATCCGGGGCGGCGACCCCGGCCAAAACCTCGTGCTTATCGATGGCGTACCCGTGTACAACATCTCCCATGCTGCGGGCATTTTTTCGGTGTTCAATGCCGGCGCTATTCGATCGGCTAACCTCCTTTCCGGCGGGTTTCCGGCGCGGTATGGCGGGCGGCTTTCAGGCGTAATTGATGTTTATACCAAAGACGGCAACCAGCAACGACTGAGCGGCAGCGCAGAGTTGGGCCTCATTACGGGACGGGTATCGCTGGAGGGGCCTGTTATCAAAGAACGCACTACCTTTTTTATCAGTGCCAGACAGTCGTTTTTACACCACTACCTCACACCCTATACCCGCGACCTCAAGGCCAAACGCGATGAAAAAGGAGAAACCGATTATCGCTTTTACGACATCAATGCCAAGGTAAGCCATACTTTTTCACCCAAAGACAGGCTTTATTTTAGCTTTTATAAAGGCGCCGACGGCTATGCCGACGGCGGCGGCCGCCAGGATCAGGTTTCCATTGACAATGGCGGCGGCCAGATTTTTGACTTCGACATTTTTCAGTCGTATGGAGAACGCATCAATTGGGGCAATACCGTAGGCGCGCTGCGGTGGAATCACCTTTTCAGCGATAAGGTTTTTGCCAACCTCACCCTCAGCCGCAGCGAGCTGTCGGTGCGCAGCAGTTATCGCCAGTACGATTCCATTGCGCTGGTGCAAACCGGGCAGTACTTCCGCGCTTTGACCCTCGGGCGCTTCCGAACGGGTATTGCCGATCAGGGGTTTCGGACCGACGTGCACGTACTCCCGCGCCCGGGGCAGGAGCTGCGCTTTGGCATTTCCTACAACTGGCGGCAGTTTGATCCCGGCGCCTTGGAACAGGATGAAAATAGCGCCAACCCTGATGATGAGCCGGCCAATGATCCCATTTCTACCCGGGAACTGAACGCCTATGCCGAGGGACAGTTTGATCTGGGCAGGCGCTGGCAGCTCAACGCCGGCCTGCACATGGCGCTATGGCAGGTAAGGCTACGGAATTACCTCACCTTACAGCCGAGGCTGCTGCTGTCGCACAGGCTGTCAGCCGATTTCAATTGGCATCTGTCGGCTTCGCGCATGGTTCAGTTTGTACATCTGCTGTCGAACTCGTCTATAGGCTTGCCCACCGATCTTTGGGTGCCTGCCACCGATAAAGTGGCTCCTGCTGAGGCCTGGGTGCTGACAGCCGGCGCCAACTGGGCGCCGAAGGCGGGTTGGCGCCTCAGCGTAGAAGCTTATTACAAGCCCATGAGGCAGTTGCTTAGTTATAGCGAAGGCGCAGTAAGCTTCCGCGACTGGGAAGAAAACGTAACCAGCGGCGAAGGCCAGGCCTATGGCATGGAATGGATGCTGACCAAAACCGCAGGCCGGTGGATGGGATGGTTGTCGTACACGCTGGCCTGGGCCAACCGGCGCTTCGACAACATCAACTTCGGGGAAGTATATCCTTTTAAATATGACCGCCGGCACGACGCCAAACTCTCACTTACTTACCGCTGCCGCCCCTGGCTACGCCTGTCGGGGGTATTTGTCTATAATACGGGCTCAGCCTTCAGCATACCTTTAGAAAAATATAACGTAGCCCTGCCTGGCATCATCCTGCCCAATGAGGGGGTGGAAGTCATCAGCTTTGGCGGGAAAAACCAATATCGGCTGCCTCCTTACCATCGGCTCGACCTCAATGCTCAGTTTTTGCTCAATCGCGCCGGTAAGCTGCGCCACCAGATTACGGCGGGCGTATACAATGCGTACGACCGAAAAAATCCGCTTTACTACAACGTGCGCAGCAGATATGTAAATGCAGGAAACGCGCTCATTTCTGTAAGCGAATTTGTACAGGTTTGGCTGCTGCCGGCATTGCCTTCATTGAGCTATAAATTAGAATTTTGATTTTCAACAAAATAAGGCTATATTTGTCTGGCCAATATACACGTCCAAATACACAAACTCATGTTTGGTCGCATCAGCAAAATGCTACTTCTCGCTTTACTCGGTCTCAGTGCTACCTGTGAGCGCCCCGTTGATCTGCCCATCGACCTGCCCGAGCCGCGCTTAGTAGTGGTTAGTAATTTTACATTGATGCGCCAGTTGGAGGTTAGGGTCTCGCGCAGCCAGTCCATCCTTGATGCCGGAGTGGGGGAGTACCTGCCCGACGCCCGCGTGGAACTTTATTCGGCCGGACTGCTATTGGAGCAGCTCGAATTGGTCATTCCGCCAGGAGGCCGCATTCCGCCTTATTATACTACCCGCAACGTAGCGCTCAGAGAAGGTGTGGAATACCTCATTCGGGTAGAAGTGGAAGGCTTCGAACCCGTGACGGCCGTTAGCGCCATTCCGCCGCCCGTGCCCATCAGCTACTTTCAGGTTTATAACGCCAGCCTGGGGCCGGCCCAGTCGCCGGGCGCCGTACTATACGACTATAGCGTGCGGTTTAATTTTCAAGATCCACCCAACGAAACCAACTACTACCACCTCAACTTTTTCCAGCAGGTTAAAGAGTACATCAACATAGAAGGCGATACCATTATCCTGCGCGAGCTGCTCTATCCACTGGTTTTCAGCAGCGCCAACGACAACAATGTCATCAATGCCTATTTTAGCGGCGGTATACTCATGCAAGATAATCCCTTTCGAACAGGGCTGAATTTTCATACTAGTTTTGAAGTGGAGCCCGAGTTTGAGTTGTTGGGCAAAGTATTTGTAGAGCTGCGTACCGTCTCAGAAGATTATTACCTTTTCCACTCTTCGCTCAGTCGCCAGCAGGAACAGCCGCAAGGGCCGCTCACAGAGCCCGTCATCGTCTACGACAATGTCGATAATGGCCACGGCATCTTTGCAGGCTACAATACCTCTACCGATTCGGTTAGCGTTGTTATTCGTTAGGCTTTAATCTTTTCCAATATTTCGCGCCGATGTTGGCGCAGGTAGTCGAGGTCATGAGGCTCAGGCTTGCCTGCCCGCCAACCCAACTGCCAGCGGTACGCTTCGTCCAAATAATTCAGCCACCAGGGCATCAGGGCTATGCTTGCTATCGGTACCAATGCCAATGGCCAGGCGCCCGTACCTAAACCTAAACCCACCCATACGAGCGCATAAAAAAGGTAAGCTGCCAGCCAGGCGGCCAGCCGTACCGGCGAAAAAAATTCTATGGTGCGTATCTTGGTATTGGCCATCCACTGCCCTAAGGCCAGCGGCAACAAATGCCATATACCCAGCATTAGCGCAGGCGCCAGCCCCAGCCATAGCCGGGTGGTATTTTTGCGGTCGGCGCTATACTTGCCTGCCAAAGCGGCATCATCAAGCTGAAAATCGCGCAGCCTGCCGAAGTACTCACCCGTAAGTTGCCTGAGCGTGCTGCGGTCGGCTTCCGGCATGGCGTTCAGCCTGTTGATGAGCGCCTTTTCGCCTTCCAGCGGCAGGGCTTCGCGGGTTATGGTACGCCTGATGCCGGCCAGGGGGCGCTCAGTGCGGTGTATCGTCAGCAAATCTTCGGCCAGCCGGTCGTCCTCGCGCCGGTCGATGTGGATGACGTGTTCGCGCAAGGCCGCAGCAAGCTGATCGGTGAGCTCGTTGATGGCTACATTAGGCTGGCGGTTGTATGCCTCCCGGAAATCAGAGGCCTTGATGGGCTCGCCGCAACGGATCATTACTTCGCTGCGCGCCTGCTCGGCATGGGTGTAATTTACGCCTATGGGCACAATAAACACCTCCTCCAATTGGGGGTCGGCCTCCAAAGCGCCCAACGCTAAGCGGGCAGTACCTTTCTTTAGCGGGCGCAGGCGCTTCTCGTGGATGCAGCGCCCTTCGGCCAAAATCATAATGGTGCGCTGCTCGCTCAGGGCCTTAAAACAAGCTGCAAAGGTATCGTAGTTTTGTTTGAGGTTCTGATAGCCGCCATCCTGAATGCGGTATACCGGCAGCATGTGCAGCCACTTGAGCAACCGCCCGAATACAGGGTGTTTGAACATATCGCCCCGCACCAGAAAATACAGATCGCGATCGAGTAAACAGGCTAAAATACATGGCTCCGTAAAAGCCGTAGGATGGTTGGCAGCCAAAATCACGGCCTGTTTGCGCGGTATGCGGTCGGCATGAGCCAGATCAATGCGGCGATAGTGTCGCTTCAGCGCCCAGGTCATCAACGGCCTAACAAAACGGTACAACAACATCCGGCAATCTGTTTGGTGCGCGGTAAAGATAGTAAGGTTTATCAATTCAGCGTCTCCCTCCTCATTACCCTGCCGCTTCACTGCGGCTTTTTCCGGCTTCGCATCGCCGGTTTTGGCGCTCTCCCCGGCCGCCGCCTACCTTTGGCGAGTCAAGTTTACCATTCGTTCATTTAAAGGATTACACCGTGAAAAATTGGATGTTTTGCATGTTCTCCCTCATTTCGGCCGCAGCCTATGGCCAGGGCTACCCTGCCAATGCTCAGGTTATTCGAGACGTAAAAGGCTACAACGAATCTTTGGAGACCGCCCAAGTCGACGGCGCCTGGCGGCTCGAAAAAGAAGCCGGTTATACTTTTAGCAACATGGCCAAGATAGTGGTGCGCGGCCTTACCCGCCCCGTCAACGGCGTCAGCAAAAAGCTTGTCGGCTTAGCCATTTACGTGCGCGGCGCCGCTACCGACCCCTGGGCCTTCTCCCGCTACTTCGTCACCAGCACCGAATACGACGGCTTAGCCCCGCTTTCTGCCACGGAGTTAGTTGCTCAAACGCACGAAATGCTTGCTGCCACGCCCATCAATATCCTGCCCAATATGAACGACGTGGCCTGGGTCTACGGGGTTAGCATAGCTGAGGGCGTACAACCCACCCAAGACCTCAGCGGCGACTTCCTCTACAGCCCCGCCTATATCGAATATGAAGAAAAATTTATCGACTATGAGTTTCCGTTTGAAGGCGGCATCCGACGCCTGAAAATGGAGGTAACGCTTTATGTGCGCCCCGTTGACGGCGCCCTCAGGGTAGCCCGCGCATCCCGCAACAGCGCCGAACCCGTACAGGCAGGCAAAACCTTTATGTCGAAAAGCGCCTGGGAAGCTCTCCCTATGCTGGGCCAAAAACCCTATGCCGAAATGTCGGGCCCTCAGGGACCTGCGCTGCCCGCTTCTGCCGGCAATCGCAGCAACAACAATAACAATCCTCCGCAGCAATCATCCGCTACCCCCGGCAGCGAACAACCCGCGTCATCGCCCCAAAATAACCGGGCAATGCCCCGCCTTCGCGTCGGCATTCGCAAAAACTAACAGGGCCGGCCGTTACCCTTGTAGGAAGCCCTTTCTCCATCCCTATCCGGCATTGGCGGGGCGGGGCAGCGGTGGAAGCGGTATACCGACCCCAAGGGAGGTATAATAGCGGACGACGCGGTGGCGGGCCGGGCCGGGTGGCGAGATATGATGGCGTTGATCGTCTTGCCCGGCCCGCCAGCCCCCAAAAAAAGAACAGACGGGATAAAGGTTGTCGTTTTGCGGGGTTTTTTGCTGCGTTAGCAATCCTTTTTGCTGCTTGGGCGTTGAATGTGAGCGGCTTTTTCGGATTATCGCCGGATAAGCCCTTATCTTTGCCATCTGACCTGAACCAAGGTAAAAGGATATAACACATGGGGCGTTTTGATGTAGGGTTTATGGCTGCTCATCTGCTGGCGTTGTTGCTGGCGGGGTCGCTATGCGCTCAAACGACGGAGGCGGAGGCTACGCAGCAGCGGCAGTTTATTGAGGCCAACCGCGAGCGATTATTGGGCAATAACGATAAGGCCATTGGGTTGTATACGCAGATTCTTAAAGACGACGCAGGCAATGCGGCGGCAGCTTTTGAGTTGGGGCGGCTGTACTACGCTAAGGAAGAGCCCATTGAAGCCATCCGGTATTTGGACATGGCTGTAAAATTGGCGCCTGAAAATGAGTGGTACCCGCGGTTTTTAGCGGAGGCTTATCAGGCGGGCGGGCGCTACCGGGAGGCAGCTCAGGTGTATGCTGTATTGGTGCAGCAGAGTAGGGCAGACGAGTCGTTGTACTACAAATGGGCCCTGCTGCTGGTAAAGGCGCAGGATGTAAACGGCGCCATCAGGGTATACGAACAATTGGAGGCCAAGGTGGGCTTTAACGAAGAGATTGCGCGTCGCCGGCATACCCTTTTTGTAGGCTTGGGCGATACGCGTCGAGCGGCCCGAGAGTTGGAGCGGTTGGTAGAAACCTTTCCGGGCCAGTTGGAGCACCGCTATTTGCTGGCCAACTACTACGAGTCGGTGGGCGATGTGGCGGCGGCCCGCCGTATCTATGAGGGCATATTGCGCGTAAAACCCGATGAAGCTAAAGCACAATTGGCATTGTCGGACCGGCCGGCGGCCAACCAGGACGAGATACGCTATCTGAACTCGCTGGAGCCGCTGTTTGGGCGCGAGGAGGTGGCGTTGGACCAAAAGATAGGAACGCTGGCCCCGGTGATCGCCAAGGTAGCGGAGACGGGCAACCGGGAACTGGCAGATGCCGCCCTGCGCCTGACGGCCGTGCTGGAGCGCGCCCACCCCGGGCAGGCCAAGCCGGTAGCGGCTTCGGCAGATTTGCTTTTCCACAGCGGTCGCCAGGCTGAGGCCTTGGAAAAATACCGGGCTACGCTGGCGTTGGATAAGAGTGTCTTTGCGGTATGGGATCAACTGCTGCTACTGCGTTATACGCGCGGCGAGATGGCAGCTTTGTACAAGGAGGCCAACCAGGCGCTGGACCTGTTTCCGAATAAAACGACCTTATATTATGGCGTAGCGCTGGCGGCCGAGTCGATGCGCCGCCCTGAGGAAGCTCTCGACAACATAAATCAGGCGCTGTTGATGGTGGGCCGCGACGAGCAGTTGAAGGCTGAACTCCAGGCGCTATTAGGGCAGGCGCATGCCGAATTAGGAGATATGGAGGCAGCGGAAGCCGCTTTTGCCGAGGCGCGCCGCTTACGGCCGCAGTCGGCGGAGGTCAACTACCGATATGCCTTTTTATTGCAGGCTAAAGGCCAGGCGCGGGATGCCCGGGCACAGGCGGAAGCTGCGGTAAAGGCTCAGCCCGACAACTTCTACTACTTGGAGATGCTGGCCCGCATTCAGTTTCGGCAGGCCGATTACGAGCAGGCGCGGCAGACGCTGGATAAAGCGATGACGCTGGGCGCCGAGCGTTGGATGACGGCCCTGGACCTCTATGGCGATGTGTTGTATCAGCTCAAAGATACGGCCGGCGCGGTGGGTTACTGGAATCGTGCCCGCGAGCAAGGAGGCGACTGGCCCAATTTGCTGAAGAAAATTTCAAACCGACAGTGGTATGAATAGATACATTTGGGTTTGGGCGCTGCTGGCGCCGGCCTTGCTGAGCAGTTGCGGCCCGGGCCGCAAGGTGGTCTCGGCTGAGCGGGAGAACGAAAATAGCGCAGAAGTGCTGCTGAAGCGCGTAATTGAGAATCAGATGAAAGCCGAATGGCTGGATGCTAAGGCCAACCTGAGCATGAGCGACGGCAGCCAGTCGATAACGGTATCGGCATCTATCAAGATGCGCAAAGACAGCGTCATCTGGATGAGTGTGAAGAAGCTGGGTTTTGAGGTAGCGCGGGCATTGGTGACGCGGGACTCGTTTTTTTTGATCGACCGATTTAACAATGAATATTCGGCGGCGCCGCTGAGTTATGTGGAGAAAAACTTTGGCGTGCCGGCGAGTTTGTCGATGTTGGAACTTTTATTGCTGGGCAATCCTTTCTTTGTAGCGACCGATAGCCTGCAGGTGCAGCCGGCTCCGGACGCGCAGTATGCCCTCTTTGCCGAGAAGGCTGGTCGGTCGAACCGCTTGTGGTTCAATCAGTCGACCCACCGATTGCAGCGCATGCAGGTAGAGGAAAGAGAAGCCGGGCGTCGCATTGACATTCAGCTCCTCAACTACGGGGCTACCAATGTGAAGCAGGATTTTTCTTATCTTCGTCAGTTGGAACTGAATAGCCGGGAAACCGGGCGGGCCAATGTTCAAATAGAATTTACAAAAGTTGAGATCAACGTACCCACCGACATTAAGTTTGAAGTGCCGGAACGCTATAAGCGCAACCAGTAGGATTGTTGCGCTGCTGGTAGTGCTGTTGGCCTTTGGCGGTGTGCTGATGGCCCAACAGACGGGCAATAGCGCCGGCGACCTGCGGCAGCGGCGGCAGCAGTTGCTGCGCGATTTGCAGCGCAACCAGCAGCGTTTAGACCGCACCCGTCGGGAGAAGCAGGAGACTATGGAACAACTGTCGCTGTTGGGCGCCCAAATACGCAAACGCGAACAGCTTATAGAGACGCTCCGGGATGAAGTGGAACAGTTGGAAGCGGATATTTATCTGGCTGAAGACAGTTTAGATCAATTACAGCGCACCTTGGATGGATTAAGAACGGAATATTCGCAAACGCTGCGCACGGCCTACCGGGCAATGTTGACCCGCAGTTGGGCAGCCTTTTTATTTGCTTCCAGCGATTTTGACGAAGCGCTCAGGCGTTGGCAATACTTTCGGCGGTATCAGCGGTATCGGCGGCGACAGGCTCGCGAGATAGCGCGGGCCAAAGAATTACTGTTAGAAAAAGCTGGAGAACTGGCTGCTCGCAAGGCCGAAAAAGAGAATTTGCTGAGCGCCAATGAGCAGCAGCGGGGCCTGCTGACCAATGAGCGCAGCAGTCAAAACCAGCTGCTGGGCAAGCTCAAGGTTAATGAAGGGCGCATCAACGCTGAAATCACGGAACAGCAAAAAGCCCATGAGGCGCTTAATGCGGCCATAGAGTCGGCCATTGCCGAGGAGGTAGCGCGACAGCGCCGTCGAGCCGCTGCTGCGCCTGCTGCCAATGCTGCCAGCGGCAGTACAACCTCAACTGCTACGGCCAGCCGGGAGAGTAACCCCGAGTCGCGATCATTTGCGGCGCTGCGCGGGCGGCTGCCCTGGCCGGTGAGTGGGGGGCGCATCACGCGCAAGTTTGGCAGGCACCCGCATCCGACGCTGCCCAATATACAAGTAGCTAATAATGGCATTGACATTTCTGCAACAGCGGGCGCGGCCGTAAATTGTGTACATGCCGGCGAGGTAGCGAGCCTTCAGTTTGTATCGGACTTTCAACATACCGTACTGGTACGGCATGGCGATTATTACACTGTATACTCCAGCCTGAGTTCGGTAAGTGTAAGCAAAGGACAAAAGCTGAATGCCGGCGACCGCATCGGCACGGCTTTAGGCGGGGACAAGCCGGTACATTTTGAGGTATGGCGATTGGAGCAGCGGCAGGACCCTGAACTCTGGATTTCCCGCAGGTAAAGGCATCATTGTTGAACAAACCAAACCACAAGGCGACCCTAATCGACGCCTGAATGAAAGGAGAACTATGGCGACAGAATGGAATGTAGGCGATAAGCAATCGGGGCTTAAAAAAGAAACGGAATATGCCGTAGCGGTGGGTGTTATACAGCCCAATATGACGGAACGACAGGTGAACGAGTACCTCGATGAACTGGAGTTTCTGGCATTGACTGCCGGTGCGGTATGCGTACAACGCTTTCTTCAAAAACTACCCCATCCCGATTCGCGCACGTTTGTGGGTAAGGGCAAGTTGGAAGAAATTCGTCTTTTTATAGAAGCGCATGAAGACATCAACTTAGTCATCTTTGACGACGACCTTTCGGGGAAACAAGCCAATGTATTGGAAGAAACCTTGAAAGTTAAGATTGTAGACCGATCGACGCTGATCCTCGATATATTTGCAAGCCGCGCCCAAACGGCCCAGGCTAAGACCCAGGTGGAACTGGCTCAGATGCAATACCTGCTACCGCGCCTGCGGGGGTTATGGACCCACCTTGAGCGGCAGCGGGGGGGTATAGGGATGCGTGGCCCTGGTGAAAAAGAGATCGAAACCGACCGCCGTATTGTGCGCGATAAGATTGGCTTGCTGAAGAAAAAGCTCGAAAAAATTGACCAGCAAAACCTTACTCAACGCAAAACTCGGGAGACGCTCATCCGGGTGGCTTTGGTAGGCTACACCAATGTAGGTAAAAGCACATTGATGAACCTACTGAGCAAATCGAATGTATTTGCTGAGAATAAGCTCTTTGCCACTTTGGATACCACCGTGCGCAAAATTGCATTAGAAGGGGTTCCTTTTTTGCTTTCCGACACGGTGGGGTTCATTCGCAAGTTGCCCCATCACCTTATAGAGAGCTTTAAATCAACGCTGGACGAAGTACGGGAGAGTGATATTCTGCTACATGTGGTTGACATTGCCCACCCGCAGCATGAAGATCACATCCGCACCGTGATGAAAACCCTTCAGGAGTTAGGCGCCCAAGATAAGCCTACGCTGCTGATCTTCAATAAGATTGATCTTTATCGGGAGCTCAACTACGACCCTTACGTTGATGAGGAGGCCAGGCAGGAAATAGAAGGCGGTCTGCAGGGGAGCTTGCAATACCAGTTTGGATCGGAAGCCATTTTCGTATCGGCTGTAACCAAGGAGAACATAGAACAACTGCGGGCTAAAGTGCTGGATATGGTCAAGGCCCAGTACCACCTGAGATATCCTTATTTAGCCAAACAGTGGTAATGAATGCCCAAAGCATTGACACCATACAACAATAGCCATCATGGATAACGTACTCAACCGATATGCCAAATTGTTGGTCAACTACTGTCTCTCCCTCCAACCCGGCGAGCGGCTGTATGTACGCTCGACTACTTTAGCCGAGCCCTTAGTGCGGGAAGTTTACCGGGAGGCGCTGCGCGCCGGCGCCCACATGGAGACTGAACTGGAGTTTCGGGAGCAAAACCGACTGCTTCTTATGGAAGGCGAGGGGGATCAACTGGCGCATGTGTCGGCGCTGTACCGGGAGGCTATGGAGCGCTTCGATGCCTACCTGTTCATTCGGGCGCCTTTTAACCTGAGGGAAGACCAGCAGATTGACCCTGCCAAGAGTAAAATCAGGCAGGAGGCGCTTGCGCCATTGTCAAAAGTGTACTTTGAGCGCACGGCAACCCGTTCGCTCAAACGGTGTCTTTGCCAGTTTCCCACGCAGGCATCGGCCCAGGAGGCGGGCTTGTCGCTGGAAGAGTATGAGCAATTTGTTTATACTGCCTGCCGTCTGTACGATGAAGACCCCATTGCGTCGTGGTTGGAGGTAAGGCGCTCCCAGCAGCACATCGTCGACTATTTGAATGGGTGCAAAGAAATTCGCTACCTCAGCGATAAAACTGACATCCGATTTTCCACTGAGGGGAGGGTATGGATCAACTCTGACGGGCAAACCAACATGCCCAGTGGAGAAGTGTATACCTCCCCGGTAGAAGATGCCGTAAATGGCATTGTTCATTTCGACTACCCTGCTATTTATCAAGGCCGCGAGGTGCAGGGGGTTACCCTATGGGTTGAAGATGGTTATATAACCCGGTGGGAAGCCCGACAGGGACAGGATGTACTCGACCGGGTTTTTCAAATGGAAGGTACGCGACGCTTTGGCGAGGCGGCCATCGGAACAAACTACCGCATTGATCGGTTTACCAAGAATATCCTTTTTGATGAGAAGATAGGCGGCACTGTGCACATGGCCATTGGCCAGGCTTATTTACAAACAGGCGGCAAAAACCAGTCTTCGGTACACTGGGATATGATAGCAGGTATGATGGAAAGTGGTGAAATTTGGGCAGACGGCGTGAAAATTTATGAGAAAGGTCAGTTTTTACTGGAGAAATCATAAAAAAAACGCGTCTTAAACAGATTGTATGCCACTAATTCCAATGAATGCCTTAATTTTACTGGCTCGAAATGCAGCGAGCTGTTTGGGCTTGCCCAAAAGTAGCTGCGAGATGGGGAATCAACAACAAATGAAAGCTTTCGCCCGAGAACGACTATGAAAGAGCAACAAAGATCAAATCCAAATTACCAATCAGCCGGGAACAACAACATTGTAGCATTCCTGGAGCTCAAGTACGGGAACATTTACGGCGGTTATCCCAACTTTTACGCCATCAGTGAAATTGCCTTGCTGGTATTTGAATACGGAAGCAACAAAATTTTCATTGAGAGCTGGGTTAACAATGCCAACGTAGACGTTGTGAACGTCTATGCCCGTACCAATGACCTGGGCCACACCATTGGCCGGGCAAAAGAAGTGTTCAACATGCGCACGCGCCGCAGGCGCCCGTTTGAAGAAGATTTTCGCCTGGAAGACGCCCATTTACAAGGCGCTTTTCGCCAATTACGGCCCTCCAAAATGCCGATTAAGACCTTCTTGCTGAAAAACTTCAAGAAGTACGGTATCCGAGACCTCATCGTTTTTGATGGTCGTCGTGATATTTTCCTTTGTGAGCGCACCGGGTTCAGTTTTAACCGGGTGAACATCATCGATATCCAAAAGGACCTCAACCGTGAAACAGACTATCTGTTCTCGCTGAATAAGCTCTCGGTAGTGGTCAACTTTGAGATGGACCGTTCGTACCTGCGCACCAACAACCTCGAGTATTGGTTGCACCCCATCGCTGCGCGTCAGTTGATGCCTAAGTCGGCAGCCTATGATGCGGCACGCCTTATGATGGTGTACAATGAATATACCGAGTACCATGACGACTTCCTCATGAAAGCCGCCCTAATTCTGAACAAAATTCAGAACCAAAAGGCCGAAGAAGAAGAGCAGCAAAAACAGCAGGAAGAATAATACCGAATACGGCATAAGCAACGCAGCTTATTGCCGCCAGATAACTGGTCTCATCCCGAGTCAGGGCAATTGCCCGGGCTCGGGATGAGGCATTTGTGAGAACTTGTTATCGAAGTGCGCCTTGAATTACAGGGCCTACTTCCTCTTCATTGCTATAATCGTAGCCCAGCAGGGCGGCCACGGTTTTGGCTATTTGGTTTTGCCAGAATTGTGCTTGATCGGCGCGTTCGCCTAAGGCAGGCGTATCCGGGCCTAAGAGGGCCATCCAAATAGCGTTGGATCCTTTAAAACCTTTGCCGTGGGATGTCCATTCGGCTTTCGGGTTATCACCTCGGCCATGGTCAGTTGTGATGACAAAGGTTGTTTTGCCTGCATAAAAGGAGTCTTGCTGGCAAAACTCCCAAAGCTGTCTGATGAATTCATCTGTACGATGAGCCGCGTGCAGGTAGTGGTCATAGCGTCCGTCGTGGGCAAAGTCATCGGTTTCGCCGTAGGAGATAAACAGCACCTTCGGGTGTGCTTTATGCAGGTATTCCAGTGCGTAGTGGTGGGTGAAAGCATCCAGACGCACACTATTCCAAGGACTTGGAATCTGGTCTTGAAGTTCATTGAGAAACTGCTCTTTTACCGTGAGGTTTTCACCGGTTGCTTTTTCAAAGCCTGCATTGACGGGTATACCGCTTCTGGGTTCATTGATGATAAAGGGGAAAACATCCCAAGAGCCAAAAGCGGCTACGTGGCCTTTGAGCTCAGGTTGGCGGTTGAGCCACTCCAGTATGGTTATGTTTGGGTTGGGAATTTTATTGTTGGTATTGATGTTGGGGTCGCTATAGCCAACTAGTATTTCGTTGTACCCGGGGTAGGAGAACCACATAAAATTGGTTACGGCGGCTTTATTTCCCAAGTGACGATTGCCAATGAGTTGACCCTCTTCAGCTATCTTCGACCAAAACCAGGGCATCAATTTGCTGCGGCGAAGCGTTGGCGTATCTGCCCAGAATGCTTCTTTTAGCAGGGCAGTATCGGGTACATATTGGGTGTCTACGATAAGGCTGTCGTCGGCGCCGCCGAAAAGTTCCTCCCAGCGCAGCCCGTCAAGCGTGATAAGAAATACATTTTCGGTAGCTCGTTGGGCTAATGCCGACAGGCCGAGGCAACAAACGATGACGGTCAGTATTACAGGTTTACACATGGCTTATATGCTTTAGGGAATAAAAAAAATCTAACTACTTTCGGAACCGCTTTTTATCCAGTAACCTCCCCTGCGTGTCTCTGATAGTGAGCATTACCATTCTTTTTCCGGTGCGGAAATGTGCATAATGGTGGAGTTTGATAACCCGGTCCATAACGGGAGTGAGGTTTGACTCTGCTGGTTCCAACTCGCCGCCGGCGCCGCCCAATATCAGAAAATGCGTCTTTTGCCGGCCATAGCGTCGGCTGAGTCGCTCGTAGTCATGGATATGCCCTGAAAGTACAAAGTCGATGCCATGGGTTTCGGCTAAGCTGTCTACCAACTCTTGTATACAACTGTCGCCAGCGTATCCTTTCCATCCTTGGCCATAGGGCGGCTGATGTACCAGCAGAAAACGCCACCGCGCTTCGCGCCAGGCAGTGGATTGCAGTTGCTGCATCAGCCACTGTTGCTGAGTATCGTCGAAGCCCAATGGGAAGCGGCTGTTGGGGTCAAGGGATATAAAACACGCATAGCCCTGTTGCCATGCAAAATAAGAAGGGCCCCCGGTTGTCCCATGCACATGCTGAAGGTATTGGCGCGGGGTGAGATCCTCGTAGTAATTGTCGTAGTCGTGATTACCTGCAATAAGGAAGGCAGGTCGCTGCTGTAACACTGGCGCCAGCGTTTGTTGGAAGCTAAGCCACTGTACAGGATCGCGGCCATTGGCCGTGAGGTCGCCCAGCCCGATGGTAAAGGCATCGTCAGTGTGTTGGGACAATTGGTTGACTATCAATGCAAAAGTATCCCATCCGCCCTGGCTGTCTCCCCAAGCAGTAAAAGAAAGACGCTTACCCGTGAAACTTCTGCTAATGGGCGAAGGAGCGCCCGGATTCATATCGGCTACCTCCAAAGAAGGCAACATCGCCATTTGGAGGAGCGCAATACTATCGCCAGCTCGTTTGTAGTGGGCAAAAGCATTCCAATTGGAAAGCTCTTTGAAGTTTACATTAGAGAGCCCGCCTTTTACAGCATTATTCAGAACTCTTATACAAAGCGTTGAAGTATCGGCTTTGCCCTGAAGCAATACCATGCCGTTTTCATCCGGAATAAGTCGTTGGTCATCTTGCCAGAGTTGTGCTCCATCGTCGGCTTGCACATACAAGTATATGGGCGCCCTCAATAACAACCGCCGTGTATACCACAGTGCGGTATTAGGGCGATCTACGCGATGAGGAAGTTGTACGATGCTATCGATCCTTGCCGGCCGCCTCGACAACGGCTCTTGCAGCTTTTCGTCGGGCGCCCCCTGCGCATACTGCCAACCCTGGGTTATAAGCTGAGCGCTAACCGTGAAAAAGCCTGAGGTCAGGAATATGCCTGCCAAAAAAATATACATTTTTTTATTCATAGCAACCCACGTTTACATACCCCATATCAGGGGCATACCGCAAATGTACTGCGTAAGAAAATGCAGGGAGTTTAATTCTTGGTTAAATGCATGCTCAAGGGGGCGTTGGGAGTACTCATTTAGGGGCGTAAGTAACAGCTCATATCTATTAGCCCTGCTCATTTTTCCAGAGCAGGTATTGTCTCACCATCTCTATTTCCCCATAGCTATAAGCGTCGCCGAGTAGTTCTTTGAGTTCATTTTTGCTGCGTTCAGGATTTTCTGCATACAAATTCTCAATCGCTTGCGCCCGATCAGGGTCTATGCAGTCGTATAAAGCGAGTTCGCCCAATCGAATAAAGTGGCTTAGGTGGTTCTCTATTGTGCTGCGCACGAATCCGCGTTCCCGTGCAATATCGTCAATTGTCATGCCTCCTTTGAAGAGTTCCAATGAAACAACCTTAGTATTGACCTTGGGGGGCTTTTGAGGCCCTTCGGGCTCTGACTCAGCCTCCATAAGCTCCAACGTAACAGGAGCGAGCCCTTTTTCCTGGCAGTAATGCCGAACGATGGTGAGTAGTGCGTCGCCGAAAGCTTTAACCTTGGCAGCGCCCACGCCGCGTACTTTTTTGAGCTCTTGTGTGCGCATGGGAAGTTGTTCAGCGATTTCCAGCAGCGAGCGGGTGGAAAAGACCATATATAACTCTACTCCTTTATCAGCGGCTTCATCTTCGCGCCATTTTTTCAGCCGGGCATAAAGCTCGGGATGCGGGCTGTTTCGAACAGCTTCAAAAGCCCGTGCCGCAGAACCGGGCTGCACTGTTTGAGGCGCTTCAAAGTCAAGTTGGGCATTGGTGCGTGCGCGCAACAACTCTTGAGCGATGAAACCGCTCTCCCGCACTAATCGAAAGCAGGCGCCTTTGACAAAGAGTTCCTTATCGAGCCTTTCAAAAGTATCCAGCGCCGTCTTTCGCACTGCTTTATTATCGGTTACGATGGCGACGGCCTTAGCTGCTGGGATCAGATTCTGGTCGATTTGATCGGCAAACCAGGCGGCGCCTTTTTTCAGACGTTCCTGTAGCGCTTCATTTTCTTCGGGTTGCGAGGCCAGGGCGAAATATCGCTCCAATTGGGGTGCAAACTTCCTGGCAACTTCAAAGAGGTGCTGTTCAGCATCTAACGCCAGTTGTTTAAATGCGCGGAAGCCCTCAGCCAGCAGGCTCGATTCATGCTCCATGAACACCCGGTTCATTTGTTCAAAATAGCGCTTGAGGTCTTTGAAGCTGAACAGGTCGCGTATTTGGGCCTGATGGTAAGCCGCCTTGGCAATCAGTAAGCGATTTTCGTCAGGCGCATTCCGATTGGCTGCTTCTGTATAGTTGCGTACAATGCCGTCGGTGCGGATACTGGAAGACTCAAGTCGGGTGCGCAGCACAACGCCTTCAAAGCTTTTGCAGCGGCTAAGGGCTACATATACCTGCCCGTGTGCAAAAGCTGCCTGGGCGTCGATGATGGCCCGCTCAAAAGTAAGTCCCTGGCTTTTGTGAATGGTGATGCCCCATGCCAATCGCAACGGATACTGGCTAAATGTACCCTGGATTTCTTCCGATACCTCCCGTGTGGTTTCGTTGAGGGTAAATTTGAGGTTATTCCAGTCTGCTACGCCTACTGTAATGCTGTTTGAGTCGCCAGGGCAACGCACGCTGACGCTTTCATTGCCGATAGCCGTTATCTGGCCAATTTTGCCGTTGTAGTAGCGTTTTTCAGGCGCCAGGTCGTTTTTGATGAACATCACCTGGGCTCCGATCTTGAGATCGAGCGTGACCTCGGCCGGGTAGGCATGCTCTGGAAATTCACCCGTAATGACTGCTTTGAAGCGGTGAACCTTACCGGGCAGTTCTCCCAACTTCTGCTGATTAATCTGCTGTGCTGCCGCATTGTGAGAGGTAAGCGTGATATAGGGCTCTTCTTCCGTTGGTTTGAAATTGGGTTGAAATCGACTGTTGAGTATATCAAGCACTTCCCGATCGATCAGGTTATCGCGCACGCGGTTGAGCAGATCAATAAAGGTACTGTCAGATTGGCGGTAGATATGTTTCAGCTCAATGGTTACAGGATCGGTTTGGCGCAATGCCTGGCTGCTAAAAAAATAAGGCGTATCATAGTGAGAGCGGAGCATATCCCATTCGTCGTCTTTAACTACCGGCGGAAGCTGATGCAGGTCGCCGATCATTAACAACTGTAAGCCGCCAAAGGGCTGAAAGCGATCCCGATAACGGCGTAGCACATCATCTATGCCATCCAGCAGATCGGCACGCACCATACTGATTTCGTCAATGACCAATAAATCAAGACTTTGAATCAATCGTATTTTTTCGCGGGTAAAACGGCGCTGACGAGCGGCGTCCTGAGTGGCGCCCGGTAAAAAAGGGCCGAAAGGCAGTTGAAAGAAAGAGTGGATGGTCATGCCACCGGCATTGATGGCCGCTACGCCTGTAGGCGCTACTACCGCCATGCGCTTAAGCGGTTCCTGGCGAATGCGATTCAGAAAAGTCGTTTTCCCGGTACCCGCCTTGCCCGTAAGGAAAATATTTTTGTTGGTTTGACAAACATAGTCGTAGGCCAAATCCAATTGTGGATTAGATGAGTACTGCATAATGTTTAAATAGACGAACCACTTTCTTATATCGCACGGGCAATGTATTTTGTGTAAGCGGCGCGTATAAACCAGCTAGCTTGTATATGCACAAAACCTACCCGCGTAACAGTAAAGAGCGCGAAAATAGTTCAGGGTTAACAGAAAACTACAACAGACGCATAAAGATATACAAATCTTCGCTTGGGAGTAATAATACAGGTATAAAAATGGCCGGCTACAATATACAGCAGCCGGCCGGAGGATCTTTTTATCGGGATGTATGGCGTATTTACACCCGAGGCATCAGTACCAGTTGAGTGGTACGCACGCGGCCATTTTGCAGGATGGTCACAGAATACGTGCCGGGAGGATTGCCGCTGAGGTTGATCTGCTCATTAAACTGCCCGCCAAACTGAAGCATTGAGCGCTCAAATACCACCTTGCCCGTTGCATCCTGTATGCGCACTACCGTAGGAGCAGCCGCACCTTCAAAACGGAGGTTGATTAACCCGAAAGTAGGGTTAGGGAACACGTTGTAAACTTCGAGTGGCAGTTCCCGATCGGGAGCAATTTCTACTGCGGGCAGCATAGGAGGCGCTACTTCAGCTTCAATGTTATCCTCAATCTCTAAAGTAGTTACTGCTTCTTCTGTCGTTTGGGTGGGGCCGGTTTGTGTGGCGCAGGTCAGAAAATGCGCGTCAATCACCATTGTTGCGCCATTCCGCAGCACCGTCAGTTGGAAGGCATCGCCGGGCTTGTGCAAGTCGCGACCAGCGCGCAGTTCATGATGTGTTTTAACTATTTTTCCATCAATAGCCAATATCTTGTCTCCTGGCTGAATATCGCTGTTTTGGGCAGGCGTATTGTCAATGACGCCTGTAACGGTTATCCCTTCGGCGCCGTCGTTGGTATATACGCCAATGAAGACGGCGCAAGGGTCGCGCTCAACCACATGGCGGAAATGGGTTCGGTCAGCGCTTAGCGTCACTACTGCCTGTCCGGGTTGGCCATTGCGCAGGTAAGCCACCGTTACCGACTCGCCCGGTTGGTAGTTCGACAAGGCAGGAGCAACACCCCGGTTACGGCCTATTGACTGCCCGTCTATGGCTGTAATTACGTCGCCGCTGCGCAAGCCTGCGGCTTCAGCCCCCTTGCCGCCGATAACGCTCTCGATGGCTAATCCCTCTGCTGTCTCTTCCCCGGGGTAGATACCCAGGATGGGCCGTTCTGTCCACGATGATTGACCTTCGCGTATGGCTTCGCGATAGGTATTTAGCATCGATTGGGCCTTAGCCAAACGCTGCTGATGTTCAGCTTTTTCGGCTTCGCTGCACGCCTTGAATTGAGCCGGAACCTCCAGGCGTGCGCCATCGCGCAAGATGGCCAATACAAAGGCGTCGCCTGCCTGGCGTTTACTGCGGGCTTGTAGCAGCGCCTCATGCGAATCAACGGTTTGGCCATCCATCGCCAAGATGACATCGCCTTGGCGCAAGCCTGCGTTCTGCGCCGGCGTACCCGGCACAATCCCATCGATAAGAAGCTGGCCCGACTCTGTCTCATGGGTTTCCACGCCTATAAACACGCGGCACGGATTGGTTGCATCCACGCCTTTGTCAAGTACAAAGGCGTGATCGGCCAATTGTCTGAGCTCGGCGGGTGCCTGGCCCTGAGCTGATAGTGAAGTTGAAAACATGCTGGCACTGATGGCCATAACAGTTAGGATACAATGCTTCATCGGTGATGATTTTTAGTGAAACACGCTCTCCAAGAGACGGGTGAAAAACCTTTTTGTTGCACCCCTTCCTTACTTATGCTGTGAAACGCAGCCATGCTGCTACCAATCCGTATTTCTGCTGCTGCAATTGTTGGTCAACGAGTATCCTATCGGGTAGGCGTATTTTACCCAGGCAGACTCCGCAGCGGTATTCGATATGTTTTAGGTGCAGGCGCTGCCGTGAGAAGCAAGCGCCTACACTCAGAGAATTGCGCATACCCTTAAGCTATGCCCGCTTAGCCATTGGTTGAGGCTGTGGCAATTGCTGTGTTTCCGTTTGTGCGGCCTGCCGGTTGTCGATGAGGTAAAAATCCTCGACCACAATTTCGGGTCGGCGTTGTTTTACGCCGGCCTGATCGGTGTATTCATTGTAGGTGAGCTTTCCCTGCACGGCCACCTGCCTGCCCTTTGCCAAGAGCCGTTGCATAGATGCGCCCAGCTTACCCCAGGCTGTGCAGTTATGCCATTCGGTTCGGGTTACGCGCTCCCCTTGCTGGTTGCGGTATACTTCGTTGGTGGCCATCGTGAAGCGGGTTACGCTCTTGTTGTCGCCAAAGGTGCGGGTTTCGGGGTCGCGGCCGAGGTTGCCGATGAGGAATACGGAGTTTTTGATCTGATTCATGACACAAAAATTAAAAGAATTGAGTTAATGACCGCCCGGGTACTGTTGTGTTTTGCTCCCACAGG